>Ga0181516_10000241_pt1 | contig 55949 bp, 57 predicted proteins | sample PEATcosm2014_Bin_25_FD_121104 | JGI IMG/M metagenome (GOLD analysis project Ga0181516, IMG submission 121104) | Peatland microbial communities from MTU Mesocosm Facility, Houghton, MI, USA - PEATcosm2014_Bin01_10_metaG | ecosystem: Environmental > Terrestrial > Soil > Wetlands > Peat | place...
CTGGGCCGACAGGCTGGGCATACCCCGTCTCTGTTGACCTCAACTTCTTGAACCGCCGGATGCGGACCCGCATGTCCGGTGGTGTGGCAGGGGAGAGCGGGAGACCGCTCCCCCTATGCCGATGCCGTCCGATTCCGTTTTAGCTGATCTCGATTACGTCGGTGGCTGCGGCCGCGGCGGCTTCGGCTTGTTCCATGAGCTTTTGCGTGATGGCATAGAACTCCGCCGCCTGGGGGCTCTTGGGTCCGGCGAGCGCAACCGGCAGTCCGCGATCGCCGCCTTCACGGATGGCCGGAACCAGCTCGATGGAGCCGAGGAAGGGGATATTGAACTGCTTTGCCGTGCGCTCCGCGCCGCCTCTCGAGAAGATGTCAATCTCTTTTGCGCAGTGGGGGCAGGTGAAGTGGCTCATGTTCTCGACGATACCGAGAACTTCGACGTTCACCTGCGCGAACATCTCAAGCGCCTTGCGCGCGTCCTGGAGGCTGACATCCGAAGGTGTGGACACAACCACCGCTCCGGTCAGCGGGACGGTCTGCACCAGCGAGATGACCACGTCGCCTGTGCCCGGAGGCAGATCGACGATCAGGTAGTCGAGCTCGCCCCATTCCACTTGTTGCAAAAACTGGCGGATGATCTGGTGAAGCATGGGTCCACGCATGACCAGAGGCTTGTCTCCTGGGGAGATGTAGCCGATGGAGACAGTCTTGACGCCGTGTGTCAGGTTGGGCTCGATGCGATTGCCGGGACCGACCTTGGGCTGCTGGGCCGAGCCCATCATGAGAGGGACGTTGGGGCCGTAGATATCGGCGTCGATGAGCCCGACGCGTTGGCCGAGCCGGCTGAGCGCAATGGCGAGGTTGACGGCGACAGTGGTCTTGCCAACGCCGCCTTTGCCTGAACCGATGGCGACGATTTTGGAGACGCCCGGCAGGGCGACAGGGGAAGGCATGGCAGATGAATGGGCCATAAAGTTTGATTGCTCCTTAGTGTGCGGTCGAGAATCGGACCGCGGTTCCGTTCGTGATTGAAACTCTTGCTGTCCGCTTACGTTTAGATGCCAGCTTCTTCCTGGGCAGCGGTGGCGAGTTTGGCTTGCTTGCGGCGGGCGGCCTCGGCCTTGCGGTGTTCGCGGCGGCGCAAGGCTCCCTCGAAGCGGCGGAGTTCATCGGGGCTCTCAGGAACGACTTCAGGAACCGGCTGGCTGCGTCCATCCTTGTCGATTGCAACAAAGACAAGGTAGGCGCTGGCGACATGCGCGAGCTCGGTGGTGCGCGTGTTCTCAGCCCACACTTTCACGCCCACCTCCATAGAGGTCGAGAAAGCGCGGTTGACGCTTGATTTGAGAGTAACCAGATCGCCCAGATGCACAGGGCGGATGAAGTCGATGTGGTCCATGGCGGCGGTAACAACGTGAGTGCGCGAGTGCCGGTAGGCCGCCATGGCGCCGGTGAGGTCGATGAAGTGCATGAGGCGCCCACCCAACAGGCTACCCAGAATGTTCGTGTCGTTGGGGAGAATGAGTTCCGTCATCTCCGACTGAGTGCTGGCGACGGTGCGGGCGGCTGGGTTGGGTGGGGTTGCCGGGTCGAATTTCTGGGTGGAACTCATTGTTCGATCACTCCGTTCACAGTTCACTCGGGATGGCCGCAGTATCGGGCCGGTCGCCAGCTACAATGAAGCTGGCTGCCAGCGGCCTTGCGAGGCCGTACTGTTTCAGTTTCGGCAATCGCGGCCAATTACGCAAATCCACACGGCTGGAGACGGGCAAGATGGACAAGATCGCAGGGTTGAGAGAGATTCTCGCGCTTGACCCGAAGAACAGCTTTGCTCGCTACGGCGTGGCGATGGAGCTGGCCAAGGCGGGTGAGATGGCGGCGGCGCTGGGCGAGTTTGACACGCTTCTGACCAGCGATCCAGTGTACACGGCCGGATACTTTATGGCCGCCCAGACGCTGGCCACGGCGGGGCGAACGGCGGAGGCGATCGAGCGCCTGAAAGCGGGGATTGTCTGCGCCGGACGCAGCGGGAACCGCCATGCAGTCAGCGAGATGCAGGCCATGCTTGATGAACTGGACCGGTAGGTTTCTTTTGGGCCAAGGCAACCAAATAGGGACTTTCGTGCAGGGTGTGGGACGTAATCATCCCAGAGTGTAATCCTTTTTGATCGAACCAGCATCTATACTGGCACCATGGCCAAATATTCAATCGTTGTGCCCTTCCACAATGAAGAAGAGAATGTGACAGCCTTATATGCCCGCCTCAAGCAGGTGATGGAGCAGGTGGGCGACTCTTTCGAGCTGGTGTTGGTGGACGACGGGTCCAACGACCGGACGTATAAGCTGCTGGAAGAGATTGCCGCGGTGGACAGCCGTGTGCTGGTGGTGAAGCTGCGCCGGAACTTCGGACAGACCTCTGCACTGGCAGCCGGTTTCGATCACGCCTCGGGCGAGTTCATCCTAGCCATGGACGGCGACCTGCAACACGACCCGAACGATATCCCCAACTTCATCGAGAAGCTCGAAGAGGGATACGACGTGGTCTCTGGCTGGCGCAAGGAACGGATCGACAACTTCATCATGCGGCGCATTCCTTCACGCTGCGCTAACTGGCTGATGGCCGAGCTTTCCGGCGTGGACATTCACGACTTCGGAACCACATTCAAGGCCTATCGCCGCGAAGTGATCCAGAACATTCCGCTCTACGGCGAGATGCACCGCTTCATTCCCGCGCTTGCCAGTTGGTATGGCGCATCGATCTGCGAAATTCCCATCAAGAACCTGAACCGCGAGCGCGGCAAGAGCCACTATGGGATCGGGCGGACATTTGGCGTCTTCTTCGATCTGCTGACCATTCGCTTCTTGCTCAAGTACATGGGCCGCCCGTTGCACTTTTTCGGCGGCGTTGGCGCGCTGGGCATGGTGGTGGGCAGCATGATATCGACTTATCTGCTGGCGATGAAGATCCTCGATCCGCACATGAACGTGATGGAGCAGCATGGTCCGATGTTTGTGATTGGCGGAGTGCTGATTGTGGCCGGCATTCAGATGCTGGCCATCGGCCTGCTGGGCGAGTTGCAGGTGCGCCACTATCACAGCAGCCAGAATCCGGCCCCATACGCGATTGATCGCATCGTGCGTCTGGAATCGGCTGAAGAGCAGAGCATGTTGTCGGACAGGGACTAGGTACTACGGACTAAGGGATCAGGGAATAGAAAAGCCCCGCTTGGGCATGGCCTGGGCGGGGCTGTTTTTTGTGCTGGAACAGAACCGTTTTGCGTCTACTTTCGGCCACGAAAGTCTTGCGTGTGGGGCTCGAAAAGGAAAAGGCAGTTTGTTTGCGATATCTATTGTGGACAGCGATTGGAATGCGCTGTGCTTTGGTGAGGATTGCAAATAGCCGCACTGCCAGGTTCCCCCAATCAGTGCCACGTGAAGGCACATTATCCAGGCGGAGTTCTCCCCAGAAAAACTCAAAACTTGTATTCAATTGCCCTGCGGTATTCCAGAAAAATACCGTCGGATTTTTTGCCGAGGAGAGTTGTATGCCGAACCGAAATGTCACCCTGACTCCCGATTTGGACGATTTCGTCCTGACCATGGTCGAGGGCGGACGCTATGCGAATGCCAGCGAAATGGTACAAGCTGCGTTGCGCGTGCTGGATCGTGAGGAGCGGGCTCAAAAGGCCAAGCGCGCGCAAGTGCAACCCGCCGTCGATGTGGGCGATGCCAATCGGATTGCGGAGCTCGACGTGTTCCGGAAATTGTGGCTGGCACACCAGCTACCTGTAGCGCCTCAAGGAGAATGAGGACACCGCGTATTCCGGAGATTTTGCAAGGGTTGTGAGAGAGCTTGCCCGCTCCGGCGATCTTCTCCGATTGCAACCGGACAGTTCGATGGTGCATTCTGAACTGTCATGAAAGCAATTCAGATTCACGAAACAGGCGGGCCTGAGGTTTTGTTGCTGGCCGATTTGCCCATCCCAGAGCCGGGGCCCGGGCAGGTGTTGATCCGCGTGGAGGCCACCGGGGTCAACTTCATTGAGGTTTACTTTCGCAAGGGCGTCTACAAGGCGTCGATGCCGCTCATTCCCGGCAGCGAGGCCGCAGGTACCGTGGAAAAACTGGGGCCGGGCGTCACGGGATTTTCCGTGGGCGACGCTGTGGCCTCGGTGAGCGTGGTGGGGAGCTATGCCGAGTACGCGCTGGTTCCCGCTACGCAACTTTTGAAGACGCCAGCGGGTCTGAGCCCGGAGCAAGCTGCCGCCGCCCTGTTGCAAGGCATGACGGCGCATTACCTCTCTCACGCGACCTTTCCGCTGAAGGCCGGAGATACGGCGCTCGTTCATGCGGGTGCCGGCGGCGTGGGCCTCTTGCTGACGCAGATGGCTGCGCGGCTGGGCGCGCGTGTGATTACGACCGTCTCGACGGCTGCCAAGGCGGAGCTGTCCCGCGAAGCGGGCGCATCCGATGTGATTTTGTACACCGAGCAGGACTTCGAGGCGGAGGTCAAAAGTCTCACAGGCGGCAAGGGAGTCGACGTGGTGTACGACTCCGTGGGCAAGACGACCTTCGAGGGCAGTTTGAATTGCCTTCGGCCGCGGGGCCTGCTGGCGTTGTTTGGCGCGTCGAGCGGGCCTGTGCCTCCCTTCGATCTGATTCGGCTCAGCGGCAAAGGATCGCTGTTTGTGACCCGGCCTACGATGTGGCATTACATTGCGACACGGGAAGAGCTCGAAGCCCGCGCAGGCGACGTGCTGGGTTGGGCGGCGAAGGGGGAACTCAAGCTGCGAACCGAGCACATGTATCCGCTGGCGGAGGCTGCGCAGGCGCAGACCGATCTGGAAGACCGCAAGACTACGGGGAAGATTCTGCTGGAGCCGTGAAGGCAGGGGTCAGAGATCAGGGATCAGGGGTCAGAAGAGTATCGCCGTGAGGAAAGATCTTCGCATCCCGATTTGGATTCACATAGTTTGCTTCGCGATCACCTTCTTCGGGTGGATTGGTTTCCCTTATTTCTTTGACGGGGCGAGGACGAAAGAAGGTATTGCCTATTCAATCATGGAAGCCTTCATATTCAGCGTTCTAATGACCATAGCCGACGGTATGGTTTGGGGCGTGAGAGAGGCAAGCCGCGAATCGAAAGGGCTACCTAGTTCTCGATCCTGAGGACTTGGATTTCTGTGCTGTTCAAACTTCCGATTCGTCAGACCATTTGGAAAGTGACCATGAATGCTATTACCATCTCCGCCGACGACCGCGTCTTCGTTCTCACCGGCGCAGGCATCAGCGCGGAGAGCGGGCTGCCTACCTTTCGCGCCTCGGACGGGCTGTGGGCGGGGCACGAAATCGAGGATGTATGTACCCCCGACGCTTGGAAGCGCAATCCGGCGCTGGTGTGGGAGTTTTACTCCGGACGCCGCAAAGATGGCGCGAAGGCTGAGCCGAACCCGGCGCACGTTGCATTGGCCGAGTTGGAGGCGAGGCTGGGCGAGCGCTTCTTTCTTTGCACGCAGAATGTGGACGATTTGCATGAGCGGGCAGGCTCGGTGAGGCTGGTGCACATGCACGGAGAATTGGCCAAAGCGCGCTGCGAGCGGGAGTGCGGACAGTCGCCGGTCGAGGATTCGGCCATCTACGGCAGCTTGAATGAGGTGGGCCGCTGCGCTTGCGGTGGACGGTTGCGTCCGCACATTGTCTTCTTCGGCGAGGTTCCGCTGGAGATGGATCGCATCCAAGAGGAGATCGGCAAGGCGACGCTGATGGTGGTGGTGGGGACCTCGGGGTCAGTCTATCCGGCGGCCAGCTTTGTGCATTGGGCGCATCAGAACGGGGCGCGCACGGTCTATCTAGGGCCGGAGCCGCCGCTGAATGCCGCTGCGTTTACGCATGTGGTCCAAGGCAAGGCCGGCGAAGTCTTGCCAGGGCTATTCGTCTTATAGCAGTGGCGGAATGGCCTCGTGCTGCTCGTTACTCCCGACGAAACCGGTTCGCCTGCTCGAATTCGTCGCGCAGCTCGGGTGTGCGCAGGTTTTCTCGCAGATGGGCAAGCCTCTGCTCCAGCGCCAGCAGCGCTCCTTGGACGGCTGCGGTATTGGTATAAGCAATGTCGCGCCACATGGAGTAGGGGCTTGCGCCTAGGCGCGTCATCTCGCGCAGGGCGCGGCCACCCACGTCTTTCAGCTCCGGCGCGCCACCCACCTCTTTTTGAAGCAGCGCGCTCAGCGCGGTGGCTACAAACTGCGGCAGGTGGCTGACCCAGGCGACCAATTCGTCGTGGCGCGCAGGGTCTAGGTCGATTGTCTTTGAGCCCATTGCAGCGACCCACTCCCGCCATCCCTTCACCAGGGCAGCGGAATGCGGAGAACGCTGGGCGGCAGGGGCATCTGTAAACAGCCAGACCGCGCCGCGAAAAAGCCCTGCATCCGCCAGCGCCGCGCCGCCCCGCTCCTTGCCCGCCATGGGGTGGCCGGGAAGAAACGCGGCTCGATCCGGCGTGTTGAAGAGCCGCGCGCCAGTGGCGGAGATCATCGCTTTTGTGCTGCCTACGTCGGTCACCAGATGATCGGAACCAAGCACGCCGGAAAGCTTCTCCATGAAGTCAAGAGTCGCGTAGATGGGCACGGCCAGCAGCACCACCTGGCTCTCTCGTGCTGCCTGCAACGGGTCTGCGGCTATCGAATCGATGGCTCCCATGGTGAGCGCCGCCTGAGCGCCTTCAACGCTCCGGTTCCAGCCGGTGATTGCGCCACGAAAACCCGCTGCACGCAACGCCAGGCCCACCGATGTACCCAGCAGCCCGGTGCCCAGGATGGCGATACGCTCAATCATGCAGGCCTTTCTCACTCCTGTTTCTTGTCGTCCCACGGTACAGCTACAGCGGCTTAGTGAAGCGTGTCTGGCCTACTTCAGCGGCCGGTCTGTCCAAAGGGCTTTGTCCGCGATGGATTGGACAGGATAAAGGCGGCCAGCGAGCAGACTCTCAGCTTTGAGCTGATTCGTGTCTTGCGCAAAAAGCCACTTGCGTTCGCCCGTGCCCCACACTTTGGAAAGCTGATCTTCGCTCAGGAAGATATTGGGCGCGTCGGGGTAGCAGGAGCCCCAGAGCAGCGGCGTACCTTCTCCATGCTGCCCGCAACGCGGGATCACCATCATGGCTGGCCGGCCATCAAGGAAATGATGGGTATAGAAGACGACTGAGGAGGCATCGGAATGCTCGCCCCAGATGATGAAGGTATCGGAGTGCGAGCCATCCTTAATGATTGTGTCGGCCAGTTGCTTGGAACTCAGCATGGGCTGGAAGCGGGCGAAGGCGATGTGCGCGGCGACCAGAAAGACCGCCGAGGTAATGGCTACGCTGACTGTAGCGGCCACGTGCTTCCCTTTAATGCGCAGCAGCCATCCGACGGCAGGCCCGATGAGCAGCGTGATAGCAGCCATCACGGCGGGCAGCCGCAGCGCCGCAAACGAGGGGCCGGTCAGGTCAAAGAAGTGAGACATCGAGAGCGTGTAGCCGGCCACCGCGCGATGCGCCAGCAGCGTGCCGATGTCGGCGACATAGGGCAGGCGGCGGGAATCCCACAGTCCCCAGGCGAGCGCCGCGGCGGACAGCACGCCGATGACGGCGAATACGGCTTGCGCGCCGGTGAGCCATGCCGTCGAGAGCAGCGGATTCCTGCTGTTCGGGCCGCTATCCGGGCCACCATCCAGCCCGCGCTTCTCCTCGATCCCTGCGAGTACGCCCGCGATGAGAATAAACAGTGGCGGCCAGACAGGGAAGGTGTAGTACTCCTGGTTGCTGGAGATGGAGAAGAATAGCAATGTCCAAGCTGAGAAAAGACTCAGGAGCCAGACGGTGCGCACGCGGAACTTGAGCCGCAGGACGTAAGCCGCCATATCTTCGCGATGAGCGTAATCGAGGAAGAAGTCCAGGGTCTGGCCGGCGTCGTGGCGGATGTGCTGGAGCCAGTGGTGGCGGGTCTTCCAGGCCACGGCCACGAGTGCGGGCAGAAACAGGCTCCAGGGGAAGAGCCAAACGAGGTGAAGCAGCCAGTAGGCGGCAAAGGGCAGCTTGTTGTAGTCGTGAGGATAACGGAGCGAAAAGAAGCGCAGGAAGTGCTCGTTGACGAAGTAGAAGTAAAAGAATCCGTGAACATTACCAATCGTGGGGTGGTTGCCTACAGGGTGGCCCTGGTCGGGATTAGCAAGGCCGCACAGAATGTGCCAGGGCGCGGCGATGGCGAGAAACAGCAGAAACCCGGAGACGGGCTTCAACGCGCGCCAGCGGCGCCATTGGCCGGTCAGCAGCAGATAGGGAACGGCTGCTCCCACAAAGAAGACGGGAGCGATGAGTCCCTTGGTGAGCAGAGCCAAAGCCACGCCCGCCCACATCCAGTAAATGCGAATGGGATGGCTCAGTTCCAGGCCGGTCAGTAGGCCGTAGAGGGCAACGAGCAGGAACAGGCTGAGGATGGACTCTGGAATGATGAAGCGCGTGAAGAGAAATGGGCCGATGGAGGTGAGCACGCCCAGGCCCGCATAGAGGCCGGCTCGCGGACCCCACGCCCGGCGCGCCCAGGCCCATGCGAGCCATGCCAGGCCGAGCATGGCCAGAGCATTGGGCAGATGGGTAGCAAAGGTGTTCTGGCCAAAGATTCGGTAAGAGCCGGCGACCAGCCAGTAAGGCAACGGAGGCTTTTCGATATAGCGAATGCCGTTGATCTGGCAGGTGATCCAGTTGCCGGTTTCGGCCACGTGCTGGGCGGCCTGGGCGTGGGAGGCGTCCACATCGTCGAGCAACGGCGGCGAAAACAGGGAGCCAAACTGCACGGCGGCAAAGATGGCTGCAAACAGCAGCCACGTGGCCATCGCGGAGGGCGTGGCTTTCGGGCGATCATGCGTACTGGTCCAGTTTGTCATCATGGATAATGGCGTCGGAACAAGGATAACAGCAGGGTGGGCGGGGCGATCTTTCTGCTCATTCGGGACAAAGGAAATCCATCTTGAGAGCGCCGGCAAAGCCACGAGGGAACGCATCGGAGGCTCACTGCGTAAAACACAAAACAATGAAGAATATGCGCATCCTTCTGCGCTTGGGCGCGGTCCTTGTTGCAGTCTGGCTGATTGCCTGCTCTGCCATAGGCATCTTGGCCGCGGAGTTGGCGCTCCATCCGGGCCGGCGCGTGTTGGGGTCGCAGGCCGAAGAGCGCGCACAGGTCGTAGCCGCACGCAACCAGGCGGAGCTGGCGAATGTTTCCGTTACCGCACAGGACGGCGCAGTACTCCACGCATGGAGCATCCGGCCTGTGCACGGCAACGGAGATGTCGTCATCCTATTGCATGGGCACACAGACAACCGGGCCGGCATGTTGGGAAACGCGGACCTGTTGCTGCGCCATGGCTACGCCGTCCTGCTGCCCGATGCGCGAGCGCACGGCGCGAGCGGCGGAGACATGGCTACTTACGGAGTCAGAGAGGCCGGCGATGTGCGCCGATGGTTTGATTGGATCGAGCAGACGCAGGCTCCGCATTGCATCGATGGCCTGGGCGAGTCGATGGGCGCCGCGCAACTGCTTGCATCTCTCAGGACGACGCCGGGATTTTGCGCGGTGGTTGCGGAGTCGGCGTTTGCGAGCTTTAGAGAGGCATCCTATGACCGCATGGGAGAGAAGATGAACGCAGGGGCGTGGGCGGGCCGTACGCTACTGCGTCCTGCCGTCGAGACAGGCCTTATCTATGCGCGCTGGAAGTATGAGATCGATTTCAACCAGGCTTCGCCGCAGAACGCCGTGGCCGCAAGCAGCGTTCCCGTCCTGCTGATTCATGGCCGCAGAGATACAAATCTTCCGCCGCGCCACTCCGAGATGATCCTTGCGCGCAACCCAGCGCGTATCCCCAGGGTCGTCTTGTGGGAACCTGCGGAGGCGGGCCATTGCGGTGCGTCGGGAGCGGCGCCGGAGGAGTTTGAGCGCAGGGTAGTCGGGTGGTTCGAGAGCTACCCGGCTCACCCCTAGAATTTGGCCTGTATTCTCCGGTATCGACGCCACAAGAAAAAGCCGGGCACGCTGAGAATCGCCAGCCAGATAAGGAGGACGGGACCGTTCTCCACAAAAAACAGCAGGATTCCGACAAGCATCTCAGCCGCATTGCGAAAACCGCCCACGAACGCGTTACGGATGCGGTTTGAGACGGAGGCGGAGGGCGGGTTTAACGCGGCTTTGTACTCCTCCGTGAGTTGGAGATCGACAGAGGCGAAGTCAACGCGGTGTTCCAGAGCCTGCTGCTCGGCCTCCATCTGTTCAATCTCGCCACGAACACGGGCGATCTCCTCTTCAACTTGGAGGACATCCTCGATTTTTCCGGTGTGCTGCTGAAGGATTGCACGCAGGCGCTCCTCGGTTTCACGGGAGTTTTGCAGGCGCGCAACGAGATCGGTGTGCTGCTGAGTGACCTCGTCTCCGGATTGAGCTTCGTTTTCGACCCGGCCCAGCATCTTAAGCTCGGCCAGAGCTGTAGCGAGTTCGGGCGCGGGAATGCGGAGCGAGGCCTGGAGAGTGCGCGGAGCGTTCTCCGGAGTCGCGGCAGTGAGTTGTGCTGGATATCCCTGATGGCGCGCAAGGATGCTGTCGAGCGACGCGCGGGCGGCGCCGAAGTCTTTCACGACGACGGAAAGAGAGACGGTACGGGCAATCATCGGGGTGGCCGCAGCCGAGGACACGCCGAAGCCGCCGGCACCTCCGACTGCGCGCGCATCAGGCAGTGACTTGTCAGCTTCCAGCGAGCCGAGTTGCGCAACGCCCGCGCCTGCCGCAGGACTTTTCCCCTTCAAAACGGCAGTTTGCTGGATTTGGGCGCGCGAGAACGCGGAGTCAGATGTTTGGGTACTCGGCACTGCCATCTCCATCAGCGCGCTACGTCTTGGGCGATCCTCGTAGTACTTCATCGATATCGCGAAGGCAACGAAGATTAGAACCACGGTTACAGCTCCGCCGCCGCCGACAGCCCAAAGTCGCCAATTCCAAAAGTTGAGTTGGGTGATGCGCCCCGGCTTTTCGGGTTTAGATCGTGTTGCGTCTTTGGCCGCCTGCGTCATGACAGATTCATCCAAACTCGAAGGAACAAGCGGGACGGCCCAGCCCGAGAGCAACTGGGACGTAGAGCGGAACCGCGCGGCGAGACCTGCACATTCGGCGCACTGGTCCAGATGGGCAGAGACGGCCTGAGCTTTGGCGCTCGATAGTTCGCCGTCGAGAAAGGCCATGACCTCTTCAGGGGCAACGGGATGGGTAGCGGTGTTCATAGACGCTCCTTGGATTGAGCGAAGGTTTGCCCGAACTCTTGAGCGGAGGAGTGAAGAGCCGGAGCCGCGAGCAGATCGTGCAGAGCCATGCGGGCCCGAAACAGGCGCGAGCGAACCGTGTTGAGCGGCAAGCAGAGCAGCTCGGCAATCTCCGCGTAGCTCAACTGCTCGAATTCGCGCAGCATGAGAATCTCCCGATCAACGCGATCCAGTTTCCCGACAGCCTGGCGCATCAGCACCTGCGCTTCAATGGCGTTCTCGACTGAAGGCTCACGATCTGGCGACTGTTCTCCCCAGAACGTTGCCCGAAATGCGGCCTTCCGGCAATGAGCGCGAAGGACTCTGAATGCAATGGCATAGAGATACGTTCGAAAGAGTGCGTTGGGCTGGTAGCGCGCCGATGCGCGAAGCACCGCAATGAAGGTCTCTTGCGTCAGCTCCTGCGCTCGTGCGGGATCGGCGACGCGCCGCCGGAAAAATCCTAACAGCGGCTGCTTGTAGCGCAGGAAGAGCGCGCCGAAGGCATCCGAATCGCCGCTCGAAAAGGCGAGCATCAATTTTTCGTCGCTCTGAGCGGCTTGAGAACCGTCCGCCTCGGGATTGCTGGGCGCTTCGTTCATGGGTGGCCTTACCGCCTCCGAGTGTAGAACGAACGCCGGCAATGCGTCTTGCATGATCTGCCGCCTGAGCCCTACACAACGGGTAATGCGGCGGCGCGGCAAAAAGTTCCCTGGCAGTTTGACAAGATTTCCGGGCTCGTCCATGATAATTGTGTACGTTAAACCAACGTACAGTGATGGAGGGCCATCCCATGGCGCTTGCTCTGCGCACGGAACGAACGGAAGCTCGTTTGCTCCCGGAACAGAAGAAACGGATTGAGCGGGCAGCGAGTCTCAAAGGGCTTTCGATCTCCGATTTCATCGTGCAACATGCCGACGAAGCGGCAGTGCGGACGATTCAGTTGCACACCACTTGGACGCTCGAAGACCGGGATCGCGATGTTTTTGTCCAGGCTCTGCTCGACCCGCCGGCGCCAAGCGCTCGCATGAAGGCCGCAGTCAAACGCTATCGGAAGCTTGTGGGTAAATAGTGGCTGCGAAGTCCACGCCAGCCGAATTTAGGATTGAGCCGCTCAGGGCCAATCACGACCGAGCGGCCTTCTGCTGCGGAGTTCCCGAACTGGATGCCTATCTTCAGCGGCAGGCATTCCAGGACCTAAAACGCAGCCTTGCCGCAGTCTTCGTTCTCACAGCGGACAGCAAGACTATTGCCGGCTTCTACACTCTTTCCGCGCACTCGATTCTTGCAGCGGACCTGCCGCAGGATATGGCAAGAAAACCGCCGCGGTTTCCTCTTCCCGTTACTCTGCTTGGGCGAATGGCCGTCGCTGAATCGTTGCAAGGCCAGGGTTGGGGAGAGTTCCTTCTGCTCCACGCCATCGAGCGCGCCTTGAGGGGCTCTCAGCAGGTTGCTTCCTGGGCCGTTGTTGTTGACGCCAAGGCCAGAGCAAGGGACTTCTACATCAAGCACGACTTTATCCCGTCCGCAGCCCAGCCCAATCGACTCTTCCTGCCGATGAAGACGATCGAGAGAATGTTTGAATTGTGAGTTTCGACCCTCTGCAACGTTTCCCGCCGAGAATCATCGGATAGGGTGACAGCTTTCTCGTCTCTCGCCGTCCCCTCGGCGGCGGGCAAGACCAGAAGTCTGATTCCCCGCAAGCGAAGACAGGACCCAACTCTATGGAACTCCCCACGCATATCTTGTTGACTTATGGGTACCTGCTGCTCTTCGCCTGGGTTTTGGTTGAGCAATTGGGAGTGCCGCTGCCCGCAACTCCGATTCTGATGGCTGCCGGAGCCCTCTCGGCCCAGAATGAGCTAAGTTTTCCTCTCGCGCTGGCTGCCGGACTGGCCGCTGCCCTCACAGCGGACAGTGTCTGGTTTCTCATTGGCCGCCGCTACGGCCATCACGTGCTGCGTTTGCTCTGCAAGCTATCGCTGGAGCCAACCATCTGCGTCCGCCGCACCCAGGACTCGTTTGGCCGCCGCCGCGATCTCACGCTGATGATTGCCAAGTTCGTGCCGGGACTGGCGACGCTGGCCCCGCCGGTGGCCGGGCAAAACGGAATGGGCTTCGGGCGCTTTCTATTCTTCGACGGCATCGGCGCAGCGCTCTGGCTGGTCACGCTGCTCACTGCCGGCCGCTTCTTCGGCGACATGCTCCGGCGCGATCCAAGTCTGCTCGACCTCGTGGGGCGCTTCTCTGGAGCGCTGCTGGTCCTCGGCATTGTCGGTTTCTTTGTGGGGCGCGTTATCCGCCGCCGCATGGTGATCAAGAAGCTCGTTGCCGCGCGGCTGGAGCCCGAGGAACTGAAGAAGCAGCTCGATGCCGGCGAGGCGGTCTACATCGTGGACCTGCGCCATCCGCTGGAGCTGTTGCCTGACCCCTTCACCCTGCCGGGCGCGGTGCATTTCTCGCCCGACGCGCTGGCCGCGCGGCATCACGAGATTCCCCGCGACCGCGACATCGTGCTTTTTTGCACATGCCCCAGCGAGGCCACGGCCGCCAAAACGGCCATGACCCTGCACAAGCTGGGCATCGAGCGCGTGCGCCCCCTGCGCGGCGGATACGACGAATGGAAGCGCCTGGGGTTTCCGCTGGATGCGGTTGCACCCGCCATCCCGGCCAGGAATTGAAGATCAGGGCTTGGGCGGGCCCACAAACAGCGCTGCGATGCTGACTCCGATCGGCGATCCGATGCCGCTGCATGGGTCGGGCCCGGGCGCTGCGTTGTAAAACCCGTTGCCGCCCACGGTGATGTCGTTAAAGGCTGCCGGGCTTGCCCATAGCTTGGGTGTCACAAACCCGAGCTTGGTCCCGAACGCTGCAAATAGCCCCGCATAAAGCGGCGCCACCGCGCTGGTGCCGCCCACCACCGATTGCGAGCCGTGGACCACAACGGTGTAGCCGGCGTTGGGATCGGCGTCCGCGCTGACATCGGGCACCATCCTTCCACTGCCATACTTCGTGTTGGCCGGCGGGGGCGGCGCGCCGACCTGGAAAGCCTGCACTGGGAAGATCGTCGAGTAGCCTCCGCCCGTTCCCTCGCCGTTGGTCTGGCCGGGGTTGTCGTTCCAAACCGTCTCCTGGGCCTGAGTCTTGTAGGTCCCTCCGCAGCCCACCACGTGCGGGCACGACGAGGGGACATCCACATTGGCCGGGGTGGGTCCGCCATCGCCGGAGTCGTTGTCTCCCGAAGCGGCAAAAACGGCCATGCCCGCGGCGGTTGCCGCTGCTGCGGCTGCCTCCATCTGCTCGGCCGCTGCGTTGCCCCAGTTGGCCTCGTCAGCTCCCCATGAGATGGAGCAGACGTCGCATCCGTCGGCGGTTGCCTTCTGAACGGCGGAGGCAATGTCTTGCGACCAGTAGACGCGGATCGTGGCGGGCTTGCCGGTTGCCGCGAAGTAAGCCGCTCCCGCCACTTCGATGTCGAGGGCAACCTCGTAGTCCGGATCGTCCGGGGAGCCGACGTTCTGGTTGGGGCTGTTCTGCGTGCCGTCCACCGAGACGTCGGTGATCTGCGGCGAAGGCTGGTTGATGGACTGAAAAAACGAGTCCATGTCGGACTGAACCCAGCCGCCGCCCAACTCGACGATGGCAATCACACCGCCGCCAGCCAGGCCCACCGGCCAGTCGTAGGCAGCGCAAAGGTCGGGCAGGGCCCAGGGGCCGGCAACGGGGGCAGCCGCGGCGGCATGGGCAGCGATAGAGGATCTGTTCCTCAGCTTGAAATAAGGCCTGACTTGGTACGCGGGGGATGAGGACATGAAACGCTCCTTTTCACAACAACAGAATTGTGTGAGAAAGCGTTGCACAACCCCGCCGCCGGAAACAAGAGAAATTTCAATGAATCGCATCCGGGCCGTTCTTGCACCGTCTGGGCGGCGCGCGCCAATCAAGCCTCATGCAAGCCCTCTGGCGGACCGAAGGCCTTAGTATGAGTGGAAGCGGAGCATTTGCCCTCCAGGAGTAGAACCCCTTGGCCTACGACGATTTGCGAGACTGGATCAAAACCCTCGAAAAAGCTGGCGAACTGAAGCGCATCCGCGAAGAGGTATCGCCGGAGCTCGAAATCACCGAGATCACCGACCGCGTGAGCAAGATTGGCGCCGCTTCCCACCATTTCCGCACAGAGCGTGGCAAGGATGGGGCACCCCAGGCTTACGCTCCCGGCGGCCCGGCGCTGCTGTTTGAGAATGTGAAGGGCCATCCCGGTCATACTGTCCTCATCAATCAGTTCGGCAGCGAGCGGCGCATGGCGATGGCTCTCGGCGTCAACAAGCTGGACGAGATTGCCGAGCGCATCAAAGGCCTGATGAACGTCAAGGCGCCCGAGGGCTTCCTCGACAAGCTCAAGATGCTGCCGCAACTGGGCGCGCTGACCAGCGCCTTCCCCAAGACGGTCGCCGCCAAAGACGCCCGCTGCAAGGAAGTCATTCGCCGCGCTGACTTCGATCTGGAATATTTTCCGATCCTCAAGTGCTGGCCGCACGACGGAGGCCGCTTTATCACCCTGCCCTGCGTGCATACCCGCGACCCGCGCACCGGCAAGCGCAACATCGGGATGTATAGAATGCAGGTCTACGACGGCCAGACCACCGGTATGCACTGGCAACGGCAGAAGGTTGCTGCCGAACACTACCGCGAAGCCCTGCGGGCGGCGGCGTCCTCCGCTTCGGATGCCGATCCAAGCACAGCCCGTGTGGCGGCCATGGCTGAGTCGGGCGGCGGCGCGGTCTCGATTCCCGACGGCCCTATCGGCGGCCTGCCGCAGGTAGCAATGGGCAATCTGAAAGGCTCGCGGCTCGAGGTTGCCGTAGCCGTCGGCACTGACCCTGCCACCACCTTCGCCGCCATCGTTCCTGCTCCGCCCGAGGTCGAGGAGTTCATGATCGCCGGCTTCCTCCGCGGCAAGCCGGTCGAGATCGTCAAATGCGAAACCGTCGATCTCGAAGTCCCGGCCCACGCGGAGATCGTTCTCGAAGGCTACGTCGAGCTGGGCGAGCTGCGCGCCGAGGGCCCCTTTGGCGATCACACCGGCTTCTACACCCTCACTGACCAGTATCCGGTCTTCCACCTCACCTGCGTCACCCATCGCAAAGACCCCATCTACGCCGCCACCATCGTGGGCAAGCCGCCCATGGAGGACGCCTGGATGGGCAAGGCCGTCGAGCGCATCTTCCTTCCCGCCATGAAGATGACCATCCCCGAGATCGTGGACATTCATCTGCCCATCGAGGGCGTCTTTCATAACTTGATGTTAGTGTCCATCCGCAAGAGTTATCCCGGACAGGCGCGCAAAGTTATGAGCGCCATCTGGGGGCTCGGCCAGGCCATGTTTACCAAGTGCATTGTCGTGGTAGACGAGGACTGCGACGTGCAGGACCTGGGCGAAGTCACGCTGCGGGTGGCCAACAACATCGACCCCGAGCGCGACATTCAGTTCATGCTGGGGCCGGTGGACTCGCTCGACCACGCCTCGCGCCTGCCTAACTATGGGTCAAAGATGGGGATCGACGCCACGCGCAAGTGGAAGGCCGAAGGCTTCGACCGCCCCTGGCCGGCGATGATCGAAATGGACCGCGCCACCAAAGCCAAGGTGGATGCGATGTGGGCGAAGCTGGGGCTGTGAAACGGTTTGGGCTATAATTCCGATCATCGTGAAGTACTACCTTTACATCTCGGACGCAAAAGTGGATATGCTGCTTCCACAGATTCCCCACGAAACCAAGAAGAAGATTGCAACCGAGTTTGGATTCGATTTCAAGATATTCAAGGCGGGCCGGAAATCCGAAGAAGACCCAGAGGACAACCGCATCACTCGATTGGAGGCCGTCGTCGCGTTCCTTCGCGAGTACGGCAACCTTGGATCGATCGACGAGCCGGATGAATTTATAGAAGGCAGTGCCGTAATGGCGATGCAAAGCGATCAGGAAATCGTGCTCTTCACGGGTGTGGGAGAACGAACGACAGTGTGTCTCGGCGGGTCTTCGAGACATCTTCTTGGTAACCCTCCAGTCGCAGATGGGTCACGAATGACCTCGATGGCGGGCGGAATCTACCAATGGCTTGAGGAGAACGAAAAAGACCGTGACGCATTGCATGGGTTCAGCCCGGCCTGGTCAATCTCATGGCTGGCGGAAAAATCCATGAAGGATAGCATCATCCCCAAGCAGCCCGTCGAATTCGTAGCGAAGCGATTGCTTTTTGAGCCGAATCCACGGCCTGAGGCCGCTGACGGAAGCGATTCTCCATCGCACGTACTGCTCGCCACGCCACTCTACGTTGCAATGACCGATTGAACGCATCGGACTGCATAATTGCGGCATAATCGCGCGCCGAGGTCTGAGAATCCAGAACCGGGGCACCCGGCCATCCATCATGCTCCCGAAAGCGTGGCTGCGGCGGGTGTTGGTGAATCGCTGATTCTGGGTTTCGAGGTTGGCTCAGAAATTATCTGCAAGGATTTGAAAATAAATTAGGGGGTAGGGGGGTATTAATTAAATCGTTACTGGCGGAAGGACCGGATCGGGCAGGTTCCTGAGAGGTTGATCCGGGGAACGCGGACGCAACTTCCACCCCTGCGGCGATTTCTTTCCTGGGTTTCTCTATTTCCATTGTGCGCTGGCGGGGCGTAATACTACGCAAACGGACAGGGAAAGGGTTGTGGTTTCCCAGGTCCCAAAAGCGGGACCTGGGGCACCCAGCACCCGGCTTACTAATCAGCGCAATCTTGCTTGAGTTGATCCAGTAATTCGTTAAACTGTGCAAGTGACATTCCAGCTTTTGCAAGATTCTTTTCCTCTGATTCTTCGTTGCCCTGCCCCTTAATGAGACGTTCGTATTGTCGCGTCAAACGGCATGATGCGCGCGGATGTGTGCTGGCGTCAAATTTGAGACCTTCTAGTTCCGAAAAAAACGAATAAGTAGTTGCTAACGCGGCAAGCGGATTGAATCCTGCGTCCTTCGCTAGCTGAAAACCAAAGTCGTCGGCTTCCGTTTCCTGACGTCGAGAATCTGATGGGGCTATGGACATACAAGGTTTATGGTTTAACACAATATGACCGAGCTCATGTGCAGATACCGCCGCCAGACTATCGACAATCATAGCAACTCGAGCATTGTAATAATTGCCATCTGCGCGCAAACGGGCTGCTCTATTGTCCGAAATTCCGCATCGGCTTTCCATGCTACGAGGAGTATGCGTCGGAAGTGCTTGTAGATTCGCAACATAGCTATTCCGAATCTCTTCAAAATACTGAGCAAATTGTTGCGGGCAATCACCACCAACAGTTAACGCCATTACCATGCCGTCTGCGATGTGGTCGAGTGTTAAAAGATATCCTATTGGAAATGAGATGCTATTATCCCTGCCTGCCCAAGCGTTGAAGTCTGTGTAGTCAATTATTTTGAATTGTGTGTTCTGAATAACAGCCTTAAGCTCAGGATGTGATCTGATAAACGCAGGCCGGATTCGCTCTGTCCACGATTTGTTCACGGCATCCCTAAGTGCCTGAGTGTCTGACTGATCATCCGCCTTTGCGACCTGCGGCACGCAAAACGGAAAGAAAAAAGCGGCCATTGTTAAGATCAGGGCACAAAGCCAGCTATTTTTGCGTAACAGTGTCATACCAAACCCTCGTATCATCAAGTTTTTTGCGCTCATCTGTATCTAACTGTACTGGTGAGTCCTTATATGTATTCCATAGGTTCATTCGATCAGTTCCAAGATGCTTGACGAGTATTCGATTACGAGCTTGCGTTATCAATGACTTGGCGCTTGCCAGATTGCTGATCCGCGCTTGAAGCACATGTGGATCTTTCGCTGCATCATCGGTTAACGATAGTGTTGTATTGAGGATTTGAGCCATTTCAAGGTCACTTTGTGCGTAATCATCAGATGCGCCACCAACCACGATTGTCTCGCCGTTATTGATTGGAATACTAGCTTCCGGCCGGCTTGAATCGATTGGCTTGTCGATCTTGAAAGTAATTGGGCTTAGGAGTGAAATTCCGAGAATAGCAGATCCAAAGAGCGAGAAGAAGGTCCCAGGGCCGATTCGGCGCAAGATCAGGCGCAGCTTTCCCTGCGTATACTCCACTGCTCCATCATTTGGGAGCGGAGACTTAAAGAGACTCCAGCCAAGACAGATCAGTAGGCCGGCAATTAGTACGCAAGAAATTCGCTCCGAAAAGCGGCCGACTAGGTAAATGGACAAAGGATTCATTCCGTACTCCCAATTTCTTCATTATGGCAATTGCTTACGGCCTATCAATTCCTCGCGATGGGTGGCCGAGAATCGTTCAAACCTCTTGCGATAAAAGCGCACCCTCTGAATTTTGGGGCGCATTCTCCCACAAAACGCTGAAGGCCTTTTCATCTAGTATCGGCCCGGAACGCATTCTCTCTTTTGCGTCGTTTGCGGAAAGGTCAATCTCGGTAAACTTGCCGATCAGCTTCCGCATGTGTGCGTAGCATCCAATATCAATTACGAACGCGTGATACGTTCCTGCCTGCGACTTATGCGTCAACGCGGTTCCTGCGCTATGAATAATGCGGTAATCGAGCAGCCGGTATAGCAGATTGCGAATATTATCGTTTCCCTGTAATAATGCCTCGGATACGAGCAAGACATTGCTCTTCTTTTCAAAGCAGAATTGGCGAAGAACATAGATACCGCGAATGAGAATACCTTGCTCCTTGCCCTCGGAGTCTTGCTTCAGTTCTTCGATACGTCGCTCGAAGTTGGCTCTGCTTAGAGTCCTGACGTCATCTTTTCCGATTCGGCCATCGCCCGCTGGCTGTTGAACGCTATCGAGCACCTCTAAAAAGAGCGAGAGACAATCGCGTGGCACTCCGCCACCGGCTATCACCAGGCGTTGGAAGCCCTCCCCCTTAAAAAGGTCGTCAACTTCCGATGGCTTTAGCCCGGCCTTATGACCAAACTCGGCAAATATCTGCCGATTTTGCCCAACGGTCTTCTTGAAGTCAGAAAAAGTAAAGTCTATGTTGATTGGCTGATAGTCGTGGCGCTCCTGCGCGCCGAGCGGTTGGCCAAGCCTATCCGCGTATAGTGTGCTTGCGTGCTTAAGTGTGGCCACCTTAAAATACAACGGAAGGTCCTTGCAGAGGCGATGAATGTAGTCCATGACCAACGGCTGGTCTTCGCGAGACAGATGATAAAAATCATCAACCTGAAGAAAGATCGACTTAACCTCTTTGGACAGGCCAAAAAACTCGCGAATCTGTTGCTTCAGCTTCGGCAGCCACATATCGAGATCGCGGATCTTGCTCTGGGTTTGGGAATACTTGCGCTCGGTTTCAGATTTCGAGAGCTGGCTCAGGTCCGAGGATAATGCTATTCCCGCAACTGAATTTCCTATATTGAGGCCCGCTTTTTGAGAATCATTGATTTGCCGCTCTTCAGCCTCCCGGATTTCGGTATCTTGATGGTCGGCCTTGCTGCGGAGGCCCTGTAGATCTTTTCGAATCAGCTCAATCAGTTCGCGCGAGCGCCTCTTCTTCCCGAACCAGCCAGTCAATTGATGTTGAAGTTCGGCAAAAAGAGCATCAAGAATCTCGATGAGTACGTTGGGAAACGAATGCTTCTTGAAATCTTCGCAGTTCAAATAAACGGGTCGTATATCTTTCGGAAGGGACTCGGCCGAATAGTGCAATAGCAATGTCTTGCCGCAACCCCGTCGGCCAAAGACCGCATGATTCTGCCGCGCTGAGACGTCGCTTAAGCTGTTAGACACATCAATGTACGGGACAGGCTTGGCGCCTCCACGTTGCACTCGGAGATTCTCGTTTATCGCGAGCCTCAATCTCTTCAGGGCATTCGGGTCCATGGCGTAAAAATATACCACATCCAAGCTAATCCCGGCAGTTCTGGTCGCGTGCTCCGGAACTCGGAAACGGTGCTGCACGGCGGCGCTCCTCTGATATACCTAGACTCATGCGCGGCGTCCTCCCCAGGCATCTGATTATTTTGATCGCGGCGGTGCTGGCGGTTGCGGCTCCGTTGGCGGCGCAGCAGCCGGACCCGTTTCGCTGGATGAATTTCCACTCGCCGCAGGACCAGGATGTGATCGTATGGGTGACGCGGTCGCTGGCGGCGGAGAAGTGGACTTCGATTCGCGAGATCGGCGTGCAATACGATGCGGCGCTGGTGGTGACCACGCAGAGGGCAGGGCCGGAGTCGCTGCCCAGCGCGGACACCTTCACGGTGTGGAGCACGTCGCTGACCAACCACGGCATTACGCCGCTGATTACAGGAGTGAACCTGCGGCTGGTGAACTGGATGAAGCTGGCGGAGAGCTCGCCGCTGGAGCTGGCCGCGCTCTACGACAGTTGCAGCGAGTGCGCGGCAGATACCTATTTCACGGCTTTTCACTATGACATTCCCCAACATGCCTGGGTGGCGCGTTGGATGCGGGGCGGGCAGGCTGCGCCGGTGTGGAGCGCGAATCCGCCGGCGGGCGTGGCCTGGACCCAGGTGTACGCGGCCATGGCCGAGCCGAATGGGCGGGAACTGATGGCCACGTGGAGCCACTTCGACTATGGGAAGCAGAAGCCGCCCGAGGACTTTGTTTACCGCTACGATCTGGATGCAATCAGCGGCCTGGAGCGTACGGTGGCGCTGGGCGGCAAAGACGCGGACGCCTTGAAGCTGCGGCTTTGCGGCGGGCAGGGCGCGCTGCCGGGGCTGGCGCGGGGGCAGGATTCGGCCCTGTGCGAGCAGCTCGTGCCGCCGCGCGTCGAGCGCAAGCCGGTGACCACTCCGCCGGCGAACAATCGGGGCAAGTCGGTGCCGCCGGGGGCGCGGCATTGAAGGCCATCCCATGATGGTCAATAGAGGCCAGTCTGGCATTGCACGCTTCCGATAGGCTTCAAGCGTATTGGAGTGTGAAATGAACGTATTCCGTAGATTTGGGCAATGGACGCTGGTTGCCCTGGCAGTAGCGTTTTCGACCGCAGGATGCAAATCGAATCAAGGCCAGGTGGCAGCCGCGCAAGACTCTGCGCCGGATCCGGCGGCGGCCAACATGGCCCCGGCGTCCACAGACTCTAGCGCTCAGGCTCCCCCGCAATATAGCAATCAGCAGAGCGCTCCGCTGCAAGTGGGTTACAACGCCCAGCAGAGCCCACCGCCACCGGACAGGGGCGGCAACTACGCCCAGCAATCGGAACAGCCTGTGGAAGATTCGGGCTACGGAGAGCAGCCGGAGTATACGGCCGACCAGCCGCCGCCGCCGCTGCCGGACTACGATCAGCCACAGGTTCCCGGAGACGACTATCTCTGGACGCCGGGCTACTGGGCATGGGATCAGGGAGACTACTACTGGGTGCCCGGAGTTTGGGTGCAGGCTCCCTACCAGGGCGCTTTGTGGACGCCCGGCTACTGGGGCTACTGGCATAACCACTACCGTTTCTATCGCGGCTACTGGGGTCAGTACATTGGCTACTACGGCGGCGTCGATTACGGCTTTGGCTACGTCGGCTTCGGCTATCAGGGCGGTTACTGGGGTGGCGGCCACTTCAACTACAACCGCTCGGTCAACAACGTGAATATTTCGATCGAGCATAACGTCTACAACCGTTCCGTCAGCGGGAATGACAGGGGCGGAGCTCGTGTGAGCTTCAACGGCGGGTCGGGCGGAATCCAGGTAAGAGCGAGACCGGCGGAACTGGCGGCGCTGCGTGCGCCTCATTCGGCGCCCATGACGGCGCAGGTGCAAAATGAGCGGGCAGCCAGCACGAATCGGGCTCAGTTTGCGAGTGTCAATCATGGCCGTCCGGCGAGCGTTGCGGTCAGCCAGCCGCTTGCGGCGGATCACAATGTGAGGGCCCCAGCGGCATTGGTGGCGCACAATCAGGCTGCCGCGCAGGAGCAATCTCGCCAGGCAGTTCCGCAACAGACGCAGCAGCGCCAACCGGCTCAGGAACAGCGGCAAGCGCCGCAGGTACAGCAGCAACAACAGCGGCAAGCAGATCCACGACTGCAACAGCGGCAGGGGGAACCGCAACAGCAACAGCAACGTCAAGTGGCTCCGCAACAGCAGCAGCAGCGACAGGCGGTTCCGCAGCAGCAACAGCATCAAGCGGTCCAGCAACAACAGCAACAGCGTCAAGCTGTTCCGGTGCCACAGCAACAGCGTCAAGCTGCTCCGCCACAGCAACAGCAGCAACGTCAAGCGGTTCCCCAGCCTCAACAGCAGCGCCAACCCGCTCCGCAACAGCAGCAGCGCCAAGCTGCTCCGCAGCAACAACAGCAGCGTCAGGTGGCTCCGGTGCCACAGCAACAGCGCCAACCCGCTCCCCAACAGCAACAGCAGCGCCAGGCTGCGCCCCAGCAACAACGCCAAGCGGCGCCCCCGCCACAACCACAGCGCCAGGCGGCTCCGCAACCGCAACACCAGGCGGCTCCACAGCACGAGGAGGAGAAAAAGAAGTAGCGTCCCGCAAGGCAGTCTCGCGGAGTCTGCCGTTTTACAGCAAAGGGTGCGTGGCTACTGCGCCGTCAGTACCTGGACGGACACCAGGTTGCGCACCCAGCGGGCGGGGCGTGTCTCACCGGTCGCAACCAGCTTGAGCGGACCGTCGCCGGCGAGAGGTTTTCCTTCGAGGGTGTCGGCGACAATCACCGTGGCGTCATGCACATCGGGGTTGATCTCGGCAACGGAGTAAACCGCTTCATAGCCGTCCGACCCCGCAGCGACCAGATACAGCCGCAAATCCTTGCCATGCGGCTTGTCGGGGACGCCAAGCCGGGTCAGCAGGTCGATCAGCGGCACCCCGGTGTAGGTTTCGCACGCCTTGGTGTGCTCGTTGTAGGCGGTCACCGTCTTGTGCGGCAGAGCGGCAAGCGTGGCAGGAGTCCACTCGGCGGATTTGTCTCCAAAGGTGATCTTCAGCGGGCCGGCTGGGACTGAAGGCTTAGCTTTTTCGTGGTCCATGCTCATGCCATGGTCCATATCCATGGGCTTGGCCTGACCCATATCCATGGACTTACCATGGTCCATCGCCATGCCCATGCACTTGCATTTACACATGTTCATGTCCATGCCTTTGCTCATGTCCATGTCCATGCCTTTGCTCATGTCCATGCCGCTCATCGGTGCCGGCTGTGCTTGGTTCTGTACCGGTGTCTGAGCAATTGCCGCTCCAGCGGCGAGCCCAAGCAGTGAGACCGCAACCCAAACCTTCATTCGCATCCTGAATCTCCCCCGGAATCCATCGTATACTGGGCTCATGTCGATCGTGGGCAACATCGCCGCCATTGCCAAGGGCATGAGCATCACCTTCGGGGAGATTCTCCAACCCACCCAGGTGGAAAACTACCCGGACGGGTCTGGCCCTCTGCGCGGAGCGGTGCTGGAGCAGCGCTTTCGCGGCGTGCATGTGTTGCAGCGTGACGAGAACGGCCTTGAGAAGTGCGTGGCTTGCTTTCTTTGTGCGGCGGCCTGCCCTTCCAATTGCATCTTCATCGAGGCCGCTGAGAATACCGAGGAACAGCGCATCTCCTCGTCCGAGCGCTACGCGAAGGTCTATAACATCGATTACAACCGCTGCATCTTCTGCGGCTACTGCGTTGAAGCCTGCCCCACCGACGCCATCACCCATGGGCACGGCTTTGAACTGGCCACGCTGAACGCCACCAACCTGGTGATGCGCAAGGAAGACATGCTGGTGCCGGTGAGCGCGCTGACGGCGGCAAAATAGGTTTCAAACGATCCGTTGGCAGTTTTCAAGGTCTGACTCCGATCATAAGAAATCTGCCATAAGAAGGCACAATATGACCGATATATATGTTATATGGCATTAAGTGGTCAAATTGTTCCTTTTATTTATATTTTGTCTAAATAAGTATATTTATGCCGATAAGTTGGTATAATAGTGTTAAGAAGGTAATTATTGACCTGTATTGGCCATATCGATTTCAAGACGCCTTTAGAGCTTCAGGCATTGCTGGGCGAGAGACTGCGCCGTCTTCGCCGGACGCGCGGCCTTGACCAGCGCACCACGGCAGAGCGGGCCGGCGTCTCAGAAAAAGCGCTGCGCAACCTGGAAGGTGGCCAAGGCTCGACGGTGGAGACGCTGCTGCGCACGCTCAAAGCATTGGAGGCGCTGGATGGTATCGAAATGCTGGTTCCAGAGGCTACGGTGAATCCGCTGGCCCTTTTGCCGCGGCGGGTTCGCCGCCCACGCGCGAGCGAGTGAGGCGGGGTCATGAAATCCACGGAGGTTCTGGAGGTCGTGGTTTGGGGCAAACGGGCGGGGGCTTTGGCTGCCGATTCCCGGCTGGGCTGCTATGTGTTCGCCTACGATCCTGCCTGGAAACGGACGGCGGTCGAGCTGGCTCCTCTGACTATGCCGCTCGAAGACAGGCGCACGGTTTTTGCATTTCCCGGCCTTCCGGAAGGCACCTTCAACCGCCTGCCGGCCATGGTGGCCGATGCGCTGCCCGACGACTTTGGCAATGCGCTGATTGACGCATGGATGGCGGAGCGCGGCGTTGCCAAGAGCGAAGTCACGGCGCTCGACCGGCTAGCCTATATGGGCAAGCGGGGATTGGGCGCGCTGGAGTTCCGGCCCGCGCGCGGGGCGCACAGCGAGAGTGCTGCGCCGCTGGCGATGCAGTCCCTGGTGGAAGAAGCGCGGCGTCTGGTTTCCGGCAGCTTTCATGGGGATCGCGAGGCGCAGGCTGCGCTGGCAAACATCATGCGCGTGGGCACATCCGCGGGTGGCGCCAGAGCCAAGGCCGTCATCGCGTGGAACCCAAAGACAGACGAAATTCGCAGCGGGCAGTTCGATGCCGCACCGGGCTTTGAGCATTGGCTGCTGAAGTTCGATGGGATGGGACCGGATCGTGAGTTAGGGGCGAAGTTGGGAAAGGGAACCAGCTATGGGCGCATCGAGTATGCGTACCATCGCATGGCGCTGGCCGCCGGAATCCAAATGGAGCCGTGCCGGCTGCTTGAGGAGAACGACCGCGCCCACTTCATGACGCGGCGGTTCGATCGCGATGTGGTGGACGGGGAAACCGTAAAGCACCATTTGCAGACGCTCTGCGCCATGGATCAACTGAACTTCAAGCAGAGAGCCACGCACAGCTATAGCCAGCTCTTCATGGTGATTGCGCGGCTGAAACTGGGAGATGCGGCGACCGGGCTAGCCTTTCGGCGGATGGCCTTCAATGTGATGGCGCGCAACTGCGACGACCACACCAAGAACTTCAGCTTCCGCCTCAAGCAGGGAGGCATATGGGAACTTGCGCCTGCCTACGACCTGATCCATGCCTACAACCCGAAAGGCGCGTGGAACAACCAGCACTTGATGAGTGTAAACGGCAAGTTCGATGGCATTGCGCGCGAGGATTTGCTGGTGGAGGCAGACCGGTTTGGCGTTCGGCGTCCGCTGGATATGCTGGCCGATGTGCGCACGGCGCTGGCGAGTTGGGCGGAGTTTGCCGGTGAGGCTGGGCTGAGCGCGGCAACGGCGGATCGCGTCGCTGCGGATTTTTGTTTGTTGTAGGTAGATGTCTACAATACTGCGGAGATGCGTATTTCCTTCTCAATGTGCTAATGGATGATCCCACAAAAAGACCTTATGAGTGACCTGCGAAAAAACACTACTAAGCCGCAGTCACCGCCCTGAGCGCGGGCAGAACTTTCAGCCGCGTGCGCATTCCGAGCCGGTCTGAATAGCGGAGCAGCTTCTCGATGCTCACCTGATTGATCTTGCCCTGAATCAAGTTGCTGACTGCCGGTTGGTGCTCGTCGAGAATGCTCACCAGTTGCCGCTGTGTGTAGCTTCTTCGCTCGATTTCAGCACGAATGGCGTCGAGCAGGTCGGCCTTGAACTTCAACGCCGTCGCCTCGGAACGCGAGAAACCGAGATCGTCCAGAACATCGCCCCGTGTAACATGAGTCACTGCGCTAATCCTCTTGGCCATCGCTTTCCTCCTTTGCCATTCTCAATTCCGCAAGAACCAGCCTCAGTCGGGATTTCGCGATCTCAAGATCGCGCTGGTCCGTCTTCCGGCTATTTTTTTCAAAAGCGTGCAGAAAATACAAAGCATCGCCGATTCGCGTCAGGTAAATCACCCGGTACCACGTGCGTTCGTCGGCTGTTTTCAATTCCCAGACGCCCTTGCCGATCGATTCCATGCGGCGCGCATCGCAATCCTGGAGCAGTCCCTTTTGCAGCCTGCGAAGGGAGTATCCGACGACGCCCTTGACCGCGTGCGGAAAGGCGCCAGCGCTTCCTTTGCGTCGCCGACCCAGTGAATCTGCGCCTACTCTTTCACGGCACGACTATATCATATTTCGTATAAAACATTTGGCTTTGCCTTTGCCGGCAGAATCGGCGGCATCAGCTTGCCCTTCCCGGTGAAAAAATGGGCGACGTCCACACTCCTGTCGGCGAGTTCCGCTATCTGACCGGCGGCCGGCGGTTTGGGGGATTCAAGTGCTTTCGGCTTTTTGACACACTTTTTTATGGTCACTCCCAGAGCATATATCCTAAAGGGTATTGGCTGCCTTCCCTTTTCCATTGGCTGCCATCAGGTAGACATGACAAGAGTTCACCAGCATCCGCTTCAAAAGATTCTCGCGAGCCGCATCGCCATCATCGATGGAGCGATGGGCACCACCATCCGCACGTACGGCATGACGGAAGCAGATATCCGCGGGGAGCGCTTCAAGAATTCGACGAAGGATCTCAAAAACAACGGCGACCTGTTCAGCCTGACGCAGCCGCAGATGATCTGCGACATCCATCGCCGGTTTTTGGAAGCCGGGGCAGACATCATCGAGACGAACACTTTCGGCGCCACAAGCATTACCCAGAGCGAGTTTTTTGTGGACGATCCACGCGAGCGCGGCGGCCGCAAGGACCCCGCGTTCTACCAGAAGATCATCGAAGACGAGTTCCTCAACAGCCTGGCCTGGGAGATCAATGAGACATCGGCGCGGCAGTGCCGTGAGTGGGCGGATCGCGTGTCCAACGAGACCGGACGCCAACGGTTCGTTGCGGGGTCGATCGGGCCGCTGACTGTGTCGCTCTCGAATTCGCCCGATGCCGACGATGCGGGCTTCCGGGTGGTCACCTTCGACCAGGTTAAGACTGCTTATTCGCAGGAGGTTCGCGCGCTGATTGCGGGCGGCGCGGACCTGCTTCTGGTGGAAACCATCTTTGACTCGCTCAACGCGAAAGCGGCGCTGGTCGCCATCCGCGAAGTCTTCGATGAGGACGGTCTTGCTGCTGGCAACAGGGAACTGCCCGTGATGATCTCGGCGGCCGTGGGACGGGGCGGGGAGACGATGATCTCCGCGCAGACCATTGAAGCGTTCTGGAACGCGGTGCGGCATGTGAAACCGCTGTCGGTGGGGCTCAACTGCTCCCTCGGCCCCGATTTGATGTATCCGTTTCTGGCCGAACTGTCGGGGAAGGCGGACGTGGCGATTAGCTGCTATCCGAATGCAGGATTGCCGAATCCGCTCTCGACGACCGGGTTCGATCTGGGGCCGCAGGACATGGCTCGCTATCTCGGAGACTTTGCGCGGGCGGGGTTGATCAATATTGCAGGCGGCTGTTGCGGCAACACACCGGAGCACATCGCGGCCATAGCCAAAGCGCTCAACGGCCTGTCGCCGCGAAAGTGGAGTACGGAATCCACTGAGGAATCCTGTGCCCTCCAGAGCGAGGGCAGAGCATGAGCGTGCCTGAAAGTCTTGAGTCAATCACAGCGCCGAAGCCCTTGCGTCTGTCGGGATCACAGCCGTTCACCCAGCAGCCCGGCGTTTACATCATGATTGGCGAGCGGACCAATGTGGCTGGTTCGCCCAAGTTCGCCAAACTCATCAAAGAAGGCAAATTCGAAGAAGCGGTCAGCGTGGCCCGGCAGCAAGTAGACAATGGCGCGAACGTCATCGACATCTGCATGGACGAGGGCATGATCGATGGCGTCGCGGCGATGACTCGCTATCTGCAGTTGCTCGCGAGCGAACCGGAGATTGCCAAAGTGCCGTTCATGGTGGACTCGTCTAAGTGGGAGGTCATTGAGGCGGGGCTCAAATGCCTGCAAGGCAAAGGCATCGTGAACTCGATCTCGCTGAAAGAAGGCGAGGCAAAGTTTCGCCAGAACGCTGCGAGTGTGCTGAAGTATGGCGCCGCAGCGGTGGTGATGGCCTTCGACGAACAGGGCCAGGCCGCGACGTACGAAGAAAAAATCCGCATCTGCGAGCGAGCCTACAAAATTCTGGTGAACGAGGTCGGTTTTTCGCCTGAAGACATCATCTTCGACCCCAACGTGCTCACCGTTGCGACCGGCATGGACGAGCACAACAACTACGCGGTTGACTTCATCAACGCCACGCGCTGGATCAAGGCCAACCTGCCGCATGCGAAGGTGAGCGGCGGCGTTTCCAATATTTCATTCAGCTTTCGCGGCAACAACAAGGTGCGCGAGGCGATGCACTCCGCGTTTCTTTATCACGCAATCGCGGCCGGCATGGACATGGGCATCGTCAATGCCGGGATGCTGGAGGTCTACGAGGAGATTGAGCCGGAGCTGAAGGTACTAGTGGAGGATGTGCTGCTGAATCGCCGCGCTGACGCCACTGAGCGCCTTGTCAACTTTGGCGAGGCTTTGAAGGCTGAGGGGGCGGGCGTCGGCGCAGTTGTGAGTGAAAAGAAGGCCGAAGAATGGCGCAGCGGCACGGTGGAGGAGCGTCTTTCTCATGCACTGGTCAAGGGGATCGACGCGTACATCGAGATCGACGCCGAGGAAGCCCGCGTCAAGCTGGGCCGCCCTCTGCTGGTGATCGAAGGCCCGCTGATGGCCGGCATGAGCGTGGTGGGCGATCTATTCGGAGCCGGCAAGATGTTCTTGCCGCAGGTGGTCAAGTCTGCCCGGGTGATGAAGAAGGCCGTGGCGCACCTGACGCCGTACATGGAGGCCGAGAAGGCTGCGATGGTTGCGGCTGGAGAGGTGGTCAAGGCGCAGGGGAAGATCCTGCTTGCCACGGTAAAGGGCGACGTTCACGACATCGGCAAGAACATTGTCGGCGTGGTGCTGGCCTGCAACAACTACGACGTCATCGATCTCGGGGTGATGGTCTCCTGCGAAAAGATTCTCGAACGCGCGAAGGCAGAGAAGGCCGACATGATCGGCCTCAGCGGACTGATCACGCCGTCTCTCGACGAGATGGTGCATGTGGCGCGCGAGATGGAGCGTCAGGGTTTCAAATTGCCGCTTCTCATCGGCGGGGCTACCACCAGCCGCAGGCACACGGCCGTCAAAATTGCGCCGCACTATAGTGAGCCGGTGGTGCATGTGCTGGATGCCAGCAGGGCGGTGCCCGTGACGACCAGCCTGCTGAGCGACGAAGGCAAGCCGGCGTTTGTGGCGCAGCATCGCGCCGACTACGAGGCGCTGCGCAAAGCCCACTCCGCGCCGAGCCAGACGGTCGTCACGCTTGAGGCGGCGCGCGCCCGGCGCACTCCCATCGAGTGGCGCGCCCCCGGTTCCAGTCTTGCCCTGCCCGCGCCCGAGTTTACCGGTGTGCGTGTGCTTGAAAACTTTCCTCTGGCCACGCTGCGCACGTTCATTGACTGGACGCCGATCTTCCACGCATGGGGGCTCAAAGGCGCTTACCCGAGGATTCTTGAGCACACGGAGCAGGGTGAGCAAGCGCGGCAGATCTTTGCCGATGCGAATGCTCTGCTCGATACGATCATCGCGAAGAGCCTGATCACCGCACGCGGAGTTTACGGGTTCTTTCCCGCGTGCGCCGTGGGCGACGATATCGAACTGTACACGGACGAAACGCGCGCAGAGGTACTCTCGCGTTTTCATTTCCTCCGTCAGCAGGCGAACAAGGAGGGGAGCGAGCCCTGTAGATCGCTCTCAGACTTCATTGCGCCCAAAGAGACGGGCCTCCCCGATCACATTGGCGCCTTCGCGGTCACCAGCGGCATCGGCCTCAAGGAGCTGTGCGACCAGTTCCGCGCCGAGAATGACGACTACAACGCGATCATGGCCGAGGCACTCGCCGATCGCCTTGCGGAAGCCTTTGCCGAGTGCCTGCACAAGCGGGTGCGGGATGAATGGGGCTACGGACGCGACGAGGCCCTGAGTACGGAAGATCTTATTCACGAGAAGTATCGCGGCATCCGCCCTGCCGCGGGTTACCCGGCATGCCCGGATCACACGGAGAAGGGAACACTCTGGCGCTTGCTCGATGTGCAGGCGAAGACTGGGATGCTGATTACCGAGTCGTTTGCCATGTGGCCCGGATCGAGCGTGAGTGGGCTCTACTTCGCCCACCCCGAGTCTCGGTATTTCTCGCTCGGCAAGATCGACCGCGACCAGGTGGCCGACTATGCGGAACGCAAGGGGATGAGCGTAGCCGAGGTCGAGCGGTGGTTGGGGCAGAACCTGAATTACGACCCGGCGTAGAGCACGGAACCGGTATCTGGCTCAATTACTTTCGAGGGCGACTTGATGATACAATGTATCTACAGGAGGAAATATGCAGGCCCAAGTGCTGAAATGGGGAAACAGCCTGGCGATAAGGATTCCGAAGCCCATAGCGGATGACGCTCACTTGCAACTGGGCGACCCGCTGGAAATCGCAGTAGCTGCCGATGGAGTTGTGCAGGTGCATCGGGTATGTGAAGTCCCAACACTGGCTCAATTCGTGGCCCAGATTACTCCGGAGAATCGCTATGCGGAGATATCGCTCGGGCCGGAGATCGGAAGGGAAGCCGTCGAATGGTGAATCCGTACGTTCCGGATACTGGCGACATTGTCTTCCTGGACTTTGATCCCCAGGTTGGCCGGGAACAGGCCAAGCGCAGACCCGCTCTGGTCTTGACCGATCTGCGCTACAACCGGGCCAGCGGCTTGGCCGTGGTTTGTCCCTTGACCAGCAAGGTCAGCAAGGTCAAACCATACCCATTCGCTTTGCCGATCACCGTAGGGAGTGTGGAGGGGGCCGTGCTTGTCGATCAATTGAAGAGCATGGATTGGGAGGGCCGCGGGGCGGAGTTTCATTCCAAAGCTCCTCCAACTACGATCGCCAAGGTGCGCCAGTACATTGCGGTTCTGCTGCAGATTCCAATCCGGTAATGGCAGGAGGCTCATGATCCGCCCGGCGTAGTCTAAGAGGAGCCGCATGGAACCCTTGAATCACGAGATTCTGCTTTACACCACTCCGGACGGGGCCGTGCGGGTCGAGGTCGTCTTTGAAGACGAAACCTTCTGGCTCACGCAAAAGAAGCTGGCGGAACTGTTCGGTGTGGACATCCGAACCGTCAACGAACATCTCAAGAACATATTTGCCTCCAATGAGTTACAGCCATTGGCAACTATCCGGAAATTCCGGATAGTTCAAACCGAGGGTATCCGTGAAGTTTCCCGCCAGGTCGAGTTCTACAACCTCGACGCCATTATCGCCGTCGGCTACCGAGTAAACAGCCGTCAGGCAACGCAGTTTCGCATCTGGGCGACTCAAGTGCTGCGGGAGTTCCTTGTCAAAGGATTTGTGCTCGACGATGAGCGCCTGAAACGGGGTAAGCGGTTTGGCAAGGACTATTTTGACGAACTGCTGGAGCGCATTCGGTCCATCCGCGCCAGCGAACGGCGCTTCTACCTCAAGATCACAGACATTTACGAACAGTGCAGCATCGATTACAACCGCGACGCCGAGATCACGCAGATATTCTTCAAGACCGTGCAGAACAAGCTGCACTGGGCAATCACCGGCAAAACCGCGGCAGAGATCATCTCCCAGCGGGCGGACTCTTCGCTGCCATACATGGGCCTCAAGACCTGGAAGAATGCGCCCCACGGACGCATCTTGAAGTCCGACGTTACCGTGGCCAAGAATTACCTGGAAGAAGACGAGATCAAGTCCCTCGAACGCATCGTCGGCATGTATCTGGACTATGCGGAAAATCAGGCATCGCGCCAGATTCTCATGCGCATGGCAGACTGGGTAGAAAAACTGGACGCCTTCCTCAAGTTCAACGAGTACGACGTACTCACCAGCGCTGGCAAAGTCTCGCACGAGGTTGCCAGGCAGCTTGCTGAGCAGCACTATGAGGCATTCAACGTCGTGCAGGACCGCAGCTTTGAAAGCGACTTTGAATGTGCATCGAAGGAGTTGTTGAGCAACAAGCGGAGAACTAAAACCTAGGATGAGCGCGAATCCGATCAGCGGCGGCACGCCATTGGACTTCCGAGAGGCCTGGGGCACCCGGCGTGTGGGGTGAGTGGAACGACCGCGACCAGGTGGCTGACTATGCCGAACGCAAGGGGATGAGCGTGGCCGAGGTCGAGCGCTGGCTGGGGCAAAATCTGAACTACGACCCGGCGTAAGGATGTGCGGCCGAGATCCCCGGTCTCAGAATCGAAACCGGGGGCACCCAGCACCCTAGATCGTTGTTGGGCGAGTTCCTTCGGATGCAGGAGCCCGCCAAAACGGGCATAATCAGATTTATGTCAGCAGCAACTGTACCGTTACCAATTCCCGTTCCAGCAACCGACGCTCATTTCTACAAGTATGCTGAATTCGCCGACCAAAAGCAGGAAAGGCTCAAGGAGATACTCCTTGAGCATAAGTTGTACTTACCTACGTTGGATCAACTAAACGATCCGGCTGACGGCAAGCCGAAACTTGCGGCCATATCAGAAGAGAAATTGTTCAACTTTTTGTACCAAAATCGGCTGAGCCAGAATCCCAACATGTCCCCGGACCAGCAGATACACGAGGGACTGGTTCTCGACCACAATCTTAAGCAGCACGGCACAGACTCGGTTACCCGCAGGCTGTCGCGATTCTTGAACAACGAGCTGAATGATTGGCGGATTTATTGTCTTTCAAAGCGTTGGGACAATCTAAGTCTGTGGGCGAAATATGCGAACGACCACTCAGGCTACTGCTTGGAGTTTGCCAATTTCGGCCCGTTCTTCACCTCTGCAAAGGTCGTCCGCTATGGAGAGGCACCTGAAATCGACCCAACGAACCGTGAGCACATGGACGGCAGGTGGTTCTTCTGCAAGCGTGAGGTTTGGAGCAACGAGGAAGAGGTCAGAATCCTCGTACCGCGACATTCGAGCTGCAAAGTCCAAATCGACCCACCATGGCTAACGCGGCTCATTCTCGGTTGGCAGATGGCGGAAACCGATAAGCAGCAAATTCGAAAATGGGCAACAGAACGCTTGCCGGAATTGAAAGTAGTTAGCGCGATTTACGATCCGATGGACCAAGCACTCAAAATTGCAGACTAGGCGACAAATTCACTACATTTTCGCGCATATTATCTGTAGCATTGCTGTTGGCCGTCTGACCAGTACCGAGAAGGCAAAGAGTCCCAGGGAACCCGCTTCGCAACGACATGCTAGAATCTGCCGCAGAGAGGCACTGACCCCATGAAATCATTCTTGGTATTTGTCGCGGCGGCTGCGTTGCTCGTACCCAATACCTCGTTGGCGGCAGATATAACCGATTTGGACGGCTATTGGTGGGCGAAGCTGGACGCCAGTTTCAAGCTTGGCTGGGTATCGGGGTATGCGAAAGCGATGGACTTGGCGGGCATCATTCAAATGGGAACGTGCGCATCCAACATGCCGCAATACGTCAAGGAGTTCCCCAACACTGACCCGAAGGTCATTTTGCAAAAGATGTGCCTTAGCGATACCCAGTTTGATTACGACGGCATAGCAATGGGGCAGTTTGTGGATGGTATGGATGCCTTTTATAAGGACTACCGCAACAAACAATTGGAAGTGGGTTCGGCGATTCAATATGCGCGCGACTCAATCAAAGGTAAGCCTGCACAAGATCTGGATGCTGAGGTCACTCTGTGGCGCAGGTGTTCTGCTGCTGACAAGAGCCATCCGATGCCACGAACTTCTGAGGACGCCGCGCTAATCAGCAAGGCTTGTGCGCCTGACGCCAAGTAATTAAGAGGTGGCCGGCGGCACGTGGTCCAGGTCTGACCATCCCATATTGATCGGGTGCCCCAGGTCTCGCTTTTGAGACCCTGGGTGATCGCGAACCTCAATGGTCCGGGCCTTCGTCCGCATTTCTCACACGGCGCGTTAACGAATTTGTAGCGCCGACCTCCCGGCCGGCTGTAGCGTGGGTCTCCCGACCCACGCCGGACACCGTTTGCACCATCACGGTGTGTGCAAACAGTATGGATGAACGAGACTTTGCTCTGGCGGCGGGGACGCCGCCAGTACTGCCGACCAGGAGGTCGGCGCTACAGGGCGTCGATCTTGCCGTGCGAAATGCAGCTGAGCCTCCGATTTGCCGGGAGAAGACTGCAGACGCGAGTGCCGCCCTCCCGCCTGCGTTATTCTTCTTGCGTCAGCCATGTCCCCAAAGTCCTCAAGCCGCGCCTCCTCGTCAGCCAAACCCTCTCGCAATTTCGATAAGGAGCTTTCTGAACTGGAAGCTTTAGGCGAAGCAATGAAGGCTGGGGTTAGCCTGGACGCCGCCGCAATCGAGCATCTGCGCAAATCGCTCGCTCAACGCAACAACTTCATCGTCTCCAAAGCGGCAAAGCTGGTCGCCGATGCGGAGCTTCTAGCGCTGCTGCCCGATGTCCTCGCCGCCTACGACCGTTTCTTCCTCGATGCCGCCAAGACCGACCCGAAATGCTGGGCGAAGGAGGCGCTTGCGAAGGCGCTCGTCAAGCTGGAGCATCGCGCCAAAGACGCATATCTGCGCGGCATGAGGCACCATCAGTTGGAGCCGGTGTGGGGCGGCTCGTCCGACACGGCCGGGGCGCTGCGGGGCACATGCACTCATGCGTTGGTGGATTGCCCAGGCATCAGTGACGCCGATCTGCTGACGGCGCTGCTGGAGCCGCTTACCGACACCGACAAGACCGTGCGCTTGGAGGCGGCGCGCGCCATCGGCCAGGTGGGCGGAGTGAGCGCGGCGCTCATTCTGCGCCTGCGCGCGCTGCTCGGCCCCGCAGTTGGAGACAAGGCCGAGCCGGAGGTGCTCGGCGCGATCTACTCCGCGCTGCTTTCGCTGGAGGGCGCGTGCGCCATTCCGCTGGTTGCGGCAGCTCTGCAAGAGGGCGACGATCTGGCAGCCGAGGCCGCATTTGCGCTGGCTGAGTTGCGCTCGCCGGAGGCGCTCTCCGCGCTGATGGCGCGCCTGCGCGCCGGCGCCGATGCAAATTCATGGTTCGGCTCGATGCTGTTGTGCGCCATCGCGCTCACCCGCTTGCCCGAAGCGTTGGATTTTCTGATTGACCTTATCGCCCGCGATGCACTCGAGGCCGCAGTGGCCATTGAGGCTATCGGCCGCATCGCTCCCTCCGCGGAGTTGCGCGCCCGGGTGAAGCGGGCCGTCGATGAGACAGGCAGCCAGCGGCTGGATCAGGCTTTTCGCCAACACCTGCCGGCGCGGGACGAACGGGATTAATCCGTACAGCTTTGCGTAGGTGTTTCGTCGACACCAACATAGCGCGGGCAACCGGTTTGCAGCTTTACGCGGCAGTTGCTTGCTTGGCATTCGCAGGAGGGGCAGCTACGTTCTCAAACTGCTCGATCTGTACCTCCCCTTCGGGAAACACGGCCTTGATCTGGAGTTGTCCCCCCATAGCCTGAATGAAGCTGCGCAGCGTTGACACATACATATCCGCGCGCTTCTCCATCTTCGACACAGAACCCTGATTGACCCCAAGGATGCTGGCAAGGTTAGCCTGGGTCAAACTGCGAGCCTCTCGAAGCTGATTCAGGGTCACTGCCTCCACCAGGGACTTCACATACTGCCGCGATTCTTCTTCCTGTTGCGGTGAAAGCGTCCTGCGAATATCTCTCCACTTGTGGGCCATGGTGTCAAGCTCCTATCTCTTCAAGGTGTTTGGCATAGATCGAGTCTGCTCGCCGAATCGCGTCAACGTACCACTGCTCATCTCCGGTCTTGTCGCCCTCACAGATCAGGTACGCGTACCGGCGCGGGTCAAACGCGAACAGGATGCGATACGGTCTGCCTTGATGCTGAACGCGCAGCTCCTTCATGTTGGGATAACGCGACCCTTTCAGCGTATCGACCTGGGGCCGACCTAAGGCCGGGCCCGATTGCGCCAGCGCGTCGATGATGGCGTTGACGCTGCCGCATTCTTCATCGGTCAGCGATTCGTACCATTCTTTGAACTCGTCGCTGACTTCGACCTCCCAAACCATAGGTCATTATTCCATAAAGGCGATATTCCTTCAAGGGAATTATCTGCGGTGACACGCTACGAAGCGACCCAGGTTGTAAACTCGCTGATCGATCCGATAGCCCTGTAGCAGAGATCCGGGCTTAGATCCGGGCGCCTCGCCCTGAGATCTGATCCACACGAGGGAATCAAGCCAACTTGCTGGGTTGGACCCCGGGCCGGCATTGGTAGGCGACGCCGTCGATCATCAACAAGCAGTCGGCGTCGATGAACTCGGTGGTCGAGGTCATCCTGGCCGGATACCGGTCCATCTCAAAGTAATTGCGAAAGAGCTCTTCCATCTCCGGCAAGTCCTGAATTTTCTTGAGCCAGACGTTGACTTTGACAAGTTCCGCGAGAGTCATGTCGAACTCGGCAAGAGTCTTCTTCAGACTCAGGAACACGCTTTCCAACTGCTCGGCGAAGCTATCGCCCTTAGCCCTGTGGAGCCCGAGAAAGACGAAATCTCCGGCTTCGATGGCCTTCGAGTAGCTATGCTTTGTGGGAATCCTTCTGATCTCTGACACTACCGTCTCTCCTCGGCATTGCCGGCCGCCGGGCGTCCCCAGTAAACAACGGTTTGAAACTCGATGGAGACATTTCCGTCGTGTGCGAAGCGGCTGAAGAGATCGCCAAGCGCGGCGATCATTGGGTCGTGGTTTGGGTGGCCGGGAAGCGGGGCGTAGGAGGCAGAGAGGACCGCCCCGATGAGTCCCTCCAGGTCGAGATGCCGATCGCTCCTGAAGCTCGATGTACGGAAGCCGTCCTCGCCAAAGAAGGGGGTCACGAGCGCGGCCAGGTCGCGCCGGTCGCTGCCCCAGTGATCCCTATAGTCCGTGCCATATCGGAGCAGGACGTCCTCGTATGCGGCGAGGAACGGCGAGCTGTCGACTTGGCGCTTGTTCCACATCAGCACGGCTTGTCCCTGCGGTTTGAGAATGCGCAGGAACTCGGGCCGGCAGGAAGGCACATCGAACCAGTGGAATGCCTGGCCAGAGACCGCGAAATCGGCGCAAGCATCGGGCAGAGTGGTCGACTCGGCGGTGCCGGCGATAACCTGCAACCCAGGAAAACAGGCGCAAAGATTCTCGGTCTGGGAACGCATGTCCGCATTGGGCTCGACTGCCCAAACGCGGTTGCCGTGACGCAGGAACAGCTCAGAGGAGATGCCTGTACCGGCTCCAATGTCGGCCACCTCGGCCTCTTCTCGCCAGCCCGCTTTGTTGCGCAGCAGGTCGATGATCGCGTCGGGATATCCAGGACGGTAGCGGGCGTAATTCTCCGCCCGGCCAGTAAAACGGCCAGAGGAATTCAAGGGCTTTGTCATTGAAGCCCAGTCTACGTTCGACCGATGAATGCGATGTAAAGGGCGTGAGCGCGGTTATCTGCTCCAGGTCATGGCTAGAGCAATTTCGGAATTAACGTGGTCCGTTTGAGTGCATTGAAAGGTGGCTTTTTCGTGAGAAAAAAGCCATTTGAGTGTGCGGTTTCGGTCTAAGCGATTCCGAAATTGCTGTAGCCGCAAAAGCAAGGATGCGGCGCCCAGAGGACTCCCAGGTGGGGCGCCCGGCTGGAAACCTGCCTCTGAATGTCATTACAAACCCTTCCGCGGCCCGCTCATCGCGCTACCCGCAAAAGGATTCAAACCAGCGGCTGATGTAAACCTGCGCGTGGGCTTCGCCGCAATAGTGCCGTGCGCTGGGCGCATCGGCAGCTTCTTTCGTCCATTTGAAGACTGTCAGTTGCGCGTTGCTGCAGTGGATCACAATCCACCGCAACGGATTGTCGCTCTCGATACCGCAGATCTCACATCGATAACTCGTACCGATCATCGCCCAACCCCCTAGCAAAATCCGCTCGCCGACTTACCGTTCCATGTCTCCTGCTACTCCAGCATCTGCAAATCCAGCGGCTCTTCCAGCAGGCAATCCATGGTTCGCATCCTGGCCAGCGCCCGTTGCAGCACAGAAGATTTGCACGGCTCCACGGTGACCACGAAAGGCAGCGCGTGGTGCGGATAACCGGCCTTTTGCACGATGGCGCGAATGTTGATGCTTTCTTTGGCCAGCGCGCCGGTAATCTCCGCCACGATGCCTGGCCGGTCCTTCACAAGGAAGCGGATGTAGTGCGGAACCTCAAACTCGCCGCTCACCTGGGCCGGAACTGCCGGCAGCTCCACCCGCCGTGACCTGTGAGCCAGCGCCAGCAGGTCACTGACCACGGCCACCGCCGTGGGATGCCCGCCGGCGCCGTGCCCGGAAAACACCACATCCCCGCCATAGTGGCCTGTGAAGATCACCATGTTCTCGGTATCCCGCGACCACGCCAGGGGAGAGCGTAACGCCACCAATGTCGGTCCCACAGTGGCCGCAACCTGGTCCTTGGTCTGCTCGGCACGCGCAACTTGGCGGATGGTGCAACCCAGATCCCGCGCATAGCTGAAATCCACGGCGCCAATCGCCGTAATCGGCTTCGGTACAATCTCATCCGGATCGACCTCGACCCGCAGCGCCAGCCGCATCAGAATGGCCAGCTTGGCGCGGGCATCGAATCCACCCACATCCTCAGTGGGGTCGGCCTCTGCGTATCCCTTGGCCTGCGCTTCGGCCAACACCGTCGCGTATTCCGCGCCGGCCTCCATCTTGCTCAGCATGAAGTTGCAGGTGCCGTTCAGAATCCCTTCAATGCGTTCGATCCGATCCCCAGCCAATCCCTGTTCCAGGCCCGGAATTACAGGAATGCCGCCAGCCACGGCAGCGCCGTATTTCAGGTGCCCGCCCTTGGCCGCGGCCAGCCGCTCCAGTTCCACGCCGTGATAGGCAATCAGCTTCTTGTTCGCCGTCACCACACTTTTGCCGGCGTCGAGCGCGCGCCTGACCCAGCCACCCGCAGGCTCAAGCCCACCCGCCAGCTCGACCACCACATCCACATCCGAGGCCAGCGCCGCGTCGACGTCATCCGTCCACGTAACGCTAGACGGAACCCAATCCACGCGTCTGCGCGCCAGGCTGCGGCTGTACACGTGAGTGAGTTCCAGGCCTTGCGGCTTGGACTCGACCAGAATCCGCGCCGCCGAGCTCGCTACCGTCCCAAAACCAAACAAAGCTATGCGTAGGGGGCGACCATGGCGGGACTCCCGCGCGGCATGCCCTGAAGTCTGTTGCGGCAAGGCGGACACATTCACTTCAGACACTGGCTTTTCCTCTTATTCCCTGGATCAAATACTTGAATACCCCGATGATACCTGACCAGCCGCATCGATGGCCTGACTGATGTACTGGTGCGGGGGACGTTTCGGCTACTGGGATTCATCGAAGCAGATCAGGTGGGACTTGTCGTTCCGGAGGCAGATTGAACCGCAGTCTTGCTGTGGTTCAATCTGCGAATCGTGAAACGGTAAGTGCGCGCAATAAGAATTGGTTAGAGATAAATACCTCATTTAGAACCTTAACTACTCAAGCAAGGAGCGGAGGCTTGACGATCGTCCGAATTATCACTTATTTCGAGCTTCAGCCTCAGCCAGCCATCCACGGCGCAGTGTCTCCGATGGGATGTTCGACAGGTAGGGCTTGAGGTCCAGAATCGGGGTTCCTTCGAGCATATCGACTCCGCGAACGTGTAATGAGCCCTTGTCGCGGCGCAGCAGTTCCACCACGGTGAAGCCAATCGGGTTCGGGCGGCGCGGAGATCGGGTGGTGAAGACGCCGTGGGGGCGGTCGTCGGAGGGCGGCGTAATCATCAAGTCGAATCCATCGGAGCGGTCGAAGGCCCAGAGAACAATGAGATGAGAGTAGCCTTCGATGTCGGTAAGCCCGATTTCAAAGGCAGGCAGAATATTGAGCGCTCCCTCTGCCTCATGTTTGGCGCCAAGACCCTTCGGAATCGCCGCGGTGTCTTTGAAAGGGCTGGATACGAAGCCGATTGCCTGCGGAGTAAACATGGGTGCAATGCCTCCGTCCTCCATACTACGCGTGGGCCGGGGCCGTTCTTTCTAGGTCTTCAGGTTCCCAGTTGCAATTGCCGACCGGCTATACTCCCCTTTGTTCAATCTTTTCTCGGGGAGCTCGCCCATGCCTTCGTCCGCCATTGCCTTTGCCCGCCAGAACCAGCCTCGCTTTCTCAATGAATTGAAGGCCTTGCTGCGCATCCCTTCGATCTCTACCCTGCCCGAGCACAAGGGCGACTGCCGCCAGGCCGCGGAGGCCGTCGCTGCTGAACTCAAGCGCATCGGCATGGAAAACGTGCGGCTCATTGAGACCGATGGGCATCCGCTGGTTTATGGGGACTGGCTGCACGCCGCGGGCAAGCCAGGGCGGAAGCCCACGGTGCTGGTCTACGGGCATTACGACGTTCAACCGCCCGATCCGCTGGACGAGTGGCTGTCTCCTCCCTTCGAACCCACGGAGCGCGACGGCAACCTCTACGCGCGCGGCGCGGTGGACGACAAGGGACAGGTATGGGCGCAGGTGAAGGCGCTGGAGTCGCTACTGGCCGCCGATGGCTCACTGCCGTTGAATGTACGGGTTCTAGTGGAGGGCGAAGAGGAGGTTGGAGGGGAGGGAATTGCTCGATTTGTCGCCTCCAAGCCGCCCGAACTGAAGGCGGATTTTGCGCTGGTGTCCGATACAGAGATGTTTGCGCCCGGCCTGCCTACCCTTTGCGTGGGCCTGCGGGGCATGATCTATACCGAGCTAGAGGTTCGCGGCGCACGCGCCGACCTGCACTCGGGCATGTACGGCGGCGCGGCTCCGAATCCCTTTGTCGCTATTGCGCAGATACTTGCCCACCTCAAGGACGAGGAGGGCCACATTCTGATACCCGGCTTCTATGACGACATCATTCCCCCCAGCCCCGAGGAGCTGGCGGCATGGCGCAGCTTGCCCTTCGACGAAGAGCAGTATCGCATTGCAGAGGTTGGGTCGCGGGAACTGGTAGGCGAGGCCGGCTATAGCGTGCTGGAGCGCACATGGGCGCGGCCAACGGTCGATGTGCATGGCATTCCCGGCGGCTTTACTGGGGCGGGCGCTAAGACGGTGATCCCCGCCAAGGCAGTGGCCAAGGTCTCCATGCGCCTGGTTCCAGGCATGACGCCGGCCAAGGCATTTCAGCAGTACAAAGCGTTTGTTGAGCGGATCGCTCCCGCTGGCGTGGATGTAGAAGTGCGGCTGATTCACTCCGGCGACCCCTGCCTCATTCCCGTCGACAATCCGTACATCCAGGCGGCTACGCGTGCGCTGCGAGAGGTATGGGGCAAAGAGACGGTCTTCATCCGCTCCGGCGGCTCGATCCCCATCGTGGGCGATTTTGCACGCCACCTGGGCCTGCCCAGCGTGATGATGGGCTTCGGCTTGCCCGACGACAACCTGCACGCACCGAATGAGAAGTTCCATTTGAAGAACTTCGAGCTGGGGATCGAATCGCTCATTCGTTTTCTGGAGGAAGTGGGCAAGTAGAACTGGAGTCACTGGTTTCAAAATCGAGAGGGCTGCGCGCCCAGAGAAAGCGGCCCCGATAATAAGTTCACCGCAGAGCGCAGAGGTAAAAAGCTGTGCCGCGCAGGAGCCTAACCAATGAGGATTGCAGACGAGATAATCAAGAGCGTCGGTTTCGTCAGCCGTGACACTGACCCGCTTCGCTATGCCGGCACAGCGTTTATCGTGCAAGTGCCATTCGATGAGACTTCCGGCTGTCTTCACCTCGTTACGGCTAAACATGTTGCGGATGTTGTAGGAGCGGACTTTGTCATCGGCTTCAACGGCAAAGATGGAAAGCCGCTGTTCGTCAAGAACGGTGGCGTGCCATGGTACTTCCATCCCACAGAACCAGATTCCGTAGATGCAGCTGTCATTCCCTTCGCATCGTCGAGAACCCACGACTACGACATCAGCCCAATTCCCGTTCAGATCTTTGCGGATGAGGCGCGAATCAATGAATACGATATAGGCCTCGGCGATGAGATATTCTCGGTCGGCCTATTCACCCGATATTTCGGTCTCACGACACTTATTCCAATCGTCCGCACTGGCAATATTGCGATGATGCCCAAGGAGCCAGTGCCTCTTGGTCCGTTTGGACTAACAGAAGCATATTTGGCCGAGGGAAGGTCGATCGGAGGGTTGAGCGGGTCACCGGTCTTCTGTAGGAATACAGTCAAGATGCCGGGCTTCAATCTACAGGGACAAGTCAAGCATGTAGCTGGAGTGGGGCAAATTCACTTGCTCGGCATGGTCCACGGTCACTGGGAATTGCCAATGGACTTCTCAGAATCGGAGAAATCCGAGGCGGTGAACATGGGGATGTCTATTGTGATCCCCGCAAAAAAGATACTAGAGATTCTCTTCAGTCCCGCACTCGTGCAGGCTCGCAACGAAGCGTTTCAGCGGTCTACGCCAGGCGGTAAATAACATCTGCCGCAAAAAACGTGGGCGCCGGGTGCCCCAGATCCGGATTTTCGGGCTTGGCAACGAACGTCGGAAGTATCTCCGGAATCAGGAGGCCTTGGCGACCTTCCGGTCTCTCGCCATCGGAACCGGATGGATTCGATTTGCCTCGGTGAGAAAGCGATCTACGGCGGCATCGTCATTGGGATCGTAGGGGCCGTCGTCGGGGTCATTTGCGTCGTAGGGAACCGGAGCGTCGGCAGCGATCTGCTCTTTGACCCATTTCCAATCCGACAGGCTCGGCTCTGCGCTAGGGAGATTTCCTTTGAATTCCATAGACCCTCCTTTCCCTTCGCGAAGCGAACCGGAACGAAATCACCCTTACGTTCTGGCCGCGTAGTGTATACACCAAGGATAAGACATTTCCGGCTATCTCTACCAGCGCAATGTCCTGGTATCTCACTTCCGCTCTTCTTTGTAGCCGGAACGTGATCTTTCGCGGATGGTCATAGACCAGATAGGCGTCGCGGAAGTCGAGCCTGTGCTTCCGCAGGTTCGCTTCGCGCTTAGCTTCGTCCCATTCGTACACGGAGCTATTCTATGCCGATTTACGATTGGAGAGTGGGAATCTCGAACCTCAATCGGTTGTTTTTATGAGAGGATGGGGCAGTCGGTCACGAACAGAGCAGTTTAGCCCGCGAGTGTTGTAGGGGAAGTGCTGAAATGAACAGAGCAACGATTCCGGTCAAGCTGCCTCCCTCGTTGGGAAATGCAGCCCGAAAGCTCGCCGAAGAAGATGGCGTTTCGCTGAATCAGTGGGTCTCCCTTGCGGTTGCGCAGAAGATCAGTTCGGTGGAGACCGCCGAGGCATTCTTCAAGCGGAGGTCGCAGGGCGCGGAGCAAGTGGATTTCCTGGAGATTCTGCGCAACGCCCCCGACCGCACACCCGATCTGGGCGATGAACTTGCATCTGCGAATGTTCTATAGGCAGGGGTGCCGCCAGAAGACGAGATTCCCCGATTCCGCTACTCGGCATCGAATCTTAGATGGACGGGCAACCCACACCGGGTCGCGATTTAATCTTGAGAGACGTGAAAACGGAAACCTCAACCGTCGCGGCTCGGCCTGACGCCGCTGGTTTTGTTCTGGCCGGGGGGCGGTCCACGCGCATGGGCGAGGACAAGGCGCTGGTTCTGTTCAGGGGCCAGCCGCTGGTTGCGCATGCTCTCGGCATCTTGCGTCAAGCAGGTCTGACTGCGTCCGTGGCCGGGTCGCGCTCGCCTCTTGCGGCTTTTGCGCCGGTCGTCGAGGATTCCAACGCCGACCTGGGCCCGTTGGGCGGTATCTGCGCCGCACTCGCGTCTACATCCGCGCGCTGGGCGGTCTTTCTGCCCGTCGATCTGCCTCTGATGCCCGCCTCGCTGGTTGTGTTTCTGCTCGATCATGCGCGAATCACGCGGAGGGCCGTCACCTTGTGCTCAGTGAGCGGATACGCCCAAACATTTCCAGCGGTGGTGGACCGGGCGGCCTTGCCGGTGCTCGAAACAGAACTCGCAGGCGGGCGCAGGGGTTGCTTTTCCGCATTTGAAGCCTCCGCGGCAAGTCTGGGGCAGCCGGTGACGATTCGTGCGGTTGAGTTGCTGGTCCAGGCCGGACAGTTGGCACACCCGGACGGTCTGCCCGCTGCCCGGTGGTTCCTCAACACGAACGCTCCCGCGGATCTCCGGCGTGCTGAGGCTTGCCAGAGCAAAGCTTTACCGTCAGCGGGAGCTTAGTTCTTTGCCGGCAGCCGACCTGTCCAATCCAAGCCGATGACCGCGAAATCATCAAATGCGTCATTGTGGCCGCGACCGGGAAGAGAATGAAATTCCTTCGGTTCGTTGGCCATGGCATACAGTAGCTTTCCTTGAGAGGGCGGAATGAGCTGATCGTTGGCGCCGTTGACTATCAAAAGCGGAACATGGATTTTTCCTATCTTCCCGGCGTTCTCAAAACGGTCCAGAACCACATATTCCACGGGGTAAATTGGATAATTGTGTTGCGCCAGTTTGGGAATCGACAGATACGGAGCCAGCAGCATCAGCCCGCCAACATGGAATTCCTCGGCCATTTGAGTCGCAACACCGGTTCCCAGGGAATGCCCGAAAAGAATCATATTTTCGCTCTTTACGCCTTGCGCCATCAGTCCCTTGATAGCGGCCCGCCCATCGGCATAGAGCCCGCTTTCAGTTGGTTTGCCAGGCAATCCACTGTATCCGCGATACTCAACTACCAGAAAGCCGTAACCCGCAGCGAGGTAAGGGTCGGCAACTTCCGAGGCTGTAGACAAACTATCCCCATTGCCGTGAAAGAAGACGAATGTAAACGGCCTGGTTGTTGCCGGTGCATACCAGTCGATCAGATTGAGGCCGTCTTCTGTCCTGACGGAAATCTCCCTGAAGGATCGGCTTGCGTATGCATCGTGCGGGGATACATATGTATGGTTCGGGTAATACAGAGAACTTCTTTGAAAAATACAGAGTAGAAGAAAGGACAGGACATAGACGCCGACAATAATGCGGAGAATCTTACGCCAAATCATTGCTGCTCCATCGCTCGATGACGTTGAAATACAATGTCTGAACAATCCCGAATAGACTCACAATTCTAATCCCCGTCACTTCTTCCGCGTAGGACTCGTTCCGGCAGCTCCCATCGCGTAATCTGGATCCATGGCAACGTTCGATCCAGCTTCCGATTCGGAACTCTCTGCGGCGCTGGGGGGAGTCCTCGGCGGAGAGCTGGATCAGGCTGGACCGCCTGCGGGAGAGGCGCCCGAGACAATCATCTCCTTCAGCCACGTCTCGATTGGGTTTGACGGCCGGCCGGTTCTGGAGGATGTGAGTTTCTCGGTCGATCGCGGCCAGACGCTCTGCATATTGGGCCGCAGCGGCGTGGGCAAGTCTGTAGCGCTGCGTCTGCTGATGGGTTTTTTGAAGCCGGATTCCGGGTCGATCCACGTCGAAGGTCAGGAGATCACCTGTCTCGGCGAAGAGGGCATGCAGGCCATTCGCAAGCGCGTGACCATGGTTTTCCAGAACGGCGCTCTCTTCGATTCTTTGAGCGTGCGCGAGAACGTCGCCTTCCCGTTGCGCGAGCGCGGGGGCTTGACCGAAGACCAGGTGCAGCAGATTGTTGACCGACTGACCGGGCTCGTGGGGGCCGACGATGTGGCGGAGGCGTTCCCTGCGAGCCTCTCCACCGGGCGCAAGCGGGCTGTGGCTATCGCCCGCGCGCTGGCGGCGCAGCCCGAAGTCGTGCTCTACGATGAGCCAACCACGATGGTGGATCCGATTATCGCCCGACGTATGGGGGATTTAATTCAACGTCTCAAGCGGCAACTCGGGTTTACCAGTATCGTCGTGACGCACGATATGCGGTTTGCGGAGCGGCTCGCCGACCAGGTGCTCTTTCTTGATCAGGGCCGTGCCCGGTTCTTCGGTCCACTTGCGGGTTTTATGGCGTCCGGCGACCCTCATATTCAACAGTTTTTAACACTTGATGCCTACGTATTACCTTCGGAATGAGTAATTTATCATCTAGTAACTACAGTTTTGTACGAATTCTCTTGCCACCGAGCGGTACTCCCGGGCTATGCTTACTCTGTCGGGTTTTCCCTGGGATTGTTAGGAGTCCTTGGGGAAGCGGCGTGAGTTTCCGGAGATGTCGTGGCTGGATGCGGTTTGGTATAATCGGTTTGTTCTCATAGGCTTTTGTATCAGCGAAGGCGATTCCCCCGGGCCCCCTGATTGTTTGGCTTTCATTTAGTTGACCCGGATTGAAATGCGGTGAGTTCAATCCACTTGACGCATGGTCAGGTTTTCTGTCGACCGAAAGCGACCGGCTCTGTTGTCTGGCCGTTGCAAGTGGTCGAAGGGTAACGCAGAATGCGAGAGCCGTACCTCGGCAAAACCAAGTCGGCGCGGCGCAGTGATGGCGATTGGCGCGGGTTGCAGAGTGACAGGCAACCCAGGATCGCAAAAGAGTGTCCAAAAACAAAACAGTTCTCCTAGTTGTGCGCTGTTTTTTCATGTTGATTTCCTTGCATGGTTCTTTTTTGTGGGAAGTGAGTTCCCACCCTCTCCCTGAACGTTCGAGGTCTGCGGAACGCGTATGGCGACATCGGAATTCTGGCAAAGAGTTTCAGCTTCAGTGTCTACATCCCCCGAATGGGCGGGCGGGGCGGCGGCGAGTTCCACGCGCAGCTCCCGCGGGACCGCGAAGCTGTGGATGATCTTGGATGGAGTTACGGTTCTCGGAGCAGCGGTACTCGCCACAATGTACGAGTTTCGTACCGGGCCATTGGCAGGTGCAAGGGGATTCTGGCGCGGCACACTCATTCATGGCCGGTCGATGGAGATCCTGCTGGGGCTTTTGTGCGGGTTTACGATTTCGCTGATCATCATTAGCCGGCGGCTTCATTTGTATACCCCAACGCGCCTGGCCAGCTTTCTGCATGAGCAAAGGGTGAGTGTCCAGGCCTGTTTCACATCGGGCCTGCTCCTCACTGGCACCCTTTACCTGGTTCATGCCGAGGATATTCCCCGAGGCATCGTGCTGATTACGTTGGGTCTGGTTACAGTCACGCTCAGTTTGCGGAGGCTGGTTTACCGGATGCTCCTCTACCGGCGGTTCGACCGTGGCGTGGGCACACGCAATGTGCTTATTGTGGGCACAGGGCCAGAGGCGCATGCTCTGCGCCATCACCTCGAGAGCATCCGGCATCTCGGCTACACATTCAAGGGCTTCATTGACTTTCCGGGGTCCAGTTCCCGCTTGACGACCACCTCCGGTGATGTGGTGGGTACCTTGGATACGCTCTTCCAGCTCACTCGCAAGCAGTTCGTGGATGAGATTTTCTTCTCCACTCCGTGCGAACGCGGGATTGTTCAGGACGTGCTCGATCAGGCACGTGTCCACGGCGTGGACCTGCGCGTGGTTCCAGACCTGTACGACGGCTTGGCGTGGAACAGTCCCATCGAGTACATTGGCCAGTTTCCGACGATTCCATTGCATTGCGGCCACGTCCCCGAGGTCGGTTTGATGTTCAAGCGGGTGCTCGACATCGTGCTCTCCATCTTGATATTGGCCGTTTCTTCCCCCGTGCTGCTTGCCGTCGCTATTGCGGTAAAGCTGGATTCTCGCGGCCCGATATTTTATTTTTCAGAGCGCATTGGCAAAAAAGGCCGTGTCTTCCGCTGCACCAAGTTTCGCACCATGGTTCGCGACGCCGAGAAACGCCGCGCCGACGTGATGCACATGAACGAACGCGACGGCGTGCTGTTCAAGATATCCAACGATCCCCGTATCACCAAGCTGGGCCGGTTCCTGCGCAAGTATTCCCTGGATGAACTGCCCCAGTTTTTCGACGTTCTTCGTGGCGACATGAGCATCGTGGGTCCTCGTCCGCCGCTTGCCAGCGAGGTCCGGGAGTACAAACTCAGCCACCTGCGCCGCCTCGACGTGACCCCAGGCATTACTGGCCTTTGGCAGGTGCAGGCGCGCCAGGATCCCTCGTTCGACAGCTACATTTCGCTTGATGTCACGTACATCGAGAACTGGAGTATCTGGCTGGATTTGAAGATACTGGCCCGCACCGTCGGCGTGGTGCTGGCTGGCACGGGCTCTTAGATTCGATTGCGGCTCCCCCGGCTGCCTGGGCCGTCTCTCGACGAGGCGGCCCGCTCGTCTTTAGGGCTTAAACTGGATAAGTGAAGATCGCACTGGCCCAGATCAATCCAACTGTTGGGGATTTCAGCGGAAATCTTGAAAGAATCGTTGCTGCCAGCATGCGGGCGGCCGAGCTGGGCGCGCGGCTCACTGTCTTCTCCGAGCTCTGCATCTGCGGCTATCCTCCTGCCGACTTTCTTGAGAAGCCCAGTTTTCTCGCCCGCTGCCGGACGGCGGTCGATGAGCTGGCTGCTGCCACCAGCGAGTTGCCAACTGCCGTTCTCGCGGGTGTCGCGTTGGCGGCGGAGGGTGAGAGTGGGAAGCCAGCCGTGAACGCCGCGGTTCTGCTTGATCGGGGTTGCCTCCTGCTGGAACAACACAAGCGGCTGCTGCCGTTTTATGACGTCTTCGACGAGCAGCGCTACTTCGCTGCGTCGAGGCCCCAGCAAGTCGTGGAGTTGGACGGCCTCCGGCTGGCTGTCACCATCTGCGAGGACGCGTGGAACGACAAGAACTTCTGGCCGCGGCGTCTTTACAAGAACGACCCGATGGAAGAGCTGATGCGCCAGCAACCCGGCGTGCATATCAACCTGTCCTCGTCGCCCTTCTGGCACGGCAAGCGCGCAATTCGCCGCGAGATGCTGGCGGCTATTGCCCGGCGCGACGGAGTGCCGGTGCTGATGTGCAACCAGGTTGGCGGCAACGACAGCTTGATCTTCGACGGTTCTTCGCTGGCTCTAGATGGGCGAGGAGAACTGATCGCTCAGGCTGCCTCATTCGAGGAGGATCTGGTGGTGATCGACCTGCAGGCTTTGATCGCTCCCGTCGCGCCGGTTCCAGACGAGGATGATACCGCAGCGGCGTACCGCGCCCTGGTTCTGGGTACGCGCGATTACGTTCGCAAATGCGGCTTTCGCAGGGTTCTCGTCGGCCTCAGCGGCGGCATCGACTCCGCTCTTGTGGCGGCGATCGCCAAAGACGCGCTGGGCGCTGAGAACGTGCTGGGCATTGGGATGCCGAGCCCGTACTCCTCGGCGGGCTCCATCGACGACAGCCGCCGCTTGGCCGAAAATCTTGGAATTCGCTTTGAGGTGATCGGGATCAGCGGGCTCTTCGAGGAGTACACACAGGCGCTGGATCCCCTGTTTGCCGGGATGAAGACCGACACGACCGAAGAGAATATCCAGTCCCGGATACGCGGCGGATTGCTGATGGCGCTTTCAAACAAGTTCTCGGCCCTGGTGCTGACCACCGGAAACAAATCGGAGATGGCGGTCGGGTACTGCACCCTCTACGGCGACATGGTGGGCGCGCTCGCAGTGATCGGCGACCTGGTAAAGACCCGCGTCTATGCTGTCTGCCGCTGGCTGAACCGCGACGGAACGGTGATTCCCGAGGCGATTCTTGAAAAGCCGCCGTCCGCCGAACTGCGCCCCGATCAGAAGGATACAGACTCATTGCCACCCTACGAGGTTCTCGACCCGATTCTGGAAGCCTATGTGGAGCGTTACGAGACCCCTGAGCAGATTGCCCAGGCGCACGGATTTCCCCTTGAACTCGTCAAACAGGTTGTTCGCCTGGTGGAGCGTTCCGAGTACAAACGTCAGCAGGCCGCCCCGGTACTGAAGGTCACCTCCAAGTCGTTTGGCATGGGCCGCAGATTTCCCATTGCCGTCAAAGTTCAGGTATAAGCTAAAGTGCGGGAGCCTTCCCGCACTCTAAGGAGAATCAGCTTGATCCATCTGTCCGTCCGTCCTGCCAGCGCTCGTCTTGCCTGGGTTACCGCCGTAGTTCTGCTATCGTCATCAGTCTTCCAAGTTGCTGCACAGCAACAGGTGCCGGCCGCGCCCGCGCAAGATTCGTCCGCAACTTCGCCGTCTGAGCCGGCGCCCGCCGCTGCGCCCGTGTTTCCCAAGCCCGATCCAGCGAACTTTACTGCCGCATCGCCCACGAAGGAGGCCGTCAATGACTTCTTGCAGAACCTTTGGGGCTACGACGACAGCCGCATCTGGCAGGTCCAGGCCATCCTGAAGACTCCGGTGGAGGGCATCAGCAAGGTCTTTGTACTTGTGGGCGACAAGGCCGGCAAGCAAAAGCCAGGGCCTACACAGTTCTTTGTGCTCGCCGACGGTAAGCACATCATTGCAGGCGACGAGATTCTGCCCTATGGAGAGCACATGTTTTCGGATCCTCGCGCGCAGTTGCAGCAGCGCGCCGACGGTCCCTACCGTGGATCGGCCTCCAAGGATCTGGAACTTGTGGAGTTTGCGGACTTTCAGTGCCCTCACTGCAAGGAAGCGCAAGCCAACATGGACAAGCTGACCGTGGATTTTCCCAAGGCTCGCATTGTCTTTCAGGTCTATCCGCTGGAAAAGATCCATCCAGCGGCCAAAACTGCGGCCGAATATGGGGTGTGCGTGACCAAGCAGGGCGGCAGCAACGCCTTTTTCCAGTTTGCTTCGGCCGTCTTCGAGGGCCAGGACGGACTGGCGACCGCCGATGGCGCCACCCTCACATTGAACAGCGCCGTGGTGAAGGCCGGCCTGGATCCGGCAAAGATCTCGGCCTGTGTCGCAACCCCCGCCGTAGAAGCGCAAGTGGAGGCATCGGTCAAGCTGGCCCAGGACCTGAATATCAATCAGGTGCCGACGCTGGTGATCAACGGACGCCAGGTTCCTATCGGCGGCGCTTCGTACGATGTCATCAAGCAGATCGTTCAGTATCAGGCCAAACTGGACGGTATCGCTCAGTAGATCCGGCGAACCGAAAAGATTCGCGGAAGGTCAGACCCCATCTCCGACGAGATCCCAATGCCAGGGATTGCGTGAAGGTGGGGTTTCTATTTGCTGGGTGGATTCGCAATTTTGAAAAGCGCGGACCGATTTTCTGCCTCGAGAGCCCTTTGGGTGAAAAAACTCTCCAAAAGCGATTTAGTTGAGGGCAAAGGGGCCTCCGCTGTGATAATCTTCGCTCTGCGAATCTGGGAGGGAGCGGGGATGAGGCTGCGGCTAGGCATGAGAACGTTTTCAGGATGGGTCGTAGGGCTGGTGTTGATTGTGGGTCTGTCGCGGATGGCGGCAGCGCAGGCGGATTACCCCTTTCGGGATCCCAAGCTTGGCGACGATCAGCGGATTGCCGACTTGCTGGGCCGGCTGACGCTCGAAGAAAAAATCCTGCTCATGTCGAACCACCCGAAGATACCGCGGCTAGGCATCGTCTTTTCCGGCCAGGTCGAAGGGCTGCATGGGCTGGCGTTGGGCGGGCCGGGCGGCTGGGGCGGCAAGGGCTTGCAGCCTCTGCCAACGACGACCTTTCCCCAGGAGAAGGGGCTGGGCGAGACCTGGGATCCAGATCTGCTCACAAGGATCGCTTCGCTGGAGGGCCATGAGGCTCGCTACGACTATCAGAATCCCACTTTCAGCCGGGGCGGAGTTGTGGTGCGCGCGCCCAATGCCGATCTGAGCCGCGATCCGCGCTGGGGCCGGACCGAGGAGTCGTATGGTGAGGATCCTTTTCTGGTTGGCACGCTGACAGTCGCATTTGTTCACGGTTTGCAAGGCCCCGATCCGAAACACTGGCAGGCCGCTTCACTGATGAAGCATTTTTTGGCCAACGAGAACGAGGATGGGCGCACTCACACCTCTTCAGATTTCGATGAACGGCTTTTCCGAGAGTACTATTCCGTGCCGTTTCGCATGGGCTTTGAGCAGGGCGGTTCGCGTGCGGTGATGGCTGCATACAACTCGTGGAACGGCACACCGATGCTGATCCATCCTGTCCTGAAAGACGTGATGATCAAGGAGTGGGGCAATGACGGCCTCATCTGCTCGGACGGCGGCGCGCTCGGGCTGCTGATTACCTCGCACAAGAGCTTTGCCGACAAGGAGCATGGCGTGGCGGCGGCGGTGAAGGCGGGCATCAACAATTTCCTCGACACCTACATCGACGACTTGCGTCAGGCATTGAAGGATGGGCTCTTGACCGAGGCGGACGTGGACGCTTCGCTGCATAATGAGCTGCGCGTCTTTCTCAGACTGGGCGAGTTTGACGCGCCGGGCCTGGATCCCTATGGCGAGATCGGCCGAAAGACTGGCGGGGCGCTCCCGCCGTGGGAGCTTGACTCAAGCAAGGCGCTGGCCCGGCTCGCCACAGACGAGTCGGTCGTGCTGCTGAAGAACGAGGGCAATGCGCTGCCGCTGGACCGCGCAAAGCTGAAGACTATTGCTGTGATCGGGCCCTGGGCGGATCAGGTGCTGCTGGATTGGTATAGTGGAACGCCGCCGTACGCCGTCAGCACGTTGGAAGGGATTCGAGAGGCTGCCGGCAGCGGAGTGAAAGTGCTTTTCGCTGACGGCTCCAACCCGGCCGAGGCTGCCGCGCTCGCCGCCAAGGCGGATGTGGCCATTGTGGTGGTGGGCAACCATCCTGAATGCAATGCCGGCTGGGACGAGTGCCCCACTGCGTCAAATGGCAAGGAAGACGTGGACCGAAAGACCATTGTCCTGGAGCAGGAAGAACTGGTGAAACAGGTCTTCGCTGCCAATCCCCGCACTATCGAGGTTTTGCGGGCGAGCTTCCCTTACGCGATTATCTGGAGCCAGCAGAACCTGCCGGCGATTGTGCACATCACTCACAACAGCCAGGAGGAGGGCCACGGACTGGCCGACGTGCTATTTGGCGACTACTCGCCAGCCGGGCGGCTGACCCAAACGTGGCCCACGGGCGACGCACAGTTGTTGCCCATCCTGGACTACAACCTGCTGCACGGGCGGACGTATCTCTTCAGCAAGGACAAGCCCCTCTACGCCTTCGGTTATGGGCTCAGCTATACGAGCTTTCACTATGAAGGGCTGAGTGTGAGCGCGCCTCAAGTGGCGGCCGAGGGATCGGTCCAGGTGACCGTGAAGGTGAAGAATACCGGCCAACGGGCAGGGGATGAGGTGGTGCAGGTGTATGTGCAACACCTCGGCTCGAAGGTCGAGCGGCCCAGGCTGGAGTTGAAAGGGTTCAAGCGCGTGAGGATCGAGGCTGGGGCGGAACAGGATGTGACGCTGGAGCTGAAGCCGCGCGACCTGGCCTATTGGGACGCGGCCGCTCATCTTTGGCGGGTGGAAAAGGAGCAGGTGCGCGTGCTGGCAGGCGGAGCAAGCGACAATTTGCCCGTTCAAGGGAACTTTGCAGTGGATTCGAGCGGGGAGTACAAGCCTTAGCCGGAAGGGCAGGGAATATGTCGAGCCGAAACAGAACCAGAAGTGGGCTTTTCGGAGTCAAAGAGCCAACGAAACAATCGGACCTCCTTGAAGATTTCTCATAAGGCCACAGGAAAAATACTTCCGAGCGCGTTATGGATGGGCAGGGCTTCCCCCTGAAAGACCCAAAAAATCAATCTGACAAGGAGAATCGCATGAGTGTCCCAGGTACCTGGAACTCGTATTATGACTGGTCGTGCAGCGGCAACTACGCACACGATATAGTAACCTTCAACACCAATGGAACGTTTTCGGACTCCCAGGGCGGAACTGGCAAATGGAGCTCCCATGATGGACAGCTCCTTCTTCAATATGACAACAGCCTCCATACGGCCTACGAAGGCACGGTAGTGGACAGCGCCATCGTGGGAATCAGCTCGACATTCTCGGGCCTAAGCGGTTGCTGGTACGCGATTAAGAGCACAGCCACGGCCAAACCTTCCGCAGAGCGGACGCAGAAGCATAGTATTTCCGGTGAACCAGTCAAGTAATCCGAATGCCCAATCAACCCGCTAGACCCAATTGAGGGTCAAGCAGGGAGAGAGTGGCAGTCAAACTATTGCTAGACGACCGAACAGCGACGGCGGCGAAGGCCGCCGTTGTTGTCGGTGGAGATTGGGAAACTTTCAACTTGCAGGATCGGTAATTCTAAAGCTGATCAGAAACGTGGATTCAGACGTCCATGACTGGTCTACGTTCGGTCTCGGTCCTCTCGCTGAGTTGGATACTCCGTCAATCCGCGACGCGCTTTTCCGAAGACCCGCTCATCGCAATAAAGCCGCGATGAACAGGGCAGAGTCAGGGCAAACGCATCTTAAACGCTATATGCAGGGAAGGTAGAAGCGGTTGAGATGGGGATATGGAAAATCCGCTGAAGTATTTCGCGGCGTTGAAGGACCCGCGCGTGGAGCGGACACGGGAGCATCTGCTGGAAGAAATTCTTTTGATTTCCATCGCGGCGATCTTGAGCGGGGCCAACGGCTGGAACGAGATCGAGAACTACGGCAAGGC
>Ga0181516_10000242_pt1 | contig 55840 bp, 55 predicted proteins | sample PEATcosm2014_Bin_25_FD_121104 | JGI IMG/M metagenome (GOLD analysis project Ga0181516, IMG submission 121104) | Peatland microbial communities from MTU Mesocosm Facility, Houghton, MI, USA - PEATcosm2014_Bin01_10_metaG | ecosystem: Environmental > Terrestrial > Soil > Wetlands > Peat | place...
GACCCGGAGAACCAGGCGTCCTTGATCGGCTGGAAATCGATATTGGCGCGAGGCACGCGAGCAAGCTCCTGGGGAAGATACGGCAGCAGATTCTTCGCGCTGAGCGCGTCAAAGTGCGCAATCACCGCCGCTCCCAGAGCGCGCACGGAAGCCATGGGGCTGACGCGCTCGGCGCGCCAGGCATCGACAGCCTCCAGCAGGCCGCCAGCGTAGGAGGAGATATAACCGGCGTGGCCGAGCAATTCGGCGACACGCTCCCGCTTGGCCTCGGGCTGAGAGGCTTCGGGCGGCTTGGCCGTCGAGGCTTCAACCGAGCGCGCATAGGGCACCGGATCGCCCTTGCCGAGAAGCTCCATCGCGAGATCCCACATGGTTTCAAGGCATAGTGCCAGGCCGTCGAGATAAGCCTGTCGCAGACCGCCGATCTTTGCCGCTTCAGTGCGGACTCCGGCAATGGCCGCGGGAAGATTGACGGCGCGCAGATACTCTTCGACTGCTTCCTTGTTCTTTTCCGACACGCCGCCGGCTTGGCGAAGTCGCGCCGCCGTCGGATGCGTGTAGGCGGCGGGCAGCGGCTCGTCTGAAAACCATGAATCGGCAATGAAGCGGCCGGTGCCGGAGGGGCACATTACGTCCCCGCCCCAGAGTGTGTCAATGCCGAGAACCGCGTCGGCAACATAGATTGCAGCTTGATCCATTAGAGTGATTTCTCCTTCTTCAGAGAGCCGAACCAGACGTAGAGGCAGAGGCCAACAAACATCAGCGCGGAGACAGATTGCGAGAGAGCATCGTTGGCATAAAAAGGCGTGGTGACAAGGTCTTCGCGATACCAGTGGAAGAGACGCATTGCCGCGCCGAAGACGCCTCCGAGCGCGCCGCCGGCCATCAGCCCCGAGGCAATGATGACGCCGCGTTCGCGAATCCCCCTGCCATGCGCGCCGCCGGCCTTCTCTGAGCGCTTGTTGAGAAAATGCGACAAGAATCCGCCGACCAATGCGGGCGTATTGAGTTCGAGCGGAAGATACATTCCCAGCGCAAAGATCAGCGATGGCTGACCGAGCATCTCCAGCACCAGCGTCACCATTGCGCCAATGCCGAAGAGCAGATATGCGACCGGCTGATGGCTCATAAAGCCTTCGACCAGCGCCTTCATGATGGAAGCCTGCGGCGAGGCCAAAACCGGGCGCGGGTCTCCAACGAGTGCTTCGCCGAATTGAAAGGTGTGAGCCAGCATGACGATGGTCAACCCCGCTGCGATGGCAGAGGCAATGACGCCGACAAACTTCATCTTCTCCTGCGCAGCCGGAGTGGATCCGAGCCAGTAGCCAACCTTGAGGTCGGTGATGGTCTGGCCGGAGATCGATAGAGCGGTGCAGACCATGCCCGCAATGGCCATTACAAAAAACATTCCTGCCGTGCCAGAGAGGCCGAAGCGCAACAGAACGCCGGAAGCGATGATGATGGTGAGCATCGTCATCCCAGAGACGGGATTGCGCGCCGTGGTGGCGACGGCGTTGGCCGCAACGGAAGTGAAGAAAAACGAGAAGAGCAGCGTCAGCCCCAGGCCTACGGCCAGCACGGTGAAAGTGACGGGAAGATGGCCAAGGAATGCGGCGACGCCGATGGCTCCCAGGACGATGCCCGCGAGAAGAGCAGCGATGGGCAGATCGCGGTCGGTGCGCACGGGTTGAGCCGCCTCGCCGTGACGGAAGGTGCGCAGCGCAATGCCGAAGGATCCGGCAACGACGCGCAGCGATTTAATGATGCCGACAATACCGGCCGTGGCGATGGCGCCGACGCCGATAAAGCGCACATAGTTGCGATAAATGTCCACCGCGGACATAAGAGAAACCGGAATATGGGCGGGATAGACCGCGGTATCGAAGTGGCTGCCGATGAACCAAATCAGCGGGACAAGGACGAAATTCGAGAGTACGCCGCCGGCGCAGAGAATCATTGAGCTGCGCAGGCCCATTACATAGCCCAGACCGAGAATGAAGCCGATGGCGTCAAAGCGGAAGACCATCCGCGCGCGATCGGCAAGCGTGTGCATGACCGGCACAAACTGAAAATCGAGATATTCCTTCCAGACTTGGAAGGTGGTGACAAAGAGGTCGTAAAGGCCGGCGATGGCGGTGGCCTGCAAGAGCAGGCGGGCTTGCGATCCGCCTTTCTCGCCGGTGACAAGCACTTCGGTGATTGCCGTCGCCTCGGGGTAGGGAAGCAGGCCATGCATCTCGCACACGAAGTAGCGGCGCAACGGAATGAGGAAGAGAACGCCCAGGCAGCCACCGGCCAGACAAATGAAAATTGTCTCAACCGGATGAGGATTGAGGTGCAAAATATAGAGCGCGGGCAGCGTGAAGATGGCCCCTGCCACCACGCCGCCAGCCGCGCCGCCGATGCCCGTGATGATGACATTTTCAAGCAGGCTGGAGCGGCGGCTGTAGACGCGCGCCAGGCCGATGGCGAGGATCGAGATCGGGATCGCGGCCTCCATCACCTGGCCGACCTTCAGCCCGGAGTAGGCCGAGGCAACCGTGAAGATCACGCAGAGGAAAATGCCCCAGAGGATCGAGCGCGGCGTCAGCTCCGGTAGATTGGACTCGGCGGGCACGACGGGCTGATAGGTTTCGCCGGGCTGCAATGGCCGGTAGGCGCTCTCTGGCAGCGATTTGGTTTCAAGCTCGTTCATGAATGGATGACCTCAGCGGATGCAACTTCACCGCTATCGTTGGATTTTAATTCCTTGGACTCAGGGCAAGATTGGCGCGGTTGCAGGCGTGAATTTTGTGAGACCTGGAAGACTGCGCGGCTGCTAGCATGAGGGTGTGAAAGGCGATCCGATGCAGGCGCAAAAACAATCCGCAAAAACTCAGCCGGTGCCCATGCTGGACCTCAAGCGGCAATACCTTCCTCTGCACAGCGAACTGTTAGAGGCCGTGGGGCATGTTTTGGAGGCGCAACAGTTCATTCTCGGCGAGCCGGTGGCGGCCTTTGAGCGCGGCGCGGCGCAGAAGCTGGGCGTAAAGCACGCCGTTGGCTGCTCCTCAGGCACAGACGCGCTGTGGCTGGCGCTGGCCGCGGCGGGCATAGGAGCGGGCGATGCGGTGGTCACGACGCCTTTCAGTTTTTTCGCCTCGACAAGTGCCATTCTGCGCGCCGGGGCGACGCCGGTGCTGGCCGATATTGAGCCTGCTACTTTTAATTTGGCCTCCGCTGCTGTGGAGGCTGTTCTCGATGGTCCACGTGGCGTGGGTGTCCGGGCCATTCTGCCGGTGCATCTCTTTGGCCAGTCCGCCGATTGGACGGCTCTGGCGCGTATCGGCAATGAGCGTGGGCTCAAGCTGATTGGAGACGCCGCGCAGGCATGGGGCGCAGAGTGGCGGAGTGTGAAAGCCGGCGGGCTGGGCGACGCCGCGGCCTTCAGTTTTTATCCGACGAAAAATCTGAGCGCGGCGGGCGATGCGGGAATGATTGCGACGAACTCCGACGACCTGGCCGAGCGGGCCCTCATGCTGCGCCAGCACGGAATGCGCCGCCGCTACTACCACGACGAGGTCGGATGGAATACGCGCATGGACGGAATGCAAGGCGCAATTCTGGGCGTCAAGTTGAAGCACATCGACGGCTGGAACCAGGCCCGGCGAGCCGTGGCCCGGCGCTATCATGCGCTCTTTCACGCGACGGGGCTGGTCGAGGCTGGGCCGTATCCGGCGCACGGTGTCGTCCTGCCGCACGAGGTTCCCGGCAGCCATCATGTCTGGCATCAATACGTGGTCCGAACCGCGCGCCGCGATGGCTTGCGCCAGTTTCTCACCGAGCGCAAGATCGGCTCGGAGATCTACTATCCCGTCCCGCTGCATTTGCAGGAGGCTCTCAAGGGCCTGGGCTACTGCCAGGGCAGCTTTCCAGAGGCAGAGCGCGCAGCAAGCGAGGTGCTGGCGCTGCCCATCTTTGCTGAACTGCGCGAAGACGAACAGGAGACGGTGGTCGCCGCGATTGCCGAGTTTTTGAGCTGAGTGGAAGGCGCGATCTCTGCTGTCAGGAAGAAGCGGGGGGGTATCGATGAACAAGATGGCTCTTTGAAGAATGTCAGATGTTCGCCGTGTGCGAATGCAATGGTGGAGGGCGCGTGAACCCGGAATAGTGAAAGTTTCTACGCATACACATGTCTGTCCGGTGACGTTTCGACTTAATCTAAAAGCGGCAGTCGATCCAGCCTTGAATTGGTTATCTTCTTCAAAGTGAAACTTCTTGCAGCGATGGACGATTTCGCCATTTGGGTGAGGTGCGGAGCAGTCGAAAATCGATGATCGAGAAGAAGCCGAACCATGGTAGTTGGCCGGGCCGAGATTTTGCAGGGGCTAAAGAGGCTGCGGAAAAAGGGCTATTCGGAAGTTGCAATCACGATTGAGCGTAGCAGGGGCTAAAGCCCAATGTTGATATGATTGGCTTTATTGGCCCGACTAAAGTCGTGCCCTGGTTACAAAGCCATTGGGAATTGCCTCCAGAAGAGTTTTTCCGCAGCCTGTAAAGCCCAGCTTTCCTTTCAGCCCTTGGCAGCCCGACTGAAGTCGGGCCCTGATTACAAAGCAACAAGTTTCAGTGGCTCCAAACCTTGATGCAGATCACCGATGACGGCGTGCAACTGCCGTTTTTAGGATTAATCTTCGAGTTTGATACACAGCAAGTTTTCACCGCGTTGCACGGCGTTGCTACCGTCGCATTCCGGAAATTCAAGGCCGGGCCCACGGTTTTTATAGTAAAATTCCCCATTGGTGCATCGCGTTTTGGAATTCTTCTATGCCTGTCCAAAGTCCGGGGATAGTGGATCGAGTGCTGTGCGGGCTTTGAGACAGACAACGAACCTATGAGATTTGGAACGATTCTTCTACTCGCTCTGGGCGCGCTGGCCGCCTTTGGGGTAATGACCTCGACCGTTTACAGCATGATGGTCGCTCTGGGCGCGCTGCGCTTTCGCCGCCGCGCGGCTGAGGCCAGCCCGCTCATCTTTCAGCCGCCGGTCAGCGTCTTGAAGGCCGTGCATGGCGACGAACCGGACCTCGAAGAGAATCTGGCCAGCTTTTTTGTGCAGAATTACCCAGAGTACGAGATTCTCTTCTGCGCGCGCCAGAACTCCGACCTTGGTCTGGCCGCGGCGCGCCGTGTTGCCGCGCGATTCCCGAAGGTTAAGACGCGCATCCTTACCTGTGGCGAACCGCCCTGGCCGAATGCGCGCACCTATTCCTTGGAGGTTATGCGCCGCGAAGCTCAATATCCGATCCTGGTTGCTAGCGACAGCGATGTAAGCGTTGGCCCGGATTACCTGGCCTCAGTGGTTGCGCCGCTCGTGGACCCGCAGGTGGGCATGGTCACCTGCCTCTATCGCGGAGTGACGCGCCACGGCCTGTGGGCGCAACTGGAGGCCATGGGCATGAGCGTCGAGATGACCTCGGGCGTGCTGGTGGCCGAGATGCTGGAAGGCATGCAATTTGCGCTGGGGCCCTCGATGGCGATGCGCCAGAGCACGGTGGAAAAAATTGGCGGCTATGAAGAGGTGGCGCAGTACTATGCGGACGATTTTGTGCTGGGCAACTGGACCGCGACCAAGGCTCAGGAGAAGGTGGTGCTCTCTACTTACGTTGTCGAACACCATGTGCTGAATGCGGACTTCAAAAAGAGCATTGCGCATCAGCAGGGATGGGCCACCAGTACGCGCTTTTCGCGGCCCAAGGGGCATTTTGGCGAGGTGCTGACCTATGCCGTTCCCTGGGGCCTGCTGGGGCTGGCGGCCTTGGGCGTTGCCGGGCACTTGGCGCTTGGGATCGCTTTTGCGACCTTTACCATTCTGGACCGCGTACTGCTCTGCCTGCTGGTAGGCGGCGGCGTGGTGATGGATGGAAACGCCCGGCGCAAGGCCTGGCTCTATCCGCTGCGCGACTTGATGGGCTTCTGCTTTTGGGTGAGAAGCTACTTTGGTTCACGCAAACTGAAGTACCGCGGCGATCCGTACGAACTGCTGCCGGAGGGACGGCTGCGCAAACTGGCGGAGTAACTCCGAGAGTGCCCCAACATGCGCGGCAGCCTATTTTTCCTTTTCCAGTTTTGCAAGGAACCTGTGCATGTCGGCGGAGAGTTTTGCGTCGGGGATGCTGCCGGCCGCATTCAGGATCAAAGGCTTCAGCGCGGCCTTCAGATCTTCGTCCTGCGTGGTTTCGTACATCTCGCGCATCTGGTCGAGACGGTCAATCTCCGCTTTGATTTCCTTGTCGCTCTCCTCGCCCAGAATGATCTTGCCGCTCAGGCCGCCCGGTCCGGTTGCCGCGGAGCCAAGAGCCGCGAGATTCCCGTCTCTGGCCACAAAGCACAGGCCAGCGACGAGTGCCAGGAAGAGAATGGCCAAGCCGATTTTATCGATCTTGCTCATGGTGAAGGTCTTTCAGAAAGATTCTAAAGTACCCGCTTGGAACTGGTTTTTGCCACCACCGCCGGCTTGATCGCCCCCGGCCTGCGCATGGGCACAATCGCCCCCGAGCCGGGCGCTGCCTGAGCGAAACGCGCCAGCATCTCGGTGCGGACGTACTCGACAAAGCTCTGCATCTGGCGGTTCATCTCTTCCATGCGCTCGCGCATCTGGAGGATGATGGCGATGCCGGCGATGTTCACGCCCAGATCGCGGGCGAGATTGAGGATGAACTCGAGGCGCTCTAAATCCTCGTCGGTATAGAGGCGGGTGTTGCCCTCGGTGCGCGACGGCAGCAGCAGGCCCTCGCGCTCATAGAGGCGCAGGGTCTGGGGATGGATCTGGTACATCTCGGCCACCGCCGAGATCATGTACGCGCCCTTCGATTTTTTCTTTGTGGCCATAGGGGTCTTAGATCGATTGCAGACGTTGGTGCCATTTTTTCGGGGTCATGCGATATTCCCTCAGCATTTCCTTGAGTTCGGCTCCAGCGTGCGTCACGGAATAGCCTCCCTCGTCGATCCAGGATTTTGAGGTGGAGTAGGGCTTACTCTTGACGATCTCCAGAGCTTCGTCGTAGGTCAGCGCATAGACTTCACTGTCTTTCGGCTCTTTGGCATGCCAGACGTAGGCTACCAGCAAGCGTGGAATTCTCGATTCCTTTTTGTACAAGGAGAACACTTCATGGATCGAAGTCTTCAGTTTGACGGGAAAAGAAGCCCTCTTCTCGTCCGCCTGCGCTTCTCTGCAGATAAAATAGTCGATCCCGTTCTTTTTAGGCGGTTCGACGAGTCGCAAACCGGCCTCACGGACCTGGGATTCGAATATACGGATTCCAGACTGCCTTGTAGTCTCAACTACGTCCGCAGGCTGGGTCGTCTCCTCTTCGTCTGGGTCGTGATCCAGAAGGATGACAGTATGCCCATTTTGATACCGGGCAGCAAAGCGACCGCGCGTAGCCCTTGAAAAATCGAACCTTGCGCGAATCTCAGTTTCATTCATGTCGATTGGCGATTTCATACTCTCTCCTTTCCCAAGACTCTGCTTGTCTTGCGCTAATGATTCGGACTCTGTCGCTGCGAACTGTAAAGTTCACGAAAAGCAGGCGGTCCTGATCCGAACGCCCTATAGCAATGAATCGCAACTCCTCTTCGCTGTGTTCACGATCCGGCAGTTCCAGTATAGTTTTGTCCCGGAAGATCGTGGATGCCTCATGGAACGAAACCTGGTGCTTTTTCAGATTGCTCTGCGCTTTCGGCGGATACCACTCGAAAACAATTCCACGGATGTCGATCCTGTCGTTGTGCTCACGGCTCATCCGGCTCATCCTGTCCTGCTAGGCTGGGAACTCCAACGATAGCAGACGTCTCACAGCTTTTCAAAGAGCGCCATACGCGGATCGTTGCTGTTCAGCTTGGCTAGCTCGCGCATGATCTCGCGGCTGCGCTCGTCGGCTAGGGTCGGCACTTGCACTTCGACCGTCACGATTTCATCGCCGCGCTGGCCGGGATTCTGCGCGCTCTCCACGCCGCGCTCCCTCATGCGCAGCTTCTGTCCGCTCTGCGTGCCGGGCGGAATCTTCAACTGGGCGCGGCCGTCGATGGTCGGCACGTCCACCTTGGCGCCCAGCGAGGCCTCGGGCACGGTCACCGGCACGGTCAGATGAATGTCATCGCCCACGCGCGCAAAGACCGGATGCGCGCCGGTGCGGACGATCAGGAAAAGATCGCCGGCCGCGCCGCCGTTGATGCCGCTGTTGCCCTTGCCCTGCAGGCGGATGCGCTGCCCGTCGCGCGTGCCGGCCTTGATGCGGAACTCGACCGGCTCGACGCGGCTGACCACGCCCTCGCCGTGGCAGGTGGAGCAGAGATTGGTGGTCCGCCCGGTTCCATTGCAGCGCGGGCAGGGTATGTTGAACTTCATGCGCCCGCCCATTTGCGTCACCTGGCCGGTGCCATTACATTCGCCGCACTGCGTGGGACCGCCGGTTGAGGCCTGGCCGTGGCAGGTGGGGCAAGTCTCCTGGCGTTGCACCTCAAGCCGCGCCTGACCGCCGCGGATGGCCGTCCAAAAATCCACTGTGGCCTGGTATTCCAGGTCGCTGCCCGGCTGCGGGCCGCGCGCCCGCTGCGGTTGCTGCGCCCCGGAGAACATGCCGGAGAAGATGTCCTTGAAGCTGCCCCAGGAGGCAGCATCGGCCGCGCCCGCCTGCTGGCCTGGATGACGGCCCGGCCCGCTCTGAAATCCGGAGAAATCGAAGCCGCCAAAGTCCACCGGCATGCCCGCGCCGCCGCCTTGATTCCGCGCATAGGCCTCGGCCTGCGCCGGGTCAATCTGGTCGGAGTAGAAGCCAACCTGGTCGTAGACCTTGCGCTTCTTCTCGTCGCTCAGCACGTCGTTGGCCTCGGAGATTTCTTTGAATTTTTCCTCGGCTCGCTTGTCGCCGGGGTTCACGTCCGGGTGATAACGCCGCGCCGCCTTGCGGAAGGCCTTGCGAATCTCCTCCGGAGTGGCCGTCTTCTTCACCCCGAGTGTGCCGTAATAATCCTTGTTTGTCGTCGTGGGCATGGTCGCCTTTGCAATCTGTTTATACTACGCAGTTCAGCCAGTCTTCTGTTTCGCCGCTGGCACTTTGATAGCTGGAGTCTGGCGCGAGGAAAACTCAAGCGACGACACGCCGCTCCGCATTCTCAAAAACGGTGTGTGGCGCGCGCGGACGAATCCCCTCGTGAATCGCACTCTCTTCGGCATCCGCGGCAGACTCCAGATCGAAATCCATCTGCAAGCGCATCCAGAACTCCGCCGACATATTGAAGTATCGCGCCAGCCGCAGCGCCGTGTCTGCCGTTATCCCGCGCCGCTCTCGCACGATCTCCGAGATTCGCGTCACCGGCACGCGCAACTCCATGGCCAGCGCATTCGAAGAAAGCCCCAGCGGCTTCATGAACTCCTCGCGCAGCATCTCGCCCGGATGCAGCGCCGGCATTCGCGCGCCATCCTCTGGCTCCGCGCCCTCCAGTTCAGTGATAGTCGACAATCTGGACCTGGTAAGCATCTCCATCCCTCCACTCAAAGCAAATCCGCCATTGATCGTTGATCCGCAGACTCCATTGCCCTTTCCGGTCGCCCCGCAGCGATTCCAGCCGATTGGCGGGCGGCTCAAAAAGCTCCTCCAACCTGGAAACCCGGTGAATCTGCCGCAACTTGCGAAGCGCTACCCGCTCAAAGGCCGCATATCGCCGGCTGTGGCGATGGTTGAAGACCTGCTCGGTATCTGAGTCGGCAAACGAACGAATCATGCTTAACGCTTATCGTAACACGGAAAACGGTAAACCGGCCAGACAAGTCGGACAATCGAATGCCTGTCCCGCGCATTCCTTGCATCCAGCCTGCCGGAGTCGATGAGAATTTCTCGGCAAAGACTCAGATGCGAGTCTGCGCATTGAGAAGTGCTCAGAATAGGGCGGTTTACCGAAGTTCGTGGACGGGCCACGAGGAGAAGGATCGCCACCCTTTATACTGAGATGTTTGCGGAATTGAGAACGGCGCAGCAGAAGGAGCGGATTTTGGCACAGGCGGAGATTGGCATTATCGGCGGCAGCGGGCTCTACTCGATGCCCGGATTCACAAACGTGCATGAGGAGACGGTGGAGACGCCCTTTGGCGCGCCCTCGGACCCATTCGTGCTGGGCGAGTTGGAAGGGCGTCGCGTGGCATTTCTAGCGCGGCATGGGCGCGGGCATCGGATTCTGCCCTCAGAGTTGAACTTTCGCGCCAACATATTCGCCTTCAAAAAGCTCGGCGTAGAGCGCATTATTTCTGTCTCGGCAGTCGGCTCGCTCAAGGAAGAGCACAAGCCTACCGACTTCGTGATGCCGGACCAGTTCATCGACCGCACCTTTCATCGCGCCTCCACATTCTTTGGCGAGGGCATTGTGGGCCACGTGGCCTTTGGCGATCCAGTCTGCGCGACAGTGGCCAAAGCCGCCGCCGAGGCTTGCGCGACGGTTGGTGTGGTGGGCAAGCTGGGCGGGACGTATGTCTGCATGGAGGGGCCGCAGTTTTCGACGCGTGCCGAATCGAATCTCTATCGCAGTTGGGGCGCGGACGTGATCGGCATGACGAATTTGCAAGAGGCCAAGCTGGCGCGGGAGGCGGAGATCTGCTACGCGACCGTGGCCATGGTCACCGACTACGATTGCTGGCGCGAGGGAGACGACGCCGTGACGATCGAAGAGATTGTGGCCGTGCTGCACAAGAATGCGGAGAACGCGGCGCGCGTGGTAAAGGCGGCCGTGGCGGCGATGCCGGCCGAGCGGAATTGCGCTTGTGTGTCGGCGGCAAAGTACGCCGTGCTGACTGCGCCGGATGCAATTCCGGCAGAGGCTAAGGAGCGGCTGGCGCTGCTGTTTGGCAAGTACTTTTCGGTCTAGGAGGCAGCAGGGCAGCTGATAAAATTGGGGGTATAATCGGGGTACGCGAGAGTTGCGCCCAGAGAGGGAGAGATGAAAAGAGACATTTTGAAGGAAGCAAATTATCGGTTCAACTTTGACCGGGCTCTTTTTTTTAACCGTGCGTCAAAGAAAGCCTTCAGTCTCGAGTTTGTAGACGATGCTCCGGAAGAGGAACTGGCGCGACGTGTGAGAGAGAGTACCAATAGCGCCGATTGGACTTTTTATTTCAATTCCCCTCCGACAGAAGGCGTGAAGCGCGAACTGGAAAGAATGCTGGGATAATGCCAAGACGTTCGATAGAGGATGGACTACGAGAAGAGTACTTCGACTTTCTCCCCGAGATCAAGCGGGTCGTGTGGCAACTCGAAGCTGAGATTCGTTATTACACCCTCCCGATCCTGCATAGTTTAAAGCCGTATGAACAATTAGTAGTTAAATCGCGCGTGAAAGATTGTGAGAGCGCGTTGAAGACGCTCCGCCGCGAGAATCAAAAGAACGAAGGCAGAGTATTGGATCCGGGAAGCGCAGGGGCCTATTCGATACTGTCCTTGCCGGATTTGGCCGGAGTTCGCGTTCTGGTCTTCCCGAACAGCCGGGTTGTCGAGGCAGATGAAGTCATCCGCAATCATTTTCCGGGCTGGATATCGAAGCCGGTGAAAGATGACAGCGGGGTTATTCTGGCTCCCAAATACTATGGGCACTGCGCCAATCTGGACAGTTGGGTGCGAGGCGAATATCAGGTTGTTCCGATGTTGCTTGGCCTTTTCTGGGAGGTCGAGCACTCTGCCATGTATAAATTCAAAGAGGTCGCGGAATCACCTGAAATGCGGCAGAATCGGGCCGATGTTGAGCGTGCACTGTCGCGCTTTGAAGAGGGGATCGATCGCTTCGTGCGGGACTATTCAGATCCGGCTTCCGCAGCTTCATAATGAGTTTGATGAATCCAAGTGGAGATATACAAATGTCCATCACCGTAGTAGGCAGCGTGGCATACGACACGATTGAAACACCGGCTGGCAAGCGCGAGCGCTGCCTGGGCGGCGCGGCGACTTACTTCTCGCTGGCTGCGAGTTTTTTTACCGATGTGCGCGTCATCGCCGTGGTTGGCGAGGATTTTGGCAAGCGGCAAGAGGCCGTCTTTCAAGCCCGCAACATCGACACGCGCGGCATTGAGCACACGGCCGGCAAGAGCTTCTTCTGGGAGGGTTCGTATCTGGAAAACCTCAACGAAGCCAAGACTCACAACACCGAGTTGAATGTCTTTGCCGCCTTCGAGCCGAAGATTCCCGAGGCTTACCGCGACTCGAAGTTTCTTTTTCTGGCTAACATCGATCCGGTCTTGCAGCGCCGTGTGCGCGAGGCCATGCCGGACGTGAAGTTAGTCGCCGGCGACACCATGAATTACTGGATCAAGGATCATCGGCCGGCTCTGCTGGAAGTGCTGAAAGGTCTGGACATTCTGCTCATCAACGACACCGAGGCGAAGATGCTGGCCGGCAACAACAATCTGGTGCAGGCAGCGCGCGCGGTGCGGGCGCTGGGTCCGAAGGCCTTGGTGGTCAAGCATGGCGAATACGGAGCGACTCTGTTCAGCGAGTCGGCGGGACAGCGAGTCAGCGAGTCAGCGAGTCAGCGAGTTAGCGAGTCAGCGGGACAGCAAGTCAGCGAGTCAGCGAGTCAGCGAGTTAGCGAGTCAGCGGGACAGGCACGAAGCATTGGTGTGGAAACCTTTCGTGCGCCGGCCTTGCCTCTGGAAGAAGTCGTGGACCCGACTGGCGCGGGCGACAGCTTTGCCGGAGGCTTCTTCGGCTATCTGGCTTCGCAGCCCGAGCAGACTCCGGCCGCTTATCGCCGGGCGATGTTCTATGGCAGCGTGATGGGTTCATTCGCCTGTGAGCGCTTTGGCACCGAGCGCCTGCAAGCACTGACGCGCGCAGAGATAGACGAGCGCTTCAATCACTTCCGCGAGCTGACCCACCTTGACTGAGCTTTCCAATCGCCGCGTTGCAGCTACCGAATGGCTGGCCGTAGCGGCCTGCTGCGCTGTAGCCTCGCTGGCGGCATTGGCGTGGAGCTGGCAAAACGGCGCGCTACTCAACTACGGCGACGCGGTGGCGCACCTGCACATTGCGCGGCGTGTCTTCGACGCGCGCCTGCCGCGGCTGACTGAACTGGGCTCGGTGTGGCTGCCGCTGCCGCACATACTGATGCTGCCTTTTGTGCAGGTTTACAGTTGGTGGGCCAACGGCGTTGCAGGCGCGATTCCCTCGGCGCTGGCTTATCTGGCGGCCTGCGCGGGCGTATATCGGCTGGCGCGCCACTGGTTGCAGCCTCTGCCCTCGGTGCTGGCGCTGGCCTTCTTTGCGCTCAATCCTAACTTGCTTTATCTGCAAACGACGGCAATGACCGAACCGCTCTTTGTCTGCGAGATGGTCTGGATTGCCGTGGTGCTGGTGGAGTGGCGGGCAAGCCTTGGAGGAGACACCGCAAGACAGAACCGCCTGCTTTGGCTAATTGCGATGGTATTAGTGGCCTCGATCTTCACGCGCTACGATGGCTGGATTATGGCGCTCGTGGCCTGGACCTGCATGGGCTTCGCACTGCTGCGTCGAGGCAAGCTGCGCTCCTGGAATTTCTGGCTGGCAAGCATCGTGCTTTTGGCTGCGCCGATCGCGTGGTTTGTTTATAACTCGGCGGGCTTCAGCGATTGGCTTTACTTTGCGCGCGGTCCTTATTCCGCTCAAGCGATTGAGCTGCGCACCATGAGCCACGGCGCGGGACCGCCGCATCCGGGCTGGCACAATCCGTGGGTTTCGCTGCTCTTTTTTGTCAAGGTCTCTGAGATGGACGCGGCCGCCGCTGCCTGGGGCAATGTGCTGCTGATTGTGAGCCTGCTGGGCTCGGCGTGGGCCTGGCTGACGGCGCGGCGGCAGGCCTTTCAGTGGGCGCTGCTGCTGTGGTTTCCCATTCCTTTTTATGCCTACTCGGTGGCCTATGGATCGGTGCCGATTTTTCTTCCCGTCTGGTGGCCGCACTCCTGGTACAACACGCGCTACGGCATGGAGATGCTGCCCGCATTCGCGCTGGGGATAGGTTTTGCGGCGCAGTTTTTGCTGGCCGCGGTGGATCAATTCAAGCCGCGCGCAATTGATCCGCGCTGGGTGCGTTACGCGGCGGGAGGGCTTTTTTCTCTGATTGCGTTGAATGCCGCCGAGATGGTGCGCGAGCGCCCGTTGGTCTATGTCGAGGGAACGAAAAACATTCATGCGCGCAGGAATCTGGAGTTTGAAATTCCTCCTGTTCTGCGGGCTCTGCTTATCGATCATCCTGGGGCTGTTGTGCTGATGGACACATCGACCTATCCGAATCTTGTTGCCTTCACGGGCATCCCGCTGCGCCAGACAATCAATGAAGGCGACTTATGGATCTATCACGAGGCTTTGGCAGCTCCGGCCGCTCATGCCGCCATCGTCGTCGCCTTCGATGGCGATGAGATCGACCGCGCGGTGAAGGCGCATCCTGAAGGGTTGACCGCGCTGCGAAGTTTTTCAACAGCCGGTCAACCCACTGCAACGATTTATCTCTCCGATCATCTGCGGTGAGGCAGCCGATCGCTCCGCGCTCGCAAAAGGGTTTCTGCCACTTTGGGGAGGTAGGAGAATAATGGTTTAAATCCGTCTCAACAAGCAGCATGGAGCAGTGATAGGATCGGGCAAGGAACCAAAATGAGTTCAACGCTGGCACAATTCGCGCAACCCTTCGCCTTCGACCGGCTGCAACAGATGGTGGTGGCAAACGGGGCCATCGGCCGCCTGCTGGTGGCCTGTCTGCTGGGCGCATTGGTGGGGCTGGAGCGCGAGTTCAGCCGCAAGGCGGCTGGCGTGCGCACTAACCTGCTGATCTGCATGGGAAGCGCTTTTTTTACGCTGCTCTCCGCGGTGCTGGCCGGCGACGCCAATCCCGACAAGGGGCGCGTGGCCTCGAACATTGTGCAAGGCATCGGCTTTCTGGGCGCGGGACTGATCCTGCACAATCGCAGCCGCGTGAGCGGGCTGACCAGCGCGGCCAGCGTCTTTGTGGTGGCCTCGATCGGCATGGCCTGCGGGGCGGGTTTGTATGCGGCGGCCGTGGTGGCTTCCATTATTGTGATTGTCGCGCTGGAGGCGGTGGGCTTTCTGGAGCGGCGCGCCAATCTCAAGATTTATTCGCTTGTGTATGAAGCGCGCGGCCAGGATCAGACGGGAATGCTCAAGTCGATTCTGGACGCAATGGACAAGGCGGGCGAGCGCCTGGCCGATGTGCGCAACGATGCCATCGGCGATTTGCAGCGGGTAAGTTTTGCGCTTTCCGCAACCAAGAAAAATCATGACCGGCTGCGCGTGCGGCTGCTCTCAGAGCCGGCCATCAGCGCGCTGTTTACCTTCCGCGATTTGGAGGAAGATTGATACCCTTTGTGAAAGCTCATGCTTGCGGCAACGATTTTTTAATTGTCACGGAAGACGCGGCCGCCGGCCACGACTGGGCCGAATTGACGCGGCATCTCTGCGCGCGCAACACCGGCATCGGCGCCGACGGCATTGAATACTTCGCCTGGACCGGACCCAACGCCGGCCGCATTCGCCTGCACAACGCCGACGGCTCCGTCGCCGAAATCAGCGGCAACGGCACACGCTGCGTGGCTGCGTGGATGGCGTTGGAAGGCGGTCTCAAGCCGGGCGACGATCTGTTTATCCTGACCGATGCGGGCCCGCGCGTCTGCCGTGTAAATGCGCTCAAGGCTGGCGCGGAATTTACCGTCGAAGTGACCGCCGGAATGGGCGTACCCACCTTCGCGCTGAAGACTGTCACGCTGCTTGATGGTTACGCGGTCGAAGGCGTCGAGGTCTCCACCGGCAATCCGCACTTTGTCATTGTTGTTGACAATCCGCTCTTTGCCGTTGCGGGAAGACCGTGGCAGCAGGTGGGCGCGGAGATTTGCCTGCACTCGGATTTTCCATTGCAAACCAACGTAGAATTCGCGCACGTCATCCGTGAAGACGAGATTGAGATTCGCATCTTTGAGCGCGGCGTGGGGCCCACAACCTCCTCCGGCACAGGCTCATCAGCCGCAGCCACAACGGTGATTGCGCTGGGGCTGGCGCACTCTCCGTTGCGCGTGGTTGCGCTGGGCGGCGCACAGACCATTGCATGGAGCGGGCCTGGAACCGAACTGTATCTGACGGGCCCTGCATCGCTGATCGCTCGCGGAGAGGCGTGGACCCTGTGACCGCACTGCTCAAGCCTCATACCGTTCCCGGCGACGCCTCGGTGGCTGTCGTTTCGCCAGCATCCACGCCGCAACCGGAGCGCATCGAGCGCGGCCTCAGCGCCTTGCGCGAACTGGGCTTCGATCCGCGGCCCTCCGATCACATGCTTGCGCGCGGGCCGCTTTACTTTGCCGGCACGCCCGCGACGCGCCTCGCCGACCTGCATCATGCCTTTGCCGACGACAACCAGCGCGCCATCTTCTGCACGCGCGGCGGCTACGGATCGAATTACTTGCTGGATGAATTGGATCTTGACTTGATTGCCGAAAGCGCCAAGCCCTTCGTCGGCTATAGCGACCTTACCGCCGTGCATCTCTGGCTGCTCGATCAGATTCATCTGCCGGCCTTTCACGGGCCCATGCTCTCGGCGGATTTTGCGCGTGAAGACGGCGTGCATCTGCCCAGCCTGCAAGCGGCCTTCAGCGGCAAGCCCTACACCGTCGGCGTTTCTGAAGGCTTGCGGCCCCTGCATCCCGGTCGCGCCCACGGCACGCTCTACGGCGGCTGCCTCAGCATTCTGGTGGCTCTGCTGGGCACGCCATACGAGCCGCAAACAGAGGGCAAGCTGCTCTTCCTGGAAGATGTCAACGCCAAGCCTTATCAGATTGATCGCATGTTGTGGCAACTGCGCGAGGCGGGCAAACTGGAAGGCGTGCGCGGCATCGTCTTTGGCGAGATGCTGGATTGCGTCTCGCCCGGCGCGCCGCCCGAACTCCTCGATCAAGTGATTCTCAGCGCCTTCAAAAATTTTAAAGGACCGATCGCCATCGGCCTGCGCAGCGGCCACGTCTCCCGCCAGAATGTGACATTGACTTTCGGCGTCGAGGCCGAGTTGATTGTGCAGAAAGAGGCGCAGTTGCATCTGATGGAGGCGGCGGTGAGAGCATGAAGGAACAGGGAACAGGGAATAGGGAACAGGGGGCGCCCCGCCACATTCACCTCACTGGCATTTGCGGCACGGCGATGGCCTCGCTGGCCGGTCTTTTGCAACTGCAAGGCCACCGCATCACCGGCTCGGACAAAGCCGCCTATCCGCCGATGAGCGATCTGCTCGCCGCTCTGGGCATTCCCATCCTTGAGCCCTACGCAGAAAATAATCTCGATCCCGCGCCCGATCTTGTCGTTATCGGCAATGCGCTCTCGCGCGGCAATCCGGAGATCGAGCGCGTGCTGGACGAGCGCATTCCCTTCACCTCGATGGCGGCGCTGCTGCGCGAAGAATTTCTTGTTGGCCGCGAGTCGCTGGTCGTTGCCGGAACCCATGGCAAGACGACGACAACCAGTATGCTGGCCTGGATTTATCAGGTTGCGGCGCGCGGAAACCCGGTGCTGGAGCCGTCGTTTCTCATCGGCGGCGTGGCGGAGAACTTCGGTACAAGCTTTCAACTGCGCTCCACGCGCACCTTTATCGTCGAAGGCGATGAGTATGACACGGCCTTCTTCGACAAGGGTCCGAAGTTTCTGCATTATTTTCCCGACGGACTGATTCTGACCCACGTCGAGTTTGACCACGCCGACATTTATACCGACCTGGCCGCTGTAAAGACGGCCTTCAAGCGGCTGGTGAATCTGGTTCCGCGCCGTGGGCTTATCGTCGCGTATGACAACAGCGACAATGTAAGCGAGTGCGTGGCCGGCGGCTTCTGCCGTGTCGAGCGCTACGGTTTCGGCGAATCTTCCGACTGGCGCATTCGGGCGCTGCGGCCCGATGCCGGCCTGACGCGCTGGGAGGTCTGGCACGCTGGAGCATTGTGGGCCGAGTTGGCGATGGCCATGGCCGGCGAACACAACGCACTGAATGCGACCGCGGCAGCCGCGCTGGCCTCGGGGCATGGCATCGGCAAAGAGGCCATCGTTGCGGCGCTGGCCAGCTTCAAGAGCGTCAAGCGGCGGCTGGAGGTGCGCGCCGTCCTCAACGGCATCACCGTCATCGACGACTTTGCGCATCATCCCACGGCTATTCGCGAGACGCTGCGGGCGCTGCGCTCCGTTTATCCGCAATCGCGCTTGTGGGCGGTGCTGGAGCCGCGCTCAAACACGCTGCGCCGCAAGGTGCTTGAAGACGATCTCATCGAAAGCCTCCGCCAGGCCGACCGCGTTGTACTGGCCGGCGTCTATCAGCAGCAGCGTATTCCCGAGCCCGAGCGCCTGCATCCGGAAGAGGTGGTGCGCGCGCTGAACGCCGCCGGAACCCAGGCCGAGCTCTGCGCGGATGTGAAGGCCATCGTCAACAGCATCGCGCCGCAGCTTGCCCCCGGCGATGTGGTCGCAATCCTCTCCAATGGCGGCTTCGACGGCATCTATGAGAAGCTGCCCGCGCGGCTTCGGGAGCAGTTTCCAGACGGCGGAAGGCAGGCATGATCTCCTCGCTCATCTTCATCGCCACCATGATCGTCACCGGGCTTCCCACGGCGGCGCTCTTCATTCCCTGGTGCTGGATCACCGGCAATGTGCTGCCGCTCTACAAAGGCACGCGCTTCATGCTGGCCAGCAGTTGCCGCCTGGCCGGCGTGCGTTTTCGCGTCGTGGGGCTGGAAAGCGTGCCGAGCGACAGGGCTTGCATCTTCATGGCCAACCACGTCTCCAACCTCGACCCGCCAGCGCTGATCTCGCTGATTCCCGGTCGCACCTCGGCCTTCATGAAGCGCTCGCTGATGCAGTTGCCGATTCTGGGCACGGGCTTCCGCCAGGGCGAGTTCATTTCCGTAGACCGCAGCGGCAATGCGGCCGCCGCCAAAGAGAGCGTGGCCGCGGCGCAGCGTGTGCTGGCCAAGGGCATCCACATCACCACATTTGTTGAGGGCACCCGTTCCCGCGACGGCCGCATGCTGCCCTTCAAGAAAGGCCCGTTTTTTCTGGCCATGAACGCAGGGGCTCCGTGCATTCCGGTGTCAATTTATGGCACGGAAAAAATTCTGGGCAAGGGCGGCCTGCGCATGACTCCCGGCGACGCGCATATCGTCTTTCATCCGGCGATCGATCCGGCAGGCTTTGCCACGCGCGATGAACTGATGCAGGCAGTTCGCGCGGCCATTTCTTCCGGCTTGCCGGAGTGGATGCGGAATTGAAATCATGCGCCTATCCCACGATAGCCGCAAAGACAATAACGCGGGTATGGCGGGCCGCCAATTTATTGCAACAGTATCGGCTCGTTGCCCTTCAGCTCTTCGGTTGGGATCATGACAGCGGCGGCTACTTCCGCATAGCCTTCTCCGCGGCTCGAAGAACCTTCACGTCAAGCAGATCCTGGTCGCGACCTGCGGCGAGTTTGTTGCGGATCAGGTCTTCGCGAGAAATCACACTAGCCACGATCTCTTCGTCAAAGACGCCCTCGATGCGGTGTGCCCATGCTTCATCGAAGGTGACTCCGTCGATGCGTTGAAGAACATCGATGCGGTTGGGAGGCATTCCAATCTGAAGCGTGGTGCCATCGGTGAAGTCCTCTTCGGTCATGCCCGCAAGGGGTGCGCCGAATTGAGCCAAAGCCCGAAAGACCGCCTTCGCATTCTCCGGATCGGACTTGATGAAGAGGTCGAGGTCCTTGGTAGCGCGCGGCTCCGCATGAACACCATAGGCGTGACCGCCAATGATGAGATACGTGGCCGCATTAGCGTTGAGCAAGCGAAGAAGGTCTTTGAAGTCCTCGGTGAGCATCGACGGCTACTCCTTTGAAGCTCTTTTTGAAAGCATATGCCGCTTCGCTGAGTTCGCAAACAGCCGCAAGCCGCTCCGCCACTGGCCGGCTCTGCCAATAGCGATAGGTTTGGGCCTGCTGCTCTTCGAGGTCAGTCACCTTGCGGATTGTCTTGTCCATGGTCATGGTACACATCCACTATTATTTTGTTACTGATCCTTGGTCTCAAAATCGAGAACTGGGGCACCCGGCCAGCTTCATGTGTGATATTTTGGAGGTTTGATTTCCCACGAAAGATATTCTCCTTTTATTCTGGGGTCGTCATTATTTCTGTCGCAGCGCTCCACTCTATGAAAGTTATCAAAGTTATTTACTTCTTTGTCGTGCTCATCCAATATATGCAAATCCAGCCACCGAGGATTGACTCCATCAAATACCCAATTTGGTCTGGTTGCATGAATCCTTTTCATTTTTGCATCAAGCTCTGCCACTAGAAATTCTTCTTGCAGGGCTATCGGAGCCATTAATAAGAAATAAGATGTTAAGCCATTAAAATGCATTTCCTTTTCAATACCCTGAAGGCGACCAATTTTGGAGCTGAGTTGTTCATAATCCCATCCAGCATCACCCTTAGCTTCGATAAAGATCAGTGTATTATCGAAAGCAACAATAAAGTCGGCATCCTCTTGGGTGCCATTTACCAAACTTATGGCGACCTCAACCAATTTATTGGTGATCTTTTCTTTGGTGATCTTAACTAATTCTAGTATTGGGTTGCGTTGTTTCTTATATGCTTTTCTTTCGCCTTTACAGTTGAACAAGTGAAGAGCGGCAACAAGCCAGTCAAGGTGGTAATCCATCGCCCACCAAGCGTCCTTCGGCACTGTAATCGAAAGTCTCTCTTGTAGCGAATTACAAAATTCAGGATCAAGATCAAGTTTTCCGCTTTTTTCCCCAAGAGCATTTCTGATTAACCAATATCGTTCTTTACGGTTGAACTTTTTTAAAGCTTCAACAAGTGTCATTTTTACCTCAGGTGCGCCGGGTGCTCCAGGTCTCTATTCCGAGACCTGGGCGGCAATCGATGTTTAGTACAACAGCGTAGGCTCGTCGTCCTTCAACTCATCGGGCGGAATCATGACAGCGGGGGTTACCTTATCGTCGGTTTCCAGTTACAACGAATGTACCGCTATACCGCGTCGATCATCTCCATGCGCAGGCGTTTGCCGACGGCGCGGGCGGCGCGGGCGATGGTTTGCAGGTGGACGGCGCTGTTTTCCGGATCGAGTAAGCGGTCCAACTGTGAGCGGCTGGTGCCCATGCGCTCGGCCATGGTCTTCTTGCTGATCTTGCCGGCCTTCATCGCTTCCGCCAGTTGCCATGCGATGACTCGCTTGATGGCCGCAGCCTCGACCTCATCGAGAATACCCTCTTCTTCAAGAAAGCTGTCGAAGCTGGAGCCGCTATGGTCGAATGCAGGTTGTGTACTCATTTCAGCCCCTTCTCATGCTTGCGCATATTCTTGCGCGCCAGGTCAAGATCGGCATCCGGCGTAGCTCGTGTCTTTTTCACAATGCCGTGCAGCAATACCATTCTCTGCTTTCGATCAATGTAGAAAAAGACCCGCACGATGCGATTCCCCGGCAAAGGTGTCCTTACCTCAAACAAACCATCTCGAAGCGGACGACAGGTTGGCATACCAATCGGCCATCCGTATTCAACAGCCTTGATGTCTTCCCCGACTAAGCGGCGATCTTCAGCCGCCATCGCTCTGAGCCAACTCCGAACCGGCTCACTTCCCGCCTCGGTGCGATAGAAAATGGCAGGTATCCGCTTGAGTTGATCCTCGCTAACTGTACCACGAGCGGTACTTGCAAGCAACTTCAACTCCCTGGGATCCTGCCATAAAGGTTTCACTCTTTTCTCCTGTAAAACCTAACCCCCATTACTGCAACAGCGTAGGCTCGTCGTCCTTCAACTCCTCGGGCGGAATAATGACGGCGGCGGCGACCTTATCGTCGGTCTCCAGGTTGAGCAGGCGGACGCCCTGCGTGGCGCGGCCGGCGGCGCGGATGGTCTTGGTGTCAATGCGGATGATCTTGCCGAATTGGCTGATGACCATCAACTCGCTGGTCTCGCAGACCAGCAGAATCGACGTGGTTTTACCCACCTTCGATGTGGCTTTGAGGTTGGTCACACCCTGAGCGCCACGCGCAGTGAGTCTGTACTCATCAACGTCTGTGCGCTTGCCAAAGCCGTTCTCGGTAATGGTCAGAATGAGTTGCTGCGTGACGCCGAGCTTGCCATCCAGATTCTTGATGGCCTTGTACGCGTTATCGACGGCCTTTTCCGCGGCTTTGACGGCACCGGCATCCACTAGCTTATTCCTTAGATCCTCGCGCGCCTGAGTAAGAGCCTGCTGGGCTTCCAAATAACCCGTTCGAAGAGCTATCAGCTTTTCGGTGAGCCCCAAACGGGCGGCGCACTCATCACGCTCGACTTCGCACATGGGGGCGGAACTGGTTATCGCGGCGCCGATCACATAATCGCCCTTTTTGAGAGAGATGCCGCGGTTTCCGCCAGCGTTGCGACCCATGGGGCGCAGGCCGGCGCCGCTGCGGTCGGGATCGTATTCCTCGTCGAAACGGATGGCCATGCCGTCGCGCGTTGCAAGAAAGATAGTCTGCTTGCCGTTGGTAAGTCCGGCGGAAACGAGTTCGTCGTCCTTGTCGATGTCAATGGCAATGATGCCGCGAGCCATGACATTGGAAAAATCCTTGAGCGGCGTCTTTTTCACCGTGCCTTTTTGCGTCGCGAAGAAGATGAATTTGCCCTCTTCTTCAAGGTCGCGCACGGGCAGAATGGCGCGCACATTTTCGCCGGGTTGAAGGTCCAGCAGGCTCTGCATCGACTTGCCCTTGCCGGCCGCGCCCACGTCGGGAATCTCATAAACCTTGAGCCAGTAAACCCGGCCGGTATTGGTGAAGCACAGCAGAAACGCGTGCGTAGAATCGACGATCAACTGCGCGACAAAATCCTCTTCGCGCGTCTTCATGCCCATGCGCCCGGTGCCGCCGCGGCGCTGCTGGCGATAGATGCTGATCGGCGTCCGCTTGAGATAGCCCTGATGGCTCACCGTGACCGCGACCTGCGCGTCGGCGATCAGGTCTTCGAGTTGCAGTTCCGCACTTTCGTCGACAATCTGCGTACGGCGCACATCGCCGTACTTGTCGCGGACCTCTTCCAATTCCTTGACGATGACCGAGCGCAGCTTCTTCTCGCTGGCCAGGATCGATTCGTACTCGGCAATGCGCTCGCGGACCAGCTTGAGTTCGTTGAGCAGTTCGTCGATGGAGAGTTGCGTGAGGCGGTAGAGTTGCAGTTCCAGGATAGCGTCGATCTGACGCAGGGTAAGGCCTTTTTCCTCGTGCGGCAAACGCTCGCGATCGAGGTTGAGGACAATGTCTTTGCCCTTGCCCCATGCGTACAGATTTTCGCGTGCCTCAACGCGCGAGCCGGAACCGCGAATGAGTTTGATGACCGTGTCGAGATTGTCGAGTGCAATCTTCAGGCCTTCAAGTATGTGTTCGCGGGCGCGATCCTTGTTGAGCAGAAAGACGGTGCGGCGCTGCACTACGTCGATGCGGTGATCGATGAAGCAGCGAATGGCTTCGTCCAGACCCAGCTCGCGCGGCTGCCCATTGAGCACGGCGAGGAAGATCATCGAAAAGCTTTCCTGCATCTGCGTATTCTTGTAAAGCTGATTGAGCACGATCTCCGGCTGCGCGCCGCGCTTGAGCTCGATGACAATGCGCATACCGTCGCGATCGCTCTCGTCGCGCACGTCGCCAATGTCATCGACGATCTTGTCGTTGACCAGATCGGCAATGCGCTCGATGAGTTTGGATTTGTTGACCTGGTAGGGAATCTCGCTGACGATGATTGCCTGGCGTTCCTTGGTGAGGCTTTCAAGAGCGGTGCGGGCGCGCATCAGGAAGCGGCCGCGGCCGGATTTGTAAGCCGCCGGAATGCCGGATTTGCCGTAAAGAAAACCGCCAGTCGGAAAGTCCGGCCCCTGCACATGCTTCAAGACTTCCGCAAGGCCGGCGTTGGGATTCTCAACAAGTTCAATCGTCGCGTTGATCACTTCCGTCAGATTGTGCGGCGGAATGTTGGTGGCCATGCCGACCGCGATCCCGCTCGATCCGTTGACGATCAGCGTGGGAATGCGCGTAGGCAGCACCGTGGGCTCGTCGGTGGTCTCGTCGAAGTTGGGCATCATATCGACGGTTTCCATGTCGATATCGGCCATCATGGATTCGGCGATGCGCTCCATGCGGCACTCGGTGTAACGATAGGCGGCGGGCGGGTCGCCGTCGACGGAGCCGAAGTTGCCTTGGCCATCGACCAGCGGATAACGGAGCGACCAGGGCTGCGCCATGCGCACCAATGCGTCGTAGACGGAGGAGTCGCCGTGAGGATGGTACTTCTTCAGGCACTCGCCAACCACGCCGGCGCACTTGGAGTAGCGCTTGTTATGCTGGAGGCCTTCGCGGTCCATCGCGGTGAGGATGCGGCGATGCACCGGCTTGAGGCCGTCGCGGGCATCGGGCAGCGCGCGGCCCACGATGACCGACATCGAGTAGGCGAGATAGGAGCGGCGCATCTCCTCTTCGATATTCATCGAAATATAGTTGGTGCCGCTAGGCGGCGGCGTGCCGCCTTCAAGTGGGAGAAGTGGATTCTGATCGTCTGGCATAGTTTTTTCTTGGCTCGAAGAGAGGCGGCAGATGGCTTCCGGGAATCAGCAGGGCCGGACCGAACGAGCGTACTTCTATTTTACCCGCCGGAGGGGGGCTTTAGCAAGGAAGATTGAAAGAAACAAGTCCTTATTTTGCTTCAATTTATAGGCCTTACGAGCCAGCCTGACCGGGGCCTCTACCCCCTCATGCCGCGCGGCGGGTGACGGCCTTGGATTTGGCGGAGTTTCCAGCCTTCTTTTTCGCCTTGATTTTGACCTTTTTCTTGCTGGAATTCTCGCCAAGTCCCGCCAGAATCACTGGCGGCCCGTCAGGAAACTTGACCATCAGCGTCAACTCTCCACCCACGCCCTCCACGTAACTCCGCAGCGTGGAGAGATAAAGGTCCGAACGCTTTTCGATGCGCGAGACACCCTCTTGGCCAATCTTGAGCTTCTTCGACAAGCGTGTTTGGGTAAGTTTGCGAACTCGGCGCACCTCACGCAGGTTCAGTTCTTCGGCGATCAACTCCGCTGCCATCTGCTCGATCTTTTTGCGGCGCTCTTCAGGCAGCTGTTCGAGAATTTCTTCTAGCGAGACTGTCATTTCTTACTCCGTTTCTCATCCATGCTCATTAAGTAACGACCATAACGCGCATCGGCGACTCTGATTAGCGCCGAGTAGAATCGTTCTTTGGAGATGCCGGTTTTGCTTCCGCCGGTCAACAGAATCGCCTTGCGTCTTGGATCAAATGCAAAGGCAATCCTCCAGACCCCGTCCTCGGCTTCCACTCGAAGTTCCTTCATGTTGGGATAATCGGATCCTTTGAGAGTATCAACACTCGGCCGTCCAAGCGAAGGTCCGAATAGCCGCAACTTGGCGAGTGAACTGAGTACCGCATCCTGAACCACCTCGGACCATGTACCATATTCGCCGAAGAACTCTTCGTGGAAGACAACTTCCCACTTCATTTTCATAGTATGCCTCCAAATGCCTAATGTCGTCAAGTGCATTATTTATCCGCGCCGCTCCTACAACAGCCCCGGCAAACTTAGCCCGCAGAAGACAGCCTGCAGCAGCACAATGGCCGCGCCGGCACAGAGCGCCAGCCTGCCCCTGGGGCCATCGTAGGCGTCGGCAAAGACTCCTCCGATAAAAGTAAGCAGAAACGGCAGCGCCCAAAGCCACGGGCTGCCGGGCGCACCCGTCATTGTCAGAGTTACCAGGATCGTAGCGCAAATCAACGGAGTTGTATTCCCGAAGTAGCGTGAGCGCGGCAGGCCAAAATAAAGCAGGACCGCGGCGGTCGCACCCACCGTGATGCCGGCATTGGGCAGCGCGGAGAAGAGACGCCGCGCCGGGTCAAACGAAACCCAGAGCAAGCCCGCCGCGGATTGAAAGACGTAGCTGAAGGCATCCAGCGAGAAGCCGTAGCAGGCGAAGAGCGCAAAGAAAGCCCCTGCCACCGCGATCAGCACAACCGGCAGCACCTGGCTTCTGTGCCCTTCGGCCACCCAGAGCATCAGCGCCAGGCCCAGTAGCGCCACCACCGGCAGCGCGGCAACGTGCGCGGTGGCAGCCAGCGTAAAGGCCGCCATCAGCAGCAGAATGCGCGGACGCCATTTTCGTCTGGGCCCTTGCATTGCATGAGCCACGCCGATGCAGGTGTAGACGCCGCCGTAGACGCCCAGCGCCGCCAGCAGCTCGGGATTGGGCGCAACGCAGGCTCGCAGAACGGCCGGCGAGAAGCAGTAGAGCGCCAGAGCCGTGTAGCCGCCCAGATTGCCGTAAAGCCGCCGCGTCACCCACCACAGGCCGCCGCCCAGCAGGCAACCGGCAGCCAGAAACGGCAGGCGCAGCAGCAGCAGAATGTGCGTAAGCTGGTGGCGCAGCTCCCACGCTGATAACTCGCCGCCGGTCTGCACGACGCGGTTTTCCGGCTTGCGAAAGTGGTCCAGCCCGCGCTCGGCCAGCAAATTCAGCGTCAGCGGCAGACCGGCCAGCCGGTAGGCCAGAATGCCGTCGCGAATGTTGCCGCAACTGGTAAAGTAGCCGGCCAGCGGCGGGGCGCCCTCCCACATCTCGCGGCCGCAGCGGGCGTATTGGTAGTCGCGATCGGTCAGCGACTGGCGGGCGGTCAGCCAAAATCCTTGAAGAAGAAAGACGGCCAGCAGCCCTGCCGCAATCTGCTGCGGGCGATTGAAGCGGAAGCGCCGAAGTACTCCAAAGCGATGCGTCGTCATGCTCTCAGAACAGCTTCCAGTCTAAACTCCCGTGGCTTCCTTCGCCCTGAAAATGGCCAGCCCCAGCCGGAAAGCTCTCCCGGCCGGGGCTGTCGTTGCGCAAAACAATTCGGCAGGAAGATCTTGTAAGCCGAATTCTGTCGTGTGCGGTCATTCCTCTAGGCGCCGCGTTGCCGCGGACACTCATCAGCGACCTACCCGGAGGTTTCGGCGTCCTGCGGACGGCAGCCCCTTGCAGGACTGGGGTATCCGCAGATCGTTCAGAGCCGCCTGGGCGCGTCGGGCCGATGCGCAGCGGGAGCCTGGCTCTAGGCTCGCGCTTCCCTCCCTATTTGGTCTTGCTCCGTGTGGGGTTTACCCTGCCCCGGCCTTTACAGGACGGGCGGTGCGCTCTTGCCGCACCATTTCACCCTTACCCCGGCGCTGGATATCCGCAACGGCGAGCGCATCCGGCAAGCCGGACCAACTCGGGTCTTGCGTCTCCAGGGCGGCCCGCGACCGTGAGGTCGAGGGGTAGCCGAGGCGGTATCTTTTCTGTGGCACTGGCCGTCCATGAGCCTTGACGCTCACGTCCCGGACGTTATCCGGCACACTGCCCTGCGGAGTTCGGACTTTCCTCCCCCGGCGGACACTCGCGTCAGCGAGCGCCTCCGGCAGCGACCGCCCGGTCCTCCTGCCAATGCTTAGTCTACCGCACTTCCGGTTTTGCCGAATCTGCAACTCTCTTCCGCGCTCTGTCATCCTGTGCGGAGCGCAGCGCAGTCGATGGACCTGCGTTTGTTTTTCGTCTCTGTGCCGTGTCAGGGAGCGACTTCAATCGTGCCACAGATGCGACAAAGTTATGAAGGACTTTAGTTCCTGAGGGGAGTCCCTCAACGATTCGATTTGTTCAGAGCTTCCTTAGATTCGCGCAAAGATCCGCCTTCGTGACTCCCAGAAATCGCAGATTGATTGACCGGCATTCCAAGCTCCAAACCTCGGGTCAAGATTCAGCTAACAGTATAGGATTCCGCCCGCATACTCTGAGGTTGTCACTATCGAACTTTCCTCGATTGGAGAACTTCGCGCTGAGTGCAACATCCATTCCGCTCCTGAACGCATTCGAAGGATCTGGGATTTCTTTTGCGGAATGGGTGGGATAGCGCGAACCTCATTCAGAACCTTGTTCAAAGGGAGCAGCCCAACTTGCCGCCGCAAGTTACGTCAGGAATGAACTCTTCGCCAACTTGCTAACTGGCCATCACTGCGCAGCGGTGGCTAACTTGCCGATTTTGTGAACAAGCCGCCTCATCTAATCTTCTTGTTCATTAAAAGCGGCCGCAGGAAATCGAAGGCCCCGAGGTTGCTCTGCGTTTTTAACCAATGAACATCAGACTCTGAGCAATAAGGCAGGTTAACCGATATGCAAGGAAGCGCCGCGCCCCATCGATTTCAAGCTCTGTATGAAATGGGCGGGACACCACAAAATCAGCCTCAAGGGCACTCCTGCTCCCAAACCCGCACCATCAGATCGCCTGTCGCGTGACGAAAAGCCACCACCAGCGAGTCTTCCGCCGGCTCCGGGTTGCGGAAATCATCGGCCTCCACAGCCGACTCCGGCACGGTCATGGTGCAGGGCCGGGGCAGGGAAGACTTGATCGTTCCGGCGATCATATTGGCAATCTCTTTGGTTGCGTCCAGCGCATCGGCCTCGACCACCGTCTCCAGCGGCTGCATCATCATAGCGGCCGTCGCTTGGTAGGCCAGCGAGCCGGCCATCCGCACCTCGATGCGTCCCTTCCACACGCCGCCCAGATCCACGCTGCCGAGCACGTGCCCCGAGCCTGCGCAAAACTCCTCCGGCCGCGCCAGCGTATCCAGTGACATGGCCAGCATCTGCTCCCAGAACTGGGAGTTGGCCTTGATCACGCATTGTTCGTCCACTTGGGCTTTCATGCGGCGTTCTCCCCAGACAGCAGCGGCGCAATTCTAAGTCGCTGCTCATCTTATCGGGTCATTCTAAGAATTCGTTAAATTTCCGAATCTGCGACAGTGGTCCCTTGGATCATTAAAAAATCCTAATGAGAGCGCTCGCTATTTGAAGTTGTTGAAGCGGAAGAAATGACTCTACGCGGTAAGCCGTTCCAACTGGTCGGGCTTGGAGATCGTCATGCTCGAGCCCTTGATGGTAATCCACTGATCGCGGCGGAATTGGTTGAGCAGCCGCGTCACAGTCTCGCGCGAAGTTCCGGCCATGTTGGCGATCTCTTCGTGCGTCAGCGCCATCGTAAACCGGATTTCGCCTTTACCGTTCGCAGAGGACCGGCCCCAATCCAGCAGCAGCCGCGCCAGTCTTCCGGCAGCCGAGCCGGAAAGCGCCAGCCGCTTGGCGTCGTGAAAAACCGTAAGATACTCGCCGGATAAGGATTTAGCGGCGTGCATGGAGGCAATTCCGTGGCGTCCCAGGAAGTCGACAAACTCCTGCTTCCGCACCGTCTTTACCTGGCAGGGTTCGATCGCCTCCGCGGTCACTTCGTGGGGAACATTGGCCAGCACCGCGCTCAATCCCATCACGTCGCCGGGGCCGGCAATCTTGAGAATCATCGTCTTTCCGTCTCGCGAGGTAGAAGAGATCTTTACCTGTCCAAAGCAGATAACAAAGACGTTGCGCGCAGCGTCGCCTTCTGAAAAGAGCTTCGCCCCGCGGGCATGGCTCATCATGATTCCGATGCCGTCGTAGTCGGTCAGCGCCTCCGGTGTGAGATTGCAGAACATTCGCAAATGGCGATGCTCACAGTTAATACAATCTTCCGGGGGGTGATGGGGATGAAAAGATGCCATGGGTTCACTGCTGTGCAAGTTGCAGTATACCGCATTTCGAGGGAACGCAAGGCAAGGATTTTCCTTGAATCTCCGGGCAGGCCTGGGAAGGCTCCGAAAAAGATTCCGGCACAACGCGAAAATCTGTCGCCGCGGCCCTGCTACGCCGCGGAACTTTGCCGCCGGCGCCGCACCGCCTGGCTCAGGCACAAGTTGCAATAAGCGCGAGAAACCTCGCGCGCCAACTCCTCCAGAAGCCGCATCTTCAGCGGCGGAAAGCTTTCAAACGCCCGGTTCAGCGCTTCCATCGGCAGCATCAGCACCGACCCGGAACTCTGGGCTGTAAGCGAGTAGCCATGTTCCCCATCGCCCAGCACCGCGGCCAGTTCCACCAGGTCGCCAACCCGGGCCGGCGGCAGCACCAGGCGCGATTCAATGTGCTCGGTTCGGCGTATAAACTGGCCTGAGACCAGCAGGTAGAGCCCGCGGCAGATCCCCGACTGTCGAAAGACAAGCTCTCCGGCTTTGAAGCTGATTGCCTGGGCCGCGCCATTCAGCAGCAGCGCAATCTCCGGCGGGCACTCCAGCAACTCTGCCACGGGACGTGCCTGCACGGCTTCCAATCGCCTGAAACTAGCCTCACCTTGCATCGTTCCTTCTTCCTTTGCTTTCAACCTCAAACCTGTTCCGCGGAGGGTCAAGTCACGCGACCTCCTGCCAAAGTCCCTCGGCCCGTGACCCGTGGCGTTTCGAATTTGCGGCAAACCTTGGCTCATGGGCGGTAAATTGCTCCAAATGCGGATGATCCGGGAAACCGGAAGCCTGTTGCCGTGCGGGTTGGCAATTTGCCTCCGCCGGCCTTTGATGCTTAAAGATTGACGCCGCGCTCTGCCTGAGCGCCGGCAACTGGGCCCTTACCTGGCCGCAACCTGACTTGCACAACAGCAGCAAGCCTCCGCCCCGCACACGGCGGGCACTGGCTCCGGCGGCACGCAAAGCACCGGCACGCGTGAGCGGGCCAGCAGCGCAAAAGCCGTTCCATGCGGCCCCGGCGTGGAACTGGCGCGCTTGACCCCGGCCACGAGGATGCACGGCTGGTTTTCCGCAATCCCCTCTACAATGGCCTCGACCGGATTGCCATCCTTGGCAATGCAATGAACCTCGACCTGCCCGCTTGTTTGCAGGCCGAACTCCGCCAAAGTATTGGCGCACGGGTCAGGATTGGCCGCCGCCTCCTCGGCCGTGCGCGCATGAAGTACCAGCAGCGGCCGCGCAAAGATCTGCGCCAGTGAGCAAGCCGTAGCCGTTGCCGCGGCAGCGGCCTCGTTGGCCTCGATGGCCAGCAGCACCGGCCCGCCCGGAGTGGGGCGAAACGCTCCGGCATTCCAATCGGCCGCAACTGCCAGCACCGGGCATTCAGCCAGCCGGACTAATTCTTCAGCGACAGCGCCCACAATCACCGGCCCCGCGCCCTCCATGCCCTTGGTGCCAACCACAATCAGACCGGCCTCGTACTGATGCGCCACATCCACCAGCATTCGCGCCACCGCGCCCTGGCGAAGCTCCGAGTGGCTCGGGATGCCCTCGCGCAGCAGATCGGCTGAGAGTTTGTCCAGCACCGCCCGCGCCTCCTCCGGCAGAGTCTTCAAAATCTTGCCGGGCAGCGCGCCAACCGCCGCATATTCCAGCGGATCGATGCCGTGCGCCAGCACAATCCGCGCGCCGTATGCCGCCGCCAGCTTGCGCGCATACTCCAGCGCCGCCTCCGAGTGGCCGGACAGATCCGTGGCAACGACAATCGTCTTCAATCCGTTTGCAAAGCTCATGGTGCCTCCTGGCGCCGCATAACGCCCCCATGGATTCCCGTCTATAGGATTCCGAGTCTGCGCTTGCCGCAAGGCCAATGGCAGTGACACCATTCACCCCGCCCTGTGACTACTGTCACAAGATGGCTCTCAAAATGCATCATTCAGCAAATAAAACCGTTTCCAGCTCCCATTTTCCCCACTCTTGCGTCCTGAAGCCATTTCGAAGCAATTTCACCGATAGTGTGCGGTACGTGTGCCCGCCAGGGCAGCACTCTGGGAACCTGGGGTGCCTAGAACTTTTCAGCGGGTTAGCGCCGTCTGCCCCAGCGCAGGTGGTTGCCGGTAATTACTCCAAAAAACGGCAGTTGCATACCGTCATCCGTAACTCGCATCGAAAATTTGGAGCCTCTGAAACTTGTTGCTTTGTAATCAGGGCAGGACTTTAGCCGGGCCGCAAGAGCCCATAGAATCAATAGGGCTTTACAGGCTGCGGAAAAAGGGCTATTCGGAAGTTGCAATCACGATTGAGCGTAGCAGGGGCTAAAGCCCAACGTTGATATGATCGGCTTTATCGGCCCGACTAAAGTCGTGCCCTGGTTACAAAGCCTTCGAGAATTGCCTCGCGAGGAGTTTTCCGCAGCCTGTTTAGCTCTTGAGGGAACTTCGGATCAAGAATGTTTTCTTGATGCAATTGCACTGGGCGACAATAGAACATGTGAAGACACTGCGATTGATTGTGGACCCGGCGCGGCTGGATACTGCCGAAGCTCAAGAAACTTTAGAGCGCGCGGCGGCGATTCTGCGCGGCGGCGGGCTGGTGGCGCTGCCCACTGAGACCGTTTATGGATTGGGCGCAAATGCTCTGGACGCGACGGCGGTAAGCCGCATCTTTGCCGCCAAAGATCGCCCGGCGTGGGATCCGATCATTGTGCATGTGGCTGGGCCTGATAGCGCTGCCGCAATGCTTGCCGGGCTTGTTGAGCGGGTTCCCGAAGCGGCGCGCAAGCTGCTTGCGGCCTTTTGGCCGGGGCCGCTGACGCTGCTCTTGCCGCGCACTTCAACCGTGCCCGATGCGGTTACGGCGGGCCGTCCGCTGGTGGGCGTGCGAATGCCGGCGCATCCGGTGGCGCTGGAGTTGATTCGGCGGGCGGGAGTGCCAGTGGCAGCACCCAGCGCCAATCTCTTTGCCCACACCAGCCCGACGACTGCCGCTCACGTTCTTGCCGATCTGGACGGCCGGATCGATGCGGTATTGGACGCGGGACCAACCGAGCATGGAGTCGAGTCCACCGTGCTGGACCCCTGCCCGACTCCGATGACGATCTACAGGCCGGGCGCGGTAACCAGAGACCAAATTCAAAAGATTGCCGGGGCAGTAGAATTCTATCGCGACGGCGGTCCGCCAAAAGCCGCGCCGCCGCAGGCGCTGCCCTCGCCCGGTGTAGGGCTGCGGCACTATGCGCCCAGGGCGCGCCTGGTGCTGGTTGATGCGCCGCTGAACAAGCTCGGCGTACTGCTGGCCGAGACCGCGCACGACCTGAAGGGAGAAAAAGTGGGCGTGATGCTGCCAGCCGAGTTGGCCGCGCCGGCCGGGGTAGCGGCGGTCTTTCCGTGGGGCCGGTGGTCGGCTACCCAGGAGTTGGCGCACGGGCTCTACGCAGGACTGCGCGCGCTGGACAACCAAGGCTGCTCGGTGATTCTCTGTCCCATTCCGCCAGCCGATGGGATTGGCGCGGCGATCCGCGACAGGCTGTTAAAAGCAGGGAACAGGGACTGTTGACCCGGCCCATGAATGCTGTGATTTGGGTGCCCCCATCCTTGCCGTGTTTTTGTTTTTGCGGCTAGAATGGGATGCCCTGAACCCTCATTACCGAGACAATATAAACGCTCTGAAATGCAGGCTAGCTTCGTCTTTGTCCAAGCCCCGGAATTTGGATCGGGAGTAGAAGGAGTGCAAGGCATTGAAGGCGCGAGAAGGAGGGAAGGTGGCCACTGCAACACTGATTTCACTGGAAACCTATCTGACCTCTACCTATGAGCCAGACATGGATTTTGTCGATGGCGTGCTGGAAGATCGGAAGGTTGGCGAATACGATCACAATATAGTGCAGATGGCGATCCTGTTTTGGTTCCATCAACATGGTAGGGAGTGGCGCATTCGCACAATCCAGGAGCAGAGAACGCGGGTTGCCTCCTCGAAGGTTCGCATTCCCGACGTATGCGTCTTTTCACGCGACGTTCCCATCGAGCAGGTCTTTACCAAGCCGCAGATGATCGCCATCGAGGTCTTGTCACCCGAAGACCGCCTCTCCCGCATCGACGAGCGGTTGAATAATTTTCGCAGCTTCGGCGTGCCGAATATCTGGGCTGTAGACCCGCAGAAGCGCTCGGCTTGGGATTGCAGCTACGGCAACTGGGTGCGGAAGGAGCGGTTAGAGGTGGCAAACTCGCCGATCTACCTTTCACTTCCGGAGCTTTTCGCGAAGATCGATGAAGACAACGCGGACTGAGATGGCTTCGATCTCGGTTTTCTCTCGGAAATAATAGAAATCAATCAAGTTCATTGCCCTAGTTAATATCTATATCGGCTTTTTATACCAGTAATTTTGACCTGTCGCGTTTTCTATATCTCATTCACAACTCCGAAACAATTGGCTTCATTCCGTGTTTAACACTCCAGAGAGGCGAAACGCACTGGGTCGATCAATCTGCGCAAGCGGCGCAAAGCCCTCAAAGGGAGGAATTTATATGAAGCATTACAGAATGGCAATTCTGGTGGCACTGGGAGCGATATTGGCGGCAGCGCCGGCGTTTTCAGAACAAATGACCGATCACGGGCAGGCTGTGGTGACGGTTCTGCCCAAAACATCCGGCACGGGTCCGTCGGCCTCCAACGTTCAGGACTTGTCACTGAAGGTGGCCGGCAAGGATGCCAAGGTTACGAAATGGCAGTTGTACAAGAGCCCCGAGAGCAACCTTGAACTTGTCTTGCTCTTCGACGATTCGGCTCGCGCCAGCATCGCAAACCAACGGAAGGAAATTGGGAGATTCATCAGCAACCTGGCGCCGGGCACAAAGGCGGCCATCGCGTACATGAATTATGGGCAGGTTGATTTTGCTGGGCCGCTGACCACGGACCATGCCGCGGTGCTGAACGGTGTTCACATGCCGGCCGGCCTTCCGGGTACGTCTGGCGGCGCGTATTTTTGCCTTTCCTACCTGGCGAAGCACTGGCCCTCAAACGACACTCAGGCGCGGCGCGAGGTGGTAATGGTCACCGACGGGCTGGGCTTTTACCAGGCGCGCTTCGATCCATACGCTCCTGATGTCATGGCCGCAATCTCAGATTCCGCTCGCGCGGGACTGGTGGTGTACTCAATCTACTGGGCCGATCAGGGCCGCTTTGGCAGAGGAGCATTTGGGAGCTTTGTTGGCCAAAGCACTTTAAGCTACGTGACCAACGCCACGGGCGGCAAGAATTTCTGGATGGGAGCGGGCGATCCGGTTAGCTTCGGGCCGTATTTTGACGAACTGAACCGCCGCTTCCGAAATCAATATCAGCTCGGATTTGTAGGCTCGGGCGGCGCCAAGCCGGAAGTGAAGACCTTGAATGTGAAACTCAACGTTCCGGGATCAAAGGTGGACGCGCCGCACGAAGTGCTGGTCGTCCCTGGACTTTGAGGAAGAACACGGCGGGTTTTCTGGGTGGAGAATGGGGTGGTTTCGAGACTGGCTTATCGAGCCACCCCATGTGGTAGATCTGAAACATTTCCCCCCGCGCTGTGTCTAATATGGCAGTGAGGGATGGCTTGAGATACAAGGAACTGGAACCAGCAATCGCGCTCTGGCTCCGCGCCCTCGAAGGGACGAATGGAATGAAAAACTCACGAACGGCAATTTTGATGGTGTTGGCGGCAACGCTGGCGGCGATGCCGGCATTTTCACAGGACGCGGGCAATCACGGTCAGGCCGTGGTGACGGTTCTTCCCAAGGATGCGGGCGCGGGCCCTTCAGCCATGAATGCATCCAATCTGACCGTGAAGGTAGCCGGCAAAGATGCAAAGGTCACTAAATGGGAGTTGTATAAAACTTCTCAAAGCAACCTCGAAGTGGTCCTCCTCTTCGACGATTCCTCCGTCAATGGCCTGGGAACCCAGCGCGCGGAAATCGAGAAGTTCGTCAACAATCTGCCTCCGGGCGTCAAGGCCGCGATCGGCTATATGCAGTATGGTAGAGCCGTGCTTGCCGGGCCGCTCAGCGTGGATCATGCCGCTGTACTGCGCGGATTGCGCCTGCCTTCGGGTTCGCCCGGCTCCGACGCCAGTCCGTATTTCTGCCTCTCAGACCTGGCCAAGCACTGGCCTTCAAAAGACACCAATGCGCGGCGCGAAGTGGTGATGGTCACCGATGGCGCGGATTATTTTCAGGCGGGTTACGATCCCAACTCTCCCGATCTAACCGCCGCAATCGATGACTCGGCCCGCGCAGGATTGGTTGTTTACTCCATCTACTGGATGAGTCCGGGCTTCAGCAATGGAAATGGCGGCAACATTACGGGCGAGAGTCTGCTGAATGACCTGACGACGGCCACCGGTGGCACAAGCTACTGGCAGGGAACCGGAAACCCCGTCTCCTTTGCGCCGTATTTTGCAGACCTGATCCGTCGCTTTCAAAATCAGTACCAGCTTGAGTTTGCAAGCTCAGGTAGCAATGGTCCCAAAGTCGAGTCGCTGAAACTGAAGCTGAATGTGCCCGGCGCCAGTGTCAGCGCGCCGCATCAGGTGCTGGTCGCTCCTGCTACATCCGCCGATTCGCACGCGATCTAAGAGCGGGCTTTCTTCGCGGCAGCCTTGCCAATTTGCTTGGTTGCCGCGGCTGTTGGAAGCGCGCTCAGCTCCGCCTTGCCTTCGGCCAACTGCATTAGAAAATCCTGGCTGGAGAAGGGCTTTGCGTCCTTGAAAACCTTATTCGCGCGCAGGTAGCTGCCGTCGGCCTGTTGCAGCCGCGCCTTGGTAGTATCGGCCAGGTAGGCGGGCAGAATCTCTTCGTGGATGCGCGCCAAGGCAGCCGGGTCGCGCACCGGGAAGGCTACCTCGCAGCGCTCGAAGAGGTTGCGCGGCATCCAGTCGGCCGAGCCCAGATAGATTTCGTCGTTGCCGCCGTTGGCAAAATGAAAGATGCGCGAGTGCTCCAGAAAGCGGCCCACAATCGAGCGCACGCGAATTCTCTCCGAGAGTCCCTTGACGCCGGGGCGGAGAATTGAAAGCCCGCGGACGATCAGGTCCACCTCAACGCCGACCTGCGAGGCCGCATAAAGCGCCTCAATGACGCTGGGCTCAAGCAGCGCATTCATCTTGGCGACGATGTGCGCCGGCCGTCCCGCCTGGGCATGCTCCTGCTCGCGGCGAATCAGCCCCAGAAAGCTCTCCGCCATGGTCAGCGGCGCAACCAGCAACGGCCGGTAGTCGTCGATCTCGGCGTGTGCCGTAAGGTAATTGAAGACCATGTGCACCCGCTCGGTAATCTGCGGATCGCTGGTCAGCATACTGAGGTCGGTATAGAAGCGCGCGGTCACCGGATTGTAATTTCCAGTCCCCAGATGGCAGTAGCGGCGCGTCTGCCCATCTTCGTCGTGGCGCACCAGCATGGCCAGCTTGCAATGCGTCTTGAGACCGACAACGCCGTGGAAGACCTGCACGCCGGCGTCTTCCATGCTGCGCGCCCAGCGAATATTCGAGGCCTCGTCGAAGCGCGCCATCAACTCGACCACCAGCGTCGCTTCCTTGGTTGCGCCCGCCTCGATCAGCGCTTCAAAGACCGGCGAGTCGTGGCTGGTCCGGTAGAGCGTCTGCTTCATGCTGACCACGGCCGGGTCTTCGGCGCCCTGCTGAATGAAGTCCACCACCGGATCGTAGGAGTCATACGGATGATGCAGCAGCACATCGTGTTGCCGCAGCTCGTCAAAGATATTCGCCGACTTGCGGCTCAGCTTCAGAACCTTTGGCGTAAAGGCGGGAAACTTCAGCTCCGGCCGCTTCACGTCGTCATAAAAGAAGAAGAGCCGCGAAAGATTCACCGGCCCATCGGCGCGGAAGACCTGATCCTCGTCCAGCTCAAAGTTCACCCGCAGCCGCTCCACAATCTCAGCGTCCGCGCCCACCTCGATCTCCAGCCGCACCGCGTCGCCCTTGCGCCGGTTGTGCAGCTCCACGCGAATCGTTTCCAGCAGCGAGCGCGCCTCTTCCTCCTCGAAGTACAGATTCGAGTTGCGCGTGACGCGGAAGGCGGCGCGTCCCAGCACCTCATAGCCGCGATACATGCCGGCCAGATTCTGCGCAATCAAGTCTTGCAGCAGCAGGTAATCGAATGCGCCGTCGGCCGAGGGCAGTCTGACAAATCGCGGCAGCGCGCGCGGCACCGTCACCACGCCCATCACCTGCGGGCCGGAGCTGCGCCGCTTCAGCCGCAGCAGCAGCGCCAGGCAAAGTGCCTTGTTCAGCACGCGCGGAAACGGGTGCGCCGGGTCGATGCTGATCGGCGTCAGAAGCGGGTCCACCTCGCGCTGAAAGTAGCTTTGCGCGTAGGCTTGCGCCTCTTTGTCCAGTTCATCCCAATCCAGCAGCCGCACGCCTTGCTTACTCAGTTCCGGCAGCAGGTGGTCGTTCCAGCACTTGTACTGCGCCGTCACAAATTCATGAATGTCAGCCGTCAGCACGGCCAGCGATTCGTCCGGCCGCAGCCCGTCAAAGCCCGGCTCGCGGTAGCCGTCCTCGATGCGCTGCATCAGTCCCGCCTGCCGGATCTCCACGTACTCGTCCAGGTTCGATGCGGTAATAGCAAGGAACTTTACCCGCTCCAGCAGCGGGTTTGCCGCGTCCTCGGCCTCTTCAAGCACACGCCTGTTGAACTCCATCCAGGAGTGGTCGCGCCCGTTGAAGAGCTTCTGCTTGGGGGTGGTTCTGGCCATTCCATCCGTTCCGTATGCCGTAGTTGGCAGTCTACGCCGTTTCAGCAAAAAACTGAAGCTAAACTCTCCAGAAAGAGCAAAAACAGCCCATCAGACCATGAATACAGGATCGGCCGCCACAACAATGTTAAGGCTTGAAGAAAAGACGAGCCGCGGCATGACCGCGCGGGTTGAGTTGGAAATCCGCTCCTCATTTCCGCTGGAAAAATTCGCGGGAAGCGAACATTTTCCCGCTACAATGCGTCTTACTGGTAGTAATGCCAGATTAGATTGCCAGCGAGTGCCGGGTAAGTCCGGGGCGGACGGTCGCAGGTCAGCGTGCATACAACGCTCCCAAATTCGCTGCGCTTGTCGAGTGGCATTCTCGGTTTGTATTTTGCTATTTGCTTGCTGTTACTCGCGACTCTCAAGATGCGGAGGGTGGCCCTCGGCCAATCGCTACGGACCCAATTACAGGAGGAAACCCATGCGTCGCATCTTTTTATCTTCTCTCTGCGCCTTCGCGCTCTGCCTGCTCTCATCTACCGCCGCGCAAGCCGGAGGTTACAAAGTTGCCGACTATCCGCTGCGCGTGCATATTTACTCCTATAACGCGCACTCGCATTATTGGGAGCGGAGTATCTCCTACGTGGACGGCGAGGGTCGAGCCACTCTCTATGAGAACAGCGAGCCCAAGGGCTTTGACTTCGGCTATCGCTGCTCAGAGCGCCTGCGCACCTCCAGCGGCTATGAGACCTACCTGGCGCGCTGGAAGAAGCCGGGAAAGTCCATCGAGATTCTCCTGCCCGTCTTCGGCAAGCCCAATGCAGACGAATCCTGCGAACTGAAGGTTGTCATGAAGGACGGCTTTGTCTATCGCAGGCGCAACGGCTCGGTCGTCGAAGTCCCAGCCGCCGAGTGGAAAGACTGGATGAAGCGCCATCAGTACGATCCGGAGAATGGCAAGAGCGAGCCGGTCTTTGCTCCCGCCAAGCCCGCCAAGGACACCGACGAACAGTAGATTCCTCGGCTGAACGCAGGCGCGGATCGGGAAGAAAACGCCCGGTCCGCGCCGCAAATCGATTGACGCCGCCGCCCCGCGGGTTGACCATAGAGATGGAGCCCGTTTCGATAAGCTTCACCCCAGGAGCCGTTTCCATGCCCGACGCGCCGCACACCATTTCGAATCCGTCCCAGCCGCTCTCCGCCGAGATGGTAGAGATTATCGAGCGGATCGCAGGCGGCCTCTACAGCTTGGCCTCAATGCTCATTGGTGAAGGCGAAGACAGCATTCGCCTGGTGGAAAATACGGTCGCCAATGCGGAAGTCTCCGCCTGCCAGGATCCGGAAGAGGCGCGCAGAAGCAGTAGCCGTGCCCTTGGCTGCGCGGCCATCGGTTTGCTGGCCGAACGCGATCCAGCCAGTCTGGCCGCGCCGGATGGCGTCGCGCCTGTCTCAGTGTGCATTGAAGACGACGATCTTGCCTCGGCCGGCATCTCCGCCGAGGAACTCCAATCCATGATTGCCGGACCGGAGCGAGATCGCGTGCGCGAATGGCTCGCCAGCCTGCCCGTCGGCCTGCGCATCGTCTTTGTGCTGCGCGCCGTAGCCGGCTTTACCACTGCCGAGACAGCAGCCTTGCTCCAGAAACACGGCGGGCCGCAAGCCGTTGGATGGACCCCGGAAGCCGTCCGCGAAGTCTTCCGTCAAGGACTCTGCTCACTGGCCTCGCAACTGATCCACGCTACCGCCGCGCGATGAAAAAAGCAGGGCGCCAGAGCATTTTGATGGAGATAGCGTACGAAACTGGGTGCCCACCCTCGCCGCGAATTTGTTTTTGCGGCTAGGGTGGGATCACTGGATGGCAGGTGGCTGTTTCATCGTGGAAAAGGCGGTAAAACATGGATATCGACCGGAGTAAAAGAAATTACAGCGCCGCCAGCGCGTCGGCCTGAGTCGCAAACAGCCCGGCATACTTGGTAATCCCAACCATCGTAAACACCTTGGTAAAATGCGCCGAGAGGCCAAAGGCATAGACCTTCTGCCCGGAATTCGCCGCCTCGATCAGCATCTGAATCACCAGCGCAATTCCGCTCGAATTGATGTAATCCACCTTGCTGAAATCCAGCAGCACCAGCTTCGCGGTTTCCTTCGGCAGTGCTTGGTAACTGCCCAGAACGGCCTCCTTCGAGGTGCTGGCAATATCGCCCTCGAAGCGCAGCACAGACACCGGATGCCCGGCCGGGGAAGCAAGCTGTTCAACGCGCGCCTTGGTTTCGTTCTGCACGATAGATATTCTCCCTTCAGTTATCAGTTGTCAGTATTCAGTGGTCAGTAAGCTATCGGTTCAACACACTCTTTCAAAGCCCGTTTCACTCATAGTAACGGTTCATTGACCACTGACAACTGACAACTGATAACTGACAACTGTCCAATGTTCACTGTGTGCTGTCCTTATCCAGCCGGATCACCAGCCGCACGTAGCTGCTCTTGCCCTCGGCGCCAGTCACCCACTCGGCCTCGTCCACCAGCGCTTGAATGAGAAACATGCCCATTCCGCGCGGATCTTCCTCGCCGTGCATCTTGCGGTCGATGTCGGGCTTGGCGGGCTGTTTGCTCATCCCTTTGCCGTCGTCGATCACCTTCACTTCCAGTGAGTCCACGCCGGCCGACAGCACCACGTCCACTTTCAGCTTCTCATTCAACCGGTTGCCGTGCTCGATTGCGTTGATGCAGGCCTCGGCCACGGCCGTCTTCAGATCCTCCACCCGGTCATCGGGAAAGCCCATCAGCTTGGCCACCGCCGATGCGGTGCTCATGGCCACCTTCTCGAAGCCCATCTTCGAGGGTAGACGCACCTCGACCGTGGTGGATTTTGGCGCGGCGACAGAATTCATCTCGTTCACGAAGGCATCTCCATCCGGCTCGCCTCGCGGCACAGCGCCAATGCGGTCATGTCATCTCCCTGCGGCCCGCCTTCAGAGAACTTCTCGATAGCCGCCCACAATGCATCGAGAATACCATCGGCCTGATGCGCCGGGCACCTTAAAAATTCATCCAGAAGCCTTTCGGGACCAAATTCCTCATCCCCCTTGAAGACTTCCGTGAGCCCGTCGGTATAAAACAGCAGCCGCGTTCCCGGCGGAAAGATGCCACGTTCGCTGGCGTAGCGCATTCCCGGCAACAGGCCCAGCGGTGTACCGGCAGCCTCGAAAAGCCTTGGCATCGCACCCGGCCGGATCAGAAATCCCGGATTGTGCCCGGCATTCACCACTTCAATTTCGCCTGCCTCGGGATAGAGCCGCAGAAAGATCGCCGTCACATAGCGTCGACGAGCCTCTTCGCCCTCGGCCCAGTGGTGCTGATTCATGCGAGCGGCCAGTTCATCCAGCGGCGGACCCTCCGCGGCCATCGCCCGGAAGGCCGAGCGGAAGCTGGTGGACATAATCGCTGAAGCCATTCCCTTGCCAGCCACATCGGCCACGGCCATCAGCAGGCTACCGTCCGGCTGCTCCACAATATCCAGATAATCCCCGCCGACTTCATAACAAGTGTCCGACCGGAAGCCCAGCGAGTAGCCTTCAATCTCCGGCAGCTTCTGCGGCAGCAGCGAGCGCTGAATGGCGCGCGCCGCATCCATATCCTGCTGTACGCGGGCGAATTCGAGGTTGCGTTTGTGGTTGCGCGCATTCTCCAGCGCCACGGCCGCCTGCAACGCCAGCCCCTCCAGAAAGTCGGTCTCATAAATCGTCAGCGCCCGGCCATCCGGAGGCGCAACCACCAGCTCCGTCATCGGCAGCCCGGCGCGGTCCTCCAGCGGATAGGTCTGAAGAGTATCTCCAGCGCCGGCGGCAGGCAACTGATCGCCATAACTCAAGCCTTCCGAGGGAAAGGCCGCTCCGGCCATCTCCAGCTCGCGCACCACGATGCGCAGCACTTGTTCCAGCACCTCGTCCTCGCGCGTGGTGGAGTGAACCTGCCGCGAGGCCTCTAAAAGCGCCTGCAACCGCGCCACCTGCTGCTGCAAATCTATCGTTTCGCCGTTGCCAGGAAGCGGAACTTCACCCGCCATCGCTTTCTATCCCCCGTGGAATCTCACTCTAACAGGTCGGCGATTCCTTTGAGTAGAATTTGACATAGGAGCCCGCATTTGCGAGACTCAGAGTTGCTGCCCGTTCAGCATCAAAGCGCTGGACGTGTGTGACCGTGCCGAAGTGGCGGAATTGGCAGACGCGCGTGGTTCAGGTCCACGTACTCGCAAGGGTGTGGGGGTTCGAGTCCCTTCTTCGGCACCAGAGATTTTCCGATCGATCCGATATCGCCATGGTGTCCACTATGGCGTCCACAAATCACAAGTTTGGTGTCCATCTTGGTATCCACTTAGCCGCGCTTTCTTGCGCGAGTTCGGAGTTGGATGGATCGGGACAATGATGAATTCCTCTCCGCGATGACGATGGAAGAGCAGAGCGATTTATCCAAGGCTGTGCGCGATATGGTGACGGCGGACTGCCCGTGGGATAGATAAGGCCGCCGCTTGGAGAATTCGGAGTGCCAGGCAGGATCGACCGGGAAGACCATCGCCAGAATCTGGCGAACCTGGCTAAACTTTGGTGATGCGGCCACCACTCATTCGTTGGAGCAAACGATAAATACCGTCGATTTCTCTCCCGCGTCCGCGATCTCCTCGGTGCGAAGTTCTTTCTTATGCTCTCCGACTTTGAACTTTACTCCGTGTGCCTGCATGAAGATCTGAGCCAGTTCTCCCCGTATCGCAAAATTGACGTTTTGCGGGGTGGTGCCGGTTTGCAGAAGCTCTGCCAGCGAAGATGTCCCTGACACCACAATGGCGATCACGTCACCGGAGTTATCCAGTACCGGGCCCCCGCTGCTTCCAGGCTGGACGGGAGCGGAGATTTGCAGCAATGTGTAGTCGTTGCCGGCCCCGGCCACGGAGTTGATTTGGCCGAATGTCGCCTTGGGTTCTGCCAATAAATAGCCAGTCAAAGGGTAGCCAATCACACCGACGGTTTCTCCCAGCTTGGCCGGTTTCGATTCCGGACGAAACCGGGCGGGTTGTCCATATCCGGCCGTTGTCTTGAGCAGGGCCAGATCGTTCTTTGGGTCGATCGCCTCCAGGCTCGCCGAGAGAGTGTCGGTGTTCAGCGGTTTGACTGTGATGCTCTTGCAGCTCTTGACGACATGAGCATTGGTCAGTACATATCCCTCATCGTTGACAATGATCCCTGAGCCGGCCAGTGAAACGGGCTTGGGCTGGGGTTTGGCTGGCGCGGGGGGCGCTTCGGCGGGAGTCTTTTTCCGGTTGTCAGCGGAAGGCTGCAGGCAGTGGAGAAAATGCGCTGTGAGAGCGGAGTGTTACTCTCAGGAATCATCTTCGTCTTCCAATCGGTCGCCAATGGGCCGGTCGCGACTTGTTCGCCATTCAGGTACCCGAATATCTGAATTCCGTAAAACATCTTCTTTCCACAATCGAAAGCGGTCAGTTGAATATGGCTGTCCAAGTTTATTTTGTGGATGTTCAGCCTTGGCGCCGGATAAACAGACATAATTCGAACGATGCGAAAACCGTCCTGCTGCTCGACCGAATCGGCATCGATGTAGACTTTGTCGAGAGAATTGTCCGCATTGCCGAGTTGCTGCCAACGGGCGGCAAGACAAGGCTGTGTCAGCGCAGCCAACAGAAGAACGATCAACGCAGCCTTGTGCAGCCCTGAATGCAAAAGAAACTTCATCTTCTATCCTCCAGCCGATATTCCCAAGGAACTGCCTTCCCCAGCCTTCCGGCGACAACAACCTTTTCAAGACCCCGGCAAACACCAGCGCAAGGCTGGATACCACAGGCCCTTCGGAATGCTTTGGATGAGTCACGTCAAGTATATATACAGACGCAAGGCCAGCTTCGGCGCGGCGGTCTTCTGGGCGGTAGTTCCATCGCCCGAGGCGAGCCAGATGGCCCTGGCGCAGGGGCGGGCTGGTAGCGGAAAGGTCGGCCAGCGAAGCCAGAGCGGCCAGAGCGGCTTCGGCTGCTGGAAAAGGGAGATGCGGGGTTGAGTTTTTATGGGGTTGGCGCGGCGTTGGAACTTGGGACGGCGGACAAGGTCGTGGATTCCCGCCCGCGATAGGAAAGAATCGCAGGATGGTAACCCGGTACCATCTTTCTAAACATTTTAGAAACATATATTTATGTGCGTCGGAAATACGCGACGTTTTCAGGAATGGTTTGAGAAACGATCAGCCGTTCCGAGCATCAAAGATATGGAGAATGTGGCGTGGGTCACGGGCTCGGACGAAGGGTATTGAGAAAGTAAAGACTTTGCCGATAAAAGCTGATAGAATCAAGTCTCATCCGGGAGGAAAATATGAAGATTGAAGCCTATGCGCCCAACACCGGAGCTCCAAACACAGGTGCTCCTCTATCTGGACGCCTTTGAGCCTTCCGAAGCGCATTCGACAACCCCGTCATGCTTTTTAGGAGCACGGAGACTAGCGAATGCTCTTTAGCCGTTCTACCGCGCGCCCCAAGGCCCTCTCGTAGTACGAAATCGGAGATCCTTTCTCTACAGCCTCCGAACACAGCTTCAATCCCGCAAGTACTTCCTCTTTAGTATTGGCGTAAGAGATTCTCACCCACCCTTCTGTGTCAAGCTCCTCGGAAGCGTCGGTGTTGATTCTGGCAGAGGTGATATATCCTCGCGCCCTCAGTTCGTATTTTGTCTCCATGGTCTCGGCATAATAGTATGCAAGGCTGTTTTGAAGCCTTCTCACGTAGAGAAGATTTCCAGCCTTTTCGGCATACATCAAGCCTTCTTCTCCAATCTCGATCGCTTTCGCTGTTTCACCCAATTCAAAATTGAGGTAAGCAGCAGTCACGAAGTACTTTGGTGGCGGAATCGTAAGACTCCTCGCCAGTTCGACAGCCCTGTCCCAATCGGAGGAAGTCTGTGATTGCAGGTAAACCTTAATCTGGTCCTCAGGACTGGCAGTTTTCTCGGCAGCTTCGCCGATCTTGCCTTCAGAAACGAGTTCTCTCACTCCAGGAGTAACGATCGATGCGACCATTCCTGCTCTGGTTGCTTGCACTGTCTGCCAAGCTTCCGGAAAAGCATGAACTTCCGTGGCAACCTTTGCGGCCATAGCTCCCAAACCGGCAAGGATTGCTGGAGTGATCTGTTTCTCAATTGCTTCCTCAATGATCCAGAGGAGAATTCCGCCAACGATCACAGAAGTAACAACGATGAGCAGATGTTCAACAGCACCAGAAATAAAACTGCGTAACGGATAGTCCTCCTTGATGTCACCAAGGGCGATAAGAACCAGCAGGAATCCGCCAAATGTGAAAACAACCTTCAGGGATCTAGGCATATTGAGCAGATAATATAATCTGTAAAGCTGCGTGTCTACCCGTTTTCATCCCTTAAATCCTTCGTCTGCCCCTAAGGTTCACTCGTCAATTGGCTGGTTAACTGCCGTTCTCGTGAATTGAGAATCCATGAAGCATGAGGAGTGGCGATTTTTGTAAGCAGCTTATATCGTTCAAGATTCTTCAACACCACACTCTCTATGGGTGCGAATCAGACTTGTACGGCTGTTTGCCGGAAAACTCTACGGTGACTACGGTGATGTCGTCTAGCTGGCCGAAGGACTGGGCGGCTTGGGCTATGGCGGCGGCGGGTTGAAGGCTCAGGGCGCGAGTGCGGTCGAAGCCGAAGAGTTCCGCGGCGTGGGGGTGGGAGTTGGAACTGGACTTTGATTTCGATTTCTGCGGGGACTGGGCTTCTACTACGCCGTCGGAGACGAAGGTGAGGCGGTCGCCGGGGGCTAGCTGCACGGTTGTGGATTCGTAGTTTGCTGAAGGTAGGATGCCCAGGGGCAGGGAGCCGGGGACGCCGAGTTCTTCGCCGTTGAGATAGGGCGGCAGGTGGCCGGCATTGGCCAGGGTCAGGCGGCCGCCGGCGTTGATGTGAGCGGCCAGGCAGGTGGTGAATCCCCCCTGGGCGCGGCCCATGATGCGGTCGTTGAGTCCGCTGAGCAGCGCGGCGGGAGTGGCTCCGTGGGCGGCCTCGGCACGGATGGCGCCGACTAAAACTGAGACCAGCATGGCGGCGGGAAGGCCTTTGCCGCTGACGTCGCCGACGACGAGCAGAAGGCCGCCTGCCCCGTCGCCAATCTGCTGGAAGAAATCCCCGCCGAGCTCTTCGGCTGGCTGGTAGATGAACTCGACGGTAAAGCCGGGGCACTGATCCGTTGCATCGGGAAGAAGGAGCTGCTGGACCTGGCGGGCGGCTTCAAACTCGCCGGCAAGAAAGGCCTCGCGGCGGCGGGCGCGGGTGAAGCGCAGGATGAGAAAGATCACCATGGCCAGCAAAAAGACCAGATGGAGAAGAATTCCGGTCTGCATGGTAAAAGGCGGCAGCGGCAGAGGAACTTCAAGAATATGCGGGAACGAGGTCCATCCAGCCTGATTGAGAACGATGGCGAGATTGTCGGCTAGGTAGTAGCCGAAGTCGAGAAAAGTGGGCAGTAGCAGCAGGCGGGCGTCGAGGTTGCCGCGAAGAGCCCAGACGACGAGCAGGCCAAGAATCCAAAGCACTGCGGGAAGCAGGCAGGCGAGCTGAATGGCTCCGGCGGCCGGAACAGAGGCCCAGCCAGGCCAGTAAGAAATGACCGCCAGCGGACTGATGGCCGCAAGAATCAGCACGGCGCGGCCGCTCCATCGGGTGTGCGCGCCGAGGACGCGGGAGAAGAAGAAGAGCGCGGAGATGATGGTAATGGCGGTGAAGATGCCATCGAGCAGGTCGTTGATGGGGACGGGAAGCCAGAAATAGATCGACTGGCCGACGCTGAGGGCGTTGTCGGCGGCCTGGGAGAGCAGAATGAGGGCGAACCAGAGGTATTCGATCTCAGCGTGGCGGATGAGGAAGAGGCAGAGGATGGCGAATCCGACGAGGGCGGCAGTGATGCTGTAGGAGTAGCCATCGACAAAGCGGACATTGCGGGCGATTTGAAGCTGCTGCTGCTCGACGGCGAGCAAATTGGGGTCGCCTGCCAGATGGCCGCCGTAATAAGGTCCGCCGCCGACGTAGCTGGCCCAGATGGGAGAGTGCCAGACGCGCAGGGCGACCAGGACGGTGCGCGGCGCGGGGCTGCCGGAGAAGGTAAGAGGGTAAAGATGGAAGCGAATCTCTGCGGAGGGAATGCGCGCGGGCGGCATCTGGCCGGAACCGCCGGCGCGGGCACCGTCGATGTAGACCTCGAAGGCGGTAAGGATGGGCGCGAGGAGCAGCGAGGTGGGCTTGGGGCTGGCGGGGATTTGAACGGTAAAGCGATACCAGCCGTAGCCGCTCATCCCCTGATAACCTTGCGCATCCCAGGATTTATCGCTTTGCAGGAGCGGCCATTGGGAGTCGTTGAAGGCGGGCGAGGCCCAGAGGGGAGCGCGGGAGGCGGGATCGCTTGGCGAGTCGCCGGGATGGAAGCGCCAGGGGCCGTCGAGCGAGACGACGGGCTCGCGGCCGCGGTCGAGATCGAAAGTCTGGGCGCTGACGGGAATGGGCTGCCATGTCGCGCAGAGCCATGCCGCGCCTAGAAAGGCGGCAAGCGAGGTACACCGGCGAAGGGCAGGAGCAAGGCGCATGGCAGTGCATCCGGGGAAAGATTCAGTCCGTTGATTGATGCTACCGCAGAGCGCGGGGCCGAGACACAAAAATCTGCAATCGGAGACGAGGATTGGGATTGGGCCGGTTGGTCTGATGGGCGATGATTAGGGGAGCTGGAGATGCTTTCTTTTCTGATCTTTAATGCGCAAAAAGAGCTGGCGGGGTTGCGCCGGTTTCAGCGCTGGTGTTGCAACAGTTGAGGGTGTGTGCGCGGGGCCATTGACAGCGGGGAGAAGGTTGGGGAAGAATGGCGAGTCGAGGCAAATTGATCCTTTTAGCACACTGTACGGAGGGAAAGTGAGAAATCGCATGAAGATTGCAGTTCTTGGGATGGTGAGTTTATTGGGAGCGGGGCTGCTGCTAACGGGCTGCAAGTCCGCGCCGGAGTTGACACAGGCCGATGCACAGGCCATGATTCAGGCGAAATATGACCAGACGCCTGCCGCGGGCGCCGAGATTATGGTGGACCTGGATGGTATGGCGAGGGGCTTGTCGGCCAAGTATTGGAATCGGACGGTGCTCTATCCGAACAAATACTGGGCCGACTTTACCCTGACGCCAGAGGGCAAGAAGGTGGTCAAGCTGAAAAACGGCGGCGATGTGATCCAGTGGCACCCGCTGAATGCCGGGGACAAGAATTACGCGATTCCTGTGATTACGGTGGCAACCAACCATCTGAAGGCGCATGTGGTGAGCGATCCTCAGGACGACGTGAACGGGACCAAGACTGCCTCCTATATGGAGATTGTGGTTCTGGACGGCCTGCCGAACGATTTGAAGATCATGGCCGATGGGCCGGGCAACCGGCTGAGCAGCAAGCACATCGCAACCTTTGCGGTGGATGGCGGGGCTTGGAAGTTGCAGACTACGCGCTGATTTTCTTGGCGCGGAACCGGCGATGGAGTGGCGGATTCCCAGGCTTCGGAGGCGGAGCCTGGGGATGCCGTCTGGCTTGGTGGGCACGGGCCGGTTCATGCCGGCGCGGGGTTGAGGCGAGGTTTGAAAGTGGGTTCGCGGACGCCTGATGCGATCCTACAAGGGCCCCGCAGGCGGAAAGAGGGCAAGATGCTTGTGTCTGTTATCCGGGCTTCATTCGGCGTTATTTTGACGGTGTGCCTTGCGGGTTGCGGGGGTTCCAATAGCGGTTCGGGAGTGTGCGTCACCGATTGCGGCGGCGGTGGCAACCCGACGACGGTGACCTACACCTTTACCGGGGCCATGCCGACGGCTGTGGCGACGCAGATCGGTTCGGGTGCGTACACGCAGGCGACGGTGGCGTCCGGCAAGGTGAGTATCAGCTTGCCCAGCGGCACTTCGAATTACTCGATTGCCTGGGTTTGCCCCACAACTGATGAGAACGTGATCATGGCAAGCGTCAAGGATGGCACATCGTTTACCTCGCATTGCGACAGCGGCGGGTCGACGGGAACAACGGACTCGGCGGCGTTCCAGGTCGAAACATCCGCCATTTCCGGCGGAACGGATCTTGATATCGAAAGCCTTTCCGAAAGCGAAGACTGGGGGCCTTTACAGCCAGGGTTGAATAGCACGACTCTTTCGATGATTACCGGCACTTACAATGTTTTCGTGCAAGTGATAGATATGAACGACGATGTACTGGCGGTCAAGGTTCTGCCCAATCAGACGATCCCAGGCGCTCTAAACGGCGGCAATCCGGTCGTTTTCAGCGCCAGCGATAAGACGACAAATCAAACGGCTACTGTTCACAATAACCCTTCTGGGTCTTCCTTATTTAATCAGTTCATGCATTTTGAGGCGCCCGATCTCGGAAATTACTGGGATCTGCAACTCCACCTCCCTGGTCAGCAGAACCAATATGCGGCGTATCCGCCGAACGCCATCCCAGGTGGCGACTTCTACCAGTTTGGCGCGGCAGCGTATGTTTTCCCGAATGAGACTGTCAGTGGCGAACTAGATACGACGAGCAACGCGCCGCCAACTGTAACGCTGCCTGCGCCGTGGGCGTATGCCGGTCCAACGCCCAATGCCTTACCCACATTCAATATTGATTACACAGGTTTTTCCAGCATGACGAATGTTGTGTTGCAGGCCCGTATCGGCTGGTGGATAGCGAACACACAGAGCGGCCAAGATAGTTATCAGATTCAGCTATCGGCGACGGCGAATTATCAAAATGGCGCGACGTCGGTTTCTATCCCGGATCTCTCCGGATTGACGGGCTTTATTGCGCCGCCGGCGTCCGGAACCTCCGTCGATTGGTCCGCTGGAGTTCAGCAGGGCTTTCCTTTGCTCACTTCCCCGCCGAATGGAACCATGTTGGCGGTGAATGACTCTGGCGAATACACTGAACCGTAAACTGAGTCTTTCAAAGAATTCTGTCATAGGGGGCTGGAAAAAGTTGACCCGGCCCCCGATTTCAGGGGCGAGGTTTGAAAGTGGGTTCGCGGACGCCTGATGCGATCCTGCATGGGCCCGGCAGGCGGAAAGAGGGCAAGATGCTTGTTTCGGTTTCACGGGTTTCGTTCTGTGTTGTTTTGATGGCGTGCCTCGCGGGTTGCGGGGGAAGTTCCAACAGCGGTACTACAGGGGGGTGCGTCAGCAATTGCGGCGGCGGGGGCAATCCGACGACGGTGACCTATACATTTACCGGGGCGATGCCGACGGCTGTGGCGACGAAGATCGGTACGGGCGCTTTTACGCAGGCGTCGCTGGCATCCAGCAAGGTGAGTATCAGTGTGCCCAGCGGCACTTCGAATTACTCGATTGCCTGGGTTTGCCCCGCGGATGCCAGGTACACTACGCCTGTAACTAATGAGTATGTGTATCAGGCGAGTACGAAGGATGGCACGTCGTTGAGTTGGTATTGTGATGACGACGGGGCGAATGAGACTTCGGGTGCTGCGACGCTCCAAGTCGATGCGTCGGCGATTACCGGTGGGGCATATATCTATGCTCCCGGTGGCATAGGCGACAATTCCGCGAGTCTTAATCATGCATGGGCCAGCGGCATTGTGAATCTGAGCGGTCAGATGATTACAGGCACGTATGACGTTTTCGTGGCTGTGCAAGATGCAAACTACAATACGCTGGCGGTCAAAATTCTGCGCAACCAAACAATCCCCGGCGCTCTGAACAGCGGCAATCCAGTTGTTTTTGCGGCCAGCGATGAGACTACGACTCAGACGCTTACCGTCAGCAATATCCCCTCCGGTTTTTCAGCCTCGGATGCATTTATCTATTTTGAGACTGCCGACTTTGGAGATTCGTTCGGTCTGAACGATCCTCTCAAAGCGCTAGGTGTGCAATATACTGCTTTGCCTTCGAGCGCAATCCAAAGCGGCGATTACTACTGGTTTGAAACGGGAGCGTCCGGCGGAGGGAACGAGTATGTGGGCGTTCAAATGGATACAACAAATGTCCCACCGACAATTACTTTGCCCACGCCGTGGCCCTATGCAGGCCCGACCGCAGCTGCGTTGCCTACATTCAACCTCAGCTACGCGGGTTTTTCCGGCACGACAAATGTTCAATATCGTGCTGGCATCGATTGGGGTCAAGGCGCCACATTCCCCAATCAAATCCAATTGACGGCAACGGCGAATTATCAGAATGGCTCGACGTCGATCACTATCCCCGATCTTTCCGAGCTGACGGGATTTCTTGCCCCAGCGGCGTCGGCTACAAACGTCTCCTGGTACGCCGGAGTCACACAAGGCCCGCCTTTGCTCTCCGACCCGGCCAACGGAACCTGGTTGATTGTGCAGGACTATGGAACGTACACCGAGCCGTAGATCCAGATTTTGAGACTGGTTGAAGAGAAATCTTGTCATGGGGCGGGAAAAAGTTGACCCCGTCCCGGATTCTTGTTATTGTTAAAAGGTTCCGCAAGAACGTCCCTTGCCGTGTGTCTTGAGCGGCGGAGGCGAAGGGGCAGCCCGGCCAGGCTGGAATTGGCGGAGCTGCTCGAAGGTCAGGCGCGGTTGGCCGGCCAGAGAATCCCGGAAGTTGCTCTTTTCTTGCGAAGGGCGGGGATACATCGCTACGGTGCCCGCGCGTTCTCCACCTTGGGGGGCTATGCGGGCCGAAATCGGCGAAACGGAGTTGGCTTTGTCCGCGGGTTGCGGGGAAACGCCCGGCCACCGTCCCGGTTTTCGTCTGAGATTGGAACGAAGGCAGACGCGAAGCAGTAAACGGAGCATCCGTGTGCGCGAGACGGTATTTCGTCCCGCTTATGCACCGGAAGGCCTTTGGGTTCTGTGCGCGTTTGTGGGTGTTGAAGGTTGCTGGCAGGGTTTTTGATTGGGTAAGGAGTTTCAGGTTGCCTACATTTAATCAGTTGGTTCGCAAGGGGCGCACGGCCCCGCGGTACAAGACGGCGTCACCGGCCCTGCAGGCCTCACCGCAGCGGCGCGGCGTTTGCACCCGCGTCTACACGCAGACGCCCAAGAAGCCGAACTCGGCCCTGCGCAAGGTGGCCCGCGTGCGGTTGACCAACGGGATCGAGGTCACCACCTATATCCCCGGCATCGGCCATAACTTGCAGGAGCACTCGATTGTGCTGATCCGCGGCGGCCGCGTGAAGGATCTGCCCGGTGTGCGCTATCACGTGGTGCGCGGAACTCTGGATTCAGTCGGCGTGGCCAATCGCAAGCAGAGCCGGTCGAAGTACGGCGCCAAGCGCGCCAAGGGTGGAGCGGCTCCGGCGAAGAAAAAGTAGCGAGGAAGCTGTTAGCCGTTAGCTTTTAGCTACGGCGGTGACGGATTGGGCCGATGCGGCTGGCGTCGGCGGGATTGAGCTAAAGGCTAACAGCTAAAAGCTGAGAGCTGTTTTTGAGGGATTATGCCAAGAAAAGGGCACATAGCGAAGCGGGAAGTGGCGGCGGACCCGGTTTACGGTTCCACGCTGGTTACGAAGTTCGTCAACTCGATGATGTGGGGCGGCAAGAAATCGACGGCCCAGAACATTTTCTATGCGGCGATGAAGAACCTTGAAGAGAAGGGCGGCGGCGACGACGCTCTTAAGCTCTTCAAGAAAGCGGTGGAAAATTGCAAGCCGCTGCTTGAAGTCAAGACCCGCCGCGTGGGCGGCGCCAACTATCAGGTGCCGATTGAAGTTCTACCCGACCGGCGCACCTCGCTGGCGATTCGCTGGCTGATTACCTATGGCCGCAATCGCGGCGAAAAGGGCATGACTGAAAAGCTGGGCAACGAGCTGCTGGATGCGGCCAACGGGCGTGGCGCGGCGATGAAGAAGAAGGAAGATGTGCATCGCATGGCCGAGGCCAACAAGGCCTTTGCGCACTACCGCTGGTAGGACGCGGGGACTAGGGATTCAGGGACTAGGACTTAGTTGAACAGATAGATCTAACCGCGAGCCTGGGCGCTCGCAAGGAAGAAGTTGCCGTGGCTCGCACTATATCTCTGAATCGTTGCCGGAACATCGGTATCATGGCGCACATTGACGCCGGAAAGACGACAGCGACAGAGCGCATCCTGTTTTATACGGGCATCACGCACCGCATTGGCGAAGTGCATGAAGGCACGGCGACCATGGATTACATGGAGCAGGAGCAGGAGCGCGGCATTACGATTACTTCGGCCGCAACAACCTGCACGTGGCACGATTATCGCATCAACATTATCGACACGCCCGGCCATGTGGACTTTACGGCCGAGGTCGAGCGCAGCTTGAGAGTTTTAGACGGCGCGGTGGCGCTGTTTGATTCCGTCAGCGGCGTGCAGCCGCAATCGGAGACGGTGTGGCGGCAGGGCGACAAGTACAAGGTGCCGCGCATCTGTTTTGTCAACAAGATGGACAAGAACGGCGCCGACTTCGAGCACGTTCTGGACACGATTCGCAAGCGCCTGGGCGCGCGGACCGTTGCATTGCAGATTCCGATTGGGGCCGAAGCCAAATTCAAGGGCGTTATCGACCTGATTGAGATGAAGGCTATTGTCTGGCACGACGAGACGATGGGCGCGGAGTTCTCGATCGAGCCGATTCCCGCCGAGTTGCAGAAGAAGGCCGAGGCCTTCCGCTTGCAGTTGATTGAAGTGATCGCCGAGACCGACGATGTGCTGCTGGAGAAATTTCTCGAAGGCGAGACTCCGTCGATTGCCGAACTGAAGGCCGGCATTCGCCAGGCCACCATCGATCTGAAGGTCTTCCCGGTGATCTGCGGAACAGCCTTCAAGAACAAAGGAATTCAGCCGCTGCTGGATGCGGTGGTCGATTACCTGCCCAGCCCGCTGGACAAGCCTCCGGTGGAGGGCATCAATCCCCATCATCCCGGTAAAATTGAAGTTCGCAAGGCCGAAGACAGCGAGCCGCTGGCCGCGCTGGCCTTCAAGATCATCAACGATCCGCACGGCAAATTGGGCTTTGTGCGCGTCTATTCGGGTTCGCTCAAGACCGGCGATACAGTTCTGAATCCGCGCACCGGCAAGACCGAGCGCATTGGCCGCCTGCTCAAGATGCACGCCAACAAGCGCGAGGATGTGACGGAGATTCTGGCTGGCGATATTTGTGCGTGCGTGGGCATGAAGGAATTGAAGACCGGCGATACGCTCTGCGCGCCGCGTCATCCGATCGCGCTGGGCGCAATCACTTTTCCAGATACGGTGATCTCGGTGGCTATCGAGCCCAAGACCAAGGCTGACCAGGAGAAGATGGGCGTGGCGCTGGCGCGGCTGGCGGACGAAGATCCTACCTTCAAGGTGCGGACCGACGAAGACTCCGGACAGACGATTATCAGCGGCATGGGCGAGTTGCACCTCGAGATTCTGGTGGACCGCATGAAGCGCGAGCACAAGGTCGAAGCCAATGTCGGCGAGCCCAAGGTCGCTTTCCGCGAAACGCTTCGGAAATCCGCGGAGGCTGAGGGCAAGTATATTCGCCAGACCGGCGGCTCGGGTAACTACGGCCACTGCAAACTGCGCGTCGAGCCGAATACGCCGGGCGCGGGCTACGAATTCATCAATGCCATCAAGAGCGGCTCGATTCCCAAGGAGTACATCAAGCCAATCGATCAGGGCGTGCAGGGCGCGCTGGAGTTGGGGATTCTGGCCGGCTTCCCGATTGTGGACGTGAAGGTAACGCTCTTCGACGGCAGCTACCACGAAGTCGATTCCAACGAAATGGCCTTCAAGTTTGCCGGATCGATTGCCTTCAAAGAGGCTGCCCGCAAGGCTAGCCCAGTGCTGCTGGAGCCGGTGATGGCGGTTGAAGTCACGGTTCCGGAAGAGCATATGGGAACGATCATCGGCGACATCAACTCGCGGCGCGGACGCATCGAGGGCATGGATCACCTGGCCGGTTCGCAGGTCATCAAGGCGATTGTGCCGCTGAAGGAAATGTTTGGTTACGTGAACGATATTCGCTCTTCAACGCAGGGACGCGCATCGTATTCGATGCAGTTTGCAAGGTATGAAGAGGCTCCACGGATGATTGCCGACGAGATTATCGGGCGGTCGCAGGGGAAGTGAAACGACGAGCAGTTAGCTTTTAGCTCTTAGCTATTAGCTGCGTTTGGGTGGGCCAAAGGTTGTTGCTCAGGCAGGAAGATGCTATGAGCTAACAGCTAAAGGCTAAAGCTAGTTTTTGGGGCTGGAGCCGGATAGCCGGCGCCTCGGGTTGAAACGGGCAGTAAAAGTTACGAAAAGGATTTGGAGCAGATCATGGGCAAGGAAAAGTTTGATCGCAGCAAGCCGCACGTGAATGTGGGAACGATCGGTCATATCGATCACGGCAAGACGACGCTGACGGCGGCTATCACCAAGGTGCTGCAGA
>Ga0181516_10000244_pt1 | contig 55031 bp, 50 predicted proteins | sample PEATcosm2014_Bin_25_FD_121104 | JGI IMG/M metagenome (GOLD analysis project Ga0181516, IMG submission 121104) | Peatland microbial communities from MTU Mesocosm Facility, Houghton, MI, USA - PEATcosm2014_Bin01_10_metaG | ecosystem: Environmental > Terrestrial > Soil > Wetlands > Peat | place...
CTACCATCCGATGGAGAAGCTGGTGGTCCGCGGAGCTTACGGCGTCTTCTATCCGCAGCGTGCATCGGTCGCCTTCGATGCCAACCTGAATGGATATACCCAGGAGACCTACTGGCAGGACAAGGACAGCGCCATCAGCGGCAATCAGTATGCCATTACCACTCCTGCGAGCCAGGCATTTCAGACCGGGCTGCTACCGATCGTCGGCAATGCTCTCGGAGGACTGACAGGCGTGGGCGCAAGCATCAATGCCATCCAGCACAACTGGGCCAGTCCCTTTGTTCAGAGTTATTCACTCGGCATTCAGTACGCGATCACCGCCAATGATGTCCTCGATGTGGCATACATTGGAAACCATGGAACGCATCTCCCGGTATCAGGCAGTCTAAATCAGAACCAGCTGCCGGATGAGGACATCGCTCTCGCCGCGCAAGCCACTGCGAGCACCGGGACTAACCCGCAATTCAATCTGGTGCCCAATCCCTTTTACACTTCGATAACCCAGACGGCCAACGGCGGATGCGGACTGCAAGGTCAGACCGTCGAGGCTTATCAGCTGCAACGTCCTTTCCCCGAATATTGCGACATCAGCAACCAGCAGGTGCCCATCGGTTTCGACACCTACAACTCTCTGTTGGTCACCTGGACCCATCGCTTCTCTCACGGCCTCCAGGTCCTCGCCTCCTATAACCGCTCCAAATGGATTGACGACGTGACCGGCAACGCGGCGTGGAGCTGGGGCGCATCCAACGCGGAGTTCAGAGACAACACGAACATCGCCATGAACAAGTCCGTCGATGCGTCCGACGTTCCTAACAGCCTGGTCGTGAGCTACATTTATCAACTGCCTGTCGGGCGCGGCAAAACAGTCGGGAACAACATGCCACGGGCGTTTGACGCGGTGGTGGGCGGCTGGCAGGTCAGCGGCATCAGCACCTTTAGAAACGGCGTGCCGCTTTCGCTCACCGATGACAACAATACGTCCTATTCTGCTGGTGGCGGCCAGACTCCCGACCAGGTGCACACTCCTCAAAAGGTGTCGCGCACATGGAACTCGGCCGGCACGGGCATCGTCGACTTCGATACCTCGGCCTTCCAGCAGGCTGCGAGTTTCACCTTCGGCAATACCCAGCGCAACCTCTCTTATGTGCGCGGCCCTGGAACCGACAAGACCGACCTCGCGCTGGAGAAGTACTTCCTGCTGACAGAAAAGCTGCGATTGCAGATTCGCGGTGAGGCATTCGACGTATTCAACCATCCATTCTTCACCAACCCGGATACTGGCTTTGGCGACTCCAACTTCGGCCTGATATCAGGGGCGTTTCAACCGCGCGAAGTGCAGGTAGCCGCCAAGATAATATGGTAGGCGCATGCGAGAAGTATCCATGGGGGCCTTACCGGAGCGCGCTTTTCAAAGATTAAGCGCTCGATTGAGAAGCGCCGTCAGCTTGTCTCCTGAAAACGTGTGGGCACGGCTAATCCCGTGCCCACGTTTTTTGCTTTCCAGTTTGTTCGCGCTGCTTGATGCGATTGGCGCATCGAGTGCGCACCTCCCAGGAAAATTGCTTCGACTCAAGTTGTCTGCCACGTTTTGCGGATGCCTGCTCATCTGCTCCGCTGCGCTGCAAGGTCAGTCTCCGCAGCCTTCTGTTGAGGAGTTGTGGGCACAGGCCAACGCGGCACAGCAGGCGCAGCAATATTTGCAGGCCGCATCGATCTACAGGAGGATTCTTGTCCTGCGGCCGGGTATGACGGAAGCCGAAGTGAATCTCGGACTCATGCTCCACCTGGCCGGGAATCTGAATGATGCGATTGCATGCTTTGAACATGTCCTGGCTCTGCATCCCGATCTTTTTGCTCCGAACTTTCTCACCGGCATGGACTATTTGAAGCTCGACAATCCGGGTCGCGCTTTGCCCTATCTTGAGCGGGCTACGCGGGAGAAACCGGATCAGCTTGAAGCACGCATCGGCCTTGCCAACAGCTTTTTGCAACTGGGAAGGCTGCCGCAGGCTCTGGATGAGTTCACGCGGGTGACCAGGCTGAACGAAAAGAGCGCGGATGCATGGTATGGGCTTGGTGCGACCTACCTGAGCATGGAAAAGGAGATTGAAGGCGATCTCAGACGCACCTCATCTCCCTATCGAAGTGTCTTGCTTGGCGAATCATATTTGCAGCAAGGTCAAAACGACAGGGCGGTCGCTACCCTGAGCGCTGCTGCGGCAGTTCAACCCGCTGTTCCCTGTGCGCACTCCATTCTCGGCTTCGCATTTCTGCGTTCGTCGAAGCTTGACGATGCGACGCGGCAGTTCCAACTGGATTGGGACTCCCAAAAGCAGGAAGGCTGCCTATTGGCCAAGTTGGGCATGGCTTCTCTCGACGCGCAGAATACCGATGCTGCCGGTGCCCTGCGCGAACTTGGAGAGGCTGCGCAGATTGACGCAACGTTTGTCCGCACAAACTCCGAATGGTTTCTGAGCGATCTGACAAAGGCTGGGCTCGGCGCGCAGACTCGCGTGATTCTGGACAACGGACACACGGCGGATGCTGAGGATCATGGCCGCCTGCCGGCGTCTGCGCTGATGAAAAAGGGGCGCTACTCCGCGTGCAGCGCGGCCCTTGCCGGAGACACAACGCCAACAAACCTGAACGAATTGCGCCTGGCGGCGCTCTGCTCCTACTATTCCGGGCGCGATGACCTGGTTTTGAGCGCAACCGGGAAGATATTGATGCGCAGCGCCAACGATCCCGAAGCTCTCTATTGGCGCATACAGTCGATGGAACGTGCGGGATTGAGTGCGCTGACCCAAGGGTCAGAGCTGAATCCGGAGTCGGCATCGCTGCATGCGCTGTTAGCCGACATGATGCGCGCCAAAGGCGACCTTACCGGCGCGGCGGCTGAATATCGGCAGGCCATCGCGGCGAAGCCCGATTTTTTGGCGGCGCGCCTCGGGCTGGCGCGCGACCTCTACTCCGATCACAAGACCGACGATGCGGAGCGCGAAGTGCAGTATGTGTTGAACGCCAATCCAAGCGATCCGGAAGCTAATTACCTGATGGGCGAGATCCTCGTGAACCGTGTCGAACTAGCCGACGCACTGCCCTTTTTGTTAAAGGCTCTTGATGCCTCGACCGAGGAGATCCCTTATGTGCATGCGGATCTGAGCAGGGTGTATGAAGACCGCGGCGACGTCGCGCAGGCAATCGCAGAGCTGAAGCAGGCAGTACTTGTGGATGTGGATGGAAGCTACTATTACCGCCTGGGCCACCTCTATATGAAATCAGGAGATCGTGTCGATGCGACAGCAGCTCTGGATCAAGCGGAGAAGTTGCGGCACGCCACCGATGCTGCTTCGCTCTATGAGAAACCGAAGTAGATTGGAATCAAGAATGGTCGGCATTAGCACGCTTGTGAAAATCACGGTACATCTTCGGTACCGATGAGAAGAGGCCCGCTCGCCCTTGGGCGACAATACACAAAGCATTCAAATTTTTAGCTTTCAAAGCCCAGGTTTGAGGGGCGCGGACTTCGAGCGGCTGTCGCTTCGACGATTCCCGCTAAGTTACATTGTTATCAATAGCATTTTTTCGGATTCCCGCCTTGACGAAGATGTTTACATTTCTTTTCGCGATCGGTGCGTCAGTTAGACTCCGGCGTCGGGCATTTGCTTCGGCATTGATCCTCATCGCTTCCGCCTCGTTCGCGATTGCGTTTGCACAAAAGGACGCGTCTGCGACGGCTCACACGTACTTCATCAATTGTTCGGCGAGTGAGATGGGCGACGGCACTTTCAGCCATCCTTGGAACGTCCTCGCTGCCGCCGCTGCTCATCGCTTTGGGCCCGGCGACCGCATTGCACTGGCGCGCGGCACAGTTTGCCACGGCAACTTTTCGCCGCAAGGCTCCGGCGTGGAGGGCAACCTCATCCGGCTGACAGCTTATGGTGAGGGACCGCGCCCGCGCATCGTTGCGGCAGCGAGCGACCGGCAAGTGCTGCTTCTATTCAATCAGCAATATTGGCTTATCGATTCGCTCGATCTCTCCGGCGCGAATACATACGGCGTGTTTGTCAGCGGCGATCAAGGCACGCTGCACAGTATTTATCTTGAGAATCTTTTCGTGCACGATGTCTGGGGCGGCGCGCTGAAAGACAAAGACAACGGGCTTGTCGTGGTCGGGCCGAGCAGCCTTCATGTGCTCTTTGACAATGTCGTTATTGATGGCGTAACCGCGGCTCACACCAATCAATGGGCAGGCATTCTAATTGGCGGCGGCTCTTCGCCGTTTCCGCCGGATGCGCCTCTCAACAGCCACGTCACCGTACGCAGCTCCGCCGTGCAGGATGTGTTTGGCGACGGGATTGTGCTGTTTCGCGACTCCGATGGCTTGATCGAGACGAGCACTGCGTCGCAGACAGGCATGCAGCCCACTGAAGACATCGGCACGCCCAACGCCATCTGGACCTGGACCTGCACAGACTGCACGGTGCGCGATAACGAGGCCTTTCTCACCGACAGCCCCGGAGTGGACGGAGGCGCCTACGACATCGACTGGGGCAATACGCGCAACACCGTGGAACGCAATTATGCTCACGATACGCAGGGTTACTGCTTCGCGGTTTTCGCATCCGGCCACGTCACCAGCGAAAGTGTGGTGCGCGACAATCTGTGCATCGACAACGGCTTGAGTCCGCGTCTCGCGGCCTTGCAGGGCGCAGCCTATCTGCACACATGGAATGGCGGATTGCTGCGCGGTGTGCGCATCGAGCGCAATACGATTGTGTGGAATCCGCCGGATACATGGGCTGCAGCCGTCGTGGACGATGCCGCGATCTCCGGAGAGCCGGTCAAGTTCGCTGGCAATCGCATCGACTCCGCAACGCGACTCATTTATCGGATTGACTCGGCCTTCGCGCCAACGTCGAACACGTACCGCTACTCCGGCGATGGCGAAGCGAATTTCGCATTCGGCGCGCGGAAAAATGTTTCGCTCGCAGAATTGCAAGGCGCAGGTGCGGAGCAGGGAACCACGCTTATGAAAGGATGGTCGCCGGCGCGAACCGAAATTTCGCTGCGCATCGATGCGACCGTCGATTTCCCGCTGGACGAAAACGGCTTGTTGGCAGCGGGCCCGCGCGCGCAGTTGATGGTGTTGCGCAGCCTTGCCAAGCAATACGGCGCTGACGCGCTTGCCGTGACCGTGCATCTTCACGACGTGCCTGGCAAGGGAGCCGATTCAGTCGCGCAGGCGAACGCGTTGCTCGATCTCGACGTGGCTTTTATCCATTTCGATCGTGAGGGTCACGAAGCCGGGCTCATCCGCCTGCTGTCCACCGATGGCCGTCTGCTCGAGGAGTGGCACGGCTTTCAAAATGCGGCCACATTGGGCGGTGCCGTGCGCGCTCGGTTGGGTGCACCACACTACGCGCAGATGCCGCAAGCCAATCATGCGGAGAGAAATAAATGATCAGGCGACTGATGGACTCGCGCTACTCCGCGGACAAAGATCCAAGCACGCCGGAGCAACCAGCCTGATTGTGCGTTGGTGCTGTAGGATTCTTTGGGTACATCATGGCAATGGCAAGAATGACTGAATCGATGGCAATGAAACGATTGTGGGCGCTGGCGTGTTTTGGAATTCTAGCTCTCGCCATGGGCGCAACCTTGCGCGCTCAGCAATTTGCGCTGAAGGACGGCGACACGGTCGTCTTCTATGGCGACAGCATCACGGCACAACGGCTCTACACGCGCGATGTTGAGGAGTTCGTGCTCACCCGCTATCCCCAGATGCATATCCGGTTTGTGAACGCGGGCGTGCCCGGCGACACAGTCAACGGTGGCTACGCGGGCACAATGCAGGAGCGCGTGCGGCGCGACGTGGCGCCTTATCAGCCGACCATGATCACCGTGATGCTTGGAATGAACGACGGCGGATGGGGCTATGGAGATGCGCAGACAGAGCCCGCATTTCAAAAGGGATTCCGCGCGGTATTGGACGAGCTGCACAAAGCCGCTCCAGACGCGGCTCTCACGATCATCAGCCCCACACCCTACGACGAGATCACGCATGGCACGGAGTTTCCCGGGTACTCGCGCGTCATCGACAAATTTGCCGACGATGTGTCGGCGATCGGCGCGGAGCTCGAAGCATCGGGACAGAAGAATATCGCGACGGCAGATTTTCATCACCGCATGACAAATGCGTTAGAGCGGGCAAATTCGAAGTTCCCGGCGTTGGCTCCGCTCATGATTCCCGATCGCATTCATCCCGCTCCAGCCGGCCATTGGATCATGGCTGCCGCGCTCATGTCTGCCTGGCATGTTGACCCGATCGTGAGCTCGCTCGAGTTGAATGCAGACAATGCAAGTGTGATTGCGAAGGCTCGGACTACGGTTTCAGATCTTAAGCGAACCGAAAACGGACTCATGTGGACGCAGACGGACGATGCACTACCGCTGCCGCTGGACTTGAACGATGCGATGACTCCGGTGTTGCTTGCGGTGTCTGACGTCTCGCAGCTCGATCAGCTGATGCTGCGCGTTGAGTCGTTGCGGACAGGGCGCTACGAGCTGTCGATCGATGGCAAGTCCATCGCTACATTTTCGAGCGAGGAGCTGCAACGCGGCGTCAATCTAGCTCTCTATAAGACGCCGATGCTGGCACAGGCGCGCGGGATCGACGGCAATGAGGACGAACGTACTGCGCTTGACCGGGCCAGATTCATTCTGACCGCCGATGTTAAAGAGGCGCCCACCACGGCCATCGCGCAAGCAACGCTGCGACAGGCAGAGGGCGATTTTGAAACTTCGATTCGCGCAAGCCTCAATCCACACCCGCACAAGTTCGAGTTGCAGCGCAAGACAGATGCTGCAGCCGGCGGAATAGGACGCTAAGAGGGCACATGAGAAAGGACACAACGATGCAGTTGTGCAGCAGGTTACTTCACCCAGCGCTAACGTGCGCTTTGATGGCGTGCTGTGTTACGGCTGCGCATCGTGGATTGGCGCAGAATGCGACCGCGATCTCGCCCGACACAGACTTTCAGACGGTGCTCTACGGCGCGGCCTACTACCACGAGTACATGCCCTACGACCGGCTCGATAAAGACGTAGCGCTGATGAAGGCCGCCGACCTGAATGTCGTGCGCATGGGCGAGTCTACATGGAGTCTGTGGGAGCCAGAGGACGGTCAATTTGAATATGCCTGGATGGATCGCGTGGTTGACGCGATGGGCAAGGCCGGCATCAAGGTCATCCTCGGCACACCCACTTACTCCGTTCCTGCATGGATGGCACACCAGCATCCTGAAATTCTTACCGAACAGCTCAGCGCCAATCATCTCGGCGGCCCGTCGACGCAGAGTCCCTATGGCATGCGGCAGAATATGGACACCGATTCGCCCGCGTATCGCTTTTATGCCGAGCGGCTCATCCGCCACATTGTGGCCCACTACAAAGACAATCCCACAGTGATCGGCTGGCAGCTCGATAACGAAACCTCCAGTTATAACGCAGACAATCCCGACGTTTTTATTGGTTTCCAGCATTATCTTGAAAAGAAATTCGTCACGCCAGAGGCGCTGAGCAAGGCGTGGTTTCTCAACTACTGGGGCGAGAACATCCACACCTGGGAAGACTTGCCCACGCGCGATGGCGCCCAGAGCACGGGGTACAAATTGGAGTGGTCGCGCTGGAGCCAGATGCGCGTCACCGACTTTCTCAGTTGGCAGGCTGCGCTGGTGCGCGAGTGTGCCGGGCCGCGCCAGTTCGTCACCACCGACTACGGTGGCATGATGCGACGCGACGTCAATGAAGAGGCGATCGCGAAAGTGCTCGATATTCCGGCCGACAATGTCTACCACCTCACGCAGGATCACTTCGATGGCGTAACGCAATCAATCCAGGAAGACTTCACGCGCTCGTTGAAACACGGAAACTTTCTTATCACCGAGACCAATGGACAGTCGACGGATTGGACTTCGGCTTTTCAATATCCGCCCTACGATGGGCAGCTGCGCGAGGATGTTTATACCCACCTCTCGAACGGCGCAGATATGGTGGAGTATTGGCATTGGGCCTCGATTGCGGCCAACCAGGAGACCTATTGGAAGGGGATTTTGTCGCACGACCTCGAGCCCAACCGCGACTATGCGGAGGTTAGCCGCACAGCGCATGAGTTGGAAAAGATCGGTCCGCATCTCGTCGGCCTGCAAATTCACAATCGTGTGGTAATTTTGTGGAGCCGCGACTCGCTGAACGCCCTCACCTTCATGCCATTCACGTCTTCCGGGCCGCGCTGGTCTTTTGCTCCGCCGACGGCCGATTACGCCACGCTGGTGCAGCAGTTGCACCGCTCGCTCTATGACCTCAACGTGGGCACAGACTTTGTCTTCCCTGAAACGGAGGACTTCTCTGCCTACAAGCTGCTGATTGTGCCCGCACTTTATATTGCAGACGACGCGCTGTTGCAGCGCATCTCGGATTACGTAAAGAACGGTGGTCACGTGGTGATGACTTTCAAGAGCGGATTTGCCAATGAGAATTCAGCGGTGCGGTGGGTGCGTGCGCCAGGGCCGCTGCGCGAAGCTGCGGGTTTCAGCTATCAGGAGTTCTCAAATCTTGAGCACCCGCTCGCGCTCAAGGACGATCCATTTCATGTGGGAGAGGGCAATAAAGTTGAGCACTGGGCGGAGTTTCTGATGCCTGACCACGCGAAGGCGCTGGCCTTTTACGACCATCCGTTTTTTGGCAAGTGGCCGGCCATCACGGAGAACGAGTATGGCGCGGGCACGCTGCTCTATGAGGGAACCTATCTCTCTGACGCGCTGCAAACCGCGGTGTTGAAGCGGGCAATCAAGGACGCTGGCCTATCCAACAGCGATGAGAACCTGCCGGCGGCAATTCACGTGCAACATGGCGTGAACCGGATGGGCAAGAGGGTGCATTACTACTTCAACTACTCGGGCGCTTCGGCGGAGTTCGGATATGCATATCGCGCGGGCACCAATCTGCTCGATGGCAAGCAGGTTGCCCCGGCTGCAAAGATTACGCTTGCTCCATGGGACCTGGCGATCATTGAGGAGACTGCATCGGCCGAGGCGGGCTCTTCGGAACCGAACTAGATCCGCGTACGATCTATGCTCGCGACTGAGCGGCAATCACTGTTCCGGTGCATTCGCCAAATCCGATTCTGGGTCCACTTCCTTGCAACGCACAGGCGCGCAAAGTCACAGTATCTCCATCTTCGAGAAACGTGCGCGGCTCTCCGTCCGGCAATCGGAGCGGCTGTTCGCGGTGGCGCATCTCCAGAAGACATCCCTCCGAGCCCTGCTCAGGGCCAGACACCGTGCCTGTCGCGAGCAGGTCGCCGGGACGCAGGTTGCAGCCATTGCTCGTGTGATGCGTCAGCAACTGCGCAACGCTCCAATAGAGGTCGCGCAGATTGCCGCGGCTCACGCGCATGGGCGCCGTGCCTGCATCGCGCATCTTTCGCGACTGAAGAAAAACCTCTAGCGTCAGTTCGATTCCATCGCAACTCGACGAAGGGCTGGACAGATACGCGAGCGGCGCGGGATCTGCTTGGGGGCGCTTATAGCTGGGAACGCGGTGCGGCGCCAATGCATCGAGCGAGACGACCCAGGGAGAAATGCTCGTCGCGAAACTCTTCGCAAGGAATGGGCCGAGCGGCTGATACTCCCACGACTGGATGTCGCGCGCCGACCAGTCGTTGAGCAGGCACAGGCCGAAGATGTGCTGCTCGGCGTTTGCAATGGGGATGTGTTCTCCGAGCCGATTTCCTGGACCGACAAAGACGCCGACTTCCAATTCATAATCAAGCGAGCGCGAGGGCCCTAATTCCGGTGCGCCTGTCGCCGGCTTCGTCTGGCCCCAGGGTCTCTGAATCTCATGCCCACTGATCACAATCGACGAAGCGCGGCCATGATAGCCGATGGGTATGTATTTGTAATTGGGAAGCAGCGGATTGTCGGGGCGAAAGAGTTTTCCCACGCGCGTTGCGTGATCGATCGACGCGTAGAAATCTGTGTAGTCGCCGATTTGCGCGGGCAGCTGCATCGCAGCGTCGCGCATGGAGACGAGCGCCGCTTCAGTTTGAATGCGTGTCGTGCCGGCGGGCTGGTCCTCATCCAGCAACTCAGTGAGTCGCTGGCGCAGCGCGGACCAAGCCACGTGGCCGAGGCTCATCAATTCATTGAGTGTCTCGGAGCCGCACGCGCGGACGATATCGTCGCGCAGGCCTGCGAGCAACCCGCGTTCCGCAGCCGAGTGTAAATCAAGAGTCCGATCGCCAATGGCCACGCCGATATGTGCGGTCGATCCCCTGCGAAAGACGCCGTAAGGAAGATTCTGGATGGGGAAATCCGACGCTCGATCGTTGGCCGAAGAAACCCAGCTCTTCACAGCCATCCCAGGGCCTCCAGATCCTCGATCGGCTCCTTGAACGAGCACGATCCAATGCTTGTCATGAGCTGCTTGCGCACAAAACGCAACTGATCTGCGGTCCAGCAATACGAACGCCAGCGGATCGCATCGGCAGCCACGGTCCACGCCCTTGAGTCCTCTTCATCCAGCAACAGTTTTGCATCTTTTGAATCTCCGCCGAAGCAGATCATCGCAGAGGCACACAGTAGATTCACAAAACCGTGCATCACGCCCGCAGGGCCGCCAGGGAGAATGGTAAACGGGTGACGCGACCGAATCGGATGATGCAATCCCGCGGTCGCCTTGAACGAAAGATGTCGCTCGGCGAGGACCCGGAGCACTTCGGCAACTGCGGCGGTCGCAGGAAATGCTTCGGCGACCAATCCGCCCATGCGTAGTTTCACGTGTGCTCCGGCAGCGGCAATCGCGTCGAGCATCGCGGGATCGTATGCGATAACAGGCACCTCAAAATACGCGACGGAAACGTTGCCAATGTTCTGCATGATGCGCTGAATCTCTGTTGGCTGATCAGTCTTGATTTCGATTGTCTCGATGCGAAGGCCCTGTTCGCGCAGTTCAGCCAGGCGGTCAAAATCGGAGGCTGGCGTTGCGACCACGCTCAATGGGATGTCGCGAACAGAATCGCTCGAGGCGTCGCGGAATTCAGAAATGCGCGCCCCATCGACCACGAAACGGCCAAGCGCTGCAGCGTGTTTACCGCGCGCAGCCTGCAGATAATCTTCGATCGCGGCGCGCAGGTCGAGAGCTGCCGGCGGAAACAGGCCGGCATAATCGAACAGACCCTCGAGCAGAGCGTCGATCGCCGTCATTTCTTCGGCGAGCGGCCGTGTGCAGTTGGGTTGAAGTGTTTTTTCAATCCCTGCCAGCATTCGAAATACTCGTGCTGCAGGATGCTGGTGCGCATCGCGAACTCGGTAGGCCGCACGACCAGCTGCGTCTCAAACATGAAGGCCAAAGTGTTGCCGAGAAACTGCGGCTTGAGTTCGGCGCTGCTGGCGCGCTCAAAGGTTTCAGCATCGGGGCCATGGCCGGCCATGCAGTTGTGCAGGCTCGCGCCGCCGGGAACAAATCCCTCGGCCTTGGCATCGTAAGCGCCGAAGACGAGCCCCATGAACTCGTTCATCATGTTGCGATGAAACCATGGCGGACGAAATGTGTGTTCGGCCACCATCCATCGAGGAGGAAAGATCGCGAAGTCGCAGTTTGCCGTGCCGGGAACGACCGAGGGCGAACTCAGCACCGTGTAGATCGACGGATCGGGATGATCGAAAGAGACAGTGTTGATGCAGTTGAAGAGCGCGAGATCGTATTTGTAGGGCGCGTAATTGCCGTGCCACGCGACCACATCGAGCGGAGAATGATCGATTACCGCGGACCACAAACGGCCCATGAATTTGGCGGTGATGCGAAAGTCGCCGTCGCGATCTTCGTAGGCGGCCACTGGGGCTTTGAAGTCGCGCGCATTGGCGAGCCCGTTCGCGCCGATCGCGCCGAGTTCAGGCAAACGGAAAGGCAGACCGTAGTTTTCGCAAATGTAACCGCGGGCCTGCTTCTCAATCAACGCTGCTCTGAACTTGACACCGCGAGGAACCACGCAAATCTCGCCCGGCGCCACTTCCAGAATCCCAAGCTCCGTGTGAAAACGCAGTGCGCCAGTCTGCGGCACGATGAGCAGCTCTCCGTCGGCGCTATAGAAGAACCGGTCGTCCATCGATGCATTGGCCGCATAAAGATGAATCGCAACGCCGGTCTGCCTCGCCGGGTCGCCGTTGCCGCCAAGAGTCACAATACCGTCGACAAAATCGGTCTTCTTCTCCGGCATCGGCAGCGGGTCCCAGCGAAGCTGGTTGGGAGTCGTGGGCGCCTCAGTGAACGGCCCGCTGCGAATCAGGCCCGTCGCGATTTCTTCGTAGGGGCGATGGGTAACCGAGGGGCGAATACGATACGTCCAGGTGCGGCGATTGGTCGCGCGAGGCGCAGTGAAGGACGTACCGCTGAACTGCTCGGTGTAGAGGCCCAGCGGATGTTTTTGCGGCGCATTCTGCCCAACCGGCAGCCCGCCTGCAACCGCCTCGGTGGCAAACTCGTTGCCGAAGCCGGTCTGATATCGAATCTCAACTTTCATCGGTTGCACCTTTCACAAGCGGCCTTGCATGACCCGATTCTCGGCCTCATGCATTGCCTCGTAGATCTGATCGAAGCTCTCGACGGCGAAGAGCAGCTTATGCAGCTCATCCACTTTTACCGGAGTGTTTAAAACTTCATCGAGCGAGAAATCGCGAATCGCACAATGGCCGTCAATGACGTTCCTGCACTCTCCGTGCGAGCTGATCAATCCGCTGCCGTAAACCTTGATCTCATTGTGCTGGCGGATTACGCCAAACTCCACCGTATACCAGAAAAGGCGGCCCAGTTTTTCGAGCGCCGCGCTGTCGCTGATTGAGGCGCATACCCGCCCATAGTGCTCGAGAAAATCCGCAAACACGCGGTGCGCATGCATCGGCACGTGGCCAAACACATCGTGAAAAATGTCAGGCTCCGGCGTGTACTCCAGCGACTCACGGCTGCGCAGCCACGTCGTAGTGGGAAAGCGGCGCGTTGCCAGCATCTCAAAGAATGCCGGCGCCGGAAGGAATCCGCTTACCGGAGTAGAGTTCCATCCCGTTCTCGGTTCCAGCCGCGCGCTGATTGATGCGAGGTGCGGAAGACAATCTGCCTGCAGGCCGATGATCTCGAATCCTTCAAGGTATTCGCGCGCCGCATGCTTCTGAAGCTCAGGCAGCACGCGCCGCACAAGCTCAGCCCAAATGCTGTGCTGATCCTCGGTGTATGCCGAGTAATCCTGGCGAATGATGTAGGGAGCGGCGACCGAAAGGGTTGCGGTGTTCATCGTTTTTCTCCCGGAGTCTCAGAGATTTCCGCGCGCCTGCTGTTCGCGTTCGATTGCTTCAAAGAGCGCCTTGAAGTTGCCCTTGCCAAAACTGCGGCTTCCGTGGCGCTCGATGATTTCAAAGAAGACCGTGGGACGATCTTCGACCGGCCGCGTAAAAATCTGCAGCATGTAGCCCTCATCATCGCGATCGACGAGAATGCCGAGCTCTTCCAATTTGTCAATCGGCTCGTCGATCGCGCCGACGCGGCCCTGCAGTTCCGAGTAGTAGGTGTGAGGGACGCGTAGAAACTCGACGCCCTGCTCATGCAGCCGGTTCACAGTATGCAAAATGTCGTCGGTGGCCAATGCGATGTGCTGCACGCCGGGGCCCGGATAAAACTCCAGATACTCTTCGATCTGCGATTTTCGTTTTCCCTCGGCGGGCTCATTGATGGGGAATTTGATAAATCCGTTGTCGTTGGCCATCACCTTCGACATCAGCGCCGAATAGTCGGTCGAAATGTCCTTATCGTCGAAATGCTGGTAGAGCGAAAAACCCATCACGTTGCTGTAGAAGTTGACCCACGCGTCCATCTCGTGCCAGCCCACATTGCCCACGATGTGGTCGATATGTTTGAGGCCGACGGGACGAGCCACGGGGTCCTCTGCAATGGCGCGAAAGCCGGGAAGAAATGGACCCGCGTAGGCGCTGCGCTCCACAAAGGTGTGAATCGTGTCTCCGTAAGCGTGAATGCTCGACAGCACCACTTCGCCATTTTCGTCGGAGAGGATATGCGGCTCTGCGATACTGATCGCTCCGCGGCGGGTGGTTTCGCGCCACGCGCGCCCAGCGTCGTCGACCCAGAGCGCGATGACGCGCACCGCATCGCCGTGCTGGTGAATGTGGCCGGCAATGCTGTGGTCGCTGCGCAGTGGAGTGGTCAGCACAAAGCGTATTTTGCCCTGCTGCACAACGTAGGACGCGCGATCGCGTTGCCCGGTCTCAGGGCCCGCATAAGCCACCAGCGACATGCCAAACGCGGCGCGATAAAAGTAGGCAGCCTGCCGCGCATTGCCGACGTAGAACTCAATGTGATCGGTGCCTTTGAGGGGCAGAAAATCCTTTTCCGCAGAGGCCGGATCGGCAGCGGCGTGGGCCATGAAATCAGGGGTAGCAGGGTGAGGGATTGCGCTCATGGAAGGACCTCCTGTGCCGGAAACTCGCGGGGAGGCGAGAGGGAAATTCCGGGCGATTCGATTCGCATCGGATGCAAGCATAGGCTTGGCATACGAGACAGGGAATGCCAGTTGCAAGAAAAAAGTTGTCCAGCACCTAACGAAATTAGGCATAATCGTATGCAAGCTTAATGATCGTAGGAGAATATGGCGCACCGCACTGCCCCAAACGTCGTCGAACTGGATGCAATTGCCTGGAAGATCCTTGAGGCTCTGCAACATAATGCCCGCCTGTCTTTTGCCGAACTGGGCAGGAAGGTTGGGCTCTCCACTCCTGCTGCGGCTGAACGCGTCCGGCGCCTGGAGGAAGCTGGGGTAATCACGGGCTACCATGTTGCACTCGACATGGCGAAACTCGGCATGCCGATTCGCGTCATCATCCGCCTGACCATTCATGGGGGCGATGCGCAGGTTACGCGCACGGTTGCAGCCATCAAAGAACTCACGGAGATCAGCCGCTGTCACCGCATCACGGGCGCTGAATCATTTGTGCTCGAGGCCGACGTTGTCTCCATCCAGCATCTTGAGGCGTTCATCGACAAGCTGTCGGGCCTGGGCGCGACCTCGACATCGACAGTGCTCTCGTCGCCGGTGCGGCGTCGCGAATATCGCGCGACGCAGCTAGCGGCGTTTGGCAAGTACGCGTGATCGCGATGCCGGCCGGGGCTGATTTACGTTAGACAGCCGGACCGACTTGAGATTGCAGAGAGCTAAAAGCCAAACATGGCGGGTTCGAGGTTCTCGGAGTGAGCCTTGTCGACGGAGGCCTGTTTTTTGCGCAGCACGTCGCGGGGATGCGGGGTCGGCCGGCCAAGCAGATAGCCTTGCGCTTCGTTGCCGCCCAGCTCGCTGATCAGCTTCAACTGCTCGTGGTTTTCGATGCCCTCGACGATCACCTTCATGTCGAGGTTGTGGGCCAGCGTCAAAATCGATTGCACCAGCGCCCGGGTCTCAGAGCAGCTCACCACTTCATTGACAAAGGTGCGATCGATCTTCAGCGCGGTAAAGGCCAGCTTGGGCAGATAGCTCAAGCACGAGTAGCCGGTTCCGAAATCGTCCATGGCAACGTTGATGCCCAGGTCTTTGAGCCGCTGGATCATGGTGGCGGCATGCTGGATCCCGAGCAGCGTGGCCGATTCGGTGAGCTCCAGTTGCAGCAGGCCGGGAGCGAGGCCGGTGCGATCGAGAATCTCGACAACTTCCTCAACAAAACTCTCACGCGCAAACTGGATGCTGGATACGTTGACTGCGACCTGGATGGGATGGTCCGACATGCTCTGCCAGGCCAGAGCCTCGATGCAGGCGCGCTCGAGCACGAGGGCTCCAAGGGGCACGATGATGCCGCACTCCTCTGCGACGGGGATGAAGCGCAGAGGCGGAATCACGCCGAGATTGGGATGCGTCCAACGGGCCAACGCCTCAAAGCGAACAATGGTGCCCGTGGTCAGATCGAATTCGGGCTGGTAATGAATCGAGATTTCGCCATTGGCCACAGCGCGCCGCAGTTCAGTCTCGAGCATCAGGCGCTCGCGAACCGACGTTCCCATATCGCTGCTGAAGTGAACGATGCGATTCTTTCCGGACCGTTTCGCCGAATACATGGCGCTGTCGGCCTGCTGCAGCAGGTTGTCGTCTTCGCTGGCGAGATCGGGGAAGCTGCTGATGCCGATGCTCGCTCCCACGGTGATTTCGTGGCCTTCGATACGGAACGGGGCGCTGAGGCTTTCGAGCAGGTCCTCGGCAAATTTTGTCGCGCCCTCTTTTGACTCGGTGCGGTTCAGGATGACGGTGAATTCATCGCCGCCAATGCGCGCCAGCGTGTCGGATTCGCGGGTGCGCGACTTGAGGCGCTGCGCTACTTCGGTCAGCAACTGGTCCCCGGCCGCATGACCGAGACTGTCGTTCACCAGTTTGAACCCATCGAGATCGATATAAAGGAGGGCGACCATGGTGTTTTCGCGCCGCGCCGCGGCCAGGCTCTGGTTAAGGCGATCTGAGAGCAATCTGCGATTTGGCAAGCTTGTGAGGTCGTCGATCAGGGCCTGATGTTGCAGCATTGCTTCGGCCTCGCGCTTGGCGCGGTCGCGCTGTTGCAACTGCACCAGCATGCGATTGAATCCGACCACAAGCTGGGCAATGTCTTCGCTGCCGCGCACCGATACCTGGGTATCGAATCTCTGCTCCAATGACACTTCCTGCATGGCGGCGGATAGGTCTTGAATCGCCTGTGAGGTTTGTGACGCGCGCTGCAAGGCAACCGCCTGCCGCTGCACTCGCCGGCGCAGAACGTCAACCCATGCAAGGATTACGACCATCGACAATGCCAGCAGCCCCAGCAGGGGCAGCAGCATCTGCGGCGTCCACAACGACGCGTTGCGCACGACGGTTACATCCTCTGGAGAGCGCAACAGGATTTTGAAGCTGACCGGATTGTCCTGAAGAATTCGATAGACCTTGGTGGGGTTGATCTGTACCGAGCAGACGCCGGTGACGCGCAGAACGCCGCCTTCTCTGAGCTTGATCGGGGAGGCTTCGAGGTCATTGGTGTCCAGTTGCACCAGGAAGGTTTGGATTCCCGACTGCAGGACGAGAACCTCGCCTCCCGGCTCGCGCAAGGTCGTGAGCAAGTGCCCTTCAACGGTTACGAGCTGCGAATCGTAGGATCCCTGTTGGATCGATTCAGCATCCGTCGCTACTGGATGCAGCGGATTTTCGCCGGGAATCAGGCGAAGCTCCGAGTCTGTAATCACCGGGGAATAGCGGCTCTCAAGAGTCGGATACCCGATCGCCTCGATTCGCTGTCCGACTCGTACCGGGCGCGCATCGCCGCGCACTTCGACTCCGCCGCTGCCATCCTGCATGTAGAGAAAGTCGCGGCTCACCATCGTCACCGATCCAGACACTTTTACGCGATGGCCAAACCTGGCTCCGGGAGAAAAGCTCAACAAGGACCCGATCGGAGTAGCCGGCATCTCAAAAGGATTGGAAACCGCCGGCTCGATCGTCTGGATATGCGAGTCGGAAGAGACAAGGAGTTGATAGCCAACCAGCTGGCGCCGTGAATTGAAGATTGTGCCAAGCACGCCCTGGATGCGGACGCGGGCGTCTTCGAGGTTCCGCGACTGACGCAAGTCAGGGAAACCCGGCGAAGTGAAAACATGAATTTGCCCGATCGCAGAATAGAGCTCGAAGGTCAGAATTGGATGGCTCGGCTCTTCGGCGAATTTCATCGGATGCACGACGCCGTCAATGGTTACGTATTGCGAATCGAGAAGCCCCGCGGCCGCATCTTCGGTCGTGACCGGGATTGGGGACGGCAGCGGAACGTCATTTCCCTGCTCGAACTTTGGCGCCAGGACCACCGGCGCATAATTGCCGGGACCCGTGATGCCAATGACCGTGACTTGCTTGCCGACATGCAACCCCGGTTGGTGCCCGGCATATTTCAAGTAGATGCCGCCACTCTTGTCCTGAATGTAGAGCTGCTGCCAAATCGAATCGATGTAAGTGATCACGCCGGTGATGTGGACCGGCAGTGCCGCGGCGGCGCGAAAACGTGGCAGCTTGCGAATGGCCGCCGTCGTCGTGAGCGGGCTGAGTCCCGTGTCGTCTGTATTCTGCCTGTCGACTTGCGCGGCTGGAATCACAACGCCTTTGGCGTGATAGAGAGAGATCGCGATTCCCATTGGACTTGGGAATCCACTCACCTCGATCGAATCGCCGGCAACGAACGACTGCGCGCTGTCAAAATGGCATTCAATCAGTCCCCAGCGGTCTTCGAGCAGCACGGAGTTGGAAAACGACGCGGCGACGCGGCCGTGCATGCGCACCCTGTGTCCACCGACTTCGGCATTTTGCCGATAAAGATCGCGAATCGAATACAACGGCGTGCTGGCCGGTGCTTGCTGCACGATCTTCAGGTCGTCTCCTGAAGAAACCCAGATCTGCTGCTGCGACAATCCGCCTTGCGAATTGCGCAGCTGCTCCGTCAGCCCAACAATCTCAACGGTCGCATTCACCAGCTTTGCGTAGTCGCTGTTCGGCTTGGCGACAATCACACTATCGCCTGGTCCGGCATTGGCAAGCGATAGCCTCAGCCGTCCAGACATGTCCAAACCCGCATCCTGGACCACCGCGGTCACGCGCATGCGGAGGCCGTTTTTATCCGGCATGGGGAAGTTTGCCAGAGTTACCGGGTAAGGCGGGGGCAGTTTCACTTGCACACCGCTGGAGTGAACATGCACACTAGCCAGGCCGAAGCTGGCGGGGCCCTGGACGGGGTCGAACCTTGCAGTCTTGATCGCATCCACGGCAACGGACTCGCCGACATGAATGCCCAGTTTGTCTGGATTGATCGGAACCACCGCTGCGCCGGTTTCATCCTGGATCCAGAACCGGTTGCCTGGTCCGTCGGTATACGTCACAACGCCGACCAGGTGCATTGCTGAATGCACCGGCGCTTCACGCAATTCCTGAATCGAGTTATGCGCGGAGAACAGGGACCAGTGCCATGCGACAAACCCGATTGCCGCCAGGCCCACGAATGCAACTGAGATCGAGACGGTCCATCTGAACCTTTGCCCGATTCCCTTCATCCCCGTTGACTCCAATTCTCGCAGTACGTCTAACTAGTTTAATTTCGGCAGGTTATGGTTCAGGAATAGCCCTTTGGTACCAATACACCTGCTACTGCAAACTTAGGTAACAAAGTTATCGGCAATGATTAGCTTTTTGTTTAACTGGTTATAAGACTCGTTAGGTCGCGTAACTTTACTGTTTCCAATGTTAGTTACAACTTTGGCGACTTAGCTGCCTGCTCTGAATTCGAAATCTCCGCCTTTGTCAGGGAGTCGCGGCCGCGCCGGTCTCCTGTCTCGCCAGAACCGGCCAAACGCGCAGGCCGACGCCTCCGGCTCAGGCGGCCTGAATCGAGGCGCCGGTCTTGACACGCACCTCGTCCAGCGAAACGCCGGGGGCGAGCTCGACCAGCTTGAGTCCTTCGTTGGTCACGTCGAGAACACAAAGATCGGTGATGATCCGGTTCACTACGCCCGCGCCGGTCAGCGGCAGAGAGCACGCTTTCAGAATCTTCGGCTCACCGGATTTGTTGGTGTGTTCCATCAGCACGATGACCCGCTTTACACCCGCGACCAGGTCCATCGCGCCGCCCATGCCCTTTACCATTTGCCCGGGAATCATCCAGTTCGCCAGGTCGCCGGACTGGGACACCTGCATCGCCCCGAGAATCGCGAGATCGATATGCCCGCCGCGAATCATGGCAAACGATTCGGCGCTTGAAAAGTAACTCGCTCCCTTGATCGCGGTCACGGTCTGCTTTCCTGCGTTGATCAGGTCGGCGTCGATTTCGCTTTCCAGTGGAAAATCGCCGATCCCGAGCAGCCCATTCTCCGACTGCAACGTGACGTTCACACCCGGCGGAATGCATCCGGCGACCATGGTCGGCATACCGATGCCCAGGTTGACATAGTCGCCGTCGTGCAACTCCCGCGCGGCATGTTGCGCCATTTCTTTCCGAGTCCACGCCATCAGGTATTCTCCCGCGTAACGCGCTTCTCGATGCGCTTCTGCTGATCGGGATAGTGCACGATGCGATGAACATAAATGCCCGGCGTATGTACGTGATCGGGATCGATCGTACCTGTTTCGACCAGCTCTTCGGCTTCCGCGACTGTCACTGCGCCGCAGGTGGCCGCGGGCGGATTGAAATTGCGCGCCGTTTTGCGATACACCAGGTTGCCGCTCGGGTCGGCTCTCCAGGCCTTGACCAAGGCCACATCGGCCTTGATGCAGCGCTCGAGAATGTAGGTGTGCCCGTCGAATTCCCGATGATCTTTGCCCTCGGCGATCAGCGTGCCCACACCTGCGCGCGTGTAAAAGCCGGGAATTCCGGCGCCGCCCGCGCGCATGCGCTCGGCCAGGGTGCCCTGCGGACAAAATTCGACTTCCAGTTCGCCCGACAGATACTGCCGCTCGAACTCCGCGTTTTCTCCCACATAACTGGAAACCATTTTGCGAATCTGGCGCGACTCGAGCAGCATCCCCAGTCCCCAGCCGTCAACGCCCGCGTTGTTGCTGACCACGACGAGATTTCTCTTGCCCGTGTCGCGCAGGGCCATGATCAGATTCTCGGGAATGCCGCACAAACCGAAGCCGCCGACAGCCAGCGTCATGCCGTCTTCAATCAGGCCGTCGAGCGCGGCTCGCGCATCGGGAAACACCTTGTTCATCTATTTCCGTGGCTCCTTCCGATTCCTGGCGACCCAAGCCGCCGACGCCGTTGAGATTGTATCCTCAGCGCTCTGAGGTAGGCCAACAACTGCGTCCAGGCCGCTGCATCCTACCTATATAGTTGATGAAAACGGCTCGCACTCGTAGCGCGCCGGGAGGATCGTTTATGCCCCCGCTCACTGAAACTGAGATCTCCGCCCGTCTCGCCGCTGTCCCCGCGTGGAAAGTCGAATCAGGCGAGCTCACCCGTACCTTCACCTTCAAGGATTTTCTCGCGTCCCTCGCATTTGTAAACCGGGTCGGTGCCGCGGCAGAGTCCGCCGGCCACCATCCCGACATCGACATACGCTACAACCGCGTCCGCCTCGCCCTCGTTACTCATGACGCCGGCGGCATCACGGCAAAGGACTTTGAGCTGGCTGCCGCCGCGGACAAACTCACCTGAGGCGGCCAGGGGCGCTGCGCGGGATTTGACCCTTGTCAGTCCGCCCGCTATAGTTAAACGCATGAGTTTGTGTCCCATGACCGCGCTGTGTTGTGCATGTTGTTGCGCACCGCGCCGGACTATGGGGTAAGCCAGACTTAGACTAAGTTTGATCCCCGAAGCCCGCGCCGCAGACATCTGCCGCCGCGGGTTTTTTATTTTTGTGCGCAAACTGAACGGAGAAGCAGCATGACAGCCCCAGCGAGCGAGTCTTCTTTCGCTCCTACTCATCCCGCCGCACCAACCGCGCGCATCGGCGACCCCGTCGCTCGTCTCAATCACATCCAGCTTCTCGAGGCTGAGAGCATTCACATCATTCGCGAGGTGGCGTCGGAGTTTCAGAAGCCGGTGATGCTCTACTCCATAGGCAAGGACTCTTCGGTGATGCTGCGCCTGGCGCAAAAGGCGTTTCATCCCGCTCCGATTCCGTTTCCGCTGCTGCACGTTGACACCGGCTACAAATTTGGCGAGATGCTTGAATTCCGTGATCGCTACACTGCCGAACTGGGCCTTAAACTCATCGTCTGGCGCAATGAAGAAGCGCTCGCCGATGGCGCCAACCCAGTTCGCCTCGGCACCCAGCGTTGCTGCGGTCTGCTCAAGACGCAGGCACTGCTCGACGGCCTGCGCGCACATGGGTTCGATGCGGCCTTTGGCGGCGCGCGACGCGACGAAGAAAAATCCCGCGCCAAAGAACGCATCTTTTCTTTTCGCGATCGTGCCGGCCAGTGGGACCCCAAGAACCAGCGCCCCGAACTGTGGAATCTGTTCAACGGCCGCATCGGCCCCGGCGAAAGCATTCGCGTCTTTCCTCTGTCGAACTGGACCGAGCTCGACATCTGGCACTACATCCATCTGGAAAAGATTCCCATCGTGCCGCTCTACCTGGCCAAGGAGCGGCACATGCTGGTGCGTGGAGACTCGCTCATTCCCGTCGAGCAATCCTTCGTCCAGGGTCTGCCCGGTGAAGAGCAGTGGGTCAAGTGCCGTCTGCGCTCGCTCGGCTGCAGCCCTTGCACCGGCGCCATCCGCTCTGACGCCGACACGGTGCCTAAGATCATCGCCGAGTTGATGGCGGTGCGAAACTCCGAACGCGCCAATCGCGTGATCGACCATGACCAGGACGGATCGATGGAATTGAAGAAGCGTGAGGGCTACTTTTGATGATCACCGCTGACGAGAACGACTTGGTCGCCACGCTTCCTGACGACGTAGACGCGCGCATCGAGCAGCAGCTCGAGACCGAGCGCGCCAAAGATCTGCTGCGCTTCTCCACGGCCGGCAGCGTCGACGACGGCAAGTCCACGCTGATTGGCCGCCTGCTTTACGACTCGCGCAATGTCTACGACGACCACATCCGCGCCGTCACCCACAACGCCGCCATCGACTTTGCCCAGCTCACTGACGGCCTGCGCGCCGAGCGCGAGCAGGGAATCACAATCGACGTTGCCTATCGCTATTTTTCTACTCCGAAAAGAAAATTCATCATTGCCGACACGCCGGGACACGAGCAATACACGCGCAACATGGCTACCGGCGCTTCGACGGCAGACGTCGCCATCGTGCTTGTCGATGGGCGCAAAGGAATTCTCGATCAGACGCGGCGCCACGCCTGCATCGCATCGCTGCTGGGCATTCCTACCGTCATCGCCGCCATCAACAAGATGGATCTGGTCGGTTTTTCCGAGGAGATTTTCGCCCGCTACAGCCGCGATCTTCGCGCGCTTGCCGATCACCTGCAAATTCCTGAGCTCATCGTCGTCCCGGTCAGCGCGCTGGAGGGCGACAACATCGTGCATCGCAGCGCGCGCATGCCCTGGTATGACGGCCCCAGTCTTCTTGAGCTGCTCGAGACGGTTCCGCTGGCCATCGAGCGCTCCAATGCCGGCCTTCGTTTTCCGGTGCAGCGCGTTGTGCGTCCCCATCAGGATTTTCGCGGTTTTGCCGGGCAGATTGCAGCGGGCGTTGTCCATCCCGGCGATGAAGTCCTCGTGCTTCCTTCGGAGCGGCGCACCCGAGTTCGATCCATCTCCACGTGGGATGGCGAGATGGCCTCCGCACACGCGCCGCAGTCCGTCGTGCTCACGCTTGAAGAAGAAGTCGACCTCAGCCGCGGAGACATGATCGCCGCGATCGACGCCGCTCCGCATAAGACCTCGCGCTTTGAAGCGACCGTAGTCTGGATGCACTCGACGCCTCTGCGGCCCGGCGCGGCGTACCTGCTCAAACACACTACGCAGACCGTGCGTGCGCGCATCGTCGAGATCAAATCGCGCATCGACGTGGAGCACCTCGAAGAGCGCGCCGCCGAGCAGCTTGGCCTCAATGATATTGGCCTCGTTGTGATCGAGACAAGCCGGCCTCTGCTCGCCGATCTCTATCGCGACAATCGCACCACCGGCAGCCTTATCCTCATCGACCCCGCGGATAACGCCACGGCCGGCGCCGCCATGATTCGCGTGATCCACGAAGCGGCGCATCGCCATGCTGCCATCGGCCTGCTCGCGGTGGGCAATCGTGCCGGGCTTGCGGCGCAGTTGGAGCAATCTCTGCTCGCTGGCGGAGCGCTATTGCTGCGCACCCGCAATCTCGTTTCCCCATCGCTCATTACGTTTGCGCGCCTCGGCGCCTTCGTGCTGATCGAGTCAGACGAAGCGGGCCCCATCGCCTTTACGCGGGCCGACGGCGTAGCCACCAGCGCCCACACCCTCGCTCCCGAATTAGAGTCCTCAGATCTGATCCTCAGCGAGATCGAACGCCTCAGTGCTTTGCCCACAGGAGACGAAAATGACCACGGCCTCGGCATCTGACGCACTCGGCTTCACCGCCGCAGAATTCCTTCGCGAGCGCCTCGCACGCGCGCAGAATGCATGCGTCACCAGCAGCTTCCAGGCTGAAGATGTTGTCGTGCTTCATCTGGTCCGCGCACTCCTTCCCCGCGTCCCAGTCCTGTTTCTCGAGACCGGCTATCACTTCCCAGAGACGCTCGCCTATCGCGACCGCATCGTTGCCGAGTGGGATCTGAACCTCATCAACGTGCTGCCCGAGCACACCGTCGCCGAGCAGGAGTCCGCCTTCGGCATCCTGTATCAAAGCGCGCCCGACCGCTGTTGCGGCATGCGCAAGGTCGAGCCGCTCTTCCGCTCGCTCGCGCCCTATGACACTTGGGTGACCGGACTGCGCCGTCGGCAATCCAAATCGCGCGCCAATCTGCAGGCTGGGGAGCCCTTCACTTTGCCCACTGGCGAGGTGCTCGCCAAGCTTAGCCCGCTCGCCGAGTGGACCACGCGCGATGTCTGGCAATACGCCGAGGCGCACGACATTCCTCTGTTGCCGCTCTATGAGCAGGGCTACACCAGCATCGGGTGCGCGCCGTGCACCAAGCTTCCTTTCGATCCCAACGATCCGCGCTCCGGGCGGTGGTCGGGGCAGAAGCTTGAGTGCGGCATCCACATCCAGCCGAGTTAGCGAGAACGCAATGGAACTTATCCTGGGCTTTCTCATCGCCGCATTGATCGCCATGACCGGAGTGGGCGCCGGCACCATCACCGCGCCCATGCTGATCCTGTTTCTGCACGTGCCTGTGCCGGAGGCGGTCGGCACGGCGCTGGTCTACTCCGCTGCCGTCAAGCTGGTCGTTGTTCCAATTCAGATCTGGCGCCGCCAGGTGGTGTGGCGGACGCTCGGCGTGATGCTGCTGGCGGGCGTTCCCGGCGTGGTGCTGGGCTCACTTCTGTTCCAGCGCATTGTGCGCACCCAGGGCAACAACCTGTGGCTCTATCTGGCCCTCGGTTCGATCATCGCGTTTTCTTCTGGCTGGCACATTTACCGGCACTTCAGGCCAGCGACGGTCGGCGGCAACCGAACCAGTCGTCCCTGGTGGCTTGCGCTGACCATGTTTCCAGTGGGCGCGGAAGTGGGCTTCTCATCCTCGGGAGCAGGCGCGCTAGGCACGGTCGCTCTGCTGGGCCTCACGGCGCTCGATGTGCCGCGCATCGTTGGCACAGATCTCTCCTTTGGATTATGCCTCTCGCTGATTGGCGGCGGCATCCACCTCACACATGGCGGCGTCGATTCAACTCTGCTCGCCTACCTCATCATTGGCGGCATCGCCGGTGCGCTTGTAGGGACCGGCCTTGCGCCACGCATTCCCGCCCGCGCCATGCGCCTGGCGCTCTCATTGTGGCTCTTTGCCCTCGGCGTACAACTCTGCTGGCAGGCATTTGCGCGCACTGGCTCGTGAAATTCGCGTCGAGTTGAATCGAAGGCAGGCGAAGTTTATTCAAACGTTGCATGGTTGGAAATTTCCCCTCACAGCACCTCGCTTGCCAGCACTGCCTATCGCTGGCGATACTCGCAGCAGCCTGGATCAAGATCGGCGCAAGCGAGAGCTAACTTTGGATCGTGATTTTCATACAGCCCGGCTGGCGCACAAGGAGTGCATCTCCACGTCAGCCGAGACCTACCACTTCGAGTTTGTGCTCGACGACCTAGAGTCTTTCCCGTTTATTCCCGGTCAATTCATCTCCGCCGTTGCCGACGACCGAACGGGCAAGGAGCAGGTTCGAGCCTATTCGCTCGCATCTGCGCCCCAGAGCAATCGATTTGATCTTTGTCTCAATCGCGTCGAGGGAGGATTCTTTTCCAATCGTCTCGCTGACCTGCCCGATGTGCCCGTGGGGGGCACGGTCCGCGTCTACGGGCCGAATGGCTTCTTCACCCTGCGCGAGCCCATCACCGACTCGCTGCTGGTGGCCACCGGAACGGGCGTTGCGCCGATGCGCGGCTTTCTGCAGTGGCTTTTTCCTGCAAATGGCCCCGATCGCAGCCAGGGTAAAGAGATCTGGCTTGTCTACGGCACGCGCTATGAGACCGAGATTTACTACCGCGCGGAGTTTGAGGCTTACGCCGCCCGGCACTCCAACTTCCATTACCTCCCGACGCTGAGCCGCGAATCGGAAACCTGGAAGGGCCTGCGCGGCTATGTGCAGGAGCATGTGGCACGCATCGTTGAGGAGCGCGCCGCTCGTCGCGGCGAGCCAGTCTCTGGTCCGCCGGTCGATCCCGGCATTCCCCCGGCACAGTTGCATTTCGGCATCAATGCCTACATCTGTGGATTGAACGACATGATTACGGCGGTTCGCGATCGACTCAAGGCGTTTGGCTGGCATCGCAAGCAGATCATCGTCGAGAGATACGATTGAGAAATTCTCAGACCGGCGCGACGTGCGACCGCAAGTCTAGCACCGCGCGTTCCGCATCTCCGGTGCTAAGCTGGACCCCATCCGCAGCCGGAGGCATTCATGATCCTCTTCCAGGAAAACGGAGATACGGTTACCTTTTCACCCGGAAGCCTCACCCGCAATCCGCCATGGCAGGAAAAATTGCTCGGCCTCTACCTTTTTGCGATCCTGATAGTGTTGCTTGTACGGGTCGTTCAGCTGACTCGGTGCTTGTGGGCTTTGCGCAAGAACGAGCTGGCGGCCAAGGACGGCTGGGACAAAGCTTGGACTCTCGGCAAACTACGAGCTCGCTCGCTGATGAGGCTCGCAGTCCTGACGTTTTTTCTGTGCACCCTGGAGATGTCTCTCAGTCTCACCAACCAACTTTGGGCCGTAGGAACTAGGAATGTTGCCTACTCGTGGTGGACTCTCGTTGGGGTTGCCGAAGAGCTTGGAGCATTCAACGCCGGAATGGTGGTCTGCGTTTCGCTTTACGCCTGCGGCTTCTTCTTTGAATCGCGGCTCGAACGCCGCAGGCTCGCCGTCGACAACGCGTCTGCCCCACCGCAGGCTTCTACAGGTTGAACAATTCCCGCAGGCGCTTGGTCTGTGCGCGGCTTACCGGAACCTCGGTCTGCTTCTTGTCGTTCATGCGCAGTTGATAGCTCGATTTGAACCACGGAACCACTTCGCGAATGTGGTTGATGTTGACCACGAACCCGCGATGCGCTCGCCAAAACGTCGTTGGATCGAGCAGCTCCAGAAGCTCTTCGAGGGTGCGGCACTTCGATTGTCCTTCAAAGTGCTGTGTCACGATACGAATCACGCCTTCGTCGATGGCGGCGTAGCAAATCTCGGCTTGATCCACCAACAGCAGACGGCTCTGTGCCTGCACAATCAGCTTGGCCGGCTGGGCTGCGCGCGCTCCCGCCTGCGAACGATCCAGAAGCTTGAGAAGGGCGTCGATCTGCGACTCGGGCACGGCTCCCGTTGATGTGCCCGCCATGCGACCGCGCACCCGCTCCAGCGCCTGCTGCACCCGCGCGCCGTCGAAGGGCTTCAACAGGTAGTCGACGGCGTTCACGTCAAATGCGCGCACGGCGTACTGATCGTAGGCGGTAGCAAACACAATCTGCGGCATCGGTGCGGCGTCGCTGCCCGGCCTGGCGCGGCGATCCAAGAGCCGCTTGATCACCGCAAATCCATCGAGCCCCGGCATCTGCACATCGAGAAACACCACGTCGGGATGGTGCTCTTCGATCAGGTCAACGGCCTCGATGCCGTTCTCTCCCAGCGCCACGACGTCGACATCTCCGGCCTGGTCGAGCAGATACTTCAGCTCTTCGCGGGCCAGTTGTTCGTCGTCAATGATCAGCGCAGAAAGGGTCATGCTAACCGGAAGCTTGATTGTAGGAAGGGAAGCGAACCCGGTCAATGCGCCAGGCACGCGACGAAGGACGCTGCGAACCTGGACCGGCACATGCAGCGAAGCGCAACAGCCGCGCTCTACTGTCCCAGAACCCGAAGCCGCGCCGGCATGTGATCGCGCGCCAGCTCGTGGCCGCAGCGCGTACAGAACTGATCGGATGCGCGGACCGTGCGGAAGCAGGTGCCGCAACTCGCCGTGAGCTGATAATTACACTGCGGGCAAAAGTGGAAATCTCCCTGCACATGCGTGCCGCAGGCCGGGCAGGCTGAAACCAGCGGCGTCCGCAGCAGGAAGTAAAGCACCGCGCCGATGCCTCCGGGCATGACGAAGCAGATCAGCATCCAGAATCGCGCGCTCATCGAACGGCGCGGGGCATCCTTGCTGATGAAGCCGATTAGCAGGAAGTAGACAGCCGCAAGCATTCCCCAGGAGATATTGAGGTAAACGCGCAGGCCGATCGGAGTCACATGGTGCTGCTGCGTTGGGAAAATAACCCAGAAATAGTATTCGACCACCACAAAGGCTGCGGCCGCGGTGGCAATCGACCACGCGGGAATCAGCCGCGTGTCTTCATTCACGTCAATGAACTGTGGTTCGCTCATTCGTCTATCCCTCCCTCGGAGGGCTCAGTTTTGGGATTGAAACAAGCTTATCCGCTATTGCAATGGACGGAAAGAGGAATCGTGAAGTTGCGTGGACTCTAAGCTATCTACGTTACCCAAACAAAATCTAAGACTTGCGCCGTACCCAGCCCACCACCAGCGCCGAAGCCAGCAGCCCGGTGCATAAGAAATAGCCCCACACACCGATTTCGCTGGCAAGGTTGGTTACATGCTCTTCTTCAAGCAGCGTGTCGGCCACCCACCACAAAGGCGGGCCGACAATAAAGAAAACAACCAGCATGGCCGCCACGGCGACCGCACGATTTCGCTTGCGATCAGCCTTCTGCTCTAGCATCACGCCCAGCGAAGCCATCACGACCCGGCGTGTCTTCTGCGCTACTTCGCGGTCCCGGTTCGCATCACAACCTGCCAGCGCTTCGTTCACTTCGCCCTGCGGTCTCGCGTCTGTTCCCGTGGCTGGGGACGTACTCGTGACCACACCTGAAGTCATTCCTGCGCCTCCTGGCGTCGCATTTTGGCTTGCTCGAGTCTGGGCTTGATGGCCGCAAGTCCACGATACAGCCTAGACTTCACGGTCGACAACGGAGCCCGTGTCACCTTTGCAATCTCGTCCAATGTCAGTTCTTCGTGGAACCGCAACACCAGCACTTCGCGGTAGAGCGTCTCCAGTTGCATCAGCGCCGCCATCACGTGCTGCCGGTCTTCGCCGCTTGCAAATCGATCGAATGGAGTGGGCTGGTTGTCGGCCACCTCAAAGCTCATGGGCCGGTCGTCTTCGCTGCCACTCTCCACTAATTCGTCGAGGCTCGACATCGTCCGCTTGCGCCGCTGGTCGATCACCAGGTTGCGTGCGATGGTGAAGAGCCACGTCTCAAATCGCGCCTTGCCGTTAAATTGCCCGCCGCGCGTCAGCACCCGCATCCACACTTCCTGAAACATGTCTTCGGCCATCTCGCGGTTTCCCGTGAGAAACAGAAGATAATGCAGCAGCCTGTGTTGATAGCGAACGATCAGCTCGTCCAGCAATCCAGCCTCTTGCCGCTTAAGCCCATCGGCAATGGCAACATTTTCCCGCCGCGCCTGCTCTTCGGCGAGAGTGGCCGGCCCCGGTGCAAACAACGCGCGAATCGCTCCGTTGGGACTCATCTTGCTTCATTAGACGACAAATCTCATCAGAGAGCCGCGTAAATTAATTGGCCGCAACTCAATTGCACAACATTTAGTGCATGATTTTTACGCGATATTCGAGTGCGCTCTACCTTTCAGCCACTGCGCGACGGCGATTCTTACTTGCGTTTTTCAAGCTTCCGCTGCGCCGCTTGCAAGCACTCCTGAACGGCCGCGGCCGCGCGTTTTTCACGGCCATCCACCGTCTGCGCATGGAAGATCCCCAGCAGATGATTGCGCCTTTGCGTGGGTGTCATGGCGTCCCAGCCTTCCCGCGCCGAGGGCTGTCTTTCAAAGGCCGCCCGCAAGATCGGGGGCGGTTCGATCTCGCCTTCCATGGCCAGCATCAGGGTCTCCACCATTCTATCCGCGCGCGCCTTGCGCGTCTCCGCGGCTTTCGCCTGGTCCACGAACTCCGCCATCCATTTGCGCCGGCCCGCTGGCAGCGCTTCAAACCATTTCCTGAGCTGCCGATCATGCCGCAGTTCGCTCGTCAACTCGGGCGGCATGGAATACGGTGTCTCATCCGAGTCCGGCTCGATGCGGAGCTCGACCGTGTCGCCGGCCTTCACTCCCGCGGCCAACTGCAATTTTTTGTAGACAACCATCACGTGGCCGGTGCCGCCGGCCGAGTTCAGCAGCGTCGTGCGAAACGCAAATCCGTTGATCTCCCCGCGCACCCGCCGGTTTTTCCACTCCGGCCAGGTCTTTTTGAGGTCCGCCTTGATCCGTGCCAGCACAAACGGTGGCCACGTCTCCGCCAGCTCCAGCACCAACCGAAAGGATTTTGTCTTCCCTCTATTCATCAAGGCGTCTTTCGCATTCGGGGGCACGATTTCTCCGCCGGAACATCTGGCGCTATGGTGCCAATAATGGTACCATAGCGTTTGTTGGCCTCTCTCAAGAAGCTACTCGATACAATGATCCGCGAACCGCGCAATGTGCGATTCTCCGATCTCCTTCGAGTTTGCATCGCGCACTTCGGGGAGCCTCGCCAGAGCGGTTCGAGTCATGCGGTATTTAAGACGCCGTGGCCCGGCGATCCTCGCGTCAACATCCAAAATGACAGAGGCAAAGCAAAGGCCTATCAAGTCCGGCAGGTTCTAGCCGCCATTGAAAAACTGAAGGAGACTGACAATGAGGCAAAGAATGAGAAGGAACCCGAAGGTTGATCACTTCACCTATCGCGTCACCTGGCTTGAGGAGGATCGCGAGCACGTGGGGTTGTGCGCTGAGTTTCCGTCGCTCTCGTGGCTGGCTGGAACCCCTGAAGCCGCGCTTGCCGGCATTCGTCGCGTCGTCCATGCGGCAGTCAAGGATATGGAAGCTGCCGGAGAGTCCATTCCGGTTCCGCTGGCGGTAAAACATTACAGTGGACAGTTTCGTGTTCGCATTCCCCCGCAAGTGCATCGCTCGCTCGCCATCGAGGCAGCCGAACAGGGAGTCAGTCTCAATCGTTTGGCAAGCGCAAAGCTCTCCGCTTGAGCGGCCGAGCCCTCTAAACTATCAATCATGGAAGTTCTCTACGGCGTGCACCCGGTTGAGGAAGCTATCAAGGCCGGCCGCCGCCGCTTTGACCAGGTTCTCGTCGCCCGCGAACGCCACGACGATCGCCTCGCCCGCCTTGTCGCCGCCTGCCGCGAGGCCGGAGTCCGCGTTCGCCAGGAAGCCCGCGAGCAGCTCACGCAACTTGCCGGAACCGCCGCGCATCAGGGCGTCGTGGCTCTCGTACGCCCCCAGGAATCTCTGGCCATCGAAGACCTTTTCGAACCGCCCGCCGAAGCCGCCAGCGCTGCTCGCCTCGTGCTCGCGCTCGATGGCGTTGAAGATCCGCAAAACCTTGGCGCCCTGCTGCGCGTGGCCGACGGGGCCGGCGTCGATGGCGTAGTCCTCACCGAGCGCCGCTCCGCACCGTTAAGCCCCGTGGCAGTCAAGGCCAGCGCCGGGGCCGCCGAACACCTCCGCATCGCCCGCGTCGTCAATCTGGTGCGCGCCCTCGAAGAGTTGAAGCAGCACAATCTCTGGATCATTGGCCTCGACGAACGCGGCTCGTCGGACTACGACCAGTTCGACTTCACCGGCGACTGCGTTCTTGTTCTGGGCCGCGAAGGCGACGGCCTGCACGATCTGGTCCGCCGCACCTGCGACCATCTGCTGCGCATCCCCATGGCCGGCGGAGTCAGTTCGCTCAACGTCTCAGCCGCTGGCGCCGTCGTGCTTTACGAGGCCGCCCGTCAGCGCCGCGCCAAGGCCAGCCAGTCCGCTGCTCGCCCAACCTCCGCGGCACAGTCCAAACTTAAGCAGCAGAAAGGTCTCGGTTCCTGAATGAAGTTTGCTTTTCTTGGGTTGCTGGCCGCCTTAGTGGCCGCAGCTCCCGCCCGTGCGCAGGCTCCCGCGCAGAATTCAACGCAAGCGCCCGCCTCTCAGACTCAGCAGCCCGCACCGCAAAATGAGCCGGCACCCGGCAGTGGCAAAGTCATCTTTTCGCGCTCCAGCGATGAGAACGGCAACGTCACTGACGCCGCTCCCGCCGATCAGGACGGCGTTCAAAAAGCCACCGAGCCCACCGCAGAAGACGCCGACCGCCTCGCCGTCACCTTTACCGCGCTCGACCTCGACGTCCATCTGCACACCGCCGCGCGCCAGCTTGCTGTCCGTGCGCTGCTGACCGTGCGTAACGATGGAAAAACTCCGCTGGCGCGCATTCCGCTGCAAATCTCTTCGTCGCTCAACTGGGAGCAGATTCGCGTCGCCGGCCGCAATGTCGCCTTTCCAGTGGCCACTCTGAACTCCGACAGCGACCACACCGGGCAGCTTCACGAGGCCGCTGTGCCGCTGGCCCAGCCGCTTGCTCCCGGAGCAACGTTGCAGCTCGACGTAGCCTACTCCGGCGTCATCGCGCCCTCGGCCCAGCGCCTGCTCACCATCGGCACGCCCGAGGCCCTCGCCCTTCACTCCGATTGGGACGAAATCTCCGACTCTTTCACGGGTCTGCGCGGTTTCGGCAACGTCGTCTGGTATCCCGTCTCCTCCGTCCCCGTCATTCTCGGCGATGGTGCGAGGCTCTTCGACGAGATCGGCCGCCTCAAGCTCAGCCTCTCGGGCGCGCGCTTCACACTTCACCTCACCGTTGAATTTCCCCACGGTAATCCGCCCACAGTCGCTCTCATCAACGGCCTGCCCGCGCCGCTAGCGGTCGCCGACGCCCACGGGCTCGACCCCGATCTCGCCGGCATCGCGACTGCCGGCGTCGACAACGCAATCCTCAGTTTCGAAGCGCCCAGTCTCTTCGTCGCCGTGCGCAAATCTCACCTCGGCACCGGACTGACCGCGTGGACCACGCCCGATAACGAAGTTGCTGTGAAGACCTGGCTCGATGCCGCCGATGCGGTCAGCCCTTTCGTTCAGCACTGGCTGGGCCCGCACCCGCGCACGCAGCTTACCCTGCTCGATCTTCCCGATCCCGATGACGCACCTTATGAAACCGGCGCGCTGCTCGCCACAAGCCTCCACGAGGGGCCTGCCGACAAGCTCGACGGCGTGCTGGTCCACGCGCTCACCCACGCCTACACCCAGTCTGCTGCGCCACCCGTCGCGGCATGGATGAATGAAGGCCTCGCTGCGTTCATGGAGTCTCTCTGGATCGAATCGCGCAACGGGCGCGAGCAGGCCCTCGGCGGACTCGATGCCGATCGCGCAGCCCTGGCGCTGGCCGAGCCTGCCAGCCCCGGCGAAAGTGCCGGCACACCGCTGGCTCTCGCTACCGAGCCCATCTACTACCGCACTAAAGCCGCTTATGTTTTCTGGATGCTCCGCGATCTCACCAGCGACGACGCCCTGGCGGCCGCTTTGCGCGCATGGAATTCACCCGCGCCCGGGTTGAACTCCGTCCCCGCCACCAGCGCCGCCAATCCGCTCGAAACTCTGCTGCGCGTGGCCGGTGTCTCGCGCGATCTCTCCTGGTTCTTTTCCGACTGGGTCACCGCCGACAAGGGACTCCCCGATCTCAGCATTGACAATGTATTTCCCGCGTCTGCGCCTGGCGGCACGTTTCTAGTCGGCGTCAACGTCGCCAATGCCGGTTACGCCGCAGCCGAGGTTCCTGTCACCGTGCGCACCGCCAACAACTCCGCCACGGAGCGGGTCTTTATCCCAGCCCGCGGCAAAGCCATCGAGCGTATTCTTGTCTCCGGCCCACCCACCGAGGTTCAGCTCAACGACGGAACGGTTCCAGAGGCGCAGGCCAGCATCCACGTGACCGACATTTCCAACATCCCCATCGCAGCGCCGACCCCGGGCCCCACGCCTCACAAGCTGCCCCGCGACGACAAGAACTAACTTGAGATTCGGTTGCGGTGGCAAATTGCTTGCCCCGCCACAGATCTCCTCCAAAAGTCCGCTGCATGCAATGCCTCCATCCAAAGTTCGATGCGCGCCTCCACCCCGGCCCGTACCATAGCCGAACGATGGAGGCCGTTCCGCAATCCGGAAGGCAGATGGGCGTGTGGGCCGCGACGGCCGTGGTCACCGGCGAGGCCATCTCGCTCGGCATCTTCCTTACCCCCGCAGCCATGGCCCGCTCGCTCGGATCGCCTGCGCTGCTGGCCGCGGTCTGGTGCGGCATGGCCGTGCTCACTCTTTCCGGGGCTCTCTGCTTTACAGAGCTCGCAGTCCGCAATCCCCACGACGGCGGCGAATATCTCTATCTCCGCCGCGGCTTCGGCCGCAACGTTGCATTCCTTTACGGCTGGATGGCAGCGCTCGTGATGTATCCCGGCGTGGCGGCATCGCTCTGCGTCGGCACCGCTCCCTATATTCAGGCGCTCGTCCCCGTTCCCGCTGCGCTCGTGCCCCTTCTGCCCGCGTTTTTGCTTGTCGCGCTCGGCTCTCTCACTTATGCAGGAACCCGACTCTTCAGCGGCGTGATGTCGGCGCTCAACTGGCTCAAGGTTCCCATTCTCGCGGGCCTCGCGGGCTGGGCGCTGGTGTCGGGCCACGCCACGATGGCCAATCTCGCTCCTCTAACGCTGCGCCGTCCCGGCTCCGATCCGCTGATCGGCGCCATCGCGGGAGCCACCATCAGCGCCTTCTTCTGCTTCGGCGGCTGGTGGGAGGCGGGCAAGATCGCCGGCCAGGTCCGCAACCCTTCGCGCACCCTGCCCATCGCTTTCGCAGGCGGAGTTCTAGTGGTCACGGCGATCTATCTACTGGTGAGTCTCGCCTTTGTCGCAGTCGTTCCCCTCGAGCAAATCCAGACCAACACCGCGTTTGTCGCGCAGTTTGGCCAGGCGCTCTTTGGCGCGGCCGGCGGGCGCGTACTCTCGGCCTGCGTCATCCTCTGCGTGTTCGGCGGATTGCTGGTGCTCAGCATGGCCGTGCCGCGCGTCACCTGCGCCCTGGCTCGCGGCGAGGCGGGCAGCGAATCGCGTGGCATCCTCGCCGCCTTCGCCCGCGTTCATCCCCGCACCGGCGTTCCTACCAACGCCGTGCTGCTGCAGACCGGTATGGCGCTCGCAATCCTCGTTCTAGGAGCCTTCGACCGCATACTGGCCTTCATCATTTTTTCCGCAGTCGCATTTCTCGCGATCACCGCGGCCACGCTCTTTCGCGTCATCACCCCGGTGCGGCGCTGGTGGTTTCCTCTCGCGCCTATCGTCTTTATCGCCGGCAGCGGAGTGCTCGCAGCCATGCTCCTGCTGCACAGCCTCATTCCCTCGCTTCTGGGCGCTGCCATCGTGCTCGCCGGCTTGCCCGCCCGCTGGCTCCTCACTCGCAAAACGAGTGCCGCGCCCGCTATTGCTGCTGAATCTCCTTGACGCCCATTCGTTGCGCGCTTGTCTTTTCTTCCCCGTCCACTGTTAACTGTTCACTGAAACTGGAGATTCCCATGCCCCATATTCCGCTTCCCTCCGATCTTCCCGGCATCCGCGGAGCCATGGCATTCCGGCCTGAAACCGCGCGCCCCCTCAATGCTCTCGTCGAGGTTCTGCTCACCGGGCCCAGCACCCTCACCCGCGGCGAACGCGAACTGATCGCGACATATGTCTCCTCGCGCAACTGCACTCACTATTGCCACAGCATCCACGGCGCCATCGCTGCCGCACACCTCGGCGGCAACGAAGCTCTCGTCAAGCAGGTGAAAACCGACTTCACCCAGGCCGACATCAGCCCCAAATTGAAAGCCCTCCTCGTCATTGCAGGTAAGGTGCAGCAAGACGGCAAACTCGTCACCGCTGGCGACGTCGAGGCCGCGCGCAAGCAGGGCGCGACCGACATCGAGATTCACGACACCGTGCTGATCGCCGCCGCCTTCTGCATGTACAACCGCTACGTCGATGGACTGGCCACCGTGCAGCCTGACGACGAAGCACTCTACCGCGAGCGCGGACGCCGCGTGGCTCGCGATGGCTACGTCACCGTCAGCGAAGAGTACTTGGCCAGCCACGCTCGCTAGTCCCTGGTCCCTTAGTCCCTGGTCCCTTAGTCCATAGTCCCTTAGTCCCTAGCTCTGGAGGTAACCCATGCCGCACATCAATCTTCCCGAAGGACTGCCCGGCATCACCGCCGGGTTCGCATTCCGCCCCGAAACCGCCAAGCCCATGCGCGAACTGGCGCACATCCTGCTCCACGAGCCCAGCTCGCTCACGCCGGGCGAGCGCGAACTGATCGCTACCTACGTCTCCTCGCGCAACTGCACCACATTTTGCGAATTAAGCCACGGCGCTGCCGCGGCGTCGCACCTCGGCGACCCGGCAGTGGTGAAGCAGGTCAAGACTGACTTCGCCCACGCCGACATCAGCCCCAAGGTCAAAGCCCTGCTGGCCATCGCCGGCAAGGTCCAGCAGGATGGCAAGCTTGTGACCGCGGCCGATGTTGAAGCGGCCCGCAAACACGGCGCCACCGATCTTGAAATCCACGATACGGTGCTGATTGCCGCGGCTTTTTCGATGTACAACCGCTACGTCGACGGCCTCGGTACCTGGCAGCCCACCGACCCCGCGATGTACGAGCAGATGGGTCACCAGCTTGCCGACAAGGGCTATCGCGAGGCTTCGGTGCGCCAGCCAGTTGAGGTGGCGTAGCCGGGAGCGGTTGCTGATTAGCACAGCGCTGGAGCATCTTTCCGGGCCATCGCCGTTCTTGCGCAGAGCCGGACTCTCCCGCGCCTAACGGTAAATCTCCGCCACGAAGGTTTGTTCATTCAGCGGCGGCCGCGTGTAGTTTTCTTTCCTGATTGGTGGCAGAGGCAGCGGCTTGCTGGTCAGGTCCTTGTAGGGAATCAGCCCCAGCAGGTGCCGGATCACGTTGAGCCGCGCGCTCTTTTTGTTGTCCGCGTTGACCACATACCACGGCGCCTGCTTGATGTCGGTGCCTGCAAACATTTCGTCTTTGGCGCGCGAATACTCCGCCCAGTGCTTGCGTGACTCAAGGTCCATCGGGCTCAGCTTCCAGCGCTTGGTCGGATTCTTCATGCGGTCCTGAAAGCGCCGCTCCTGCTCCTCATCGCTCACCGAGAACCAGTATTTGATCAGCAGAATTCCCGACCGCACCAGCATGCGCTCAAACTCCGGGCAACTGCGCATGAACTCCAGGTACTCGGCCTCCGTGCAAAAGCCCATCACCCTCTCAACACCCGCGCGGTTATACCAGCTCCGATCCAGCAACACCATCTCTCCCGCCGCCGGCAGATGGGCCACATAGCGCTGAAAATACCACTGCGCCTTCTCCCGCTCCGTGGGCGTGCCTAGCGCCACCACCCGGCAGATGCGCGGATTCAGTGTGTCCGTAATCCGTTTGATCGCACCGCCCTTGCCGGCCGCGTCGCGCCCTTCAAACAGCACCACCACCCGCAGCCCCTCGTGCCGAATCCACTCTTGCAGCTTGGCCAGTTCCACCTGCAGCCGGCGCAGTTCGCGCTCATAGTCGCAGTCTTTGCCCAGCCGCACAGCGTGCGCGCCGTTCCCGTTCATCGGTTGTGCTGTGGCCTTAATCTCTATCGCAAGCCGGTTGGCTTTTCCAGGTGCAACCGCCTTCTTCCCGGAGACGTGTTTGTCCGCCATGTATTCCTCCCGCCGGCGCCACCGCACTTTGATTCGCATGCAGGCGCCTGTGCACGCAATCGCGCATGCCACGCCCAGGGGCGGTGACAAGAATCGACGTGCCACCGGATTTATCGGCAGAAACAGTCAATGGGTCTAGAGGGAATCAAACGGCGGCGAGAACTTAGTCGCCCTTCTTCTCGTTCCGCGCCTTCACTTTGAACCAGATCGGCGTTCCCTCGAATCCGAACGCCTCGCGAATCTGGTTTTCGAGGAACCGCTCAAATGCGAAGTGCAGCTTGATGTCGCGATCGGTGAAGAGCACAAACGTGGGCGGCGCCACCGCGGCCTGCGTCATATAAAAAATCCGAATCCGCTTGGACATCGGCACCGGCGCGCGCTGAAAATCGATCTTGTCGAGGAAGCGGTTCATCTGTCCCGTCGTTACGCGCTTGCGCCGTTCCGCCGCTACCGTTTTCACTTCGTTCATCACCCGGCCCAGGCCTGTTCCTTCGAGCGCGGAAAGAAAAATCACCGGCGCATAGCTCAGGTACTTCAGCACCGTTCTCAGCTGCTTCTCAAAAATCTCGCGATCCGCAGGCGGCTTGCCGTCCGTGCGTCCCGTCGTCACCGCGTCCCACTTGTTCACAAGAATGATCACGCTGCGGCCGCTCTCGTGCGCGTAGCCGCCAATGGTCGCGTCGCTGGCCGTCACGCCATCCGTCGCGTCAATCACCAGCAGCGCAACGTCCGCAGCTTCAAGATGCCGCCGCGCCATAACCACGCTCAGTTTCTCCGCCATCAGGTGCGTCTTGCCCTTGCGCCGAATCCCCGCCGTATCGACGAATCTGAATGTGGTCCCCTCAAATTCGACCACCTCGTCCACTGCATCGCGCGTTGTGCCTGCAATCGGCGACACAATCGCCCGCGCCGTCCCCGTGAGCGCATTCAACAGCGTCGACTTGCCCACATTGGGCCGCCCGATAATTGCGACCGACGTTTCATGCTGCTCAAACTCGCCATGCGTCCTGTGAAGAGCCTGCCCGCGGTCGTGTTCGTTCCCGGGATGCGAATTTTCCTCCGCGGCGTCGATCGATTCGCCGGGCTCCAGCGGCCCACCCTCTGAGATCTCGTCCTCCTCCGCTTGCTCCTCTTCCGTTTCTGTCTCCGGCGCGGGAATCGCCGCTGAGATCGCGTCGAGCAGGTCACCGATGCCCAGCCCATGCTCTGAGCTGATGGGGTAGACCTCGCGAATGCCAAGCTGGCGCAGGTTCTCCGCCGCCAACTCCATGGCCGAGCCTTCCACCTTGTTCACCGCGAGAAAAACCGGCTTGCCCCCGCGCTGCAGCAGCCGCACCAGGTCATAGTCGGGGCTGGCCAACTCGGTGCGCACGTCGACCACCAGCACCAGCGCCGCCGCTTCCTCCAGAGCCACCTTCGCCTGGTTGTAAATCTCCGTGGGAATCAGCTCCGGATCGTCGGGCACGATGCCGCCCGTGTCCACCAGCCGAAAGCTCCGCCCCGCCCACTCATATTCGCCATAGATGCGGTCGCGCGTGATGCCCGGCTCATCGCCGACAATCGATCGCCGGCTATGCGTCAGCCGGTTAAACAGCGTGGATTTGCCCACGTTGGGGCGGCCCACAATTGCCACCAGTGGCAATGCGTCCGCGCCCGCCCGTGCCGGCACAACCGATCTGCGATAGTTAGGCAATATTTCTCTCCGGGATCGATTCGAAGCCAGCGGGCAGTGTGGCCGTTGCTCAACGAAAGCGACTTCTCGGGTGGATGCGCCTATTCGCGCTAGCACCCTTCTTCCATCTTACTGACTGCAACCGGTCTCATAAATGGCAATGCACCCCGCCGCGCACGTGTGGGATCCAACAACAAGGCGGGTCCCAGGAGATTGGCGAGTTGACAAAGTCGGTTTAGGAGACCGGTTCTTGCCCCGCGCAAGTTTCTCTCGTCACCGGCGCAAAGCCCATATACACTACGGCAATTCCCAGTACGGAGGCACCACCCATGCCGAAATATGTGATTGAACGCGAGATCCCGGGCGCCGGCTCTCTGTCCCCTGAAACGCTGCAAGCCATCTCTCAAACCTCCTGCGGAGTCCTCCACAAACTCGGCTCCGAGATTCAGTGGGTTCACAGCTACGTCACCCCCGACAAAATCTATTGTGTCTACATCGCTCCCAACGAGGCGCTGGTCCGCGAACACGCCAAACTGGGCGGTTTCCCCGCCAACAGCGTTGCCGAAGTGAAAACCATCATCGACCCCACCACCGCCGAAGCGTAACACCACCCCGCCGCCGTCTTTCCGATTTGGGCCCTCTTTTTTGAATGGATCGTCCGGCCGGGCGCAGAGCCGGGCTTCTCACTATGATGGAGTGAGCAGTGGCAAACCAGAGAAGGCGTGGCGTTGCTTTCGCGCGCCGGGTCGCCGCTTCCTGATGGTCGCGTCGAATTGAACGCCGTGGCCTCAAGACGACGATTCTCTGGTTTGGCACCCGGCCCCCGATGGCGTCCGCTGAAACCACAACCCGCGCTCTGCCCTCGCTGCATGAGTTCTTCTCGCCGGGCGGCATCCTCGCGCGTTCCCCGCTGCCCTATGAATACCGTCCCGGCCAGCTCGAAATGGCCAAGGCCGTCGAGCGCGCCCTCGCCGAGCACCGCCACCTGATCGTCGAGGCCGGCACCGGCACCGGCAAGACCCTCGCCTACCTGCTGCCCGCCCTGCGCACCGGCCAGCGCGTCATCATCTCCACGGGAACCAAGGCGCTCCAGGATCAGCTCTACTTTCGTGACGTGCCCTTTCTCGAGTCGCTGCTCGGCGATCTGCGCGTCTGCTACATGAAAGGCCGGGCCAACTACCTCTGCCGCCACAAACTTTTTGCCCTGCGCGATCAGCCGATTTTGTCGGGGCTGGAGGAGGTCGACCAATATCAGCAGATCGCCTCGTGGGAGCGGACCACCGAAACCGGCGACCGCTCCGAGCTGTCCGGCCTGCCCGAGTCCAGCGCCCTCTGGCACAAGCTCGATGCCCGCGCCGACGCCTGCCTCGGTTCAACGTGCCCCGACTACCGCCGCTGCTTCATCACCGAGATGCGCCGCCGCGCCCTCGAGTCCGACATCATCATCGTCAACCACCATCTCTTTTTTGCCGACCTCGCCCTCAAGCAGGAAGCTGCCGGCGCGCCCGACGCCGGCGTGCTACCCGAAGCTGCTGCGGTCGTCTTCGACGAGGCTCATGAGCTTGAGGAAGTTGCCTCAAACTACTTCGGACTCTCGGTCTCCAACGTCCGCTTTGAAGAGCTGGCTCGCGACACCGACGTGCTGCTGCGCGGCAAAGAGGGCGCCGATAAATTGCCCGCCATGACGCAGCGACTGCGCGACCGAGCCCGCATGTTTTTTGCCGGATTGCCCATGACTGGCGACGGCCGCCAGCCCTTCACCGAGCGCGAAGAGTTTCTCGAGACCTCCGGCGACCTCTACATGAGCGTGCGCGCTACCCTCAAATTGATTGAGGCCGAGATGGAGTGCCTCAAAGGCATCGACGAAGCGCCCGGCCTCGGCAAACGCACCGCGCGCCTGCGCTCCGAGCTTGAGTTTCTGCTCGAATCGAACCAGCGCAACATGGTCTATTGGCTCGAGCGCCGCGCCTTTGGCGGAGCCTCGACTGAAAACGCCACGAGCGGCGGCCGGTCCCCATTGCGGCCTCAATCGAGAACGACTCACTTGCAGGCCACGCCCATCGACGTCTCCGAGCTGCTCCACGATCTGGTCTTTGAAACCATTCCCACCGCCGTGCTCACCTCGGCTACGCTCACCGTGCAGGGCGGCTTCGAACACATCCGCAAACGCCTCGGGCTCAGCGAGGCCCGCGAGCTGGTCGTCCCGTCCCACTTCCGCTATGGGGAGCAGGCGCTGCTCTATCTGCCGCCCAATATGCCCGACCCGCGCGATCCGGAGTTTCCCGAGGGCGCCGCCGAGTGCATTCGCCGCGTACTCGATCTCAGCCGCGGACGCGCCTTCTGCCTCTTCACCAGCTATGCCCAGATGCGCGCGCTTTATGACCGCCTGCTGCCGGTGCTCGACTTCCCGATCCTGCTCCACGGCACCGCTCCACGCAAAGCCCTGCTCGAGGAGTTCCGCTCCACCCCCAACGCCGTGCTCTTCGGCACATCGAGCTTCTGGCAGGGCGTCGACGTGCAGGGCGAAGCGCTCAGCTGCGTCATCATCGACCGCCTGCCCTTTGCCGTGCCCAACGATCCCGTGGTGCAGGCCCGCATGCGCGCTATTGAAGAAGCCGGCGGCAAGCCATTCAACGACTACCAGGTGCCCGCCGCCGTCCTTACGCTCAAGCAGGGCTTCGGTCGCCTCATCCGATCACTTGAGGATCGCGGCGTCCTGGTCCTGCTCGACCCGCGCATCGTCCGCCAGCGCTACGGCAAAACGTTTCTGCAAAGCCTGCCGCCCTATCGCATGACCCAGACCATCACCGACGTTGAAGCGTTCTTTGCAAACGACAGCGCAGTCAAGAATCCAACCGCGAAATAGAGGAATCGAACCTGCAATGAATATCACTCCCCAGGACGCTCTCATCGTCGTCGACGTGCAACGAGACTTTTGCCCCACTGGAGCACTGGCCGTGCCCGATGGCGATGCCGTGATTGCTCCCGTGATTCATTGCGCCGAGCGCTTTGAGCACATAATCCTCACCCAGGACTGGCACCCGCCCGATCACTTCTCGTTCGCCTCGGCGCATCCCGGCAAACAGCCCTACGACCAGATCGAGGCCAGCTACGGACCGCAAACTCTCTGGCCCGATCACTGCGTGCAGGGCACGCCCGGCGCCGAATTTCACCCCGCGCTCCAAATTCCGCTGGCCGAACTGATCCTTCGCAAAGGTTTCCGCCGCACCATCGATTCCTACTCTGCATTTTTTGAGAACGACCACACCACCTCGACCGGCCTCGCCGGCTACCTGCGCGAGCGCGGCCTCAACCGCGTCTTCTTTGCCGGCCTCGCTTACGACTATTGCGTCGGCTACTCGGCCCTCGACGCGCGCCGCCTCGGCCTGCCCGCGTTCATCCTTCGCGACGCCTGCCGAGCCATCGATCTCAACGGCTCCGTAGAAAAAATTGAGGCAGAATTTGCCCAGGCCGGCGTCACGCTCATCGACTCCGCCGAAATCTGCGATTGAGCCGCGAGCTTTCGCACCTTAATTCAAGCCTGCCCTATTCCACCCGACGAAGCGCACGAGGTCTCCCATGGAACTGCAGATTCGCCGTGCTGAACCCGCCGATGCCGAAGTCATTGCGCTGCTCGGACGCATCACTTTCACAGAAACATTCGGCTACCTCTTCGTTGATCACTCTGGCGACCTGCGCGCCTACCTCGATCGCACCTTTGCCGTCGCGAAAATCCGCGGCAGTCTCCTTCAGCCGCACAATGCCTATTGGCTCGGCTTGGCTGATGGCCTGCCTGTGAGCTATGCAAAGCTCAAATTTCCATCGCCAACGCCGCTCGTTCCCAACCAAGCGGCCGCGCAGCTACAGAAGATCTACATCTTGCGCGAATTTCTCGGCCAGGGCATTGGCAAGCCTCTTCTGCAGGTCGTCCTGGCACACGCCGCGGCCCTCCAAATCAATATCGTATGGCTTGACGTATTGACACAGAACGCGCGTGCGATCGACTTTTACGCGCGCCATGGCTTCACCACCCTCGGCAATGACACCTACACCATCGGCGCGCAAACCTTCGCCTTTCATCTGATGGTTCTTCGTCCGGGCGCTGCGGTTCGCTGAGCATGCACTGCACCGTAGAATGATGCTGGTGTCATGTCCCGCAACTTCTACATCCTCGCTGCCACGCTTGGCCTCTTCGCCGTGCTCTCCATGGCCATGGCCATGGTGCCGTCGACTTTTCAGCCGGGCCTGCCCGCCAACGCTTCCCTGTGGCGCACCATTGCGCTGCTGATGCTGCTCGCCGGGCTCGCGTCGGCCCTCATAGGCGTGATGAGCCACCTCTTTGAACAGGTCGACCGCCGCAGCGAAGAGGCTCGCCAGACAGCGCGCAAAAAGCGTCGCCAAAATCGCAGCGACTGACTCATCTGCTTCGCCACCCCGCAGGCTCTAAAATGAAGATGGGGCTTCTCCCCGCACAGGATCGAGCGAACGCCGATGTATGAAGTCACAGTCGAAGCGGGTTTTTCTTCCGGCCACTATCTTCGCAACTATCATGGCAAGTGTGAAAACCCGCACGGGCACAACTACAAGGTGCGCGTCACGCTGGCCGGCGCCGCGCTCGACGAGACCGGCCTGCTGCTCGATTTCAAGCAGCTCAAGCTGGTGTTGCGCCCTGTAATCGACCGCATCGATCACCAGATGCTCAACGACCTCGAGCCTTTCACCACGCTCAATCCGTCTGCCGAAAACATCGCCCGCTACTTCTACGACCGCACCAATGAGCAACTGGCAGGCATGACGCAGGGCCGCGTGCGCGTAAAAGACTGCACGATCTGGGAAACGGACTCGACCAGCGCTACGTACTATGAGCAGTAGGCCGGTCGGCACACTCTGAATCGTGCTGCCTTGTGAAAGTGCGACTCGCTGTTGTGCCGATGCCTAGGCCGGCTTGCGCGCCACCAGAATGCGCAGCGGGGGAAATGTCCCGGTCCAGTCCAGCGGAAACATCTCGACATTGAGTCCCAACTTCGCAAACTCACCCGCATATTCCCGCATGAGCTTGTAGTCGGAGATGACCGCCACGCCACCGGGCTTGAGCACGCGCGCAATCTCGCCGCATGCTTTCACGCGTCCCGGCCGCTGGTAGATGTTATGCAGGCATAGGTTCGACACCACCACGTCGAATGTCCCATCGGCAAAGCTCATGGCGCGCGCGTCTTCGCTCAGAATGGTCGTCTTCGCGGCCACGCCCTCGAGCGCGATGTTGGTCCTCAGTGCCTCGGGTCCATTGCCTGAGAGGTCCTCGGCATTCCAGATGTCGATGCCGGTTGCGTGTCCCGTGGTCAAGCGTTTGGCCGCGCCAATCAGCAGCAATCCGCGTCCCGCGCCCACATCGAGCACAGTCTCCGCGCCGGTCCATGTGAACTTGGCCAGAATGCGGTCGCGGTGGCGGAATTTGCCCACCAGCGAATACATCAGCATCAGGCAGCCGAAGAGAAAGAACCATCCCGCTGTCCACAGAAACCCCGGATTCAGCAGAAACTCGATGTGCGCAATCGTGACGCGCGGAAACGCGAGCGCCACAATCAGAAACAGCGCGCCGGCAATAAAATTATTGCGAATGACGTTGGGCGCATCGATACCGTAGCTGGGCTTTTGTGCCATAAGACGCTCCATCCTCAATGGCCGTGCACATCAACAGAATGAATGCATCCTAGCATTAGATCGACGGGGTATTTGATCGATGGGGGCTTGACCGGGCCTACTTCATGGCGCTGGACTTCGATTGCAAATATTTATCGAACGGGATTTCAAAATAGAAGAGTTCGTTGCCGTCGGCATCGCGCAATTTGTGCAGATGCAGCTTCGCGTTTTTCAGCGGATTGTCGAGCTGCGACACGTCGTAAAACAAGAAGCCGGCGCGCGTCGTGTGAGGCTCGACGACCAGCGCCTGGTACTCAAACTCATTGAAGTCGTCTTCGATTTCCTTGATGCTGCCCTTGGGCTTCAGCTTGATATTTGGGATAGGCCCCGGCATGGGAATCTTGCCGCCCTCCCGTTCCTTGCGCGTCATCAGCCGTTCCACATCCTCCGGCTCTGCTGCCTGAATGCGGTCGCCCGCCGGCGTCTGAAAAAGGATGCGCGCATCGCGCAGAGAGATCGGCCGGTCGCCGAGGTTGGTCACGATCAGACGCACCGGCATCACCCCGTGGCCAAGATAATCGACCCTGAAGATCGATTCCTTTTCCTTCGTGTCGTAGGGCTCGGCGGCAATCGCCACCTTCTCTTTGTCGTGTACTTCGACCGCGGCAAACGATGTCGCCGGCTGCACCGGCGGCTCTTTGTGTTCAGTCGCGACGGCCGGCAGCGCCAGCCAAATTGCGAACCACGGAATCGCCCTGAAAGCCCTCATCGCGCTCGACTGTATCATTTTAGGGTTAGACCGCACGTGGTTGAAATCCGTCACGCATGATTTTGCTTTTCTACAACTTTGCCTTGTTCTCGGTGCTCGTCGCCCTCATGCCCTGGTGGCTGTGGCAGATCGCCACCACCCAGAAATACCGCGACGGGCTCGCGGAGCGCCTCGGGCGGGTCCCGCCATGGCTCAAAAGCCAGGCCGCCGAGCGCCCGGTTCTTTGGCTGCACGCGGTTTCAGTGGGAGAGGTGCTCGCCGTCAGCCGGCTGGTCGGCGAACTGGATCGGGCTCTGCCCCATTTTCAAGTGCTGATCTCGGCCACTACGCGCGCCGGCCACGAGCTTGCCCGCCAACGCTTCGGCGACAATCGCGTTTTCTATTGCCCGCTCGACGTACCCTGGGCGGTGAAGGCCTATTTGAGAGTTATCGAGCCCCGTATGCTCATTTTGGCGGAGACGGAGTTCTGGCCCAATCTGCTCAACACCTGTTTTCGCCGCCGGATTCCCGTTGCCGTGGTGAACGCCCGCATCAGCGATCGTTCCTGGCCGCGCTACCGCCAGGTGCGCTGGTTCTGGCAGCCGCTGCTGAGCCGCTTGAGCACAGTGCTTGCGCAGACCGAGACCGACGCCGAGCGCCTTCGCGCGATCGGTTGCGATGCAGGGCGGGTCAGCGTCTCAGGCAATCTGAAATTTGATGTGCGCGCCGCGCAGCAGGCCGAGGCTACGCGCCTTCTCCAATTGCTTGCTCCCGCACAGCGCTTTGTCGTCGCGGGCAGCACCCTCGCCGGCGAAGAAGACGCACTGCTCGAAGCGTGGCCGCATCTGCTCGCGTCGGATGCAAACCTCGTTCTCGTCCTCGCACCGCGCCATCCCGAGCGCATGACGGCTGTTGCGGGCCTGCTTCGCGCCAGTCCGTACAAATGGATTCGCCGGTCCGAATGGAAGACGGGCGCGCAGAGCGCACTCGCCGCAGGCAGCATCGTTCTGCTCGACACCATTGGCGAACTGGCCTCGGTCTACTCCCTGGCTGCCGTGGCTTTCGTCGGCGGCAGCCTGGTTCCATCGGGCGGCCACAATCCGTTGGAGCCCGCGCAGTTCGCCGTGCCCATCGTCATGGGTCCGTATCACGCCAATTTCCGCGCCATCACCGACGACTTGCGGGCCCACGATGCGCTGCGCATCGCGACCAAAGAAGAGCTGGCCCAGACGCTCATGGAACTGCTCCACGATCGGGAGAAAGCCGCCGCGATGGGTCAGCGCGCGCGCCAAGTATTCGACGCACAGTCGGGTGCGACGGCGACCACAGTCCATGCAATCGAGGCACTGCTCGCGGCCGAGGAACGCGTCGTATGAAGCGGCCCTGGCTCGCTCCGCTGGTGCCGCTTTACGCGCTCGGCGCCGCTGCGCGCGATTTGCGGATTCGTCGTGGCTGGGAGCCCGTACGGCGGTTGCGTTGGCCGGTGATCAGCGTCGGCAATCTCTCCACCGGCGGATCGGGCAAAACGCCGCTCACCATCGCGCTGGCACGGCTGCTGACGGAGAAAGGAATTAACGTCGACGTGCTTTCGCGCGGTTACGGCCGGCGGTCTGCGCTTCCACTCCGTGTTGAAATGAACGGCGCGGCCGAAGACTACGGCGACGAGCCGCTGCTGATCGCGCGCGCAGCGGGCGTGCCAGTCTACGTCGCGCCGCAGCGCTACGATGCGGGCACGCTTGCCGAGACCGATACGGCTACGAAAACGAAAGAGCAGCTCGATCTTGTCGAAGACGGTGTCACGCATGCCCATATCGTCGACGACGGCTTTCAACATCGACAGCTCCATCGCGACATCGACATTCTGTTGCTCAATCGCGAGGACTGGCGCGATTCGCTGCTGCCCGCAGGCAATCTGCGCGAGGCGCGGCAGGCGGCAAAGCGCGCCGGCATCCTGGCCATCCCCGCAGACGATCCGGCCTTCGAAGCCGAGCTGCACGCATGGGGCTCGAGTGGTCCTGTTTGGCATCTCCATCGCCGCGTGCAGGTCCCGCAAATCAATGGCCCGGTTCTCGCCTTTTGCGGCATCGCTCGCCCCGAGCAGTTCTTTCGCAGCCTCGAATCCGCAGGCCTTCGCCTCGCAGCGAGCAAGGCCTTTCGCGATCACCACAGATATACCGCGAGCGACATAGAACGTCTTCTCGCCACTGCCCGCAAATGCGCCGCCACCGCATTCGTCACTACGGAGAAGGACGCGGTTCGTCTCGGTCCTCTTGCCTCGTCCTTCCCGCCAGAACTTCCCCTCCTCACCGCTCGCCTGACCATCGAAATCGAAGACCAGCCCGCCGCCATCGACGACCTCATTGCGCGGCTCCAACCCACCTCCGCCCATTCTCCGCTGTGAGAAAATCAAACTTTGCACACCCAGTCCAAGTTTCGTTTGCTCGTGGTCCGTCTGGGCGCCATGGGCGACATTCTGCACGCGCTGCCCGCTGTCACGGCGCTGCGCAAGGCCCATCCCGGCTGGATTATCGATTGGGTCGTTGAGCCCAAATGGCGCGCGCTGCTGGCTGCCGACAACAGCACGGGCCGCGACACCGCCGCCCCTGCACCTCTGCAGCCGATCGCCGATCGGCTCCAATTCGCGCCGACGAAAAAATGGGGCGGTGCTCCGCTGGCCCTTGAGACTCGCTCGGAGCTCCGCGGTCTCATCCACACGCTGCGGTCCGCCGAATACGACGCCGTGATCGACATGCAAGGCGCGATTCGTTCGGCTGCCATCGGCCGCCTGTCCGGATGCCGCCGCAGAATCGGCGAGTCCCACCCGCGCGAGCGGGCTGCCCGCTGGCTCTTCACCGAGCGCGTCGACACGTGGGGCGCGCACGTCATTGAACAAGACCTCGAACTCGCCGCCGTGGTCGCCGGCGACGATCTTCATTACGTCCAGCCCTGGCTGCCCATCGACCCCGCCGCCGAGGCCTGGGCCGGCACGTTTCTAGCCGAATCCCAAACTAAACCCGCAGTTCTCATCAATCCCGGCGCGGGCTGGGGCGCCAAGCGCTGGCCCATCGAGCGCTACGCCGAGGTCGCGCGAGGCCTCATCGATCGCGGCTGCCGCGTGCTGGTCAATGCCGGCCCCGGCGAGGAGCCGATGGCTGACTTCGTCGTCCAGCAGACCGGCGGAGCGGCCACGCCTCTCGCACCTTCGCTCGAACGCCTCATTGCGCTTACCCGGCGCGTTGCTCTGGTCATCGCCGGTGACACTGGTCCGCTCCATCTCGCCTGCGCCCTGGCCCGACCAGTGGTCGGCATCTACGGCCCCACCGATCCCAGCCGCAACGGCCCCTTCGGCACACGGTTCAAAGTGCTGCGCAACCCGGCTAGCCGCCGCGACCACTCTCGCCGCGAAGCTCCCGAGGCCGGCCTGCTCACCATTGAGCCCGCCGCGGTGCTCGGCGCCGCTGAAGAACTGCTTTATTCTGAGGCTGCCTCATGAGCAGCCACAATACCCCTGCAAAAGTCTCGGCAATGGAGCGCTGGCAGCAAGCCGCGCGGCGCATTCGCGTACCCCTCGGCTTTCTAACGGCCCTGCTCTACCTCTTCGAACTCTGGCGTCGCGCCCCGCAACCCGCCGCCATCGCGTGGAGCCTTGCGCTGGTGCTGCCCGGCCTGTGGCTGCGCGGCTATGCGGCCGGCTATGTGAAAAAGAATCGCGAGCTCACCCAGACCGGCCCCTACGCCCACACCCGCAACCCGCTCTATCTGGGATCGATTCTGATCGCCGCCGGGTTTGCCCTTGCGCTCATGAGCTGGGTGGTGGCTCTCGCGCTGGCCTTGATGTTCGCTGCCATCTACATCCCCGTCATCGCGTCAGAGGAGCGCTTTCTACGCGCCACCTTCCCCGGCTTCGATGCCTATTGCCGGCGCGTTCCGCGGCTGTTTCCGCGCCTCACGCCCGCCCAAACCGAAGTGCCGTCCGGCCGCTTCTCCTTTGGGCTTTATTTACGCCACCGCGAGTACAATGCTTCTATAGGCGCTGTTCTGCTTTACTTATGTCTATTATTCCTGCGGCCCGCTCTGGCAGTGCTCATGCACGCCCCAAGATAGGGGGCAGCCGGATCGGTAAACCACTTTTAGCCGCTCAATTGTGAGGTCCGGTAACTGATTCCTCAAGTCACTAAGTCAAAGTTGAAGGAGCCGAACCTCGCGGTGAAGATAAGCACGACGGTGAAGACCATTTTCTGCGTTCTGGCCCTTGCCGCCGTGGCTCACGGCCAGCAGCTTCCCCCGCTCGCCTCGCCCCGCCCCGGTTTCAGCTTTCCGCAAAAACAGACTCTCACCTATTCGGTCGACTGGCGTGTCTTTCCCGCCGGCGTGGCCGTCCTCCACTTCGAGGCCGCGGGCGATCGAGAACGCCTCACTGCCACCGCCGATACCAGCGGCGCCATCAACATGATTTTCCATGTGACTGATCGCTTTCAGTCCAACTTTGACCGCGCCAGGGGCTGCACCTATGAATTTGACAAGCAGACCGTCGAGGGCCGCCGCCAGGTCAACTCCACTCTGCACATGGACTACAGCCAAAACAAATCGATCCTCGACGAGAAAAACATGGTCACGGGGCAGACAAAGCACGTTGAGTCGGCGATTCCCGGCTGCATGACCGACCTGCTCACCGGCGTCTTTTATCTCGAGTCGCAGCCCCTCGTGGTGGGGCAGAGCTTCGTGGTGCCAGTCGTTGACGCCATGCATAATGTGCCGGTCACCATGAAGGTCGAAGGCCGCGAAGAGATCAAAACTACCCTCGGCACCTTCAAGACCGTCCGCGTGCAGCCCACCGCTGCTGCCGGTGTGGTCAAAAATCGCGGCAATATCTGGATCTGGTATACCGACGACGATCGTCATCTGCCCGTGCAGATGCGCGCGCGGCTCTTCTGGGGCACCATCACCTTCCGCCTCACGGGCAACGAAAACAAATAGCCCGCAAGCGCGCCCGCATCTCAGATCGATGCTCGCTGTCTACCGCCTCACTGCATTCGATAGCGCTCGCGCATCAGTCTCTGCAGCCGCGGCCAGAAAATCAAATCAAAGGCCAGCTCTTTATCGGGAAACATGGCCAGCGCGGCGCGGCGCGCATCCGCCACCATCTCCGAGGCCTCATCGACCGAGATCGACTGGTCCTGCGCAATCACCTGCATCACCATGTTCATCATGATTTGCAGGCGGCGAATCTTGCGGCTCTCTTCTTTCAATTCTTCAGGCGTTTGTTTTGATTCGTTCGCTGCTGCATTCGAAGGGGAAGCGGGAACGGCGTCGGCCTGCCGCTCCACGGGAAACTCAGATGAGCCCATGCGGCAAATCCTCCTGACAATTGGATGAGGATGGCTTGCTTTCTGTGCATCGTAGCACGAGATTTGATCGATCCTGCGGATTCTCAACTCAACGCCAAGCACCCGTGTGTCTCCCTCGCCAAGGCGTGCCCGGTAAACTCTCTTTGCGCAAGACTCGGGGAGAAAACAGATGCTCAATCGCCGCGCATTTCTCAAGGCCGGTCTCACCACCGGCGCCGCACTTGTTCCCGTCAACTCCGCATTTGCTGAGATGGACCCCGCCGCCCTCGCCGCAGACGAGCCAGCCGCAAAATCGCCGGCGCAACTTGTCGCGCTTCCGGCGCGCCTTGAGCCCGTCGATCAGGCCGCGTTGCCGTGGCAGCAGCGCGTTCGCCGCGTGGGCCAGACCAACATGACCGAGCACGATCCCGCGGTGATGAACATCGAGGAGTGGGCCGACTACTGGCATCAGGCCAAAGCCGACGTCGTCTTCATCAGCGTCACCGGCATCCTCGCCTTCTATCCATCCAGAGTGCCGTTTCATCGTCATGGAAAGTTTCTTCACGATCGAGACTTCTTCGGCGAGTGTGTGGCGGCTGCAAAAAAACGCGGCATGCGCGTGGTGGCCCGCATGAGCCCCGACCTCAACTGGGACGATGCCCTCGCGGCGCATCCTGAGTGGGCGATGCGTTTCAAAGACGGCGGCGTGCAGCGTAGCGGCGAAGATCCGCGCCTCTTCAAAACCTGCATGTTCTCGACTTACATGGACGACTACATCCCCGCGATCATGCGCGAAGTCAGCAGTCTCTACGACGTCGACTGTTTCTACACCAACGGCTGGCCGCCGCTCGGCAGCCTGCCCGATTGCCACTGCGCCATCTGCAGCAAGCTCCCGCCCTCCGGCACTCCGGCGTACTGGCGAGCTTTTGACGATCGCGTCTTCGCACTCTGGCAGCGCTATGACGCAATTGCCAAAGAGAAGAAGCCCGACAGCTTCTTCTTTGCCAACCTCGGCGGCAACGTCCATGGAGGGCCCAATCTCCATCGTCTCGGCTCCATCGCCGCATGGTTCCAGGCCGACAATCAGGGCCGCACCTTTGACGACGCCGCAATTTGGGGATGCAGCCTGCAGGGCCGCGTGTGCAGCGCCATCATGGACGGAAAGTTTGCTGCCAACGTCACCGCCGCCTATTCCACTGGAACCCCGGGCTGGCGCAATTCTTCAAAGAATCCCGAAGAAGCGCGCATGTGGCTCAATGAAACCCTCGCGAGCGGCATGGCGCCCTACTTCCATTTTGTCGGCGCAGAAAACGGATTCGGCGAAGACCGGCGTTGGCAGGCGGTTGGCACCGAATTCTTTCACTGGGCCGCGGAGCATGACAGCCAGCTTTGCAATCGCCGCTCCATCGCCAACATTGGCGTGGTCATGGGCCAGAGCACGCAGTTGCTCTATCCCGGTCCCGGCGCCGTGCGCACGCGCGACTACATGCACCACACAACCCAGGGAATCTACGACGCTCTGCTGCGCGGCCGCTTTGCATTCGACTTTGTTCACGAGGAACGCCTCGAGCCCGAGCGCCTGGCCCGCTATCGCGCTCTTATCCTGCCCAACATCGCCATGCTCACCAACCTTCAATGCGATCAGATTCGCGCCTTCGCCCGCTCCGGTGGATCGATCATGGCCAGCTTCGAGACCAGTCTCTACGATGAGAACCTGAATCCGCGCGACGACTTCGCCCTTGCCGATCTGTTCGGCATGCACAGAGCCGGCGCGGTCGTAGGCACCAATGGCAATCCTTACTACGCGCGCATCGAGGCGCCGGGTGCACCCCAGCCCCATCCCATCCTCGATGGCTTCACCGATACCAACTGGCTGCCCGGCGCCGAAAATCGCATTCCGCTCGCGCCCATTGCCGATCCGCTGCTCACCGTGGTTCCGGGATTCGTGCGCTATCCGCCCGAGCTCGCCTATCCTCCGGTCTCGCACACCACCGAACCGGCCGTCGTTCTGCGAGAGTCCGGCTCCAGCCGCACCGCCTACTTTCCGGGAGACATAGAACACACGTATTGGCTCACCGGCCACGGCGACCTGCTGCGCCTGCTGCACAACACCATCCGCTGGATCACGCACGACGAACGCGTGGTTGAGGTCGATGGCGATGGCTTCGTCGAAATGTTCTGCTGGGAAACCGAGCGCGGCTACGCCATCCATCTGCTCAACTACACCAACCCCGACGCGCAGCATGGCTGGCTGCAGTCCACGTTTCCGCTGGGCCGTCAGACGGTGCGCATGAAGCTGCCGCCCGGCGTTCAGATTCGAGCCGTCGATTTGCTGCGGGCCAGCCAGCCCGTCGATTTCACAGTTGATGAGGGCACGCTGAGTTTCGTCATCCCGCGCGTCGCAGACTACGAGGTTGCCGCGATTACCATCGCTTAGCGCCGTCGCAGGCCGACCTAACGAGCCGCCGTTTTTAATTGAATTGAGTTGTGATCGTTCATCCATCCGATCACGCGGTCACCTTCGAAGAAGACCTCCGACGTGCCGTAGGCGAACTTGTCCGGCGACAGTAGATTCGGCGTCCCCTGCACTGCAATGACCTCATTCTTCGACGATCCGATCGTGAATGTGGTGAGATGCGCATCGACATGCCCTTGCGGCCAGAGCCTCACGCGCAAAGGAATCAGCGCTCGATTCACCTTCCACCCGGCGACAGCTCCGTTTTTGAAATAGAACACCGAGCCCCCGTAGGCGAACGAATCGCCGGTCGATGCCGTCGGCGTCCCCATCACCTCAACGACTTCAACCTTGGTGAGCCCTGTCGTCACATAAGGCATGGGCACCTTGGGCGGCGGCGGAAGCGTCTCCGGAGCACTCGTCGCATCCGCCTGCGCAGTCGGCGTTGCGGCCGGCGCAGCCGGAGTTGGGCTGAACTGATGGGCGGTTTCTTCGATGCGCTCGCGAACCCTCGCCATTTGCGCCCTCATGCTGCTTACGATCTGCGCGCGATAGTTGACATAAATCCTGCCCGTTGCCGGGGTTGAGGAGAGGTAGGAATCCATGCCAAGCAACAGGAAAGCGACGAGGGCGATGCCACAAATCAGGATCGATCCGCGGATCAGAATTCTCGACACAACCGAAGGATCGAATAAACTGCGGCTTCGCCCGCGGGTTCTCCGCGCAACAAAGTCCGGTCCCGACGCTTCACTCCTCGTGTGCTCCTTCGTTCGCTGTGACGCGGGCGGCCTGCGTCTGCGCTGCTGCTTCCGGTTCTCGACTGAAAGCAGATAGGCGTGCGCGGAGTTGATCGCCTTTAGCTTCTCTTCGGCGGCCTCTTTGAGCTTGGGGTCCGATTGAAATCGGTCGGGATGCCAGACCTTGACCAGCACGCGATAAGCGGATTCGATCTCTTTCCTGCTTGCGCCCGGCTCGAGGTCGAGCGCCTGCAGCGCCTGGCATGTTTCGCAACGCGCGCCCTCTTCATTCACCGCGTTACCGCACACGCACTCGCTTGTCGCGATCAACAATCTCTCCCCATTGCATGGCCTGATTTGGAATCTGCCGCGATTATAGGTGCGTTCCGCAGGCGTAAACCGTAATGCCCGTCACCAAAGTACCGCCGCGCAAAATGGCGGTCTCAAACCGCATCGCAGACGTCGCGTGACCGCAGCGACTTTCGAAATCGGTAGAATAGAGTTGGATGGCTTTTACCGAACAATACGATGTGGTCGTAGTGGGCGCAGGACACGCCGGATGCGAAGCCGCGATGGCTGCCGCGCGCATGGGCCTAAAAACTGCCCTCATCACCATGAACCTCGACCTGATCGCCCAGATGAGCTGCAA
>Ga0181516_10000245_pt1 | contig 54705 bp, 41 predicted proteins | sample PEATcosm2014_Bin_25_FD_121104 | JGI IMG/M metagenome (GOLD analysis project Ga0181516, IMG submission 121104) | Peatland microbial communities from MTU Mesocosm Facility, Houghton, MI, USA - PEATcosm2014_Bin01_10_metaG | ecosystem: Environmental > Terrestrial > Soil > Wetlands > Peat | place...
CGGTGGTCAGCAGCAGGCCGCGCCCTTTTACGTCAATCGAGCCGCCCTCCAAGACCATTTGGCGCGGGCTGCCTGCGTTATCTGTCACGGCGTCAAAGACTGGGCAATCGCGCGCCTCTGCTACTTTCACGGGGAGCGTGTTATCGAGCTGCCAATTCTTGTACTTGGCCCAGGCGTTGAACTTCCAGTTGGTGAGCGCGACTTCGCCAGCCTTATTTCTTACAAAGATGGGACCGGAGTCGCGCAGCCAGCCGCGATTGGTGGGCCACTGGTGAAAGGCAATGCGATCCGCGAGGGCCGGCAATACATTTGCATCCGTCAATATAGTCCGCGCTGCGGCCTCGGCCCTGGAATCGTTGACGATCAACTCCACGCCGGCGGCGCGCGCCAGGTGGCGCACAATCTCGGCATAGACGTAGGGAATCGGCGCGAATTTCCCCGGCCAATCGGTGCGGTTGTGGGGCCACGCCAGCCAGGTTGCACGCTGCGGCTCCCATTCGGCGGGCATGCGGTAACCCAATGCAGCCGGAGAGTCTGTTGCGGTCTTTCGGGTCATTTACTTTCCAAATCTCTGCGTAATGGGGCCGTAGGCGTCGATGCGGCGGTCACGCAGGAAGGGCCAGTTGCGGCGAATCTCCTCTTGCAGTTTGACGTCCACGGTGCCGATGAGAATCTCTTCCGCCTCGTGCGAGGCGCGGGCAATGATGCGTCCGAAGGGATCGGCAAGGAAGGAGCCGCCCCAGAAATCCAGCCCCGCGCCCTGCACCTCGTTGCCGCGAATGTTCCCGGTCTCGTGCCCCACGCGGTTGACCGCCCCGACGAAGACTCCGTTGGCGATGGCGTGGGCGCGCTGGATGGTGACCCATGCATCGTATTGCGCCGCGCCCCACTCGGCTTTTTCCGAGGGGTGCCAGCCAATTGCGGTGGGATAGAAGATGACGTTGGCTCCCTGAAGTGCGGTAAGGCGCGCGCCCTCGGGATACCACTGGTCCCAGCAGACGAGAGTCCCAACCGAACCCTGCTCAAGATCAAAGCTCTTGAAGCCGAGGTCGCCCGGCGTGAAGTAGTATTTCTCGTAATAGAGCGGGTCGTCGGGGATGTGCATCTTGCGATATATGCCGCGGATTTCGCCGTCGCTGCCGAGGATGACGGCGGTGTTGTGGTAAAGCCCTGGGGCACGCCGCTCAAAGAGCGAAAGCTCAATGGCGATCTTCAATTCGCGGGCCAGGGCGCTGAAGCGCGCGGTGCTCGCTCCGGGGATTGGCTCGGCCAGATCGAAGAGCGCGGTGTCTTCGCGCTGGCAGAAATACTGGGTCAGGAAGAGTTCGGGCAGGCAGACCACCTGCGCGCCGCTGCGCGCCGCCTCGCGGACATGGGCGACCGCGCGCTCCAGGTTGTCCTCCGGATCGGGGGAACAGCGCATCTGTACCAGGCCCACTTCAAATTTGTCGGGCGCCACAAAATCCTCCAGCACTTTGAAAGTCAGGCCCTAGAATACCAAAGAGAAAGGCGCATCCAATGGTATCCTTCTTCCGTTGGCTTGCTACCTATGACTATCCTGCCAAAACGCGTTGATGACCATATCGAACTCTCGCACGAGTCGATCCGCGAGGCCGAGGAGAATTTCAACCGCCACCTGAAGCGCGTCGGACTGAAACACACCGGACAGCGCGATGCGATCCTGCGGACGTTTCTGGAAACCCACGACCACCTCTCGACCGAGGAGTTGCATCAACTGGTGAAGCGCAGCGATCCGCGGATCGGCTTTACGACGGTGTACCGCACGCTGAAGCTGCTGGCCGAATGCGGCCTTGCCAGCGAAGTGGCTTTCCACGACGGCGTGACCCGTTACGAACATCAGTACAACCGCCGCAGCCACCACCACATGGTTTGCACGGAGTGTGGCAGTTCGGTGGAGTTTTTTTCGCAGGAGATCGAGAAGCTGGAGAAGGACATCGGGCGCAAGCATCACTACGCCACCACGCGCCATACCTTCCAGGTGTACGGCATCTGCGACCAGTGCCAGAAGAAGAAGCCGACGCGGCGCGGATTGATGCAGGGCTGAAGGGTGATGCGAGGACCGAAGATTCAGCCGGCGTTGTTGACACCGGCCACCCGGAACAATTATTTCTGAGGGCTTTCTCCGCCCACCCGCGGATGGCGCAGGCGTGCAGCGCGGCACCCGAGTTTCTGGAAAGGAAACCATTGATCATCAAGGTCTTTTACCACGATAAGTGTTTTGACGGAGCCTGCTCGGCCTCGCTGTTTACGCGCTTCTACCGCGAACGCATCCGGCGCGACGCGCAGTTCGAATACCAGGGACTGCTGCATCGCGCGGGAGCGCTCTTCAATGTCGAGGACTTCAGCGGAGACGAAAACGCGATCGTCGATTTCAAGTATCTTGCCTCGGAGAAGCTGACCTGGTGGTTTGATCACCACGAGAGCGCGTTTCTCACGGAGGCGGATGCGGAGCACTTCGAGCGGGAGTCGAGCAACAAGATGTTCTTCGATCCCGATTTCAAATCCTGCACAAAGTTCCTGGCGACGGTGGCGCAGAGCCGCTTTGGCTTTGACACGGCTCCGGTGGCGGAGCTGGTGCATTGGGCCGACATCGTGGACGGCGCATCGTACGCGAGCGCGGAAGCCGCGGTCGGCATGAAAGAGCCGGCGATGCGCATCACCATGACGATTGAAGCCAATCAGGATCCGACGTTCATTCCGCGGCTGATCGACCTGCTGGCGTACCGCCCGCTGGAGGAAATTATTGCGACGCCATTTGTCGCCGAGCAGATTCCGCCGCTGCTGGAGCGGCACACACGCTCGATCGAGATTATCCGCAAGCACAGCGCGTGCGTAGACCAGACGATTTTCTTCGACGTGACCGGATACGACCTGGAGGGCTACAACAAGTTCATCCCGTACTACCTGCATCCGGAGAGCGTGTACAGCGTTGGACTGAGCAAGAGCAGCTTCCGGGTGAAGATTTCCGTGGGTTCCAACCCATGGACGGATGCGGAGAACATGATCAATCTCGCCAAGATATGCGAGCGCTACGGCGGCGGAGGACATGCGCGGGTGGGGGCCATCAGCTTTCCGCCGGGTGAGTTTGCGCGCGCGACAGAAGCGGCCGAGGAGATCGTGGCGGAATTGCGCTCACACGCCCGCAGAAACCACGCAAAATAAGGAAAAACGACCGTTTTTCGCTGCCCGCCGGAGGTTACGGCGGGCAGTACCGTCTGCGAGTGATTCGGGACAGGGATTGCACGGGTGGTTAATCGTTGGAAAGGCCTTGGTTATAAGTTGGTGAATCGTTCGACAGGTGCGGAAAGGATTGCAGGATCAGTCAACGCGCGGCGGGGGTTCGGATGTCAAAAGAGTTACTGCGTAGAGATACGCCGGGAGGGCTGAGAGGAGGCGTACCGCTGGCGCAACCGGGGCGGGATGATCACGAAGCGCCAGCTCGAGTTCAGGCGACCTTACCAAATCCGGTGATAGGTTCAGCCGTGAGGGGCGCGGCTTCGGTTTGCTCTGGCTCGGGAGAGAGCACTTTCATTTTGTTCCAGTCGTACGGAAACTCCCTGCCGCAATCAAGACAGACAACATAGGTTCCCGTGACATCGGCCGCGTGGGAGTGATTTGCGCTACTTCGTTTTGCGGTGATGGGGAAACTGTACCTCTTGTGCCAGCAGCCGAAGAGCATGTCGAACACATCGACAAACATCAATCTACCTCCTGGTCCCTAGAGCGAAAAACCTGACATCTCGCAGCTCGAACATCAACTACTTAGATTCGCGGCAGAGCAGAAAGGTTCGATAACCGTTGTAACTCGATTTGCCGCGCTATGTATAAGTTAGGTACGGGGTCAGAGAGTAGTCGCCGTGGCATCGGCGAGGGGAAGTTCTGGAAAAGGCCGAAAAGTGGGGGATCGAGTAGAGCGGCCGGGTTTTCCTCATGCGCGCTCGGCTTCCTTGTCGGCTGAGCGGTACAATCGGCGATAGCCATGTCTTCCGATTTCGTTCATCTGCATCTTCATACCGACTATTCCATGCTGGACGGCGCCTGCGACACCAAGCTGCTTTGCAAGCGCGCCAAGGAACTTGGGATGCCTGCCGTCGCAATGACGGACCACGGCAACATCTTCGGGGCAGTGCATTTCTTCAACGACGCGAAAGAGGCCGGGATCAAACCGATCCTGGGCTGCGAGCTATACGTCTGCAAGAAGGAAGACCACCGGGCGGAGCCGCAGGGCGACAGCTACAACCACCTGATCGTGCTGGCCGAGAACGAAGCCGGCTACAAAAACCTGACGAAGATCTGCTCGGAGGCGTCACTGCACGGCTTTTATTACAAGCCGCGAGTGAGCAAGCGCTATCTGGCGGAACATGCGGAGGGGTTGATCGGGTTGTCAGCGTGCCTGAAAGGCGAGGTTGCGGAGCGGTTGACGGAAGGGAAGTATGAGGCGGCGCGCTCGGCGGCGAAGACGCTGGAGGATATCTTCGGGCGGGGAAACTTCTTCCTTGAGATACAGGACCAGGGACTGGAAGAGGAGAAGAGGATTCACAAAGACCTGTTCCGGCTGGAAAAGGATCTGGACATTCCGATGGTGGCGACGAACGACAGCCACTACATCTGCGAAGACGATTGCCGGGCGCAGGACGTGATGGTTTGCATCCAGACGGGCAAGTCGATCAACGATCCGAACCGGATGAAGTTCCAGACCAACCAGTTCTTCATGAAGAGCTACGAGGAGATGGGCAAGGTCTTCCAGGGATACGAGCAGGTGCTGCGGCGGACGGTTGGAATCGCCGAGCGCTGCCGACTGAAGCTGGAGAAGATCGAGAATCCGTGGCCGAAGTTCGACGTGCCGGAGGGCGAGACGATCGACAGCTACTTCGAGCGGATTGCGCGCGAAGGCATGGCGAGGCGGATGAATCTGCTGCGCGAGCTGAAGGAACTGGGCAAGCTGCGGCACAGCTTTGGCGAGTACGAAGAGCGCCTGAACCGCGAGATCGGCATCATCAAGCAGATGAAGTTTCCCGGCTATTTCCTGATTGTGTGGGACTTTATCCGCTATGCGAAGGAGCAGGGAATTCCGGTGGGGCCGGGGCGCGGATCAGCCGCCGGGTCACTGGTGGGCTATGCGATGGGGATTACGGACATTGATCCGATCCAGAATGAACTGCTGTTTGAGCGCTTCCTGAATCCCGAACGCATTTCCATGCCCGATATCGACGTGGATTTCTGCATGAACCGGCGCGGCGAGGTCATTACCTATGTGACCGAAAAGTACGGGCGCGAGCAGGTGGCGCAGATCATCACCTTTGGCACGCTGGCGGCCAAGGCCGCGATCAAGGACACGGGGCGTGTTCTGGACATGCCGTACAGCGAGGTGGACCGTATCGCCAAGATGATTCCGGGAACACCAGGAATGACGATCGACAAGGCGATGGCGGACGTGACGGCGTTCCACGACGTGTATACGAACGATCCGGAGATCCGCAACCTGGTGGACACGGCGAAGAAGCTGGAAGGGATGGTGCGGAACTCCGGCGTACATGCGAGCGCGGTGGTGATTGCTCCGGTGCCGCTGGATGAACTGGTGCCGCTGTACAAGACGAAGAACGACGAAATCGTCACCGCCTACGATATGAAGGCCGTCGAAAAGATGGGCCTGCTGAAGATGGACTTCCTTGGGCTGACGACGCTGACGATCATCGACGACTGCCTGAAGCTGATCAAGATGACGCGCGGCGAAAGCGTAGTGATGGAGAAGATTTCGCTGGAGGACAAGGAGACATTCGAGAAGGTCTTCCACAAGGCGCAGACCTCGGGGGTCTTCCAGTTTGAATCCGATGGAATGCGGGACGTGCTGCGGCGCTACCAGCCGACGACGGTGGAAGACCTGACGGCGTTGAACGCGCTGTACCGTCCGGGACCGATTCAGGGCGGCATGATCGATGATTTCATTGAGCGCAAGTGGGGACGCAAGAAGGTTGACTACATGCTGCCGGAGCTGGAGCGGCTGCTGAAAGAAACGCTCGGCGTAATCGTCTACCAGGAACAGGTGATGCAGATCGCCAACGTCATCGCCGGCTACTCGCTGGGCGAGGCCGACCTGCTGCGGCGCGCGATGGGCAAGAAGAACGTTGAGGAGATGGACAAGCAGCGCGAGCGCTTTATGCAGGGCGCGGCGGAGCGGAAGTTTTCAGCGGAGCGGGCCGGGCACATTTTCGACCTGATGGCGGAGTTTGCGGGATACGGCTTCAACAAGTCGCACTCGGCGGCCTATGCGCTGGTGGCCTATCACACGGCTTACCTGAAGACGCACTACCCGGTGGAGTTCATGGCGGCGCTGCTGACTTCCGTTACGGGCAAGACCGAGGATGTGGTGAAGTACATCGCGGAGTCGCGCGAGATGGGGATTGAGGTGCTTGCGCCGGACGTACACGAGTCAGCGTCGAACTTTACTCCGATCATTTCGCCGGAGGGACTTAAGATCCGCTTCGGGCTTTCGGCGGTGAAGAACGTTGGGCAAAATGCGATTGGCTCAATTGTGGAGGCGCGGGGCGCGGGGCGCTTCAAGGGGCTTCACGATTTCTGCGAGCGGGTGGACCTGCGGCAGCTCAACAAAAGGGTGCTGGAGTCGCTGATCAAGAGCGGGGCGATGGATTCGCTGGGGCGGCGCTCGCAACTGATGGATGCGCTGGACAAGGCGATGGAGCAGGCGCAGAAGGCGGCGCGGGACCGCGACGCGGGGCAGCACGGGCTCTTCGGCATCTTCGAAGAGGCCAACCCAGGGGCGACGGCGGCAGAAAGGCTGCCGAATACTCCGGACTGGGAAGAGTCGGTGCGGTTGGCGAACGAGAAGGAGATTCTCGGCTTCTGGATCAGCGGCCATCCGCTGGAAAAATATCAGGAAAAGATCGAAGACCTGCACGCGTTGAAGAGTACGGAAGTGCTGGCGATGAGGCGCTCGACGCCGAAGAATGAGGATGTCGCGGTGGCGGGGCTAATCACGGGCCTGCGCATTGCGAAGACCCGCAAGGGCGACCTGATGGCCGGGTTGGTGCTGGAAGATATGCAGGGGCGGGTGGAAGCGGCCGTCTTTCCTGAGGCGTACAAAAAGCTGAGCGAAAAGGTGAAGCTGGAGATTCCGGTGCTGGTGAAGGCGGCGGTGCGGGTGGAAGAGGACGCGGCGCCGAAGCTGTTCATCAATGAGATTACGCCGCTGGACGAGGCGAAGGTGAAGCTGCCGCGCTCGCTGCGGATTGCGATTCAACTGCCGGAGTCGCTGCCGGAGACGGTGGACGCGCTGCATGGGTTGTTTATGCGCTCGAAGGGAGACGCCAGGGTGCTGTTTGACCTGGTGAGGCCGGGCGAGTACGTAGTGGTGATGGAGGCCGAAGGCTATAATGTGTTGGCAGACCGGGCGTTTGTAAAGAGCGTGCAGCAGTTGTGCGGGCCGGACTCAATCAAGGTTATCGACTAGGACGAGAAGAACGCATGGAAGCTGGAACGAAGGCAGACCAGGAACTGGAAAAGGTTGAGCACCAGATTGCGCAACTGGAGACGGCTGCGAGCGGCAATCAGGAAGCTCAGAAGCAGCTCCGGGAGCTGCACGACCGGGTGGATGGGCTCCGCAAACAGGTGAATGCGAACTACGACGCGTGGAAGCGCACGGAGCTGGCGCGCCACGCGCAGCGTCCCTACCTGCTGGACTATGTGCAACACATGTTCACGGATTTCTCGGAGATTCATGGCGACCGCGCATTTGGCGACGACGCGGCGATGATCTGCGGCATGGCGCGATTCCAGGGCGAAGAAGTGCTGGTGCTGGGCACGCAGAAGGGGCGCGACACCAAACAGAAGATTTACCGCAACTTCGGGATGCCGAATCCGGAGGGCTACCGCAAGGCGCTGCGGGCGATGAAGATGGCAGAGAAGTTCGGGCGGCCGATTTTGAGTTTTATCGATACGCCGGGAGCGTTTCCGGGGCTGGGCGCGGAAGAGCGCGGCCAGGGCGAGGCGATTGCCCATAACCTGCGCGAGATGGCGCGGCTGAAGGTTCCAATCCTGGTGACGGTGACGGGCGAGGGCGGCTCCGGCGGCGCGCTGGCAATTGCCGTGGGAGACAGGGTTCTGATGCTGGAGAACAGCGTGTATTCGGTGATTTCGCCGGAGGGTTGCGCTTCGATCATGTGGCGCGACGCCAGCAAACGCGACCTGGCGGCACAGGCGATGCACATCACCGCGCCGGACCTGCTGGGATTTGGCATTATCGACGCGATTGTGCCGGAGCCGGAAGGCGGAGCGCATACAGACCACGCCAAGACGGCAGAGATACTGGGCAAGGTGCTGGCGGAGCAGTTGGCGGCAGTGAAGAAGCTGAGCACGGCAGAGATGCTGGACGCGCGCTACCAGAAGTTCAGAACCATGGCACAGTTTTACAAGGAAGAGTAGGGAACGAGCGGGAGTAATGAGACGGAAAAGGCGAGGACGACTCCTCGCCTTTTCCCGTGCTGGCTAGCCTACTGTTTTGTGACCGTCACTTCCACCTGGTAGCTTTTTTTGCTTTGCTGGTCCTCAATGCCGGCCAGCAGCATGGGCTTATCCAGTTTCACGTTACCAATGGCCTCGGCTTCGGCGGTATGAACCACCGGACGGGGAGCGGGTTGCGCTTCATCACCGGCAAGATACTCCAAACGCATGTTGGTCGTCAGCAGCGGTTCGGCATCCGTGCGCTGAAGCCTAGCGCGAATCACCATTCCGCTGGTCACGTACTCCACCGGGTTCGTGTTGGGCAGCGGCACGCGCATCTCACTCTTGGACTCGGCGCTGGCATTGTTGTCGCTGAGCACGATCTTGTGGGTGCGGGTGTTGACCCGCTTGCCGTTCTCCAACTCGTAAATGTTGTAGGTCAGCATGTAGGTTGTGTAAACCTTGGCCTCCCTTTTCTCAGCCTTCTCGGCAAGGGCGGGCGAAGCCTGCGCCGCAGCAAGGGTTGAGGCGGCAACGCACAGTGTGAGCATCAGGGTTTGAAAGAGTCGCATGGTTTCTCCTATTGCGTGGTTCCCACGTCTTCAGTGGGCGCGGGGTTGGTAAGAAAGCGTTTCAGGTCGGCCTCGCGTTCGGCGGTAAGGCGGGCGGTGGTAGCAACGACTTCCGCGCGCGGCGTGTTGTCCACGTACGCGAGGAGCAGACGGTCCTGCTCCGAGAGCGGAGCGGGACGAGGAAAGCGGTCCAGGCGCGGCATGGCAGGCGGGGCCGCGTGCCCGTGACGATGCGATGTCTCGACGACTTTGACGGCAGGCCGGGCCGGCTTTGCGGCCGAAGCGAAATCCTGAGGCCGCGGAGCAGGCGCCGCGAGCGGCGCCAAGGTGCGGACCTGGATTGGTTCCCGCCGATGGCTGAGAACTCCGACCGAAACGGCGAGCAGCAGGAGGGCCGCGGCAGCCAGCCATCCGGCGCGCGGAAAGACGAGCAGCGAAGGCTTGGGTTTCCGCGCAGCCGCAAGGTTTGCAAGGATGCGGGCCTCCAGTCCTCGGCGGGGTTCGACGGCGGAGTATTGCCGCAGCGAGGAATCAAGCCAGCGTTCGGCGAATTCTTTGCGCTCTTCGGGGTTCATAGGGATTTTCCCTCCAGCAATGAAGCGAGCTTCTCTTTGAGCAATTTGCGGGCGCGGAAGAGGCGCGTGCGCACGGATGCCTCGGGGATGCCGAGAATGACGGCGATTTCAGGCGAGTTCAACTCCCCCACGGTGGAGAGGGTGAGCGCGTCACGGAGATCGGCGGGGAGGTTGGCAATCAGCCGCTCGGTGAGCTTCAGCATTTGCGCTCCCATGGCGGACTGCTCGGCGGAGGCTGCGTGGCTGCGGAGCTGTTCGAGCGCGGCGTCGGCAGCGGCCTGGTCGGTGGGCGAAACAAGGCGGCGCTTGTCGAGGGCGATGCGCCATGCGATGCGGGCCAGCCATGCGCGCACGTCGCGGACATCCCCGGCGCCGCGAGGTTGGCGCAGGACGCGGAGGAAGGTTTCCTGGGTGGCGTCTTCGGCGTCGTGATGGTTGCGAAGAACGCTGAAGGCAACTTTGAAGACGAAGCGCGCATGGGCATTGACCAGCTCGTCGAGCGCGACTTCCGAAGCGCCGTTCCCGGTTACGGTTGGTTCGATCAATGCGACATGCTCCAGCACTTTTCAGCGTCCTCAAAGGTAAAGACGCGAGGCAACTCCAAGTGTTCTGAAATCTTTTCGGCGGCGCGGCGGAGATTGCAGAACCTTACATATGTACCAGTTCGGCGGGAGCTTCGCTGGGTATTTCGACGGCGGGCAGGGGATGAGGCTTAGGAGCGCGGCTGGGAGCGTGGTTCTTCTTGGGATCCTTGAGGAGGATGACCATGGGGATCATGACGAGGAAGACGAGGCCCATGACTTTGAAGGCTTCGACAAAGGAGAGCATGGCGGCCTGCTGGCGCACCATTCCGTAGAGGGCTCCGAGGGCCTGGCGGGAGGCGGTTGCGGGGTCAGAGCCCTTGAGGATGAAGAATCCGGTGAACTGGTGAAGGAGTTCGTAGGTGCGCGGCTGGCCGGGAAGCAGATGCTCGACGAGGCGGTTCTGGTGGAACTGCTGGCGACGGGCGAGCAGGGTGGTCATGACGGCGATTCCGACGCTGCCGCCGATGTTGCGCATGAGATTGAAGATGCTGGTGGCGTTGCCCATTCTTTCACGGGGGACGTGGGACATGGCGGCGGCCGAGAGGGGAATGAACATGCAGGCCATGGCTCCGCCCTGCAAGACCTGAGGCCAGAAGATGTCCCAGTAGCCGGCATTGAGGTTGAGTCCGGCGAGCATGAACATGGTTCCGGCGGCGACGGCAAAGCCGCCAACAAGGAGCTTGCGGACATCCATACGGGCGGCAATGGCTCCGACAATGAAGGTGAGCAGGAGGGAGCCGAGTCCACGCGGGGAGAGCGCCAGTCCGGCCTGCATGGAGGGATAGTTCAGCAGAGTTTCAAGATACTGCGGCAGCAGCACCATGCTGGCGTAGAGGCAGAAGCCGACGGCAGACATGAGGCAGACGCCGACGGCGAAGGAGCGGTCCTTGAGGGCGCGGAGATCGACGATGGGGTGCGCGACGGTGAACTCGCGCCAGACGAAGGCGAGAAGCCCGGCAACGCAGAGGAGGGCTTCGATGCGAATGTCGCGCGAGCCGAGCCAGTCCTTGCGCTGGCCGGTGTCAAGGAGGATTTGCAGGGAGCCGAGGCCGAGGGCGAGGAGTCCGATGCCCCAGAGATCCACTCCGGCGTCGCGCTTGAGTTTGAGATAAGAGGGATCGTGGATGAAGCGCGCCATCATGCCGAGGGAGAAGATTCCGACGGGGATGTTGAGGTAGAAGATCCAGCGCCAAGTGTAATTGTCAGTGATCCAGCCGCCGAGAGTGGGGCCGACGATGGGCGCAACGATGATTCCAAGGGCGTAGGCGGCCATGGCCTGGCCGTGCTTCTCCTTGGGGAAGGTCTCAAAGAGAATGGCCTGGGCGAGAGGCTGGAGACCGCCTCCGGCAAGGCCCTGGAAGACGCGGAAGATGATCAACTGCGTGAGGCTGGTGGCGGTGCCGCAGAGCAAAGAAGCAAGGGTGAATCCGGCGACGCAGAAAAGGAGCATCTTGCGGCGGCCAAAGTAGCTGGCCAGCCATCCGGACATGGGCAGGACGATGGCGTTGGCGACGAGGTAGGAGGTGACAACCCAGGTGCCCTCCTCGTAGGTGGCGCTGAGGTTGCCGGAGATGTGCGGAATGGAGACGTTGACGACCGTTGTGTCAAGGACTTCCATGAAGGTGGCGAGCATCACGGAGATGGTCACAATCCACGGATTGACGTGCTGGCGGAGGACGGCGGTCATGGCAAAGTCCCAAGGACGTGGCCCGGAAATGCAGGGCGAGCGCTGGCTGGGGAACTTCGCAGATTAGCCCTGTCCGGGTTGCGGGTCTGTGATGCAGAACACCACGAGGGGGTAAATATTTTCATCACAAGCGCCGGTCAGCGCGGGAATCAGGGCATCTGATGGGGCGAGTGTGCAGTCTGGTGCGGGAGGCGGCAAAGGGAGTTGACGGCTGCCGTATAATGACCGAGGACAAAAGCACGCAACCCTTTGCAGGCAAGCTAATTGCGTGCGCTTGAAGGATGGCTTCTCAATGGCAAGTATCGACGTTGCCCTGAAGCAGGGCACGGACAGCCGCCAACATCGCGAGCCGGTCGTCAACAATTTCAGCATACAGGTCGCTACGGTAAACGGTTCGGGATCGCAATCCGCGAACTCGGTTTTGCTGCGCACCATCTTTTTGATGGGCGTGCCGGTGAGCGGCAAGAATCTGTTTCCCTCAAACATTGCCGGGCTGCCGACCTGGTTCACGATCAGGGTGAGCAAGGACGGCTACGTGGCTCGCAAGCGCGATCCGGAGATTCTGGTGGCGATGAATCCGGAGTCGGCGGCGGACGACGTGCGCGCGCTGAAGCCGGGTTCGGTGGTGGTGTTTGACGAGCCGCTGAAGCTGGATGCGCTGCGCGACGACCTGGAGTTTTTCTCCGTCCCGTTTGACAAGCTGGCGGGGCCGGTTGCTCCGGAGCCGAAGCTGAAGAAGCTGCTGCGCAACATGGTGTACACCGGGGTGCTGGCACATCTGCTGCGGCTGGAGATGCCGGAGATGGAAACGGCGATCAGCAAGCAGTTCAGCGGAAAGAAGCGCGCCACCGAGGTGAACGTGGCGGCGGCGCGGGTGGGCTATGAGTACGCCGTGGCGAACTTTGAGCGCTCACGCTTTATGGTGGAGCGGATGAACGAGAACGCCAACAAGATCATCATCGATGGGAACGCGGCGGCGGCGATGGGAGCGTTGTTCGGCGGGGTGACGGTGGTGCCGTGGTATCCGATTACGCCTTCGTCCTCGCTGGTTGAGAGCCTGATGGATCTGCTGAAGGAGCATCGCGTGGACGCCGAGGGCAGGGCGACGTTTGCGGTGGTGCAGGCCGAGGACGAACTGGCGGCGATCGGCATGGTGCTGGGGGCAAACTGGGCAGGCGCGCGGGCGATGACGGCAACGTCAGGGCCGGGCATTTCGCTGATGGCGGAGTTCACCGGGCTGGGATACTACGCGGAGATTCCGGCGGTGATCTGGGATGTGCAGAGGGTTGGGCCCTCGACGGGATTGCCGACGCGGACGGCGCAGGGCGATCTGCTTTCGACAGCGTTTCTTTCGCATGGAGACACGAAGCATCCGATGCTGCTGCCGGGATCGGTGACGGAGTGTTTTGAATTTGGCATGACGGCCTTCGACCTGGCGGAGCGGTTGCAGACTCCGGTGTTTGTGATGAGCGACCTGGATATTGGGATGAACAACTGGGTGAGCGATCCATTCCCGTATCCCGAAGCGCCGCTGGACCGGGGCAAGGTTTTGAGCAAGGAAGACCTGGACAGGCTGGGGAGCTTTGCGCGCTACAAGGATGTGGACGGCGACGGCATTGGATACCGCACGCTGCCGGGGACGGAACATCCGAACGCGGCGTGGTTTGCACGCGGCAGCGGACACAACGAAAAGGCTCAGTACTCGGAGCGTCCGGAAGATTACGTGAACAACCTCGACCGGCTGAATCATAAGTGGGAGACGGCGCGGAGGATTGTTCCGGGGCCGGTGCTGGAGCACAGCGCGAAGGGCGCGAAGATTGGGATCATCGCATTTGGCTCCTCGCACTGGGCGGTGCTGGAAAGCCTGGACGAATTGAAGCAGCAGGGCGTGGAAGCCGATTATCTGCGGCTGCGGGCGTATCCGTTCAACGCGGCGGTCGCGGAGTTTATTGCGGCGCACGAGCGGGTGTACGTGATTGAGCAGAACCGCGACGCGCAGATGCTGCAACTGATCAAGATGGATATTGCGGCGGAAGAGGTTGTGAAACTGCGCAGCGTGCTGCACTACAACGGGCATCCGCTGGAAGCGCAGGCCGTGACCGAGAGCATTGTTTTGCAGGAGGCGAAGTAATGGCCACCACACCGGCAGTGAAGACGAACCACATCGGACTTTCCGTGATTGACTACCGCGGGAGCAAGAGCACTCTGTGCGCGGGATGCGGACATAACGCGATCAGCGAACGCATCATCGACGCATTCTATGAGATGGGCATTGAGCCGGAGCACGTTGCCAAGGTGAGCGGGATTGGCTGCTCATCGAAGACTCCGGCGTATTTCCTGAGCCGCGCGCACAGCTTCAACTCGGTGCATGGACGCATGCCGGCGATTGCGACGGGCGCGGCGGTGGCGAATCACAAGATGCTCTACATCGGCGTGAGCGGCGACGGCGATACGGCCTCGATCGGGATGGGACAGTTCGCACACCTGATGCGGCGCAACCTGCCGCTTATCTACATTATTGAAGACAACGGCGTGTACGGATTGACGAAGGGACAGTTTTCAGCGACGGCGGATATTGGATCGAGGCTGAAGACCGGAACGATCAACGAGCTTCCGGCGATTGATACCTGCGCGCTGGCGATTGAGTTGGGCGCGACGTTTGTGGCGCGCAGCTTCAGCGGCGACAAGAAACAGCTTGCAGCGCTGCTGAAGGCAGCCATCGCGCACAACGGGACGGTGCTGCTGGACGTGATCTCTCCCTGCGTGACGTTCAACGACCACGAAGGCTCGACGAAGAGCTACAAGTTCATGAAGGATCACGAGGAGCCGCTGCAAGACATCAACTTCGTTCCGTCATTTGAAGAAATCGATGTGGAGTACGAGCCGGGAAGCGGAGTGGATATCACGCTGCACGACGGCTCAAAGATGCACCTGACGAAGTTGGAAGAGGACTTCAATCCGACGAAGCGGATTGAGGCGCTGACGCGCCTGGCGGAGGCTCGGGAGAAGAACGAGGTGCTGACCGGGTTGTTCTATCTGAACCCGGGGCTGCCGAGCTTTACCGACCGGCTGAACCTGGTGGATCATCCGCTGGGGACGTTGCCGCAGAGTGTGACGCGTCCGTCGAAGGAAGTGCTGGATGGGATCATGGAGGAGTACCGGTAGAGTTTGGTTGGCAGGGAATTGAAAGGCGCGGAGAGAATCCGCGCCTTTTTTGCGCGCGCAGGAAAGCAAAGTCAAAGGCAAGGTCAACTGGCCACACAAGCCAAAGGAAGGCTTGCAGAGGCCACCATCAACTGATCTGCTGCCGGGGTGCGAGCGAATCGATTATTGCCACGGCGAATCCGGAGCAGTAGAATTGCGACGATTCAGTGCCGCCACTGCCGTGATTGATAGCAGGAACACAGAAGAAGGCAAGAGCACGCAAGGCTGCTTAGGGAGACAAGGATGGCTTTCAAATCTTTCCGCAAGGCGTTTATGTGCGCTGTAATGTTGGGTTGTTTTGTCATAGGATGCTCGGCGCTCAGCAGTAATTCTCACGCAACTCCAAGCGACACAGTGCTTCACAATCAGGATGTGTTGGATCTGCTTAAGGCCGGTCTTTCTCCGGAAGTTGTAGTGGCTAAGATCGCTTCCTCCGAAACAGCGTTTGATACTTCGGCCGCCTCTCTGAAAGAGTTAAAGGGGGCGAACGTCCCCGAAACGGTGATTCTAGCAATGGTGAAGGCGTCGGCTCCAAAGAGCATGCAGGCGCCGGTAACGGACAGTTTCCCGGGGGACGAATACGGACATCTGAAGGTCTATCGTCAGCACCGCTATATGGGGTCTGGCCTGGCCCCGTCAATCTGGGTGAATAAAGTGCAGGTCGCCCGAGTCGGCAGTGGTCGTCACTGTAGCATCCGACTGCATCCAGGTATCTATGAGATTCGCTCCGATGACAAGTCGTCACTGATTACGCTGACGGTTGAGAGGGGGAAGGAATATTACATCCGGGTGGACGAGGAACCTGGGGTCTGGAAGGGTCACGGGAAGCTGACTCTGATCACTGTCGAGCAGGGCAGCGGAGAATATAAGCTCCAGAAGCCAATTGAGAAAGACCGCAGGATCGCGAAGGATATGCTGGAGGGTGACTCTGCGCCCGATAGTGCTGAATAGCACGACGAAGGGTTAGAGGCGCGGAGAGAATCCGCGCCTTTTTTGCGCGCGCAGGAAAGCAAAGTCAAAGGCAAGGTCAACTGCCCCACAAGGTAAAGGAGGGCTTGTATGGGCCACTCGTATGCCCGTCTGTCCATAAGTTGCTTCCGCCCTTTATAATCGCTTGTTCCTGTCTATTAGTTTGAGGAGTTCTTGTGGCCTATAACGATCTGCGTGAATGGATAGCGGCGCTGGATAAAGCCGGTGAGTTGAAGCGCATCACTGCCGAAGTCGATCCGGTGCTGGAAGTGACCGAGATTACCGACCGGGTTTCCAAGTGGGGCGCGAAGAACGGCAAGGGGCCGGGCGGTCCGGCGCTGTTGTTTGAGAACGTGAAGGGGCACGCGGGGCACAAGATTTTCATCAACCAGTTTGGCTCTGAGCGGCGGATGAACCTGGCTCTGGGGTCGAACTCGCTCGACGAGATCGCAGAGCGGATTCACCAGATGATGGACGTGAAGACGCCGCAGGGGTTGCTGGAAAAGATCAAGATGCTGCCAATGCTGGCGGAGCTGGGGAACGTGTTTCCGAAAAGGGTATCGAGCGGGCCGTGCAAAGAGGTGATCAAGCGCAAGGATTTTTCGCTGCTGGATTTTCCGATTCTGCAATGCTGGCCGCAGGATGGCGGACGCTTTATTACGCTGCCCTGCGTGATGACGCGCGATCCCCGGACGGGGAAGCGGAATATCGGGATGTACCGGATGCACGTGTATGACGCGACCACGACGGGGATGCACTGGCAACGGCACAAGAACGCGGCGGAGCATCAGCGGGAGTTGATGCGCGCGGCGGTGGCGAACGGGCCGACGCTAGGGAAGACCTCCTCGGTGGACATTATGGCCCGGAGCGGCGGCGCGAGCATCGCGGTGCAGGGCAAGCCGGTGAACGGGCGGATGGACGTTGCGGTGGCGATCGGGACCGATCCGGCGCTGACGTTTTCGGCGATTGTGCCCGCGCCTCCGGAGATTGAGGAGTACATGATCGCGGGCTTTTTGCGCGGGAAGCCGGTGGAGGTAGTGAAGTGCGAGACGAGCGACCTGGAGGTTCCAGCGAACGCGGAGATCGTGCTGGAAGGGTACGTTGATATCGGCGAGATGAAGGTGGAAGGACCGTTCGGCGATCACACGGGATTCTATTCGCTGGAGGATGTGTATCCGGTGTTCCATGTGGAGTGCATCACGCACCGCAAGAATCCGATTTACGCGGCGACGATTGTGGGCAAGCCTCCGCAGGAGGACGCGTGGATGGCGCTGGCAGTGGAGCGGATCTTTTTGCCGGCGGCGAAGATGATGATTCCGGAGCTGGTGGACTTCCATCTGCCACCAGAAGGCGTGGCGCACAATCTGATGATTATCTCGATACGGAAGTCGTATCCGGGGCAGGCCCCCAAGGTGATTAACGCGATCTGGTCGCTGGGGCAGGCGATGTTCACCAAGTGCATTGTGGTGGTGGACGAGGACTGCGATGTGAAAGATCTGCGCGAGGTTACGCTGCGTGCACTGAACAACATTGATCCGGAGCGGGATATTCAGTTCATGCTGGGGCCGGTGGATTCGCTGGACCATGCCTCCAGGCTGCCGAACTTTGGAAGCAAGATGGGGATCGATGCGACGCGCAAGTGGTCGACGGAGGGTTTTGACAGGCCGTGGCCGGATGAAGTCGAGATGAGCGACGAGGTGAAGCAAAGGATCACAAAGCGCTGGAAGGAATTTGGACTGGAGTAGGGAGCGGAAGGTCACAAGAGAATGCGCCTCATGAGGAGGCGCATTTTTGTTGGATTCGAAAGGTGGAGCTGAACCTTTGTGCCACTACCGAAAGTGCAGGATGGCCACGACCACGGTAGTCCAGAAGATCAGCGCGAGGACAGAGGCCACTAATAATCCGCTGAACGCCGAGCGCGGAAGATGAGAGTGCGAGAGCGGCACGCTGCCACGGAGAGGAAGACTCGTCACCGGTTTATGACGGTGAAAAATAGAATGCGTGAGTACATGACCCATAAGTGTCACCACTTGCCAGAGACAACACCGCACGATGGGGGGAGGGGCGGGATAAGGGCTAACGGCAATAAACAATCGTAAAAGTAAGCACGCTCCAGAAGAGAGTCGAAATCATGGAAGCCAGAAACAGCCCTTCCAATGCAGCCAGCGCAGAATGCGAATGAGTGAGAGTAGCGCGCCCGCTGCAAAGGGTAATCAAAGCTCTTCCGCGCACATCTGTTTGCAGGTGTTGGATGGAGCGCCGGAGCTGATTCAGGCGTGACACGAATGGCTGCCTTCCCGGGAAAACAATTAACACGAAAGGAGTATGCGGCCAAGCGAGCGCTGAATCCAGAAAAATGTGAGGAATTAAGGCTGCGTAGTGAACTTAAGTCACTTGACGAGCGGCACCTTTGTGGTGGCTTGGCGTCCATCGGCGCTGGAGAGCACGAAGCGGATACGCTCGGCGATGGGTGGATGAGAGTAGCTCCAGAAGACGAGCAGGGGAGATGGCGTGGGGTAGGAGTACGACTTTTCGCCGAGCAGTTGAAAGGCCTGCGCGGCGTTCTGCGCGGCATCCGGGGTAACGGAACGGGTGATGGCCAGGCCGTAAGCGTCGGCATTGTGCTCCTCCCAGCGGCTGAATGCGCTGGCAAGCGGCGAGGAGAGGAAGGAGAGCAGCGCGGCCAGCAGGAGCAGCACGGGAAGCGAGGACCAGTCGCCAAGGGAGCGGATCTGCCAGGCCGGGCCGTAGCGGGCAAGCACGGCCTCGGCGAGGCGCTGGGCGAGCCAGATACCCGCGAAGGAGAGCAGCGCGGTGAAGGCAAGTCCAAGGTAGATGTGGTGGAGCACGTAGTGGCCCATCTCATGTCCAAAGATGAAGGTCGTCTGGCCGGTCGTGAGGTCGCGGGCGGTGGTGTCCCAGACGACGATGCGCTTGGTTGCTCCGAAGCCGGTGACGTAGGCGTTGTAGGTGGTTACCTTGTCGCTGGCGTGCATTAGGAAGATGCGCGACTCGGGAATTTCCAGTCCTGCGGAGTGGGCGAGATTGCGAAGCTGGGTGGTGAGCTGGGGATTGGTGCGGGCAAGCGGCTCAAAGCGGTTGAATAGCGGATCGATGATGACGGGCGCGGCAAAGACCATGGCGGCCATGATGGGCAAGGTGATGAGCCATGAGTAGAACCACCAGCGCCGGGGAGCGCGGCGGATTCCCGTGTACAGGCCAAAGAGGCAGGGGGTGGCAAAGAAAATAGTCAGCAACTCAGCCTTGGCTCCGTCGCCGAGCCATGAGGCCCAGCTCTGCACGCTGAGTCCATAGGCGAGGGAGATGTGGTGAAGGTAGATGTGCTGCGGCAGCTCAAAGATGAAAAGCGTGAGCAGCATGCTGGGGATGAAGATCACGGCCTGCACGAAGCGTTTGCGGGAAATTGCCTCCACGACGCGCTGGACTTTGGGGCCAAAGCGCACGGCGATCAGGACAGCGAAGAGAGCCAGTTCGAACAGGGTGGCGGCCAGAGAAAAGACAACGTAGGTGCGGTACAAGCCCTCGGACTTATGGAACTGCGCCGGCGTAAGCGTGTAAGCGGTGATGGTGCGCTGCGCGACGACTTCTCCGGGAGAGAGCTTGGACGGGCTCGGCATTGGGCCTCATTGCACTGGATTAACGTATCAGCGAATTGTACCGGAGGGGGTGCTGAACCCTTCAATGTTCCGATCTGGAGAGCAACTCCGCAAGATGGCTTTTCCAGATGGCGGGCCAGGTGTGGGTGCCGTGGCCGCGGGTCTCGTCGGTGATGGGCAGCAGCACGAACTTGCCGTTCTTCACGCGCTGAATATCGCGGTCCACAATCTTCAGCTCGGGCGGGTTGATCTGGTCGTCAGCCGAGTTGATAGCCGTGAGCGGCGCGATGATCTTCTCCAGTTGCGGCTCGGGATTGTAATTCCGCGAGGCGTCAAAGTAGTAGAGCATGTCGTTGGCATCGGTGGTGCGCATTCGCGTGGAGATGAAGGTCTCAAGGAAAGCGTCGGCCTCTTCGCGCGTGGGATCGTTCTTCTGCATCTGCAAGGGCGCGCTGCCCATGATGAGCAGTATGTCGAGAGCCGTGGCCAGGCCGTGAGGCGCCTGCGTGTATTCGCCGTTCTTCCACTCGGGATCGTTGCGGATGGCGTCGAGAATCATGCGGCGCATCATGCGGTTGCGTCCGGCAATCTCGATGGGCTGGCTGGCGAGCGGGAGCAGGGCGTCCATGAACTCCGGGTGCTGCTCTCCCCAGAGCCAGGTCTGCATGCCGCCCATGGAAGTTCCCATTACCAGCCGCAGATGGGCTACGCCGAGGCCCTTGGTGAGCAGCTGGTACTGGAGTTCGACCATGTCGTCGTAGTCGTAATGGGGAAAGCGCATGTGCAGGCCGTCGCTGGGCTTGCTGGATTTTCCCTGGCCGATGTTGTCCGGCAAGATGATGAAATACTTCTGCGCGTCCAGAAGCTGGCCGGGGCCAAAGAGCACTCCGGCGAAGTGTTCGACGAGAAACTGGCGGCCTGATCCGCCGGTGCCATGGAGGATGATCACCGCATTCTTTACGACGCCGCTGGCATCTTTGCGGGGCGCGCCGAGGGTGTAGTAGTGAATCTTCACATCCTTCATACGCTCGCCGGAGTTGAAGTGGAAATCGCTGACGGTGAAGTCTCCCTGGTCTGGATTGTGAAAGTCGGTGGACTGAGCGTACAGAAGCAGAGAAGCGAACACGCAGGAGCAGAGGACAAGCGCGCGGGAGAGTTTCATCATGGTTCCTATGTTATCCGCCGAACTGAAGCATGAGGACGACGAGGCGTTGAAAAGGTTGAAGGGCAGCAGCGGGCGCGGGGTGGCGACGCTGAAGTGGCCCCTGCGGGCCAATTTGACACCGCCGAGCAGACCGAAACCGCTGGAAGATCCGATGATCACCGATAAATGCCGATTCATTGCCGTTCCCTGTGCCAAAGCGCATCACAACCCGCGTAGCGCGCCATTCGATTGACGGGTTGCGCCACATACTACAACATAATTGCCAAAGCAGCGCTCAAGGAGAGAACATAAGTTGTTTGTGGTATTGATGTTGACTCCATAAGGAAGTGATTCATACAGATGGCGACAGGGCAGAAAGAAACTCCAACTGAAATCGCAGCAGCCAAGGGAAAGCTAGGAATCTTGATCGTCGGACTGGGTGCGGTGGCCACCACATTTGTGGCAGGCGTGGAAGCCGTACGCAAGGGCATTGCGTCCCCGATCGGTTCGTTGACACAGATGGGGACCATCCGCCTGGGCAAGCGCACGGATGGACGTTCACCGCTGATCAAGGACTTTGTTCCTCTCGCGGATCTGGACGACATCGTCTTCGGCGGCTGGGACATTTTCACTGACAGCGCCTATGAAGCGGCTGCCAACGCCAAGGTTCTGGAACACGAACTGCTGCTCCAGCTCAAACCATTTCTAAGTAAGATCAAGCCGATGCCGGCAGTCTTCGATCATAAGTACGTCAAGCTGATCAGCGGGCCGAACGTGAAGACGGGCAAGAACAAGGCAGACCTCGCCGAGCAGGTTCGCGAGGACATCCGCAACTTCAAGAAGAAGAACAAGTGCTCGCGGCTGGTGATGATCTGGTGCGGCTCGACGGAGAGCTTCCAGAAGCCGGGCAAGGTTCACGCTTCGCTGGAAGCCTTTGAAAAGGGACTGCAGGCGAGCGATCCGAATATTGCGCCTTCGCAGATTTACGCCTACGCGGCGTTGCAGGAGAGCGTTCCCTACGCCAACGGCGCACCGAACCTGACGGTCGATCTGCCGTTCATGCAGGAGCTATCGCGGAAGAACAATGCGCCCATCGCGGGCAAGGACTTCAAGACCGGGCAGACGCTGATGAAGACGATTCTGGCTCCGGGCTTCAAGGCTCGCATGCTGGGCGTGAAGGGCTGGTTCTCGACGAACATCCTGGGCAACCGCGACGGCGAAGTGCTGGAAGATCCGGGCTCATTCAAGACCAAGGAAGAATCGAAGCTGAGCGTGCTGGACGAGATTCTTCAGCCGAAGCTGTATCCCGAGCTCTACGGAGATATCTTCCACAAGGTCCGCATCAATTACTATCCGCCGCGCGGCGACAATAAAGAAGGCTGGGACAACATCGACATCTTTGGCTGGCTCGGCTATCCGATGCAGATCAAGGTCGATTTCCTTTGCCGGGACTCGATTCTTGCGGCTCCGCTGGCGCTGGACATTGTGCTCTTCCTTGACCTGGCGGCGCGCACGCCGGAGCTGAAGGGAATCGGCATCCAGGAATGGATGAGCTTCTACTTCAAGTCTCCGATGACGGCGAAGGGTTTGTATCCCGAGCACGATCTGTTCATCCAGATGATGAAGATGAAGAACACGCTTCGCCATATCCAGGGCGAGGAACTGATTACCCACCTCGGACTTGAGTACTACGACTGAGCTTTGCGAGTGGAAGAATGCATGGCGGCAGGAGCTTCGGCTTCTGCCGTTTTTTTCTTAGCGGGGGCCGTTGGCGCCGGGCTGGAGACGGAAGCCGGGAGTTGCGGTAAGAAACGCTTCGACGGCGGAGGAGTCCATCGGCTTGGCGAAGATGTGTCCCTGGGCGCAGTCGCAGGTCATGCCGCTGAGCAGGTTAAGCTGTTCGCTGGTTTCGGCACCCTCGGCCACCACCTCCATTTGCAGGTTGTGGGCCAGGCTCACGATGGTGCGGACGATGTTCAGGTTCCGCTCGTCTGCCTCCATGTTGCCGACGAAGTACTGGTCAATCTTGAGGGTATCGACCGAGAAGCGGTGCAGGTGCTTGAGCGAGGAGTAACCCGTGCCGAAGTCATCGATGCTGAGGCGCACGCCGAGTTCCTGCAAGCCTGCAAGCACGGGCGCGGTGCGCTCGGGAGTGTCCATGGCGATGCTCTCGCTTAATTCCAAACGCAGAAACTTGCCGTCGAGTCCGGTCTCCTCGAGGGTCTGCCGCACCATGCTCAGGAAGTCCGGCTGCGAGAGCTGGCGGGAGGCAATGTTGACACCGACGCTCAAGGGCAGTTCGGCGCCGAAGTGCTGATGCCAGCGGCGGGCCTCCATGCACGCCTCGCGCAGGACCCATGCGCCGATGGGCACGATGAGGCCGGTCTCTTCCGCGAGGGGGATAAACTCCTCGGGGAGCAGGGTGCCTTTTTCCGGCGAGCGCCAGCGGAGAAGGGCCTCGAAGAGCTCGATCTGTCCGTTGGCCAGGGCCACGATGGGCTGATAGCAGAGGAAGAACTCGCGGCGTTCGAGCGCCTTGCGCAACTGGGATTCCTTGAAGAGGCGCTCGACGGCATGAACGTGCATGCTCTCATCGAAGAGGACGCAGCCGTCGCGGCCGGCGGCTTTGGCCCGGTACATGGCGATGTCGGCGTCCCGCAGCATATGGTCGGCCGATGTGTAGTGGCTGGCGCTGAGCGCCACTCCGATGCTGGTGGTTACGGAAACGTCCTTGCCGCGAATGGAGAAGGGCGTCTTCAGCTTTTCGCCGATGCGATCTGATATACGCAGGGCATCGCTGACGTCGCGAATGTTGTCCAGGAAAATTGCGAACTCATCGCCGCCAAGGCGGGCGACAATGTCGTCGCCGCTGGGCCGGTCACCAGAGTCCGTGCTGCGGCGCAGGCAGGATTCGAGGAGATGCGCCACTTCGATCAGCAGCTCGTCTCCGGCGAGATGCCCAAGGCTGTCGTTAATGACCTTGAAGCGGTCAAGGTCCAGATAAAGCACGGCGCAGAGATAGCCGGGAGTACGCTCCGCGTGCTTGATGGCCATGGCGAGGCGGCTCTGGAAGAGGCGGCGGTTGGGCAACTTTGTAAGAGGATCCTGGAGCGCGGCGATCTCGGCCAGTTCCTTGGCAATCTCCAACTGGTTGATGACCGAGTGCAACTGCGCGGTGCGCTCTTCCACCAGGCGGTCCAGCTCTTCCTGACGCTGCCTTGCCTGCCGGGTGGAGGACCACTTGTCGGCGAGCGCACTGGTTAACTGGATGACTTCGACGGGATCAAAGGGCTTCTTGAGGATTACGAGATTGCCGGAGAGTCCCAGGTGCCGCTCGATGCCGTTCCAGTTATAGTCGGAAAACGCCGTGCAGATGACGACTTGAAGATCGGGATCGACCTCCCATAGACGGGAGATGGTTTCAACGCCATCCCAGCCCGGTGGCATGCGGATATCAATGAAAGCGAGGGCGTAGGGCTGGTCGGTGTCACGGGCCTGCTGAAGAAGCAGCAGTCCTTCCTGCCCCTGCGTGGCGGAGTCGACTGTGTACCCGGGATTGGCGACGCTCGAAGTGCTGAACCATCTTGCGGCGTCGTCGCCCGGCTCAGCGTCACCGGGCCTGGAGCATAGAATGCTCTTCAAGCCGGAGTGGACGGCTTCGTCGTCAGCGACGATGAGCAACCGGAAGTCAGCACTGCTGCCGGTATTCTTCGATTGCCCCATTTTTCCGACCGTTCTCCGCATGAGAGTCATCTCGGGCCTTTGACTGCACCCAGTGTCAGTGGTTCTTATTGCACGACTGCATAGCAACGGTCTGGCAAATCCACTCTGTTCGGAGTGTCCCCAGGGACGATGTTCAACAGAATGTCTGGGGACTGAATCACTGCATCAGCGGCGAGAAGTTCGGTTTCGGGGGAAAGTCTTGAGCCGTTCAACTCATCGGCAAACGCCGATTCCGCTGCCTTGACTTGAGCAGGGAGCGTACCACAATCTGACATTCTACTCACACCGTGCGAAGCTAGCAACTCTTCCCCCTTTCGCCTCTGCACTGCAGCGCTGCTGTCAGGCATCTTCCAGGCAACCCAGGGGCGACCGCGAAGTACTGGCTGTGGCGACGCCATCCGCGACGTGGTTCTCCGCATGGAGAAGCAGGGCGCTGGTGAAGTCGAGCCGTGACCCAGCACAAATATGCCGGGCAATTACTGGCCCCATTATGGTGAGAGAGTGCTAAACATCCTAGCGAATTCAACTTACGAAGACGCGCTCGCAATTACGAAGGTAATTGATTTGCGAATCCGATGTCGCCAGCCGGGGAAGAATGAAAGCAACCTGCCGGGGACTTGCGTGGCCTCCACGGGTGTTATCTTTTCAGCATAGGCATTGAAGCAAAGGACGGGGATGAGACTCTTCCGCAAACTGCTCTGGCTGTTCCTGCTGGCACTCTCTTTGAACGGCGCAACGCCGGCGCAGGATGCGCCCGCATCTCCCGCGCAGGACGTAGCGCCAGCCGCGGAATACCATGTAACGGAAGCGGAGGCCAAGGAACTCTTCCGCTCCCTCGACGATATTCTGCAATTTGCCAGCGAGCACAGCGGACTGCCAATCCGGCATTCGGTGAAGAAGAAGCTGGCCACGCGCGAAGAGGTTGCAAAGTACGTTGAAAAGCGCATGAAGGAGCAGGGAAACGGCGAGCGCTTCGACCGCACCGCGCGCTCGCTGAAAAAGCTGGGACTGCTTCCCCGCGACTTCAATTTCCGCGAGTACATGCTCGGCCTCTACAAGGAGCAGGTGGAGGGATGGTACGACGCGCACAGTAAAACCGTCTATCTGTTGGACTGGGTGGCTCCCGAGGTGCAAAAGCCGGTGATGGCGCACGAGCTGGTCCACGCCTTGCAGGACCAGAGCTACGACCTGGATAAATGGCTGAACGTCACCAAGGACTCCAACGACGACACCGGCCAGATGATCATCGACGAAGAGCGCGCCGCCCGCCAGTCGATCATCGAGGGGCAGGCGATGGTCGTGCTCTACGACTACCAGCTCACCCCCACCGGACAGACGGTGGAAAGCGCTCCGGAGCTGGTGGACTCCATGCGCGCCTCCATCCTGGAGGAAGATGCCGGGTCGCTTTACGGCAAGGCTCCCATCTACCTGCGCGAGGCGCTGCTGTTTCCTTACTCCTATGGCACGGATTTTGTGGTGGCGGTGATGAAAAAGCGAGGCAAGCAGGCGGCCTTCGCCGGCGTTCTGGAGAAGCCTCCGCTGGACACACACCAGATCATGGAGCCGGGCGCCTATCTCGCCGGAGAGCCGCAGGTGCAGGTCAAGGTGGCGCCGCTGGAAAAGCTCCTCGGCCCGGGCTGGCATCGCGAGGATTTCTCAGGACTGGGCGAGATCGACCTGCGCGTGATCCTGCGGCAGTGGAGCGGCAAGGAAGATGCGGCGAAGCTGGCTCCGGCGTGGCGCGGCGGATACTACATGGCCGTCGTCAATAAGAGAGCGCCCAAGGATTCGCCGCTTCCGCTGGCGCTGGTCGTGAACTTCACCACCCCGGAGGCGGCGGCGAAATTCGCCGCGATTTACGAGGCGGAGCTGCCCAAGCGCTACAAGTCTATCCAGGCGGCGAGCGCTCCGCGCCAGTGGACGAGCGAGGAAGGCAACGTGCATCTTTACGTCGAAGGCTCGTCGGTGATCGCGCTGGAGTCATTCACACGGGACGAGGAAGTAAAGATTCACGATGCGCTGCTTGCAGCAGTGAGGAAGCCATACGAGATTCCGGTTGCGCCATAGGCACAGCAGCCACTTCGCTTCTTCTGTTTTCTCCTCCGGTATAATCGATCTTTCCGCTTACTTCTTTACATTCGCAGGAGATTGCATTGGCACAGGCAGAGATCGGCATCATCGGCGGCAGTGGCCTTTATTCCATGAAGGGGCTGACCGATATTCACGAGGTACAACTGGAAACACCCTTCGGCGCGCCCTCGGACCCGTACGTCCTCGGCACCCTTGCCGGACGCAGGGTTGCCTTCCTGGCGCGGCACGGGCGGGGCCATCGCATTCTTCCCACGGAGTTGAACTTCCGCGCCAACATTCACGGCTTCAAGCAGCTCGGCGTCGAGCGCATTCTGTCGGTCTCCGCCGTGGGCTCGCTGAAGGAAGAGCACAAGCCTACGGACTTCGTGATCCCTGACCAGTTCTACGACCGCACCAAGCAGCGCGTTTCCACCTTCTTCGGCGAAGGCATTGTCGCCCACATCGCGTTCGGCGATCCCATCTGCCCCGAGCTTGCAGGAATCGTTGCCAAGGCCGGAGCCACGGCCGGCGTTGTGACCAAGAGCGGCGGCACCTACGTCTGCATGGAAGGGCCGCAGTTCTCCACCAAGGCGGAGAGCAACGCCTACCGCGCCCAGGGCTTTGACCTTGTCGGCATGACAAATCTTCAGGAAGCCAAGCTCGCGCGCGAAGCAGAGATCTGCTACGTCACGATCGCCATGGTCACTGATTACGATTGCTGGCATCCTGACCACGACAGCGTCACCGTGGAGCAGATCATCGGCGTGCTGACGCGCAACGCTGAGAACGCCGCCAACGTTGTGCGCGAGGCTGTTGCGACGCTCCCCACGGCACGCGGTTGCAAGTGCGGACAGGCGCTCGCCATGGCCATCATGACCGCGCCGGATGCGATTCCCGCGACCACCCGCGCAAAGCTCGACCTGCTGGTGGGCAAATATCTTGGCAAAAAGGCGGGCGCATAACGTGTCCATCCTCGTCGTCGGCTCGGTTGCATTCGATACCTTGAAAACTCCATTTGGCGAGCGCAAGAAGATTCTGGGCGGCGCCGCCACCTACTTCTCTCTCTCCGCCAGCTACTTTACGGATGTGCGCGTGGTGGGCGTGGTGGGAGAAGACTTCACCGCCGAGCATGAAGCCGTGCTCAGCAATCGCGGCATTGATACGCGGGGCATCGAGCACGCTCCCGGCAAGACCTTCCACTGGGGCGGCGAGTACGGCGAGAACGTCAACGAGGCGAAGACCAACTTCACCGACCTCAACGTCTTCGAGAACTTTGCGCCGAAGATTCCCGCCGCCTACAATGACTCGGAAATTCTCTTCCTCGCCAACATCCAGCCGGAGTTGCAGCTCGACGTGCGCCGCAAGATGCCGAAGGTTGCGCTGGTGGGCGGCGATACGATGAACCTGTGGATCAACATCAAGCGCGCCGAGCTTCTGGAGACATTGAAAGAAGTCGATATTCTGCTGATCAATGACGGCGAGGCCAAGCTCCTGACGAATGAAAACAGCCTGGTGCTGGCGGCGCGCAAGATCCTCACCCTTGGTCCGCGCTCACTGGTGATCAAACACGGCGAATACGGCGCGACCATTTTCTTCGGGGACGGCTCACACCCGTTTCGTGCTCCCGCGCTGCCCATCGCCGAGGTGCAGGACCCCACCGGCGCCGGCGACACCTTTGCGGGAGGCTTCATGGGCTACATCGCATCCCAGCCCAAGCTGACGCGCAGCGTACTGAAGCACGCCATGTTCTACGGCGGCGTGATGGGATCGTTTACCGTTGAGCGCTTTGGCCCGGAGCGTCTCCTCTCGCTGACGCGCGACGAGATTGAGGAGCGCTTCCAGCTCTTCCGCAGCCTGACACACCTTGACTAACCCACTCTGCAACCGGCGGCACTGAAGTGGACATGGAACGCGAAGAGACGGGGCGGCAAGCACACGGAGACCACGGCGAAATCGTCCTGGTCTCTGCCGTTGCTTTTCTTGTTTCGCTTGCGGCGTTCGCGTGGTTCTATCGTCGCGGCGATATTCTGCTCTACGGAGACGCGGTCGCGCATCTGAACATCGCTCGCCGCCTCAGCGATGCGCGCAATCCGGGGTGGGACCAGATTGGCACGGTGTGGCTGCCGCTGCCGCATCTGCTGGTGGCTCCGTTTGTGGCCTTTGACGGGCTCTGGCGCACCGGAATCGGCGGCTCGATTCCTTCCATGCTGGCGTATGTGCTGGGCGTTGCCGGGATCTTCCGCCTGGTGCGCGCCCGCACCTCGGCGGCTTCAGCCTGGCTGTCGGCGGTGATCTACGCCTTCAATCCATCCATGCTCTACATGCAGGCGACGGCGATGACGGAGTCGATCTATCTGGCTGCCATCATCTGGTCGCTGGTGTACTTTGACGACTTTCTGCGCGGACTCTTCGGTGACGCTCCGGGCACTACTCCGGCAATCTCTGCGTGGCGGGCCATCGAGCGCTGCGGCATGTGCCTGGCGGCCGCCATCTTTACCCGCTATGACGGATGGATTGTCGCCTTTGTGGTTGGAATCTGCGCCATGCTGGCCGCCACGCGCTGGCTTGCGCTGCGTCCGCCGCAGCGCGAGATCGGACGCCTGCTGCGCTCGATGGTCTCATTCCTGCTGCTGCTGGCGCTCTGCCCCACGCTGTGGCTAGCGCACAACTACAAGGTCACGGGGCATCCGCTGGACTGGTTTAACGGCCCGTACTCGGCAAAGGCCATTGAGAAGCGCTCCTCGCGGCCGGGTGATCCGCCGTATCCGGGCAAGGATCACATGGTGGTCGCCGCACAGCACTTCCTGAAAGCCGCGCGCATGAACACCGGCGAAGGCGCACGCGAAGACTGGCTGATCGTGCTCGCCACGGCGGGAGTCCTCGCCGCAGCCTTCCACCTTCGCCGCTTTGCGCCGTGGCTATTGCTCTGGATACCTCTGCCGTTTTACGCCTACTCCATTGCCTATGGCAGCGTCCCAATCTTTGTGCCGGAGTGGTGGCCGTTCTCTTACTACAACGTGCGCTACGGGCTGGAACTGCTTCCGGCCGTCGCCGTCTTCACCGGGATGCTGCCATGGACAGTTGCGCGGTTGCGGCGACCTGCGCTCACTCTTGCCGCAACTGCGGCGCTCATGCTGATTGCGCTGCTGGCGGCCAGTTCCTCGGCTGGCTGCTTTTCCCGGCGCTCGCAGGAGCAGGACTACGGGCGCAAGTGGATGATCCCCATCTGCTATCGCGAGGCGTGGGTCAACAGCCGCGGCCGCCTGCAACTGGAGGCGCAAGTGGGAGAGGCGCTTTCGAGAATTCCGAAGAATGCGACGGTGCTGATGTACACCAGCGACTACGTGGGAGCGATCCAGAAGGCGGGCATTCACTTCGACCACGTCATCTCGGAGTCCACGTTCATTGCATGGGATTCGGCACGCAGCGCGCCCTTTGCCGGGGCCGATTACATCGTCGCCATCGAAGGCGATCCCGTGGCAGACGCTGTGCGCATCAATCCGCGCGGACTGACCAAGCTCTCGGTGATTCACACGCTGGGCAAACCGGCAGTGTCCATCTATCGCAGCACGCGGCGCTAGCTCGCTGAGCGCGTTGCATCCGCAGATTTCAACTACGTTTCAGGTTCAACCAGGCACTCCCGGCGCAGAATCCTGCCGGTGTGGAGAAGCATCTACAACCTGTGCCCGCAAATCGGGCAGTGAGGATGACCATGGAAACAAAAGATGCTGGGGCGCAGACAATTCCTGAGCAGGCGCTCGATCAGCTGTTCCGCGAGGCGCGCACGCACACCGCATGGCTTCCGAAGCCAGTGCCGGTGGAATTGCTGAAGAATGTTTATGACCTGGCGAAGATGGGACCGACCAGCGCCAACGGTTCGCCTGCGCGCTTCGTGTTTCTGAACACGCCGGAGGCCAAGAATCGCTTGCGCCCCGCGCTCGCTCCTCTCAACGTTGAGAAGACGATGGCCGCGCCCGTGAACGTCATCATCGCCTGGGACACGGAGTTCCACGAGCACCTTCCAAGGCTGTTTCCGCACGCCGACATGCGCCAGTACTTTGCGGGCAATCCCGCACTCATCGAGGAAACGGGCTTCCGCAACGGTTCGTTGCAAGGAGCATATTTCATTCTTGCCGCGCGAGCGCTGGGGCTGGACTGTGGACCCATGTCCGGTTTCGATGCCGCGAAGGTCAACGCGGAGTTCTTTCCCGACGGAAAGTGGAAAGCGAACTTCCTCTGCAACCTGGGTTTCGGCGACCGCAGCAAGCTTTACCCGCGCGGACCGCGTCTAACCTTTGAGGAGGCCTGCCGGGTGCTGTAGCCGCCCGGTCCGCTTCCCATCACAAAAGAGCGAGGATTGAACGATGGGTGAGCACGTAACGCTGAGGGCTGCGGACGACCATGAACTGAGCGCGTATGTGGCGCGTCCCGAGGGCAAGCCAGTGGCGGGACTGGTTGTGGTGCAGGAGGTCTTCGGCGTCAACGCGCACATCCGCTCGGTGGCCGATAGTTACGCGAGTGACGGATTTCTCGTGGTCGCTCCTGCGCTTTTTGACCGCATTGAGCGCGACGTGGAGCTTGGCTACGAGGGAGTTGACCTGGAAAAGGGGATGAGCTTTATACCGAAGCTCAGCGTCGAAAATGCGCTGCTGGATATTTCGGCGGCCATGGCATTTGCCGCCAGCGAGACAGCCAAGAAAGTCGGCGTGATTGGCTACTGCTTTGGCGGAACGCTGGCGTGGGTGGCCGCCGCGAGGCTCCATCCAGCGGTAGCCGTGGGCTACTACGCGGGCCGCATCGGCAACTATGCCGGTGAGACGCTGCACGCTCCAGTGATGCTGCACTTCGGCAAGTTGGACGCGCACATCCCGCCGGAAGAGGTGGCGAAGATCCATGCCGCCCATCCGGAAGTGGAGATCTACTGGTACGACGCGGGGCATGGCTTCAGTTGCGACGCCCGCGCCAGCTTTGAGCCGGTGTCGGCCTTTGAGGCGCGCGAGCGGTCATTGGACTTCTTGAGGAAGTATCTGGAGTAAGCGCAAATTCCACATTCGCCAACTGCGGGGGATGCGGGCCGCCCGGCCTGAGCAACGACAATCCTTAAGCTACACTCCCACCCGTTTCGGCAGTATCTCTCCGATGCGCTTGACCTGGGCTCCAACGCCGCGCAGCTTTTCTTCAATGCGCTCGTAGCCGCGGTCGATGTGGTAGACGCGGTCGATGATCGTCTCATCCTGCGCCACCAGCGCGGCCAGCACCAGCGAGGCGGAGGCGCGCAGGTCGCTGGCCTGCACGGCTGCGCCGCTCAGCGTGGTGCGTCCGCGCACAATGGCGCGGCGGCCTTCGATCTTGATATTCGCGCCCATTCGGCAGAGTTCCTGCGCGTGCATGAAGCGGTTCTCAAAGATGTTCTCCGTGATGATCGACGTGCCCGATGCCTGCGTCATCAGCGCCATGTACTGCGCCTGCACGTCGGTGGGGAAGCCGGGATATTCCTCGGTGGTGATGTCGGCGGCAACCAGCGGAGCGGCGTCTCCCATCACACGCACGCAGTCGTCGCCAATCTTGATCTTCACTCCAACCTCCTCCAGTTTATTAAGCAGGGAAGTCAGGTGCGAGGGATCGCAGTCGGTCAGCATCAGGTCGCCGCCGGTGAGTGCTCCGGCGAGAATGAACGTTGCGGCTTCAATGCGGTCTGGAATAATGCGGTGGCGCGCGCCGTGCAACTTCTCCACGCCCTGAACCTTGATGGTCGAGGTGCCCGCGCCTTCGATCTGCGCGCCCATCTTGATGAGGAGCTCGGCAAGGTCCACAACCTCGGGCTCGCGAGCGCAGTTTTGCAGAACGGTTTCGCCCTCGGCGAGCACGGCTGCCATCAGGACGTCTTCGGTCCCGGTGACCGTGATCTTGTCAAAGGAGTAGCGCGCGCCTTTCAGCTTGGCGGCCCGCGCCTCAATGTATCCGTGCTCCTGCACAATCTTTGCGCCGAGTTTTTCCAATCCCTTGATGTGCAGATCGATGGGGCGCGCTCCAATGGCGCAGCCTCCGGGAACCGAAACCCGCGCAAAGCCCACGCGGGCCACCAGGGGGCCCAGCACCAGCGACGAAGCGCGCATGGTCTTCACCAGTTCGTAGCTGGCCTCGGGATTTGCGCTGAGATTGGCGGCGCAGATGGTGGTGCGGTGCTGTGCGCGTCCGTAGCCGAGTTCGACCTCGGCGCCCATGGCGGAGAGCAGGCGGCGTTCGGTTTCAATGTCGCGCACCTGTGGAATGTTTTCGAGGATCACCGTTTCATCGGTGAGCAGCGCCGCGGCCATGGCGGGCAGCGCGGCGTTTTTCGCGCCGCTGATTCGTACCGTACCCAGCAGCGGATTGCCGCCGCGAATTACAAGCTTGTCCATTGAATGATTCCCGGAAGAAAACTTATGAAGCGTGCAAGTGGCGCGCCCTCTATGATTTTACACACTCTATGGCGTCCACTATCGCGTCATGAACCAGCGGACGCACCTCTTTGATCGCCTGGTTGGCGGTATCGGGCCAGGTGCGGTTGGTCAGCAGGGTCACGGAGAGGCTGTGCTCGGGATCGCACCAGAGCGAGGTGCCCGTATAGCCAAGGTGGCCAAAGGAGCGTGGCGAAAAGCGCGTCCCGGATTGCGACGGGGCCGAGGGCGTATCCCAGCCCGGCGTGCGCGAAGTTCCGGCAGGCTGCGTTGCGCGCGTAGTAAAGAGCCGCACGGACTCCGCCTGAAAGACCGGCGATCCGCAACGCAGGAAGCACTCGGCATAACGCGCAACGGAAAGCGCATCCCCGAAGAGTCCAGCGTGCGCCGCAATGCCGCCCATGGCGCTGGCGTTCTCGTCGCCAACCTCGCCCTGGATGATGCGATGGCGGTACTCCGCGTCGGTCCCAGTCGGCGGAACTGCGTTTCTATCAGGACAATATGGCGAAAAATAGAAGTTGAGCTTGAGGGGAGCGAAGACCTCGCGCTGGCAGAATCGGTCAATCCGCTCCCCCGCGAGCCGCTCCAGTAACGCACCGAGCAGGATGAAGCCAATGTCGCTGTACTCGTAGCGCGCGCCGGGCGTGGCATCCAAAGGAACCCGCATGGCCGCCGCCACCATCGCTTCACGGCCGGATTCCCCCAGGTAGAGCTTGCGGTGCGCGGGCAGGCCCGAGGAGTGTTCCAGCAGCATTCGCACAGTCACCTGGTCGCGGCGAGGATCAGTGGCAGAAGCGAACTCCGGCAGAAAACCAACAATCGGCGAGTCGAGAGAAAATCTCCCGCGCTCATGCAGCAGCATGGCCATGGAGGTGGCGGCAATCGGCTTGGTCAGTGAGGCCAGATCCCATGCGGTTTCACGCAGCACCTCGGGGGAAGCTGCTTCGTAGGTGAAGCGTCCGAAGGCGCGCAGCGCTAGCAGTTGGCCGCCGCAGGTTACGGCGAGCGCGGCTCCGGGGAAGGCTTTGCGCGCAATGGCCCCGTTGATCAGGGCAAAGGCCCTCGCAAAGCGCCGCTCCTGGGCGTCCGTCAGGTCCACCAGGGCTGCCTGTTCTCCGTTCGCTTGCCTTGCGTCCGCTTCGGTCACTTGATGTATTGCAGCATCTCTTTGAAATGCGCGGTGCCGCTGCGGCGCAACAGTTCGTACATCATCATTTCAGTGGAGGAGGTCACGCATCCGGCCGATTCCATGCGCTCCAGCCCCAGCCGCCAGTTCCAGTCGGAGCGCGCGCTGACGGCGTCGGATGCGACGTGGACCATGTATCCGCTTTCGAGCGCGCCCAGCGCGGTCTGCATCACGCAGATGTGGCTCTCCATGCCGCAGAGCAGCGCCGTGGTACGGTGGCCGGGCAAGGCGTGCAGAGTGGTGCGGAACTCCTCGCAACCGAAGCAGCCGAATTCCATTTTTGCGATTTCCTTCACCTGCGGCAGCAACTCGGCAATCTCTGGAACCGTGTGTCCCAGTCCGCGCGGATACTGGGCGGTCAGGAGCACGGGAATCTCAAGGATGGAGGCCAGGCGGATGAGCATCCTGGTATTGCGCACCAGTTCTTCGCGGTTCAGCACGGCGGGCAGGAGCTTCTCCTGTATGTCGATGACGACGAGCGCGCACTGGCCAGGGTCAAGGCTGCGCCGCGCGATCGGTTCGTCCGCCAGCCCAGCCAGTTCGGGAAGGGAAGATGGATTCATTGCAAGCTCCTCCATTGGAATTGCCGATTCGTGATTCCTGAGCCAAGTTCCACAGGCTCACAACATCTTAAAGCGTACGCCACCTAGAGCGTATGCTACCACCCGCGCTGCCGCCACCGGGGTTTCTGCGACTTTGCCGTCGGCTGCCACGGTACGCCTCTGTCGATCCCGCTCCGAGGACAACCCGCGCATGATACAAATGTTTTCATGTCTCAAAAGAGCTCCAGGCCGCCAGTCGGCGTAGTGGCTCGTGCGGCCTGCCGCGTGGACCTTGCGGGCGGCACCATGGATATGTGGCCGCTCTACCTCTTTCATCCCGGCGCGGTTGTGGTGAATCTTGCCGTGCAGATCATGACGACCTGCCGCATTCTTCCCACGGCCTCCAGGGGCATTGAACTGGTGTCGCTGGATACCGGCCTTGCCGACAGCTTCCCCAGCATGGAAGCCTTGCGAGCCGCGCCCAGCTACCATCACGCGTTGGCCGCCTATCTGCTGCGGTTCTTTTATGCTGAGGCCGAGCCCGCTTGCGGGTTCCGGCTGGAAACTCACTCGGAGTCGCCCGCCGGGGCCGGTATCTCAGGCTCTTCCGCGCTCATGATCTCCGCCACGGCGGCGCTGGCGCGCTTTACCGGACGCAAGCTCCTGCCGGAGCAGATTCGCGAAATCGCGCAGAACGTCGAAGCCCAGCTCATCCGCGTGCCCACCGGATGCCAGGATTACTATCCCGCGCTCTACGGAGGCGCCAGCGCGGTGCAATTGGATGTCAATGGCATTCATCGCCACGCCATTAGCTGCGACGCCGATGAGCTCGACCGCCGCTTTGTGCTGGCCTACACCGGAGCGCCGCGCCAGAGCGGCATCAATAACTGGGAGGTCTTCAAGCGCCACATCGATGGCGACCGCCGCGTCTTCCGCAACTTTGAGCGCATCGGCGAAGTCGCCCGAGCCATGCGGCAGGCCGTCGCTTCCGCCGACTGGGACGGGACCGGGCGGCTGCTGCGCGAGGAGTGGAAGCTGCGCCGCACGAACGCTCCCGCCATCGCAACTGCGTTCATTGACCAGCTCATCACGCTCGCCCGCCGCAACGGTGCTACGGGCGCAAAGGTTTGCGGCGCGGGCGGAGGCGGATGCGTGCTCTTTATGGCCTTGCCCGATGCAAAGGAGCGCGTGGAGCAGAAGCTTGCCGCCGCTGGAGCGCAGATTCTGCCCTTCGCAATTGCGCGCCATGGCGTGACGGTTCGCTCCCTGAAAGCTGCAACCTAACAGGAGTCCGGCTGCACTCACCGAAGAGCGGATGTTGCAAAAATTAACTTGTCTCCCGCGGCTCAACGCGAGTAGCTTTTTCTTTTCAGGAAACTGTGATTCGTACCGCAGGAGCGTCATGAGATCTCTGGTCCTCGCATTCTTTCTTCTGCTCATCGTTATCCCATCCGCAGCGCAGGTTTTTTACGAACCGCCCGATGTTCCGGCGACCGCTCCCAACCCGGAGTTTCCCGTGCGCGTACACATCTTGGGCAGCCACTGGAATTATGTGCGCGGAAGCTACCGGGGATATGGCCGCGGAGACCTGCTCGGAGACAATCCAGTCGGCTTCGACTACACCTACAGTTGCAGCCAGCCCTTCCTTCACAACGCCCTGCGCGAGGAGTTCTACCAGGCGCGCTGGAAGAAGCAGGACCAGAAACTGGAGATCCTGACGCAGAAGGTAGGGAGCGATCATTTCCATCACTGCGAGCTCAAGGTTGCGCTCAAGCCCGTTCCGTACATGCACTACAAGGCGAATGACACCGCCGGAGCTGCAACGAAGTGAGCGACGCGCTACCCGGTGGAGCGGCAGGGAACGCCTATTCCGCGCCCGCTCTGCTTCCGCCCTTTGTGCGCTTCGCCATCGCGGCGGTCTGGTGTGCTTTGGTCTTCTGGGGAAGCGGCTTTGTCTATGCCATTTTTCCTGAGCGCAATCTGCTTCCGGGACTTCTCTTCCGCCTGGTAGCTTGCGCGCTCACCGCCGCGGGCTTCGCCTTCTTCCTGCGCGTGTTGGACTGCAATTACACCCCGCTGTCAGTGGCTCTCGGCCTGCCCTTTGACTTGACGGCCGGTCGGCAGTGGATCGTAGGCTTTGCGCTCGGAGGGCTTTTCATCGGCGCGGACGTTCTCTGCATTGCCTGCTTCGGCTCGCTGCGGCTGCACCTGCATCTCAGCCTTCCCATGTTGCTGCGCGCCGCCGCGGTGGCCGTGCTGCTGCTCTCCGGAGCCTTGATGGAGGAGCTCACCTTTCGCGGCTATCCCTTTCAGAAGCTCACTGAGTCCTTCGGCGCATTCTGGGCGGTCATCGCTCTGTCGGCAATCTTCGGAGGCGTTCACCTCCACAATCCCGACGCGCAGGGATGGTTGAGCTGGGGCTTCTTCAACACGCTCGCCGTCGGACTTCTCTTCGCCCTGGCGCGCATCCGCACCGGCTCCCTGTGGTTCTCCTTTGGCCTTCACTTTGGCTGGAACCTCTTTCAGGGCGCAGTCTTCGGATTGCCCGTCAGCGGACTCCGCGAGTTTTCCACCCTGGTTACGGCCAGCGTGCACGGCTCGGCGGCCCTCACCGGCGGCGGCTACGGGCCGGAGGCCAGCGCCACCTGCACAATGGTTCTGGTAGCCGCTCTCCCGCTGCTCTGGCTTTTCACTTCCACGCGTAAAATACAGCACCGCCCATGTGGTTTCACTCCGCCAGCCGGCATCTAACTTTGTCAGCGTAAAGCGCGGCGGAACGGCGTTAGAATGCCTCCACGCGCCGCGGTGAGCAATGCCATGAGATCGCCAGCCTTCGTGCCCCGTGATTCATTTGCCAGGCTTGCGCGCTATGCCTGCGTCCTGCTGACGCTCGCGCTCCCGGTGCTCGCTACTGCCAATGACTCCAAGCTCACTGACGTCGAGCGCCAGCAGATCATCCGCGCATTTCTTGCCGAGCGTCCTTTCATGCACCGTGCGCTGCCGCGCGGCAAGGCGGGAATCCGCATCGAGGGCAGCAAGATTACTCCGTCGGAAGCTGAGATGAATCAGCTTGTCGCACAGTTCGGTACTGCGGCCAGGCCCGGTGAGCGGGTCAAGATTACCGGCGTCCACTTTGTGCACCAGGGAGTGACCTTCGATATCAACGGAGGCCCGGTCAAGCGCAAGAACTGGAGAGATCGCGTCAGCGTCGGCGTCAACGGAGTCGATCCGCGGGCGACGCAGGCGCAACCTGCCGAGGACAGTGTTTACGCCGACTCCAGCGGCTCCTCCGTCTTTCTGTCGCTCAAGGATGACGCCAATCTCAGCATCGACCAGATGAAAGAGCTGCTCGCTCCCGTCTTGGACTTCAAGGCCACGAGCGTTGCCGAAGCCTATCAGAAGAGCCTGCCGCCGAAGCTCGCCGAAGCCGTCAAACAGCACCGCGCCCTCGTCGGCATGGATAAGGAAATGGTGCTCTGCGCGCTGGGTCGTCCGCCCCGACGCCTTCGCGAGACCAAGGACGGGCAGGAGATCGAGGAATGGATCTACGGCGCGCCTCCGCAGGATGTCGAATTCATCCGCTTCGTCGGCGAAAAGGCAGTCAGCATCGAGGACATGAAAGTTACGGGAGAGAAGCGCGTCCGCACCGACGATGAGGTCGGCGATCTCAGCGGCGTGCTCAATGCCGCCGCCGAAAAGCACACACGTCCCGACGCAGTTGCCGCACCTGCCGACGAAGAGCATCGGAGCGCGCCAACCCTGCTGCGCCCCGGCGAAAAGCAGGAGAGCGCGGAGCCGGCGGCTCGCGACAGTAACCCGCAGCCAACGGCGACCCCGGATCCGCCCGCCACACCAACTCAAACCGGCCCGCAGTAGCCTGGGGCATTGGCTTATAACGACTCCCGCTTACTTACTCCGGCACCAGCCGCAGGTGGTGCGCCGCCGTCGCCTCAACCGTCTGCGGAGTGAAGGCCAGCCGGAAGGTTGTGCCCCGGTACCACGCCTCGAACTGATCGTTGAAATGCGGGCTGAAGAGATTGCCCGACTGTCCGTTCACAATGTTCAGCGTCGAGCGGTCGAGATCCGCAAAGTCCGCCGTAAAGCGCTCGGAGGGCGCAAAGTCCCCGCCCACCTGCTTCACCGTAATTCCGTTGCCGGACTGCGGCAGCCGCGCGGTTTGCGCATAGTTCTTCAGCCAGGGAATCTTGCTGAAAATGGGATGCCCGATCTGCACCGTGGCGTAGTCGCCGTACTTCCAGTTTGCCAGCTCCCGCGGCGCCTGCGGATCGTTGGCCGCTACCTCCACAGAGGCCGCCAGCAGCGCGTCCCAGCTCTTGTACTCCGCGGGCAGCCAGCGCGGCGGCTGGAAGGCAATCGTGTTTTCCAGCCAGACCGTCTTCATGTACCAGTGGTAGAGATCTGCGTCGCCGCCGAGCTTGCTCTTCAACAGCGTCTGGGTCAGCCAGCGCCGCGCCCTCTGTTCAATCGCCGCCCCTGCGGAATCCATGCTGATCTTGCCGTCGAAGCGCCGCAGAATATCGGCCGCGGAGCGCGTCCGTGCGCTTGCCCCCGGCGTCTGATCCACGGCATAGACCATGCGCTGCGCAACGAACTTGTCCAGATCGCTCTGCACATCCGTCTGCAAGGCCAGCATGTCGGCGGCGGTAAACTTCTTGTTCTCGCGCAGCACCCGGTAGATGCGCTCCGTCCGGTAGGGTGACTCCCACTCCTTGGTGATGGAGTACTTGTAGCCATCCTTGGTAATGCGCCCATTGGCCGTGGCGATGATCCCCGAGGGCGGGTTGTACACCATCGGCATCTCCTCAAAGGGAACGTATCCGGTCCACTCATGCGCGTCGTCCGCGCCGCTCACCGGCAGGGAACCGTCGCCCGACGCTCGGATCGGAACTCTGCCCGTCGCCTGGTAGCCGATGTTTCCGTCCATGTCGGCGTACACCACGTTTTGTCCCGGCCCGTTGTATTGTCCAAAGGCCGCGCGGAACTGCTCCCAGTTCTGTGCGCTGTTCACGGCGAAGAAGGGAAGGCTCAGTCCCGTGTCATAGATTGCCCACTTCAGCGCCAGTTGACGCCCCTCGCCCTTCATCTCGCGTGAGATCAGCGGCCCGTGCCGGGTCACCGTTACATCCATCTCCACGTCACGCCCGCGCTTTACGTGGATCACCTCGTGCCGCACCTCGGGCTTCCGCCATCCCTCGGGAGTCTGATACTCGCCCTGCGCGTTGAAGTTCTCGACGAACACGTCTTCCACGTCCGGACCTACGTTGGTAAAGCCCCAGGCGATGCGCCGGTTGTGCCCCACAATCACCCACGGAGCCCCCGGCAGCGTTACGCCCGCCACGTCGAAATCGCCGCAGGTCAGGTGAGCCTCGTACCAAGTGTTCGGAATGTGGTGCGGCAGGTGCATGTCATTCGAGAGCAGAGGGCGTCCGCTCTCCGTATGCGCGCCGCTGATCACCCAGTCGTTCGATCCCGCGCGCACGCGGTCCATCGGCGGAAGCGGCATCTCCAACTCCGCCCGATGGTGCCTTCTGCGCTCGTGTTTCAGCAGCACGGGCTCACGCGATGCATGTTGCGCGCTGTCAGGAGCCACCGGCTCCGGCTCAATCTCATCCAGATCGTGTCCCGGCGCAATATCCCGTTGCGAGCGTTCCACGTACAGGTCGCCGGTCAACTCCGGCCCCAGCCGCGCCAGAATCTTCTCCCGGTTCAGGTCGTCGAGATAGGTTCCATGGTTCAGCATCTCCGCCATCGAGGTTCCCACCAGCACGGAATCCTCGGCCGTCCATGCCCTTGGAAAATAGCGCAGCACCCGCATCTCCAGCGGCAGCCCGTAGTGATGCTCGTCGATGTAGGCGTTTACCCCGCGTGCGTAGGCGTCCAGTTGCTCGCGCTCCTCGGGAGTGGCCGCCGCCAGCGAGCGTTCGGCGACCTGGCGCAGCCCCAGCGTCCGCTGCTCGCGGTCCACCTTTACGTAGTCCGCCCCCAGGGCGGCGGCAAGCTCTCCGGCGGCAAAGCGCCGCATCATGTCCATCTGCCACAGGCGGTCCTGCGCGGTCACGTACCCCTGTGCAAAAAACAGGTCGTCAAGCGTGGAGGCGGTAATGCTGGGCACGCCGTGCTGATCGCGCACCACGGTCACCGGAGCCGTCACCCCCCTTATCGCTACCGTTCCATCCAGCGTGGGCATGGCCGCCCGCACCGCTGAATGCAGCCACTGCGAGACCGCTCCCGCCAGCACCCCGGCCAGCACCACAACCACCATCAGACCCCACCCCAGCACCTTCAGCCGGGAAACACCTTCAGACCGCACCGAAATACCTGAACCAGAAGACATGATGGCTCGATTGTACCCGCTCGGCTGGCTTCGCCGCGCGTCGCGCAGTGCAGGCCTGCCCCGCGGCGCTCCGGTGCCAGGCCGATGCAGCCTTTCGCGCGTGTGAATGCGAGTTATGAAACACGACGTATCGTTTTCAGTAACTAAAGTTCTGTAAAGATAGGTGAAGCACACGCGATTGTGTGACAAACCTCACCGCGCCTGTATTGCCGCCGGGGTACTATCCTCCACGCGATGGGACATGTCTGTATGGCCCTGTTGTAGAGTCCACATTCGCCAACGAAGAATGTCTGGTCACTGGAGTTGCTGTGGAGAAGACCGGCACAGGATTGAATCAGCGCTCCCATGGGTATCATGGTGAGACGCTCACGCGACAGCTCAGCCACGTTCTGCTGGCGCGCCCCGACTTCTTCGCCGTCTCCGAGTCCAGAAATCCTTTCTCATGGCAGAACTCTTCCATCGATCAGCCTCTAGCTCTCGCCCAGTGGAACAATCTCTGCGAAGTCTTCCAGCGCGTTGGCCTTGAGCTCTTCTTCGTCGAGCCTCACTTCGGCCTTGAGGAGATGTGTTTCTGCGCCAACCAGGCCTTTGTCGGCATCGACCGCGAAGAGCGCTCCTTTGCCATTCCCTCGCGCATGTTGCACCGCAGCCGCCGCGACGAGGTCGAGCACTTCTCCCGCTGGTACTCCCAGCAGGGCTATTGCATCATTGACCTCGGACTCGAAGGCGAGGAGTTTCTGGAAGGCGCGGGCGATCTGCTCTGGAACCCCGATTGGGAGTCCGTCTGGGCCGGATTCGGCCACCGCTCCACGCGAGGCGCTGTCGATCTGTTTGCCGCCACCATGGAAGAGATGCAGTTCGAGGTTCGCAAACTCGAACTGGTCGATCCTCACTTTCACCATCTCAATCTCTGCCTTGCGCCGCTCACCCCGGATGCTCTGCTGATCTATCCCGGAGCCTTCGCCCCGGAGACGCTGGCGCGGATTCGCGCCTGGACGCATACGCTGGAGGTCAGCCGCGAGGATGCGCTGCAGTTCGTCTGCAACGGCGTCTCGGTCAACGGCTACTACATCACTCCGCGGCTCACCCGCCGCCTGGAGCAGATATTAGGCAGTGAAGGCATCGAGCCGATCGTCGTCGATCTCTCCGAGTTCCAGAAGGCCGGAGGCTCAGTCGCATCGCTCAAGATGATGCTGCCATAGAGTTTTCTTAACTGCACTACTGCCTGACCGGGCGGTCTTCCAAGGCCGCCCGATTTTTATTGCAGGCTCTCAGCCTTCCTGTTCCAGCGCTTTTACCGCCAGCGCGTTCGTCGTCAGCCTCACTTCTTCGCCAAAGGCCCACAGCTTCTGCCGCAGCCGGTTTACCGTCGCATCGCTCGGAGCCGCCACCATCCGCCGCGTCAATGCGGGCCAGCGCCGCTTCGCCGCCAGAATCCTCTTCGCCGCCGTCTCCACCTTGGCGCGGAAGCGCGTGCTCCGCTCCGCTTCCTTCAGGATCGCCTCATGGGCGCGCCCCACCAGCTCCGCGTTGTGGCACACCAGGTACATATCCGCTCCCGCCTGGATCGTCTGCACCGCCGCCTCTTCAATGCTGGCAACTTTCAGCACGCCGCCCATCTCCAGATCGTCTGAGACCACCAGCCCCGTGTAACCAATCTTCTTGCGCAGCACCTCGGCAATCCATTTCTTTGAAATCGACGCCGGCACGGCCTCGCCCGTCACCTCCGGATAAGCGCAGTGTGCCACCATTACAAAGGGCAACTGCCGGGCCAGCAGGCGGTAGGGAAGCAGGTCCTCCGCCCACAAGGCCTTCCAGCTCTTGTGAACCACCGGCAGCGCTTCGTGCGAATCCAGCTTGCCCTCGCCCAGTCCCGGGAAGTGCTTGCCGCAGCCGGCGACCTTCGCGTCCTTCAGCCCGCGCAGAAATTCCTTGGCATACGCCACCGTCGCCTTCGCATCGCTGGAAACCGTGCGCGAGCCCAACACGCCGACCGACGCATCGAAGCGCAGGTCGAGCACCGGAGCAAAGTCCACGTTGAAGCCCAGCGCGCTCACCTCGCTGCCGATCAACTGTCCGTGCGCCCGGAAGTATGGCTTGTAGTGCGCCTGCACAACCTCCTGCACGCTCGCCGCCGGAGCGATCACATTCTTCAAGCGGTCCACCGTGCCGCCTTCCATGTCAACACAGCGGAAGAGCGCCGTCGCCGATTCCTTCTGCGCGGCCTTCAAAAGGGCGTGCGTCTGCCGCGGCGACTCGATGTTGCGGGCGAAGAGAATAATTCCGCCCGGCTTCAGCGTTTTCAGTGCGCTGCGGAGTTCGCCTGAAAGTTCCGTTCCATCAAAGCCGAAGGTCAGCAGTTGCCCGGCCAGCGTGCGTAGGTCCAGCGATGTGCGTGCCATATGGAGAGGATTGTAGCCTGAATTGATTCTCGCGATTTTCACTGTTTTGATTCTTGCGGCGCTTTCGGTTTGTTCCGGGCCCCGTCTCGCGTTATGCTGGGGGCGATGACGGCGCTTGCACTCTCCGATCTGTTGGGCCTCACCGTTTACGACTCCGTATCCGGCAGGCTGGGCCGCGTGCGCGAGGTTGCGCTCCTGCCGCAGGATGACCCGACCCGCATCGCCGCTCTCATAGTCCGCACCGCGCAGGGCGACCGCATCGTCGCCACCGATCTCCTGCGCACCGTCAACGGCGGAGTGCACACCACCGCCGTCGCCGCCGATCTGCCCAAGTACACCAGCGGCGAGGGCATGCTGCTCCTTGAACGCGACCTGCTGGACCAGCAGATTATCGACGTCGATGGCCGCAAGGTCGTGCGCGTCAATGATATTGAGCTGTCGCTCGACCGCGACGCTCCGAACTCTCCGCTCGGCATGTACCTCCGCATCGCCTTTGTCGATGCCGGAGCACGCGGCGCCGTCCGCCGTCTGCTCAAGGGCATGGTGCCGCGCCACGCGCTCTCCACCTGGCTGCAACGCATACCGGCTCGCAACATTCCATGGGAGGCCGTGAACCTCATCGAGACCGATCCGGCCCGCCGCGTCCGCCTCAAAATCTCCTCCGAGCGCATTGCCCGCCTCCACCCGGCTGACATTGCCGACATCATCGAAGAACTCTCGCCCGCCGAGCGCGATGCCGTCTTCCAGACCCTCGACGAGGACGTAGCCGCCGACACCCTGGAGGAAATCGATCCCAAGCTCCAGGTCTCCATCCTCAACGCCATGGAGTCCGAACGCGCCGCCGACATCGTTGAGGAGATGGACCCGGATGCTGCCGCTGATCTGCTCGGCGACCTCACCGACGAACGCTCCGACGCCATCCTCCAGGAGATGGAGCCCGAAGAGCGGCAGGATGTCGAAGACCTGCTCGAGTTCGAGGAAGACACCGCCGCCGGACGCATGACCACCGATTACATGGCGCTTGCCCCCACCGCCCGCGTGCATGACGCAGTCGAGATGCTCAAGCACTTCGATGGCGGCCTTGAGAGCATGAGCACCATCTTCCTCATCGGCGAGAACGACAAGCTGCTCGGCGCGGTGCCGCTCGCCAAACTGATCGTCTCGCACGCCGATACGCGCCTCTCTGAGCTCGCCGTCGTTCCGCTCATCTCCTGCTCGCCGGAGGCCGATGAGCGCGAGGTCGCCGAAATCTTCGACAAATACAATCTCCTCACGCTTCCCGTGGTGGATGAGAACGGATCGCTCACCGGCGTCATCACCGCCGACGATGTCATCGCCATCCTCCGCGCTCAGCTTTAGGCATTCACCGGAAAATAACCTGCATTTCCACCGTCTCGCCTTGAGCTTCCACGCCATGCAATTTATGCTGGAAACTCCGATGTAAATTCCTGTCCAACCGGTCGCGTCGAATGCCCAAGATGAAGTTGTGGAGAGTCCGTCTGATGATGTTCCTGGCCGTGGTCGGCCCGGGCTTCATCACCGCCAATGTCGATAACGACGCGGGCGGCATCTGGACATACTCCCAGGCAGGCGCGCAGTTCGGCTACGGACTCCTCTGGGTCATGATTCCCATGACCCTGGCCCTCATCGTCGTGCAGGAGATGACCGCCCGCATGGGCGCCGTCACCGGCAAGGGCCTCAGCGATCTCATCCGCGAAGAATTTGGCTTCCGCATCACCTTCCTGCTGATGGCCGGCCTCGTCATCACCAACTTCGGCAACGTGGTCGCGGAGTTCGCCGGAATCGCCGGCAGCCTTGCCCTCTTCGGAATTCCCATCTGGGCCAGCGTGCCCTTCTGCGCCGCCCTCGTCTGGGTCATGGTCGTCAAGGGCAGCTATCAGACGGTCGAAAAGGTCTTCCTCGCCGCCTCGTTCGTCTACCTCGCCTACATCGTCGCCGGAGTCCTCGCGCATCCCGACTGGAAGGCCGCCGGAATGGCGACCCTCGTGCCGCCCAACATCCATCTCTTCCGCAGCTCCAGCTATCTCTACATGGTCATCGGAGTCATCGGCACCACCATCGCTCCGTGGATGCAGTTCTATCTGCAATCGTCGGTCGTAGAGAAGGGAATCACCGAAAAGCAGTACGGAGCCTCGCGCCTCGACGTCATCGTCGGCTGCATATTTACGGACGTTGTCGCCTGGTTCATCGTCGTCGCCTGCGCTGCCACGCTCTTCGTCCACGGCCACCATGATCTCAAGGATGGCGCCGAAGCCGCCGCCTCGCTCCGCCCGCTGGCCGGAAAGTACGCCTACATCCTCTTCTCCGTGGGACTCTTCAACGCCTCGCTCTTTGCGGCATCGATCCTGCCCATCTCCACTGCCTACGCCGTCTGCGAAGGCCTCGGCTTCGAGTCCGGCTTGGACAAGAAATTCAGCGAAGCTCCATTCTTCTACTGGCTCTACACCGGCCTCATCGTCGCCGGAGCCGGGGTCATCCTCTGGCCTAACCTGCCGCTGGTAAAGATCACGATCCTCTCGCAGGTAGTCAACGGCGCGGTCTTGCCCTTCGTCCTCGTCGCCATGCTGCTGCTTATCAACAAACGCGAACTCATGGGACGCCACATCAACTCGCGCTTCTTCAACTTTGTTGCATGGCTCACCACCATCATCATGATCGTGCTGACCCTGATGATGCTCTTCGGCAGCAACGCCAGCTAGATAGTGCTTCCTTCTTGAGGTGTCATCCCGAGCAACGCGAGGGATCCCTGCACAGGCACAAATATTCAGCGCGGCTTCAGAGTCTTTTCAGCTTGTGATCGATTTTGACTTGGCGGGCGGCGGGTGACCCATTCAACGCTCTTTTCGTTGAGTGGGTCAGTTGACCCTGGTTTTGACTTTGACTTTGCTCTTGAACTGCTGCTCCTACCCGAGTTCCCCGCTCCTGATCTTCCTCACCACTTCGCGGTCGGCCTCCAGAAAGCTCTCCGCGTTCAGCGCCGTGCGCTGTTCCCAGCGCACCTCGCGAAAGATCCTGTTCTCGATCTCTCCAGCGAACTCCTTCACCAGGAAGAAGTGCAACTCCACCGCCAACCCATCGGCGTACTGATGCCGCACCGTGGCAATCTCCTCATCCACAACGGCTTCAATCCCAAGCTCTTCGTGGAGTTCGCGCACAAGTGCGGCCTTCAGCTCTTCGCCGCGCTCAACCTTGCCGCCCGGAAACTCCCACTGCAAAGCGAACGCCTGCTTCTCCGTGCGCTGGCAGATCAGAACCTGCGCGCCCGCGGCCGGAGTGCCTGCGCCGCCGCGCACCATGACCGCCGCCACTACCTGTTTCAATCCCAGCGTCTCAGCCAACCTTTTCCTTTGTCAGGGCCGCTTCGTCCAGCGCGCGAATTCCCATCGGCCGCCAGAAGCGCTGCGGATGCAGTGCCCAGCGTATCGCCCGCAGTCCGCCCGCCAGCGTGTGCGCCGGAGTGTTGAACAGCTCATCGGCCACGCAATACACGCGCCGCTCCTTTGCCGCCGTCGTTGCTTCCCAGCCCTCGCGCCGCACCAGTTGTTGCAGCGGCACGCGATCCCCGGCGCCGCACCACGCCGCCAGGATAACCTCCGGGTCCGCTTCCGCCACCGCGTCGGCCGTGGTCTGCGCGCCGGGTGTGCCCACAAAGATTCCGCCCGCGGCTTCCACCAGTTCGGCAACCCATTTCTGTGAGGCGATCAAAGGCTTGCCCCACTCCTCACAGTAGATGCGCTGCTTCGGAAAGCTCTCTGTCTCCTCGCGCGTCTGCGTGATCTCTTCTTGCAAACGGCTGATCAGTCTCTCCCCCGAGGTGTGCCGGTCCACCAGCGCGGCCAGTGTGCGAATGTCACCGTACACATCGGCCAAAGACTTCGGGGATAGCGCCAGCACCCGCACTCCCGCCTTCAGAATCGCCGTCAGCGATTCGATCCGATAGGGCACCGAAACGATCACGATGTCCGGCCTGGCTGCCAGAATTTCGTCCGGCTGTGCCGACCATGAATCTGCGAGGATTGCCTTGTCGCTGCGCGCGATCTCCGGGCAGAGATCCTTGCAGTAGCGCGTGCAGGCCACCACCTGGTGCAGCGCTCCCAGTCCGTCAAGTGTCACGGTAATGCTAGGTTGTAAGGAAACAATACGCATAAAAATAGGCCGCCTCATGCGGCCTCTTCATTCTCAATGCTCGGGCGCTGCCAGCACAGGTGTCATCCGGCCACGTCCCATAGTTTCACCCACCTGTGTTACCTTACGCCGATTCTTATGGACGCCCCTCCGGCCAGTACACACTCCATCCCAGCTCCGCCGCCTTTGCCGCCAGGTCCGGATTCGGATTGATCGCGTAGGCCTCCTTTGCCTTCTCCAGCATGGCAAAGTCGTGCATTGAATTTCCAAAGACCGCGTCCACCTGCCGCCCGATTAGCTCTTCAATCGCCGTCTGCTTCAGTTCGTCGGTCGGAACGCGCAGCAGGCGGTCGGTTACCAGTCCATCCTCCACCGCCAGCGTAGCGGCCAGCACGCGCTCGCGGGGAATTTCGAATGCCGCCGCTCCCGCCTCCACCACCCAGTCATTTGTGCTGGAGACCGCCCACAACTCGCAGCCCTGCGCCGCAAGTTGACGCGTCAGGTACTGCATCTCCTTGAAGATCCGCGGGGCTACCACTTCGTCAAAGAACTCCCGCGCTCCCGCCCGCAGCCGTTCAATCTCCACCCCTTGGTTGATTTGGATCATCTCGCCGCAAATTGCCAGCTCGTCCACGCGGCCAGCCAGGTACTCGTTGTAGCGATGCCGGATCGCCGGAATAATCTCCGGCGCAACGAAGCCGCGCTCCAGCTCCCAGTAAAAAAAGTCCATGCCGGAGTCACCCGACCACAATGTGCCGTCGCAATCAAATACCGCAACCGCCGGATGCGTCGCAATCACCTGCTGCACAAACTGAACCGAACTAAGGATGGCAGAACTCTGGCTCAAAAGATTCGCTCCTGAAATTGATCTCTAAACAACGGCCCCTCTAGTCCCAGGGCGCTTTCCACGCCGTGTCCGTCACCACGGTCGCCAGCGGATCGCTGGCCCGCACCGTGCGCACATGCTCGCGGTTGGCCGAGAGAATCTCGTCCGCCGCGCTCCACTGTTGCCCGCGCAGAAATAACTCGATCATCCTCCGCCCCATCAGCACCGGATGCCCTTGCAGCATCTCCGTCTCCGGAACCACGGCCCAGATCTCGTCGCCTGCCGCGCAATACTCGGCCACCATCCGGTGAACCGTCTCAACGGTCAGCCCGTGGCTGTTCAGCGCGGTCACAATCGCCGCATCGCGTCCGCGGTTCAGTACCTCCTGCAGCATCAGCCGCAGTGCCTCCGCTTCTCCGGTATTCGCAGGCAGCTCCACCAGGTAGGCCTCCTTAGCCCAGATCACAGGGGCCAGCGCCGCGGCATCGGCTCCCACCGCCACCAGCACCATCTCGGTGTCGGCGTTCAGGGCCTCGATCAGTTCGTTCACGCCTTCGGCCTTGGTGCTCCATCGCGCTTCTCCGGCTCCAACCTGCGAGCCGGCCGCCAGAATTACTCCGCAAATGCCGGGGCTGTGCATACGCTAAAGGTAGCAGGAGCCGGGCCTCCTAGCCAGTGGCGTTGTTTGCAACCATCTCACTCTGCCGCGCTCAGGAGTGGAATCCATCCGCGCCTCGCGCTACAATAGCCAGTTCAGTGGGGGACTATGGATAAGAATGTTTCTGGAACCGAGCGCTTTCAGGCACTCGCCGGCGATCCGCAGAGCCCGGCCCGCATCGCGCAGGTCACCTACGGCGGAAGCCATGAAGAAGAGGGCGTTCTCCTTACCACTCTCGACTCGGCCGTAAACTGGGTTCGCAAGAATTCCATCTGGCCCATGACCTTCGGCCTCGCCTGCTGCGCCATTGAAATGATGGCCATGGGCGCATCGCGCTTTGACATCGCCCGCTTCGGCGCCGAGGTCTTCCGCCCGTCGCCGCGCCAGTCCGATCTCATGATCATCGCCGGGCGCGTCTCCAACAAGATGGCTCCCGTCATCCGCCAGCTCTACATGCAGATGCCTGAACCCAAGTGGGTCATCTCCATGGGCGCATGCGCAACCTCCGGCGGAATCTTCAACAACTACGCCATCGTGCAGGGCGTCAATCAGTGGATTCCCGTGGACGTTTACGTTCCCGGCTGTCCGCCGCGCCCCGAGCAGCTCATCTACGCCATCACCCTGTTGCAGGAAAAGATCAAGAACGAGCAGGGTTCCTTTAAGCGCGCTCTCAACATCGGCGAATAGTTTTTCGCCTCGCACTCTGCGCCACCCAGGAACGCACGGTTTGCGTTCCTGGGTGGCGCTTCGTTTTGTCCGCTGAAACTCGCCCCTTGATTCGCGCGCAGCCATTCACCCTTTCAATAACTCCATCGCAGGGATTCGTGTATCGAATCGCCAATGGTTCGCGGCCCCGCGCAACCATTACTTAAGTTTCTAACAAGCCCCTCGCAACCATTCACCATCTTGCCAATCGTTTCCCACTCCAAAGGCTCTCCCACTTTGGTGCGCGGTGCGGTGAATTACTGGCTCCCTGATTGCCTTTACCACCATCAAGCGCCGTTACCCCGGCAGTTGCGGGGATTGCGTCTCCGCTCATTCATTCGTGCGAGGTCAAGAGAATGAAGTTCCGGAAATGCGCTCTTCTCTATTTACTGCTGTTCTGCTCAGTGGTCCTTCTGTCGGCGGCTTACGCCCAAACGGACTCTGCTGTTTCCGATCCCTTCAGCGTTCGCGCAACATCGCGCATCGCGGGAAACATTGAATTCAGCGGCCCCCAGCGCCTTCCCGGAAATCGCCACCCCCTGGCGCGCCCGGAGTTTGACGCCGGGCCCGTTGCCGCCGATCTGGCGATGCAGAATCTAGTCCTCGTTCTGGAATCTTCGCCCGCGCAGCAGGCGGAGCTTGATGCGCTGCTTGTCGCACAGCGCAATCCGGCCTCGCCTTATTACCATCAGTGGCTCACTCCCGCGCAATATGCCGATTACTTCGGTGCCTCTTACGAAGATATTCAGCGCATCGCAAACTGGCTGCAGAGTTATGGAATGCGCATCGACGAAGTTGCCGCTTCGCACCGCAGCATCACCTTCAGCGGCACGGCCGCACAGGTGGAGCGCGCCTTCTCAACCACCATGCGAAGCTACCGCGTCAACGGTGCGGCGCACATTGCCAACGCCATCGATCCCAGCATTCCCGGCGCGTTTTCTCCGGTTGTCGGCGGGGTGCTTTCGCTGCACGATTTTGCGCTTCATGCCATGCACTCCGAGCTTCGCGCACCGGTCGCGCAAGTCACCTATGGCAACGCTCACTACATCACGCCCGGCGACCTTGCGGTCATCTACAACGCGAATCCGCTCTACACGCAAGGCATCGACGGCACGGGCCAGAGCGTAGCCGTCGTCGCGCGCTCCAATATCAAAGTCAGTGACGTTCATGCCTTCCGCACTATGTTTGGCCTTCCTGTCAACGATCCGCAGGTCATTGTGAATGGCGCAGTCGATCCGGGAACTTCAAACTCCAGCGAGTTGACCGAAGCCACGCTCGACGCGGAATACGCTGGGGCGCTGGCCCGGAAAGCAGCGGTGAAGTTCGTAACCTCCGCCTCCACTGCAACCAGCGATGGAATTTATCTCTCCGCCCAGTACATCGTGAATCAGAACCTCGCGCCGGTGATGACCACCAGCTTCGGCAGTTGCGAAGCTGCAATGGGAGCCGCTGAAAATTCCTTCATCAGCGCCTTGTGGCAGCAGGCCGCGGCGCAGGGAATCACCGTGCTGGTCTCTGCCGGAGACAGCGGGGCCGCGGGCTGCGACAGTCCATCGTCCTCTTCCGCGCTCTACGGGGCGGGAGTCAACGGACTCTGCTCCACTCCCTATGAACTGTGCGTGGGTGGCACCGAATTCAATGACACTGCCAACCCTTCGCAGTATTGGTCAGCCGCCAACTCCACGGCAAACGATGCCTCAGCGCTCGGCTACATTCCGGAATCAGTGTGGAATGAGAGCGGCCCCAGCCTCGGACTCTGGGCAGGCAGTGGCGGACGCAGCGCCGTCTACAACAAGCCCGCGTGGCAGGCAGCCCCCGGCGTTCCCGCCGACGGAAAGCGCGATGTCCCCGATCTCTCGCTCACGGCGGCCGGGCATGACGGATACATGATCATCATGAACGGAATGCAATTTCTTGTTGGCGGAACCTCGGCTTCCACGCCCACCATGGCAGGCATTCTCGCACTCGTAGTGCAGAGCACGGGAGTGCGCCAGGGCCTCGCCAATCCCACGCTCTACACCCTGGCCACGCGCCAGGGCAATGCAGGAGCCGCGGTTTTCCATGACATCACCAGCGGCAACAACACGGTACCCGGCGTCACCGGCTTCAGCGCCACTGCCGGTTACGACCTGGCCAGCGGCCTCGGCTCGGTGGATGCCAGCGCCCTCGTCTCGCATTGGCGTGACGGCCAGAGCACGCCTGCGATTCAGCTCACGCTCAGCAACAACGCGCTTACGCTTGCGCCCACGGCCTCCGCACAGGTCAGCGTCGCGGTCACCGCGCAAGGCGGGCTCAACGCCGCGGTTGCTCTCAGCGCCAGCGGACTCCCGAAGGGAATCACCGCAACATTCTCCGGCGCGAGCATCAAGGCTCCCGGCTCGGGCAGCAGCACAATGCAAGTCGCGGTTGCGTCCACGGTTGCCGCCGGCAGCTACACATTTAATATTGTTGCCGTCAGCGGCTCCATCAGCACTTCCACGGCTGTATCGGTTACTGTGCTTGCACCGGCGTTCACTCTCTCCGCGTCGGCGTCGTCCGTCACAGTGGCTGCCGGAGCAAAGCCTGCCATCACGCTCACCTCCGCAGGCAATGCAGCGTTCAGCTCGGCAGTCACGCTCAAGGCAAGCGGCCTTCCTAATGGAGTCACGGCAACGCTCTCTCCGGCTTCCATCGCCTCCCCAGGTAGCGGCAGCAGCGTTCTCGCGCTCTCCTCCACAACCACTGTTCAGCCAGGCAGTTATGTGTTCACCGTAACGGCAACCGCGGGCACTCTCAGCAAGAGCGTGCAATGCACTCTCAACGTGCCCTCGTTGACGGCGTCAACGAATGTCACAAGCCTTTCCGTCTCGCAGGGCGCAAGCGCGTCGCTCACGGTCACCACCAAGAGTGCCGGAGGCTTCAATTCGTCCGCGGCCATCGCGGTCACGGGACTTCCGAGCGGAGTCACGGCAACGCTCACACCCGCCTCCATCGCCGCGCCCGGAGCGGGCACCGTTGCAATCAAATTCAGCGCCAGCAGCACTGCCACACTCGGAGCAGCCAAGGTCTCCATCAGCGTCAGCGGCGGCGGCCTCGCAGCCTCCGTACCCTTGACGCTCACAATCACGCCCGCGCCGACGTTCACGCTCTCGGCGCCGACGGCTTCCACCAAGGTAAAAATCGGAAGCTCAGCCGTCGTTCAGCTCACGTCGTCGGCGCAGTACGGCTTTGCCTCTCCGCTTTCGCTCTCCGTCAGCGGCGCGCCAGCCGGAGTGACAGCGAAGCTCTCTGCCACAACCATCACACCGGGGCAGGGAACCAGTCTCACAATTACCGCTGGCAACACGACCGCCGCTGCCTCTGCAACCGTGTCGGTAACCGCATCCGGAGGAGGGCTCGTCAAGTCCGTGATTATTTCACTGACCTTCACGAAGTAATGTTGTTCAGGGAAGTAGCCCGCAAGCGCACGCAGCCACATTGAGCTGCTCACTTTGTTCTTAAGTTTGGAGGGAAGGGAGTTGCAGAGTTGCTGCCGGGCAAAGAATTGGCTGCCCCCCAGGGATTCGAACCCCGATACCCTGCTCCAGAGGCAGGTGTCCTACCGTTGAACGAGGGGGCAGCATGAAGCGCCGCTGACAGTGTTACGTGCGACAGTTCGATCATAAGTGCTTGAAGAAAGTTCGTCAACTTTGGTTATCCACAGCGCCCTCGGCCCGCAGTGTGGCGCCTGACACACGGCTGGAATCTGCGATAATGACGGAAAGAGCGAGCGTCGGGGCGAGGGCGATCTTTTCCGCAGCGCCGGGTTTTTTCGCCGCGGCACATGGCTCGCGCAGGTTGATGGACGCCGACCTGCAAGGATTTGCGTAGTGAGTTCCGAGCAACAGAAAACATTTTTCATCGAAACCTTCGGCTGCCAGATGAACTTCCATGACTCCGAGAAGGTCGCGGGATCGCTGGTGTCGCAGGGCTATCGACAGGTGCAGTCCGCCGAAGATGCGGATCTGATTTTCTACAATACCTGCTCGATCCGCGACAAAGCCGAACAGAAGGTCTTCCATCGCCTCGCCGAGTTCAAGCGCCTTCAGAAGCTGGGAAAGAAGTTCGCGGTAATTGGCTGCGTCGCGCAGCAGGAAGGCGAGCGCATCTTTGAACGCGCGCCGCACGTCTCGCTCGTGGCGGGCTCCGCCAGCTACCGCAATCTGCCGGAGATGCTGGTGCAGATCGAACGCGGCGGGCGCGCCACAGGATTGGATGACCGCGAGACGGAAGAGACCTTTGAAACCGAGTTCACTGCGCGCACCAATCCCCATCGCGGATACATCACCATCATCGAAGGCTGCGATAAGTTCTGCGCCTACTGTGTGGTGCCTTACACGCGCGGACGCGAGCGCAGCCGCACCTCGCTCTCCGTGCTGGAGGAAGCGCAACGCATCGTGGAGGGCGGGCTGACGGAGATTCAACTGCTCGGGCAGAATGTGAACTCCTATTGCGATCCGCTCGGCCGCCGCAGCTTCGCCGAATTGCTGGCCGAGGTCGGCCAGCTTCCTGGGATCCGCCGGGTGCGTTTCACCACCTCCCACCCGCGCCACTTCACGCGCGAAATTGTTGAGGCCATCGACTCCGTGCCCACGCTTTGCGACCATGTCCATCTTCCCGTGCAGAGCGGTTCTTCGCGCGTGCTCTCCGCCATGGCGCGCGAATATACGCGCGAGCAGTACCTCGAACGCATCGCATGGATTCGCGCGGCGAAGCGCAGGACCATCTCCATGACGACCGATGTCATCGTCGGCTTTCCAGGAGAAACCCAGGAGGAGTTCGAGGAGACGTTGAGTCTGCTGGA
>Ga0181516_10000248_pt1 | contig 54609 bp, 49 predicted proteins | sample PEATcosm2014_Bin_25_FD_121104 | JGI IMG/M metagenome (GOLD analysis project Ga0181516, IMG submission 121104) | Peatland microbial communities from MTU Mesocosm Facility, Houghton, MI, USA - PEATcosm2014_Bin01_10_metaG | ecosystem: Environmental > Terrestrial > Soil > Wetlands > Peat | place...
ACCGCCGACGTCGAGGCTGTCGACTCCCTTCTGGTCAGACGCGAGGCCCACCAGGAACTTGATTTCGGCCAGGTTGCCCTTCACGATGGCGGGCCTCACCTCGTCCATGATTCGTCGGGCCGTGGCCTGGCGGTAGGGGGTCGCGCCGGCGCCCACGGGGTCGAAGACGACAGGAAGGCCGAGGGACCGCGCCGCCGCGCCGGCGGCCACCATCGCCTCGACCTGGGGCGGGTTGAGCGTGCCCATGTTGAGCACCAGCGCCGAGGCGATGGCCGTCAGCTGGCCGGCCTCCTCGCGGCTGTCGGACATCACCGGCGAGGCACCCACGCACAGGGTGATGTTCGCACAGTCGTTGATGGTTACCAGGTTCGTGACGTGGTGCACCAGGGGTGACTTGGCCCTGGTGCGCGCGAGCCAGGGCTCGTTCAAGACCGGGGTCACTTTTCAAGCCGCTTTCGGGCGACGAAGTAGATCAGCGCCGACAGGAGGGCTGTGGGTATGGTCATCCCGATCGGGGAGTTCAGGTTCATGAACACGTAGTACAGACCCGTGCCTGCGGCCCAGGCGACGAAGGCCCAGACCCGCACGGTCTTGCGGTCCGTGGGCTGCTTGAAGAAGAAGTAGTCGGTAAGGACCACGGCGTACAGCGGGCAGAAGACCGCACCCAGGACGTAGAGGAAGTTCACGTACTGGTCCATGGGGAAGATAAGGGCCAGCAGAGTGCCAAGCACCGTGAACACCAGCGCCGCCGGCTTGTCCTTGATCCGCTTGCCGAGGGCGGTGGCCGAGATTCCGGCCGAGTACACGTCGAGGAAGGCCGTGGTCACTGTCGACAGCAGGATGACCACCACGCCGGCGATGCCAAGACCCGCGGCGACCATCAGCTGCGTGGGGTCGGACTGGCCTGTCTTGAGGGTACCAAGGAGCCCCGTCGAGAACATCCACACGCTGCCGGCGGCGTACCCCAGGGTCGAGGCCCAGGTGCCCGAGCGCTGGCCCTTGGCACGCGAAGTGTAGTCACCGATCAGGGGCAGCCACGACACGGGGAGCGAGAGCACCAGTTCCATCCCCAGGGGGAAGGTCATGGGGTCGGCCTTGGGGGGGACGGCCAGGTCGGGTTTGACGAGCAGCAGCCAGCTGATGACGATGGTGAGGCCCAGCAGAAGCACGACGGCCACCACGTTCAGCGTCTTGACCCCCTTCCAGCCGGCGATCACCCAGCCCAGAAGCAGAACGCCGAGGATGAGCTTGCCCGGCACCAGGAAGTCGGCGTACCCGAAGCTCTTGGCAACTGTATCGAGGGCCAGAGCCCCCGTGATGAGCATGACCGCCGTCCAGCCCACGAGCTGTGTGATGTTCAGCACCGCGAACACCTTGGGGCCTGGGGCACCGAAGGGACGGGCCAGCACCGCCATGGCATTCTTTCGCTCCCGGGCGCTGATCCACGCGGCTCCCAGGAAGATCAGTCCCCCGAGGAGGTGGCCGCTGAGGTTGGCGACCTGACCCCACACGGGGCCCAGGGGCGAGAGCAGTCCGCCCGACCAGATTTCAGCCAGCGAGACTGCGGCGCCAAACCAGAGGGCCGCCAGCGACCACGATCCCAGCTTTGTTTCAGTTTTTGCGTTCATTCGTTCAACCCTGCCTTTTCGTAGAGATCGTAAAAATGGTGGATCGGACCGATCCCCCCGCCCACGGCCAGGCCGTGGCGAATTCCAGTGGCGACGTAGGCCTTGGCCAGGCGGACGGAGCCTTCAAGGTCGCCAGTGCGGGCCCACAGCGCCGCGCACGCCGACGAGAGCGAACAGCCCGTGCCGTGGGTGTGTTTAGCGTCGAGCCGCTCCCCGGGAAACTGGACCACACCGGCGGCTGTCACCAGCACGTCGGTGGCCCCCTCGGAGCGGTGGCCGCCCTTGACCAAGGCCGCCTTGGCCCCCAGACCCAGCAGGCGGCGGCCCGCCTCGGCCATGTCGTCGAGGGTGTGGATGGTCATGCCGGTCAGCGCCTCGGCCTCGGGGAGGTTTGGCGTGACAAGACCGGCCAAGGGCAAGAGCCGCGCGATCACCAGCGCGACGGCGTCGGGCTGAAGAAGGGCATGGCCGCTCTTGGACACCATCACGGGGTCGATGACGAGCACTGGCACGGGGTGCACCTCGAACCAGTCGGCCACCACGTCGAGAACGGCGGGTTGGGAAAGCATGCCCAGCTTGACTCCGTCGACGCGGATATCGTCAAAGACCGCCGCCAGCTGGGCGCGGACAAAATCAGGGGGCACATCGTGGATGGCCGAAACGCCGCGCGTGTTCTGGGCCGTGAGCGCGGTGATCACGCTCATGCCGTAGGTGCCGCACGCGGAGAACGCCTTGAGGTCGGCTTGGATGCCGGCACCGCCGGAACAATCGCTGCCTGCAACGCTCAGAAGCTGCTTCATAGGATCTCCTGAGAGCCTGAAAACTCCCGAGATCCGGACCACTGGGTGGGAAAAGAAAGGGTGACTCTCATTCCTACGCCGGCATTACCCGGATCAGGTTCTTGGGTCAGAGGCTTCGCAGCGCCCCTCTCTCAGCCGGACTCATCCAGCTCCCCACGGTATCAAGCTCAAAATAGGACCACCAAGCGAAGTTGTCAAGGCGGAGCGTCCTGCGGACGCTCCGCACCCGCAGTCAGGTGGCAACGGCACACCGGTGGCCGCAGGCCAGACTGCGGTGATTGCAGCCTCCTGAGAGCCGCCTTGTCGACGAATTCACACTTTCACGGCATATTCTTATCCATGAGAACCACTCTCGAGCTTTCCGATGCCATTGTGGAGAGGGCCCGTTCCTTGTCGGGCATCGTCCGGATCAGCGACTTGGTGCGCGAAGGCTTGCAGGCGCTCATCGCCCGGGAGTCCCGCAAGCGGCTGATTGCCTGCGGTGGTTCCGACCCGGCGGCCGGCGCCGCGAGCAGGTCGCGCCGCACCACCGAGGTTGCCGAGTCCCATGATCCTCATTGACACCTCGGGCTGGATCGACCACCTTGGGGCACCAGTCCCCGCGCTAGCTTGGCCCACGGAGAAGAACAGATGTTACCCAAGCGCGGGTTCGGGGCGAAAAGTCACAGCAAGGGTCAAATGGGTGACGGTGGTGTAGAATCGTTTCAGGGAAGGAGTCAGCGATGACCGCGAAAGAACAAGTGCTTAATGCCATAGAGAACATGGGTCCCCTCGAATTGCTCAGGGTGGCCGACTTCATTGAGGCACTTCAACCAGCGGAACTGACACAAACCAAGGCACCCAACGGTGCCGATTACCGAGCCGTCCGAGAGGCGTTGTCGGGCCTTACGGTGCCTATGTCTGTCGAAGTTGAGCGAGGTCGGGAAGATCGGATATGACCCTGTTCCTTGACACCGCTGCTTTGGTCAAATTCTTCGCCCAGGAAGATGGAAGCGACAGGGTTTCTCATTGGATTCTCTCCAACGCCGGACGAATCTGGATCTTTGAACTTGCGCTCCTGGAATACAACTCGGCACTCTTCCGGAAGCTTCGCAGTCGCGAAATCACCCGGGCGGTTTTCGAGGTTGCCCGGCAAGGCTTCCAAAATGAGCTGCCCAGGTTCCATATCGAACCCATCGGTGGGACAACGATGCGTCGGGCTCAAGAGCTGTTGGAAACCTACGGCCTGAGCACAGCCCTGCGGACCCTGGATGCCCTGCACTTGGCAGCCTTCGTGTTGATTGCCGAAGAAGACTGGCACTTTGTAACTACCGATAGGGTGCTCCTTGATACTGTGAAAGCCATGGGCTACAACACACTCAATCCGCTGGAGGCCTAATAATTACTTGCACATCGTCCTTGTTGGAGTGGGTGACCGTCGGACAGCCATCGTCGCAATGATTCTGGGTGCAGCCCCTCTTTGCGTGAGGTGCCCGGCGGGCCGCCGCAGGCGGGTTCTTTTGCGAAGCAAAAAACCGAAGGCGCCAGCCGGAGCCCAGAGGGCACCGACCACCGGCCCGCCGGTGGGCACGCCCAGGAACAAACCCCTGGAGTTTTGAACGGAGTTCGAAACTCCGAGCGTTCGGCCGGGCCGAACGCATGGACACGCCCCCCCACGATTCCTTAAAATTGCCGAATGCAGAAACGCCGTCTGGTCACCTCCGCCCTCCCCTACGTCAACAACATTCCCCACCTGGGGAACCTGATCCAGGTTCTGTCGGCCGACGTGTTCAGCCGGTACTGCCGGCAGGCGGGGTTCGAGACCCTGTACATCTGCGGTACCGACGAGTACGGTACGGCCACCGAGACGAGGGCGCTGGAAGAGGGCATCACGCCCAAGGAGCTGTGCGACAGGTTCCACGTCATCCACCGCGATATCTATCAGTGGTTTGGCATAGCCTTCGACAAGTTCGGGCGCACGAGCGCCCCCGAGCAGACCGAGATCACCCAGCAGATGTTCCTCGACCTCGACGCCAACGGGTTCATTGTCGAGCAGACGATCGAGCAGCTGTTCCTCCCCAGCAAGCAGATGTTCCTGGCCGACCGATACGTGCGCGGCACCTGCCCCTCGTGCGGCTACAAGGAGGCCCGGGGCGACCAATGCGAGAGCTGCGGCAAGCTCCTTGAGCCCACGGAACTGCTGGGCCCGTGGACGCCGCTGGCCCCGGGGGAGGCTCTGGTGATCAAGCCGACCCGCCACCTGTACATCGATCTCCCTAAGCTCAAGGACAGGCTCGAGGCCTGGATCGGCGAGGCGAGCGAGCGCGGCCACTGGGCCCGCAATGCTGTGAAGATGACAGAGGCGTGGATCCGCGACGGGCTCAAACCCAGGGCCATCACCCGCGACCTGAAGTGGGGCATTCCCGTTCCCAAAGACGGGTTCCGCGAAAAGGTCTTCTACGTTTGGTTCGACGCGCCCATAGGCTACATTTCGATGACGGCGGCGCTGCGGCCCGACACGTGGAAGACGTGGTGGCAGAACCCGGGGAACGTGGAGCTCTACCAGTTCATCGGCAAGGACAACATCCCCTTCCACACGGTGGTCTTCCCTTCGAGCCTGCTGGGTTCGGGGCGGCCGTGGACCATGCTCCACACCATGAGCAGCAGCGAGTACCTTAACTACGAGTCGGGCAAGTTCAGCAAGAGCGCGGGCACGGGCGTGTTCGGCAACGACGTGATGGACACCGGCATCCCCGCCGACGTGTGGCGCTTCTACCTGTTCTACAACCGCCCCGAAAAGAATGACACCTTGTTTGCCTGGAAGGAGTTCCAGGAGAGGGTCAACAGCGACCTCATCGGCAACCTGGCCAACCTGGTGAACCGGACGCTCACCTTCAGCCGCAAGAACTTCGGGCCTTCGGTGCCCGAGGGGGACGAGGACCAGGGGTTTTGGGACGCGATCCGCACCGGCGAGCTGAGCATCTGCGGACACTTTGAGCGCGCCGAGCTCCGCGACGCTCTGAAGGAGACCCTCGACCTGGCCGACCTGGGGAACAAGAAGTTCCAGGACGCCGAACCCTGGCGGCTGGTGAAGACCGACCCGGCGGCGGCGGGTGCGCTGCTGCGCAACCTTGTCTTCCTGGTCCGCGACCTGGGACTGCTGATCGAACCTTTCTTGCCGGCCACCGCGGCGCGTATCCGGGCGTTCCTGGGCGTCAATTCGGATTCCTGGAGCCAGCTGGGCAAGACGACGGGCAGCCTCACCGTTGGCGAGGTCGACATCCTGTTCAAGAAACTCGAAGACGCCGATATCGCGGCGTGGCAGGCCCGGTTCGCGGGTACCCAAAAGGAGCGCCAGACCGTGGCAGAAAACACTGAACAGCCCAAGACCCCCGCAGCACCAGCACCGGCCCCAGCACTTCCCGTTGACCCCGAGGCCAGCTTCCGCGAGAAGATCGACTTGAGGGTGGCGAAGATCGTCGAGGTGAAGCAGCACCCCGGCGCCGACAAGCTGTACATCGAATTGATCGAGACGGCCCCGGGCGTGACGACACAGATCGTGTCGGGTCTGGCGCCGTACTACAAGACCGAGGAGCTGGCCGGGCGCCACATTCTGCTGGCGGCCAACCTCAAGCCCGCCAAGCTCCGCGGCGAACCTTCGAACGGAATGCTCCTGGCGGCTTCGGCGCCGGTGGCCGGCGGGGCTGAGGGTGAGCGGCACGTGGAGGTGATCTTCGCCGATAAGGTGCCGGTAGGCACTCCCCTGACCCTCGAAGGCGAACCCGCCGGGGTGATCGGCAGCCCGCTGAAGCCGCAGATCACCATCGACACGTTCTTTGCCACGCCCATTCGGGTGGAAGACGGCATCGTGGTCGTGGGGACGAAGACCCTGCGCGCCGGCGGACACGGCTTGGAAACGCTTAAGGTTTTGAACGGGGAAGTCGGTTGAAAAAAGGCGCCGAACCTCCTGCGGAGGTGTCCGACTTCGTGAGCGCATTCCTCGCGACGGTTGGACGCCATTTTGGGAACCTTTGACCTGTGAGTTCGCCTGCTATCTTCCCGACGGACCCGACTTTCCTCAACACGGCGGGGTCCTTCCTCCAGACCAGCTGGTGGGCGGCGTTCAAGGGGCGCCATGGCTGGTCGTCGCTTGCTCTCCGCATCGGCGAAGGCGAAGCAGGTGCGCCGCTTTCGGTGCTGTTGCGCCGCCTGCCGGTGGGATTGTGGCTGGCGTACGTGCCCCACGCGGCGGTGGCCGAGGGTGAACTCGAGGCCGTCTCACGGGCGCTGCGGCCCCACCTTCCCCGGGGCACGGTTTGCGTGCGGTGGGACCTGCTGGGCGGCACCAGAGTTTCGGCAGCGGGCTCCGAGGACGAGGAAGCGGCGGGGGCCCCCGACCCGCTTCCCCCTCCCCTGCCCCCGCCCCTGCGTAAGCCTCCGGCCGACGTTCAGCCCCCCGACACCGTGATCGTTGCCCTGGACGACGACGAAGCGGTCTTGGCCCGCATGCACAAGAAGACCCGGTACAACGTCCGCCTCGCCGAAAGGAAGGGCGTAAATGTCGAGAAAGCCGGCGTCGAGGCCCTGGACGAGTGGTACGCCCTGTACAGACAGACGGCCGAGCGCGACAAGATCAGCATTCACTCGCTGGCCTACTACCGGGACCTGTTCGACTTCGCTCCCGACCTGGCGCTGTGGCTGGCGCGGTTCGAGGGCAAACTGCTGGCGGGCAACGTGGTGCTCCTCCACGGGCGCACTGCGACCTACCTGTACGGTGCAAGCTCAAACGAGCACCGCAACCTCATGGCGCCGTACGCCCTGCAGTGGGCCGCCATGCGCGACGCACGCGAACGTGGGGCTACCGAGTACGACCTGTTCGGCATTCCGCCCACCGACGACGCGGCGCACCCCATGCATGGGCTTTACCGCTTCAAGACGGGCTTCGGCGGCGACAGGGTGCACCGCCCCGGAGCCTGGGACTTCGTGTTCCGGCCCGTGGTGTGGACGGCGTGGACCGCCGCCGACGCGCTGAGGGTTTGGTACTTCAAGGTGTGGAAGAAGAGGTAGGCGTCGGGTCCGTGACGGTGGCTCCCTCGAAAGTCATGAGGTCATCGACGCCTTCAGAACGGTGTCGGGACGCGGGTTGTGCAAGCGGAAGACTTGCTTGGTCGAGGGGTTAACAAAGGCATTTCGTCGAACTGGCCCATGTCAATTCGACTCCCCAAGAACGAATCCTGCAAGAGCCACTCACTGGCCATCCTCAAGGAAGCGCAGTTACCAGGCTGCCTCGACTAGACAGCTGTGGCGGCTGGGGGGGAAGCGTTTCCAAGCGATTGCCGCCTCCCGAAGTCTCCGAATGAGACGAAATGCCTACGGGCGTTTGACCTGCCAGGAGCGGTTCTCGGGGTACTGTTTTCTCAGGAGGACTGCAAATGACTTGCTCTGAGAAATCAACGACATTCCGAGGAATACGCACTTTATGGCTGTTTTGGGTTACCGTGCTTTTAGGATCGGCCTTAGTTGCCTGCCAATCGCCCGTGACGGGTGCGGGCTCGCCGGGGGCCGGGGGCACTCCCGCCAACTCGATCTTGATTACGTTTCCCCAGAACACCAGCCGGTCCATCACGATCTCAACCGCAACCACGTATTCCAACTTCTACCAGGTCATTGCCTATAACGCGAGCCACATCTACTACGCCACGGTCACGTCGACGGGGGGAATCCTCAGCAATGTGGCCACTGGGACCTACACAGTGATTGGCCTGGCTGGGTTAAAGACGTCGGGAACGACAAATCCGATCGTTGTTCAATTGGGAGGGGCCTCTCAGGCCGGAGTCGTGGTCGGCTCGACGTCGCCCACCGTGTCGCTTGTGCTGACCAACGTTCTGTATTCCATTGCGGCCAACCCTTCTTCGCCGACTGTCAATTCGTCGGTTGTCGTTACGGTGGACATGGATACAGGGGTTCCGACGGTCGAACCGATGACGGCGGCCGGCACGTCGGGCGGGTGGAGTCAAACCTCGACCTCGGAGACGGCGACCTCGCTGATCAGCGGCTCGAACTGGACCACGTCTGCCACCTTCACTGGTCCAGCCACGGCCCAGACGGTCTCTTACGGTCTCCAGTCGGGAAGTCAAGGACAACTGGCCCTCATCGACGCCGCCAACGGTTACTCGACCGCCACGAGCCTGTACTCGCTGACGGGCGGAGCGACGAGCGGTGTGTTTTGGTACCTGCCGTCCGAGGCGGCGACAGGCTATTCCCCTACCTACGACACTTCGATTGCACCGGGGGCCCTGTCGGTCACTTTCAGTAGTCCTAGTATTTCCGTTGGCCTGACCTGGGGATCGGGTCGATAACACGCTTACTAGGTTTTCCCCGGTACCGGGCATCGAGGCCGCCGCAGGAGGTGTCGACCGCCGAATCACATTTCAGGGTATTGGAATTGAGCTGCCAGTCCCAGTACCCTTATCAGGCCGCCTCTGTTCGTGATGCCCAGTTTCTTGTAGATGCTGTAGACGTGATTTCTGACTGTGGATTCGGCCACATGAAGGCGCTGTGCGACTTCCTTGTTGACCAGTCCCTGGGCAAGAAGCCTGGTCACCTCGGTCTCTCTTGCCGAAAGACCGAACCTCTCAAGTGGGCCGTTGTATTGAAGCGCCTGATTCTCTTTGGCGTTCAATGATCGCGTCAGAATGCGCAATCCAAACACACAGTTCCAAAGACCAAGGATAACCAGGAGAACGCTGACGACCAGGATGTAGATCGTCGACTCGTCCCAGGCGCTCAAGAGCTGGCTTTGGAGTCCACCCACCAAGGTGAGACCGATGATCAGGGAAAGATAGAAGTCCAAACTCCACCCCAAGGACCGATAGGCCGAGCCAAAGTAGTCAAAAAGGGCGTTTCGTGGATTGCGGATCAGCTGAAGAGTAGCCACGGACGTGCCGCTGAGCACAAGGGTGCCACCCCAGGCCATCCATTGGGCACGGAAGTTCCAAGAGCTGGCGCCAAGGGGCACATGGTAAAAGAAGAGGTTCAGCAGCCGTTCCCCAACCAGAAAGGCAGCGAGGAACACAAACACCAGCATCAAACGCCTGCGCCCCGGGCGCCCGCCCAGAGACTTTGTCGAGACAAAGGCCGAAAGCAACGTGAGGTAAATTTCCCACGCAAGCAGAAACCTCTCGGGAACCGAAACCAGCGCGATCCAGAGCTGCGATCGGGGCAGAAGCAGCAAGTCGACCATTTGCAGGGGTGCGCCTTGAAGGTTTCCGAGGAACACGACAAGGCACGAGAGTGTCCAGTGGGCGAACAGGACGGCCAGCAGCTTCAGGTAGATCGTCATGGCAGGATGCCGGATTCGGGTCAGCCGGACGACCATCATAATCGTCGCGCCCCCTACAAAAAGGAGGAGCGCAAAAAGGGAAACGACAAAGCTGATCGCCATGCGACAGTCTAGATGCATTCCAGGCTAGCTGTCGAGGGTTTGCGGGGAAAGCGATGGTGGAAGATGACGGTCGCGGCAATCAAGAGGTCGTTGGGGCCAATCACCCTCCCCAGAGTCTCGGCCTCGCCACGGACCCGGGCGTAAACAGAAGCCACAGCGTCGTCAAAGGGCATGACCTCGAACGGGGCAAGAAACTTCTCAAGCTTCTCCAAGGTCTTCTTTCTCGATTTCCTGTTCTCGGCGACTGTCATGACTGCCTGGGACAACCTTGGGGCGAATCTGGTCGGCGACCCACTTCGAGATGGAAACCTGCCTCAAACCCGCAGAAGCCGAGTTTGAGGCAGGTTCAGGAGACTTAGCCCACCAAGGTGCGGATGTCGTCCTCGACGGTGCCGATGCCGGCGATGCCGAAGGTCTTCACCAGCACGTCGGCCACGGCCGGCGAGAGGAAGGCCGGCAGGGTCGGGCCCAGGTGGATGTTCTTCACACCCAGGGACAGCAGGGCCAGCAGGACGATGACGGCCTTCTGCTCGTACCAGGCGATGTTGTAAACGATGGGCAGCTTGTTGATGTCGTCGAGCTTGAACGCGTCCTTCAGCGCCAGGGCGACCTTCACGAGGCTGTAGGAGTCGTTGCACTGCCCGGCGTCGAGCACCCGCGGGATGCCGCCGATGTCGCCCAGCGAGAGCTTGTTGTAGCGGTACTTGGCGCACCCGGCGGTGAGGATGACGGTGTCCTGGGGCATGGCCTTGGCGAAGTCTGTGTAGTACTCGCGGCTCTTGAGGCGGCCGTCGCAGCCCGCCATGACGACGAACTTGCGCAGGGCGCCCGACTGAACGGCGGCGATGACCTTGTCGGCCAGGGCGAGAACCTGGGCGTGGGCGAACCCGCCGGTGACGGTGCCGGTCTCGATGGGCTGGGGCGCGGGGCAGGTCTTGGCCAGGGCGATGAGGGCCGAGAAGTCCTTGCGGGCTCCCGAGCCGCGCTTGCCGGCGGGCCTGTCGGCGATGTGGACGGCGCCCGGGTACCCGGCGGCACCGGTGGTGAACAGCTTGTTCTTGTAGGTGGACTTCTCACCAGGGGGGACGATGCAGTTGGTGGTCATGAGGATGGGACCGCCGAAGGCCTCGAAGTCCTCCTTCTGGTGCCACCACGACGAACCGTAGTTCCCGGCCAGGTGCGCGTACGCCTTGAACTTGGGGTACGAGTTCGCGGGGAGCATTTCGGAGTGGGTGTAGATGTCGATGCCTGCGTCCTTGGACTGCTCAAGCAGGTCCTCGAGGTCGCGAAGGTCGTGACCCGAGACCAGGATGCCGGGGCGCTTCTTGGCGGCGATGTTCACGGCGGTGATTTCGGGGTTGCCGTAGGCTCCGGTGTTGGCGCCGTCGAGGAGGGCCATGGCGGTCACGCCCGCGGCACCCACGGCGAGGACGAGGTTGGTCAAGACGCCGAGGTCCCGGGGAGGCGCGGCCAGGGTGCCCAGGTACTCGAGGAAGAGCGCGTCGAGGGCGGGATCGACCACGTCGAGGGCAGCGGCGTGGTGCAGGTAGGCGGCCAGACCCTTGAGGCCGTACAGCGTGAGCGAGGTGAGGCTGCGAATATTCTCGTCGGTCTCGGCCAGGGTGCCGACGCCGGCGCCCTGGGCGACGAGGGCCGCGTCGGCGGTGTTGGTCCACTGGGCGCTCGCGGGGAGCTTCGCTCCGCCGGGGACGGCGATGGCGGCGCTGCGGACAATGGTCGCCTTGACGCGTTTCATGATGGCGGCCGAGTCAAAGTTGGCGTTCGTGATGGTGGTGAACAGGCTCTCGATGGCGTAGGCGGCCGTGTCGGCCGGGACCTTCAGTCCCGCCTTTGTCGCGGCCACGGCCTTGGCGGCCAGGCCTTCGCTGACCCAGACCAGAAGGTCCTGCTCCCGGGCGAGGTCCTCGGTCTTACCGCAGACTCCCCTCACCGTGCAACCCGTGTTGCCGACGGCTTCCTGACATTGAAAACAAAACATGCTCATTTCCTTCTCCTTATGGATTTGAAGTTCGAACTCATTGAATGGGGACGACGACGGTCTTCACCGCGAGGTTCTTCCCCGACCGGGCAACGGCCTCGGCGACGACGCGCGACAGCCCCGAGCAGCACGGCACCTCCATGATGGCCACGGTGACCGAGTAGACGGTGTTCCCGCCGATCAGGTCGGCGAGTTTTTCGACGTAGCCCTCGGTGCGGTCGAGCTTGGGGCAGGCGATGACCAGCGCCTTGCCGCGGAGCAGGTCGGCGTGGAACGAACCCAGGGCAAAGGCCGTGCAATCGGCGGCGATCAGCAGTTCGCACTCGTGGAAATACGGGGCGGCCGGCGAGACCAGGTGGAGCTGGATGGGCCATTGTCCTAGCTCAGACGGGGTGGAAGCCGGGGACGCCTGGGGACGAGCCGCGGGGGCGGCCGGGGTCAGGGTCCGGGCCCGGGAACCAGGACAGCCTTGCGAAGGCCCGTGGGCGTGGTGTGCGGCGTGGGCGTGCACGGGGACCCCGGTCCGCAGCGAGACGGCGGCTTCGTCGAAGGCCTCGGCCTCCCTCTCGATGACCTGAAGCGCGCCGGTGGGGCAGACGTTGAGGCACGCCCCGAGGCCGTCGCAGTAGATGTCGTGGACCAGGACGGCCTTTCCCTCGGCGTCGATGGCCAAGGCCCCCTCCGCACACGCGGTAGTGCACTCGCCGCACCCGTTGCACAGCGACCTGTCGATTTCGATGACCTTGCGTTTCATGGCGTTCTCCCCTCTACGAGAAGAAGCCTACCGGACGCGCGGAGAACGATCCTTGACTTGGGTCAAGGTTTGCAACTTTATTCGTCGGCCACCAAATTCTTGAGCCGTTCGCACGACGGCACTTCCACCTGCGAGCCTGTCACCCTGAGGTAACCGTCCCTCTCCATCTGCCCCAGGGCGCGCGACAGCGTCTCGGGCGCCATGCCCAGCTCCATGGCGATCTCGACTTTCTTCTTGGGGAGGGGGAACCGGCACGCCCCGAGGCCGCCTGGGCATCCGGCCTCGAGCCCCGGGCACTGGCCAAGAAGGAAGCGGGCCACTCTCTCGCGGGCGCCCATGACGGTCAGCTCCTCGATACGGTGGTTGAGCGCCAGGCATTTGCGGGCCAGAAGCGACAGGAAGAACAGCGACACCTCAGGGTCGAGCGACGACAAAATGGTCGCGCGGCGGAACTCGAGGACGCGGCTCGGGCGCACCACCACCGCCTGGACGGGGAAGCCCCGGCCCGCGAACAAAATGGCCTCGCCAAACCACTCGCCGGGCTCGATGCGGGCCACCTCGACTTCCTCCCCCGAGCGCGAGACGCGGCGCAGGGCGATTTCGCCGGCCTCAAGGTAGAAGCACTTGTCGGCGGGGTCGTCTTGAAGGAACAGGAGGGTGCCCAGGGTCGCGTCGCGCCGGTGTCCCAGGCCCACGAGGGCCGGGGGCAGCGTGTCGTTGGATTCGGGAATTCGCAAAGTCGCCATGGCAGAAGTATACTTCTTCAGCGTACCCCAAGACCACCGACGTGGAGGCTGCCGTGTGATGCAACATCCGTCCTGGCCCTTCCTGACTCTTTAAGTTGACTTTTCGCGAGTGTGGATTCAAATTGAGCGCCAAGGAGAATATCCATGCTTGATTTCAGCGTTTCCTGGCTTCCGCTCGTCGTCGTCGGCGTTGCCAACTTCATCCTGAGCTGGCTGTACTACTCGCCCGTCGTTCCGTGGTTCAAGACGTGGCAGTTGGGCGTCGGCATGGACCCCAACAAAAAGGAAATGACGGAGGCGGAGAAGAAGGCCATGCCGTCCCTCTTCCTAGGCGCCATCGTGGCCACGTTCCTGCTGCCCTACGGCCTGCAGGTGCTCGTCCACAGCCTCAAGGCCCAGGATTTCGTCTCGGGACTCGTGATCGGCCTTGTCGCGTGGTTCGCCTTCTCGGTCACTCACAGCCTCAACACCCGCTTCGAGGGCCGCAAGGTGTCGGTCCTGGTCCTCAACAACATCCTGTACCTGATCACCTACGGTGTGTACGGCGGCATCCTGGCCGTGTGGAAATAAGTCTCCCGCAACGGTTGATGCCCGATTGCGCCGTAACCCTTCCGCAACCGTAGCGAGGAGGGCGTTTGGCGAGGCGGAGCTGAACTGAGAACCGGAGCGTACTGCAAGTACGTGAGGATTCGAAAGACGCTCTGCCGAAGTCCAAACGCCCCCGCAGTAGGTTTCGGGAGGGTTTCCTATTTTACAACAATGAAGTGCTTGAGAATCCTTAGGAGCTGCGCTGTCTTGTTGTAGCCGCCGATCAGCGCTTCCAGCAGGGCCCGCTGATCCTTTCCCCCCAGGCCCCGGATGTTGGCCACGTACTGGGGCTGGGGGCTCTTGAAATCAGTAAGAATTTCCTGCACACGCACGGCCAGAACCGACAGGGCCCGGGCTTGGTCTTCGAGGACAGTCATGGCGGTGCGGTTGAGCTTGTCGACCAGCGCCCGGGGCACTGATGAAACGGGCGCCTTGCCCGACAGGTACTTCTCAAGCACGGGCAGGCCGATCTTGTTGTCGTTTTCCAGGCCTTGGTCGAAGGCCTCCACTGCCGCAAGGATCTCCTCGCACGCGTACAGGGAGTCGCTCAGTTTCTGACCCCACTCTTTTTCGGTGAAGGCGCCGTTGAGCACAACCTTTTTCAGGGCGTCGAGGTAGCCCGTCTTAAGCACGACGAAGCAGAAGGTGCGCAGCACTTGCAGGGGTTTGACCACGCTCAGGGGAGGCAGGCCGGCCTCGGTGAGCTGCTGGCTGGTTGCGGCGGTGTAGATGGTGAGGGGAAGCAGCGCGGTCCCCGCAAACAGCGCCGAGATGTCGGCCTCGAGCGTGCTTTCGCTTTGTTCGCGCAGGGCCCTGTCGCGGTCCCGGGCGAACTGCTCGGACAGCACGCCCGAAAACGCAGCAAGGTACCGCTCGGGAAACCGCTGAACCTCGGGTTCGGCGTCGGGGTTGCGCTCCAGAACCCGGATGAGCTGAAGAAGGAGGTACGGGGAGCAGTTGCCCCGGCACAGGTCGCGCAGGCGGTCGAGCAGGACGCCGGTTTTGCGCCGGTTCTCGGCGGCCTTTTGGGGGCCCAGGCGTTCCAGAAGCAGGCCCAGCATCTGTTCGACGCCGGGGCCGAGGTCGAGCCCCTCGACGACGAAATACAGGTCAAGCAGCTCGCTCAGCAGCGAGGCGCCGTCGACCGGCTTGTACGACTGCGAAGCGGCAGCGGCGTTGTAGCCGAAGCGTGAAAGCAGGGGGACGAGGGAGTGCCCGGCCAGGGCTTTGAGCCGGAACAGGCCCTCAAGGTCGTGCTGGAGCTTGTCGGTGTCCTGGCGGCGCAGGTCCATCAGCAGCGAGTTGAAGTCGCTGGTCAGCGCGGCCACCTCGGCCGTGGCGTCGCCCGACCGGGCCAGCCTGTCCTTCATCGCCTCCAGCGACAGCGCCGCCCGGCGCTCGCCGATCTCGCCTGTCAGCTGCGATTCCAGCAGGTACCCCAACATAAGGTCCTGCACCTTGCGGTCGGGGTGCGACAGGGTCTTGTCGAAGATGTCCCGCAGCGGTTGCAGAAGGGCGTGCGCCGTCCCCCAACCCATGGCGAAACCGGCCAGCACCTGGTCGGACTTGGGGGAGAAAATGGGGGGATGCACGTTCTGCAGCGCCTCAGACTGCTCCCGGAGCTGCCGCTTGGCCTTCAGCGCCTGCGGGTCGGAGGTGAAGAGTCCTTCGAGGAAGGCAGCGAGGCTGTCGAACAAACCGGCCATGAACCCCAATGTACCCTGTCCGCGCCAGCGCCGCAACTCCCGGCGGTAGCGTCGGCGGTTGCGCTTTTGTGAGTTTCCCGGTAGAAACAACCATGAGCAAGATCCGCCTCGCCGTGCTGTACGGCGGCATTTCGGGGGAGCACGAAGTCTCCTGCCTGTCGGCCGCCTCCATCCTGAAAAACCTCGACCCTTCTCGGTACGAAGTCGTCCCCGTGGGTGTGACCAAGGAGGGGCGCTGGTTCCTTCAGCCGGCGTGGGCGGGCGGGCCCCTTACGGTGGTGGCCCGCCCCGACCATGAGGTTTCGGTTCGTCCCGCCGCCGGCCTGGCGGTGGGCGGCGCGTCGCTGCCCCTCGATGCGGTGTTCCCCATCCTCCATGGAATTCAGGGCGAGGACGGCAAGGTGCAGGGGCTACTGGAATGCTCGGGGCTGCCCTACTGCGGTGCCGGGGTGCTGGCCAGCGCCCTGGGCATGGACAAGGCCTTTGCCAAGCGGCTGTGGGAGGCCCTGGGCCTGCCCGTCGTCCCTTCGGTGACCCTCGAGGCGGCCCAGACTTCGACCCCCGCCGAGCGGCGGGCTGCCTGGGACCGCGCGGCCGTCCTGGGCAACCCCGTGTTCGTGAAGCCTTCCAACTCGGGCTCGTCGGTGGGCGTAGCCAGGGTCAGCTCCTTCGAAGAATTCGGCCCTGCCCTCGACGCCGCCTTTGCCGTCGACCGCACCGTGCTAGTCGAAACCGCCGTCAACGCGCGCGAGATTGAAGTGGCGGTCGTGGGCGGCGCCCCCCCCAAGGCCTACGGGCCGGGAGAGGTGGTCCCCAAGCACGCCTTCTACGATTACGACGCCAAGTACACCGACCCCGACGGCGCCGATCTTGTGATTCCGGCCAGGCTGGAACCGGCGGTGAACGCCCGGGTGCTGGCGCTGGCCGTCCAGGCGTACAGGGCCCTGGGAACCAAGGGGTTCGCTCGGGTCGATTTTTTCGTCGACAAGACCTCGGATCGGGTTTGGATCAATGAGATCAACACCCTCCCCGGCTTCACCACGATCTCGATGTTTCCCCGCATGGCCATGGCCGGCGGCTTCACCTACGCCCAAGTGCTCGACGCCATCGTCGACCAGGCCCTGGCGCATGAGTGCTAAAGCCTGCCTCCGCCTGCTGTTCCTGCTGGGGGCTTTGAGTGCCGCCGGGGCCGACCCGAGATTTCGGGCCGACGACGGCAACCTGTGGCACCTCGACGACAACCCTGCCCTCGCGGCCGTGTCCGGCGACATCTTCGCCGCAGGGACGGCGCTGAACACCCAAAATGTGTACAACGTACAGGGCCTGAACGAAATCGCCGTCGTCTCGCCCTTCATCTCGTTCTCGTATTCTCAGTTGGCCAGCGACACCGAGGTGCGCTTCGGGACCACCGTGGGCCCGTGGGCGGGCTTCTCGCTCGGCTACAAGGCCGACAGCTTCGGCTCGGGGAGCTCGAGCAACGACTTCGGACTGCTGTGGCGGCCCGTGGACCTGCTGTCGGCCGCCCTGACCCTCGACGACGCCTTCGGGTCGGCGCGGCTGTGGGGAGCCGGCGTGGCGGTGCGGCCCCTGAGCCTGTGGTGGCCTCACGCGCGTTGGCTGAGCTTCACCGCCGACGCGTCGGCCAACAGCACGCAGGCAACCTGGGAGAACGTGGGCGCCAAGCTGGCCTGGGAGGGGAGCGAGCTCAGGGTTTGGTACGACTTGGTTGCCCGCTCGCCGGGGCTCGAGGCCACGGTCTCGGTCGGGGCCTCCGAGACCTCTGTGTCGGGGGACCGGGTGGGCGAAGCGCTCAGGATACCGACCAAGACGCCCGATCTGACGGCCTTTGGCCCCGTGGTGCTCAAACTCAAACTTCCGGGCACGTTGCCGTCCTCGCCCGTTCCGCCGCCCCTCTTCGGCGCCCCCCGGCCCAGCTTATCGAGCGTCCTGGCCGTGCTGGAGCGCGCCGCCCGGGACCCCCGAGTCGTGGCCGTGGCCTTCGAAGACCCTCCCGCCGTGGGGGGACTGGCAGCCGCCGAGGACCTGCGCGGGGCGATCGACCGCCTGCACGCTGCGGGCAAGAAGGTCTACGCCTTCGCCGACGACTACGACGACGGACTGGGCTTCCAGGGCTGGGTGTCGGCCGCCGACAGGGTGTCGCTGGCACCCACGGGCACGCTCATCGTGACCGCAGGCGAGTCGCGCCGGCTGTATTTGAAGGGCTTCTTCGACAAGATCGGCGTGCAGTTCGTCAACTTTGCCCCCTGGGACACCAAGTCCTACTACAACACGCTTACCGATTCCTCCATGCCCGACGGGGAGAGGGCCATGCTCACGCGCTACCTCACGGACCGCGACGCGCTTGCATCCTCGGGCCTGAAATCCGGCAGGGGCGGCAGGCTCAAGGGCGACGCCGCAGCGGCCGTAGCCGAGGGCCCCTACCTTGTGGCCTCCGAGGCCCTGTCGCGGGGTCTTGTCGACGCGCTGGAGTCCCGGGCAGGGTTTGCCGAGTTCCTCAAGCGCACTCACCCTTGGGCCCAGGTCGTCGACGACATTCCGGCCTCGAGGCTGGGGGACTGGGGGCCTCCGGTCACCGGCCGCACGGTGGCCCTGGTCCACCTTTCAGGTGACATCATCCCTGGGAACGGGCAGGCCGGACGCTCGATCGGGCAACGCGCGGTCGAAGCTCTGGCGGCGCTGCGCAAGGACGTTTCGATTCGCGCCGTCGTGCTGCGGGTCGACTCGCCCGGCGGGGCCGTGACCCCCAGCGACGCCCTGGCCGACGAGGTGCGGGCCACGGTAGCGGCGGGCAAGCCCGTGGTGGTCGTGATGGGCGACGTTGCCGCCAGCGGTGGCTACTACCTGAGCGCGCCCGCCACCCGCATCTTCGCGAGGCCCGGCACCCTCACGGGGTCGATCGGGGTCACCGGGGTCTGGTTCACGGCCGAGAAGACGCTGGACCTGCTGGGCATCAAGGCCGACGGCGTCGATATGGCCCCCAGTTCCACCTTCGGCGACTGGACCCGCACCCTCACCCCGGCGACCACGGGCAAGTGGTCGGCCATGATCCAAAGCACCTACCAGCGCTTCCTCGACGTGGTCGCCGCCGGCCGCCACCTCGACAAGGACAAGCTCGAGCCCCTGGCCCGGGGTCAGATCTACACCGGCCGCGAAGCCCTCGCTCTGGGCTTGGTCGACGAGCTGGGGGGCATGACCGAGGCCCGGGCGTGGCTTGAAGAGCGCTTGGGCGGCCCTGTGGAGTTCCGGGACGTGATGCCCGGCGACATCGACTTTTTGGGCGGCCTGCTGGCGCCCTTCTTCACGGCGGCCGTGAAGTCCTCCGACTCGCCCACCCTCAAGCTGGCGACCGCCCTCGACCACTGGTCGGAGCCGTTTGCCGAGGCCCTGTCCGGCGTCGCCGCCCGGGGTCCCGGCCCGCTTGTCTGGGTGGATGTTCCCTAATTCAAGGTGCCACCGGGAACTCGTTCCGCACGCGGCTCAGGAAGTCATACTCGGTCTGCACGAAGTACTGCAGGTCGAAGTCCTCGTGGGTCACGACGATGAGGATGGCGGCCTTGGCCTTCAGGTAGTCCGAGATGGCCTGCATGACCAGAGCCCGCGTCTCGAAATCGATGTGCGCGAACGGCTCGTCGAGCAGAATCACGTCGGGTTCGGCGGCCAGTGCCCTCACGATGTCCATGCGCTTCATCTCGCCCGAGCTGAGCGCCCGGGGCAGGTTGTCGAGCAGCCCCCGCCTCAGCTGGATCTTGTCCATGAGGGCGGTGACCTTGGCCTCCTGGTAAAACTCAGTGCCGCCCCAGGCCTTGTCGATTTGGGTCAGTGACTCGCGGATCTTGAGGTCGGGGAAGAACGAGAACCGCGAATCCTGCTGGACGATGGCCAGCCGTCGCCGGAACGGCAAGAAGGCCACAGGATCCTTGCCCCGTTCACGGGTCTTGAGCGCGACCAAGTCTTGGTCCCCCAGGGTGATGGTTCCCGAGGTGCCGTCGACAAGGCGCAATATGCCGCGGACCATGCTTGTCTTGCCGCACCCCGAAGGGCCCGTGATGCCATAGATGTGCGAGCGGCGGAAGGAAACGTTGAGGTGTTTGTACGCCCACGAGGGCCTGTCGCCGAACAGTCCGCGGTACTTGTAATGCTGCGACACGTCGGTGAGCACCAACCCCTCGGCGCCCTCGCCTTGGTCGTCCTCCTTCACCCGTGCCGCGTTCTCGGGGAGCTTGTCCACGGTGAGCAGCTTCTGCCCCTCGAGCCGCAGGATGGTGTCGAGCTGCAGGGCGCGGACAAAGTCGAGGTCGTGGCTGGCCATGAGCACGGTCTTGCCCTGCCCCCCCAGGATCTCCTTGTTAAGGAAGTCGATGAAGCGCTTGCGCAGCTGCCTGTCGAGGTTGACCGTAGGCTCGTCGAGGTAGACCAGTTCGGCCGTCCGCGACAGCAGGATCATGAGCGTGATGCGCTGAAGTTCGCCGCCCGACACCTCGTCGGGGTACTGCTTCGCAAACCGGGCGAAGTCGAGGCTGAAGAACTCCTTGAGCCGGCGCTCGACCAAGGGCCGGGCGTCGGGGCAGATCAGCCTCAGGTTCTGCTCGAGGGACAGCGCTGGGTTCATGGCCTGGGCGGTCTCGGCGGGCACGAACGTGATGCCGGTGTGCAGAATGCGGCGCCAGGTCGTCAGGTCGCTCTTGCGCCCGTCGGCGTAGGCGGCCTCGTTGTGGAGCCGCATGGAACCGTGGACTGCGAACGGCCCCGAGAGCAGTCCGGCCAGGGCACGCAGCAGCACCGACTTGCCCGAACCCGTGGTGCCGGTGATCACCGTCGAGGTGCCGCCCTTGGGCTGGAAGCGTTCGATGTTGAACAGCAGTCTGTCCTTCAGGTGGACGCTGAAGTTTTCGAGGACGATGGGGTCGGGAACGGCGCTCATACCGCAGCCTCCTTGTCGTTGCCCAGGACGAGAAGAAACGCCAGGCTCACCATAACCAGCAGCCCCACGGGCACCCAGAACAGCTCCGGGGGTCCCGAGGACGAGTCGAGCAGCACCATGCGCCACGCGGCAATGAGGCCGCCGGGGCTTGTATGGGCCGGCGTCCCATTGGCTCCCATGCCCACCTGGATGATAAAGCTGAACGAGGTGTCGAGGACCAGGGTCTTGAGCAGGATGCCGGCGGCGGTCCGGCGGATCACGTCGCGCATGGCCTTCGAGTTGAGCAGCACCCTCAGGATGCGCCCCTTGGGAAAGCCGTAGGAGCGCATCGACACGCTGTACTTGCGGTGGTAGAGCTCGCCAAGGGGCAGAGCCAGACCACGGACCGCCTCGGGGAGGCTGGTGAGTGTGGCCGCGAAAATAAAGACCGCCAGCGACAGGTTGGTGGAATACGCGCCTGCGTGGCTGGCCAGGGCGACGGCCACGGGGGCGTAGCAGAACAGCGCCACGAGGATGGCAGGTACCGACTCCACAGCGTCGAGAACTCCGGCAGTGACCTTGCCCACCACGGGCTGAAGGATGGACAGGTATCCGAGCCCCAGGGTTATGACCCCCGCCACGACGACGGTGGCGGTCAGGGTGATCGAAAGCTGCCGGAACGACAGCAGCAAACTATGCCACCAGGGAGCGGGCAGTCCCGTCGAGACGCCACCCAGGGGCAGCCAGGCGATTACGAAAGGCGACAGCAGCACGGCGATGGCCACCCACCCCAACACGTCAAAGAGCTTTTTCATACCACCTCGGGTAGAGGACGAAGAGCGCGGCCTTCACCAGGAAGGCAACGAGGGCGTTCACGGCCAGAAGGACGAACACCGAAGCGATGAGGGTGTCGGTGAGCCGGTTGACCAGGGCGTCGAGCAGGGTACTCCCCAGGCCGGGGAAGTTGAACACCATTTCGGCGATGGTGACGCCGCCGATGATGGCGGGGACCTTGCCCGCGATATAGGGAATAAAACGCGGTGCGCTCGAGTTCAGCAGGTAGCCCGTCACCGACCCCGGCAGGGGCAATACCCGGCCCACGGGCGGGCCCAGGGTGCTGAACACCTGCGTGTGTGTCATCTCGATCTGGCGCTTCATGTCGAGGGTGAGAAACCGCGCGGCGTCCCAGCCCAGGCCGCCCAGCGCGACAGTGACCACGGCGATGAACAGGGGCGGGGGGTTCATGCCGAAACTCCCGTAGAGCAGCCAGTACCCCACGAACACCGGCACCGCCGACAGCAGCGACGCCCCTAGCCCCCCCACCCCGCCGAGCCGCCACCCTCCCCGCCCGGACTGCATCGCGGCGAGGTACGCCGACGACGCACTGATCGACGAGGCCACCAAGGCCACGAGAACCAGGAACAGCAGGGCCGCCAGCGCCAGCGGAAAGGTGATCGCGGCGCCCGAGCCAATGATCTGCTGGGTGCTGAACCCTGCGTTCTCGACAGAAAACTGGGGTGACAGTGTGACCATCAGCCAGAACGAGCGGCCCGACTTGAGGTACTGCTCGGGGGGCGAACCCACCGACAGCAGGTAGAGGCCGACCAGGGCCAGGGTGCCCGCCAGGGTGAAGACCACCCCGCGAAGCCCCAGTTCGACGGCCAGGAACCGCAGGAACCTCATCCTATTTCACCTGCTCCCAGTCTTCCACCGAGAGGAAGGGGTTGTCCGAAGCGATGACCACGTTCTTGATGGCCCGGGAGTACACGTCTTTCTTGATCGAGACCAAGGGGACGGCCGGAGCCAGCACGCCCACGGCGTCGTGGATCTTGCGGGTGAGGTTGATCCAGTCGGTGGCGACCACGGTCGCGTCCCACTGGTGCAGCAGCGCGTCGAGGCCGGGGTCGGAGACGCCGGTGACGTTGTCGGCCCCGCCTGTGCGGTACCACTGGCCCAGATCGGAATACACGTTGTCGAAGCCCTCGGCGTACACCAGGGCCAGGTCGTAGTTCTTCTCCTGGAAGACCAGGCGCTTGAACACCTGGTCGCCCGTGCGCTTGGCCTCGACGGTGAGGCCGATCTTCGCGTACTGGGCCACAAGGCCGTCGGCCATCTTCTGGCCGAAGGCTCCCATCGAGTCGGGGAACAGAAGCACGGCGGCTTGCCCTGCCAGGCCGCCGGCCTGGGCCAGCTTCGAGGCCGCGTCAACGCTGTATGGATGGGGGTCGGCGAAGGGCGCAACGTCGTACTCCGCGAAGTTGCGCGCGAACAGGTTCGACGGGAAAGGGCCGTTGTTGACCACGGTGAGGTCGTCGCGGTCGGTGACCCCGGGCACCAGCGCCTTGCGGTCCACGCCGCTCAAGAGGGCGTACCTCGCGTCACGGCTGGAGAAGAGCTTCGACTTGGTGTTGATCTCGACCTGATAGAAGGCGTAGGGAAGGAAGGAGCTGAACTGCACGTTGCCCATCTTCTCGACCTCGGGCCTGTCGAGGGGAGAGGTCTCGAGGATGAGGTTGATGCGCGCCTGCCGGAACTCGTTGAGGCGGATGACGGGGTCGATGATTCGACGCAGCACCAGCGACGAGGTCTTGGGGACGTGGCGGTAATAGTTGGGGTTGGCCTTGAAGGTCAGCCACTTGCCGATTTCCCAGGTCTCGAGGATGAAGGGGCCGGTGCCGATGGGCGCCGTGGCGAAGGCCCTCTCGTTCTCGCCGCTCTTGAGCTTTACCGCCATCTTGGCTTTCTTGTAGGTCGAGGGGATGATCTTGAACGTGAGTACCGGGATGGCCCTGAACTCGGGGATGGGCTTGCGGAACTCGATCTTCACAGTCTTGTCGTCCACGGCCTTCACCGAGCTGATGAACGAGTTCAGGTACGCGCGCTTGGGCGAGGCGTTCTCGGGTTCGACGTAGGCGGCGAAGGAGTACTCGACGTCGGCGGCGGTCACCGGGGCGCCGTCGTGCCACTTCACGTCCTTGAGCACGGCCGTGTAGGTGGTCTTGTTGACGGGGTCCTGGGTGATCGAGTCGGCGAGCGCGAGCTCGGAGTTCATCTGACCGCTGGCCGCGTCGACCTCGAAGTTGACGAGCCCGTCGAACACAAGTTCGTCGGCGTTAAGGCCCGAGGTGTTTTGCTCGAGGATGGGGTTGAGCGAGTCGGGCAGAGTGGAGATTCCCACCACCAGACCCTCGGGCTCGCGCTGCCAGAGCAAGAACACCGACGCCGCCGCCCCGAGGGCGACCACGGCGACGATGATTACGACTAGGAGACTCTTCTTGTTTGCCATCAACGCATCCTCACGATGAACGAACTGTAGACGACCACGTCGCCCGAATACTTGGCATCCTTGCCCTTGCCCAGCTCAAAGAAGTACCTGCCCGCGGGCAGTTGTGCGCCGGCGTTGATCACCGGCCACGAGTTGCCCACCTTGTACTGGCGGTTCACGAGGTCCTTGAGCTTCTTTTCCGCGATCTTCGTCCCCGAGACTGTGTTGTCGCTGAACACGCGCACGGGCCTGTTGTCGTTGACGGTGATGACAAGGTCGTTGAGCACGGCCTTCTCGATGGACACGAAGCCCCACCAGTACACGGCGTCACCCTGAAGGGTGCCGCGGAACTTGCCGGGCCGGCTCTTCTGGTCGTTGCCCTTGGTCCCCGGCTGGGGGTTGAACAGGCCGATCATCTGGGGGAACACGGCCTTGCCGCGGCTGGCGATCTCGGCGGCGACCTTCGCGTCGGCCTTGGCCTGTTTGATCTCGGCCGTCACCTGGGTGATGCGGTCCTCGAGGGCGCGCTTCTGGTCGTCGACGTCCTTGAGCATGTCCCTGTCGATGATCTTGGGGTACTTGGCCGCAAACGCGACAAGCTCGGCCTGCATGCCCTCGATGTTGCTCCTCACCTCTTCGCTGAACTTCAGCGTGTCGTCGAGGGTCATCGAACCGAGTTTGTCGCCCTCGGGGGTGCGGGCGAACTCCTCGCCGATACGGTCCTTAAACGAGGTCGCGCGGTTGCGCAGGGTCCTCTCCATCTCGGTACGCACTTCGCCCCGCTTCTTGCGGTACTTGTCGGCCAGCAGCGCGAGCGCCGATCCCTCCTTGTACCCGTTGGCCTTGGCCTGGGCGGCCATGGTCGCCTCGGCCTTGGTGAACGCCGTGATCGCGGCCTCGTAGCCGGCGATCTGGTCGTCAAACTGGGGCTGGGCCCGGGCGGCCGCCCAACTTGCCGACGTGCTCTTGTCCAAGGACTTGTCCAGGGCCCTGTACTCGTTGGCGGTGGCCTGGGCCTTCTCCCAATCCTTGATCTCCTGAAGCTGGGGCGCCCAATCGATCTTGTCGCCCAGGTAGTCGCTGGCGGTCTTCATGAAGTCCTTGGCCGAGTCGACGGCGTCGCTCTGGATGCGGCCCTCGACGATGGCGGTGGCCACCGGGACAAGCCTTGGCTTGAACGTGTCGGGCAGGGTGAGTTCGGGCGGGAAATCGGCCAGGGCCTGGATGGAACCCGACCACGCGGCCAGCAGCGGCGGCTCCGGGGTCGGCGGCAAGGCTGCCGCGTCGTCGAAGGTCTTCTCGAGGGCGTCGCGCTGGTCGAAGCGCCCCAGCCACTGCGCCTTGACGTCGGGATCCTTGACGGCGTTCCAGTAGGCTCGGGCCGCCGACGCCTTGTCGGCGTTCCATTCCTTGATGCCTCCCTTGACCAGTTCGTCGTCCTTCATCATCGAGAACTCAAGCGATTGGCACGAGGCGAGCACGAGGACCAGGGCCGCGAGGGCGGCGCCCAGCCTCAAGGGGCGTTGGTAGTTCATGGTTTCTCCGAGCGGACGAGGCGGAATCCGCGGTCGCTGGCCGTTTCAGTCGGGTCCACGGCCCTGTGGTTGGAAATGCGCAGTTCGCTGGGGCCGTCGAGCCACCCGCCCCCCTTGATAACGACGGTGCCCGGGTCGGCGGTCATGCCCGCCGGGGGCGCCGAGGTGGTCCACTCCCAGACGTTGCCGACCAAATCGGTGACGCCCTGGGGGTTCGCGCCGTTGGCAAAGCTGCCCACGGGGGAGGTGGAGTCGAAGCGCTTGTTCCCCGCGTAGTTGGCCCGTACGCCGTCGGTCGGCGGCTGGTCACCCCAGGGGTAGATGGTGGACTGCCCGCCCCGGGCCGCTACCTCGTACTCGTCCTCGGTGGGCAGGCGCTTGGTCACGCCAAGGACGCCGGACACCCACTGGGCGTACTTCTGGGCGTCGGCCAGCGATACCCCCACCACGGGCTGGTCCGGGGCGCCCTGGTTGTCGGTGCCCAGGAAATCGGGCCACTGTTCCCGGGGCACGTCGGTGGCGTCCAGGTAGGCGCGGTACTGGGCGTTGGTGACGAGGGTCTTGTCGATGAAGAAGCCGGCGACGGTGACAGTGCGGGGCCTCTCGTTGCTGCCGGCTCGCCTGTCCTGCTTGACGGCGCCCACGGTGAAGGTGCCCCCGTCGACGTGCACCTCGTCGGTCTTGACCGACACCAGAAGCACGGCGTTGCGGTAGGGAGCCTCGGCCTTGAGGCCGGCGTCGAGGCCCTCGAGCAGCGGCGCATCGGGGACGAGTGCGGTCAGCTGGGTAGCCACCCTCAGCACGGGTTTGGCGTTGCGGAAGGCCGCGTCGGCGGGATAAGGCTCCAGAACGTTGCCCTGAGCGTCGGTGACCGCGGTCACGGGGGGCGTCGAGGCCGAGTCGGTGACCCACATCGCGCTGACTGGCACCCCCGCCAGGGGTTTCCCAGCGGCTGCCAAACCAACGGTGACGCTCTGGCCGGCGTTGACCAGGCCCGAGGCAGGCTGAAAGGCGAAGGCGGCCCCGGCCACTTGGGCCTTCGCCCACTGGGCCAAGGCGTCGGCAAGCAGCGCCGAGTCGGCGCCGGCCACCCTGAGAGTCAGGGTGGCCCCGTTGGCGGTGACGGCCTGGGCGATGCGGACCGCCTCGACCAAACGGTCGCCCAGGGGCTTGGCCGACGCCGAGACGGCCTGAAAGCGGGCGCCTAGCGTGGCTTGGAGGCCGGCCAGCCGCGGGGTTTCGGCCTTGGTCCAGTCGGCGAACTTGAGGCGGTACACCGCGCTGAACGAGGTGTCGGATTTCTTTTCGGTCTGGAACGGCTTGGGAACCAGCGGCGCCAGCGCGGCCTTCATCTCATCGGTGGGGTGGGACCTCAGCCGAGAGTCGGCCTTGACGCTGCCCGACTGGGTGAAGGTGTTGTAGACGAGGTCTTGGAAGGCCGAGGCCTCGGCTGCTGGTTCGGTGGTCCCGGTGCCGAACCCGTAGTAGTACCCGGGTTCGGTGTTGACGGCCGCGAACTCGGTGCTGGCGCAGCTGGCCAGCGCTAGGAGCCAAACGACCGCGACGGCCACGGCTCCTGGCATATGTTTCATGGATTCATCCTTGGGGGAGGTTTCCCCTCTGCTTGAGGCAACTTAGGGCAAAGCCGAAGGATTTTCAGCATTGACGGGCAAAAGGCGGCGGGAAAATAAGAAATTATTCATCCAATAGATCTAAATCTTCTATTCCAACTGGTGGCGGGAGGGATCCAGGTGCCCTTCGCGCAGCTCCATCACCTCGGTGGCGAGCAGGTCGATTTCGCGCCGGGAGTGGCTGACCACCACCGTCGTAACGCCCGTTTGCCGCTGCACCCGGCGGACTTCCTCGCCCAGGGCGTCTCGCAAATTCTCGTCGAGGGCCGACAGCGGCTCGTCGAGAAGCAGGAGCGCCGGTTCGCGGACCAGGGCCCTGGCCAGGGCCGTGCGCTGCTTCTGGCCGCCTGAAAGCTCCCGGGGAAAGTGGTGGGCATGGTCGGCCATCTGGAACAGGTCGAGCCACTCCAGGGCCCGGCGCCTGTCGTTTCGGGCGTACAGAAGGTTGCCCAGCACTGTCAGATGGGGGAACAGCGCGTAGTCCTGGAAGACCAGGCCGACGTTGCGCCGCCGGGCGGGGACGAAGACCTTGCGCAGGCCGTCGAACCAGAACTCTCCGCCGCTGTTGATGAACCCGGCCTCGGGCCTCTCCAGCCCGGCCAGACACCGCAGCAGGGTGGTCTTCCCGCTCCCCGACGGCCCGGCGATGCCCAGGAAGGTGCCGGCGGTGAGGGCGTACTCAAGGTCGAGACGGAAGGCCTTGCCTCCCGCCCGAATGGTCTTGTCCAAACAGAAGTGGATCATCGCGACCTGCGGGCGCCGCGGCGCTGAAGGTGGTTGAGCAGAAGCACCCCCGGATAGGCGACAAGGATCAGCACTAGCGCGTACAGGTGGGCCGCGCCGAAGTCGAGCGCCTCGACGCGCTCGTAGATGGCGATGGAGACCACCTTGGTGACCCCCGGCAGGCTGCCGCCGATCATGAGCACCACGCCGAATTCACCCAGGGTGTGGGCGAAGGTGAGGATCACCCCCGACAGCAGCCCGCCCTTCATGTTGGGCAGCACCACGCGCCAAAACGTTTCGGCCCTTCCCTTGCCCAGGGTGGCCGACGCCTCGAGCAGCGAGGCGGGGACCCCGGCCAGGCCCGTCTTGAGGCCCGAGAGCATGAAGGGGACGCTTGAGACGCAACCGGCCAGCACGATGCCGGGGAACGAAAAGGCAAGCCTCAGGCCGAAGGTGTCGAGGAAGAACTTCCCCACGGGTCCGTTGGGCGACAGGAAGAGCAGCAGGTAGAACCCCATCACGGTGGGTGCCAGGACCAGCGGAAGCGAGAAGACCGACTCCAGCCACAGCACCCAGCCGCGCCGGGAGAAGGCGAACAGCCAAGCCAGCGGAAAGGCCACCACCACGAGGATGACCGTGACCCACAGGCCCAGCTGCAGCGACACCCAGAACGGAACCCAGTCCATGCAGACTAGGGGTGGCCGTAACCGAAGTCGGCGAACACCCTCTGGGCCTCGGAAGAGAGCAGGAACCCGGCCATGGCCTTGACCTCGGGGCGGCCTTCCGCGCCCTTGAGGACGACGAAGCCCTGTTCGATGGGAGTGTAAAGCTTGGGGTCGACCTCGAACCAGAACTTGCCTTCCTGACTGAAGGGGGCGGCTTCTTTTGAGTAGATCGCCGACTTGTTGACGAAGCCGAACCCCGCAGCGGTGAGGGTGAACTGCACGGCCTGTGTAATGCTTTGTCCTGTGACGATTTTGGCCTTGGCCGCTTCGTAGACCCCGGCCTTGGTCATGGCCTCGACGGCGGCCCGGCCGTAGGGAGCCGTCTCGGGGTTGGCGATGGCAAACTGGGCCACAGCCGGGTCGAGCACCACCGCAACGCCGCGCGACAGGTCGACGGGTTTGGTGGCTAGGAAGACGAGCCGGCCCACGGCGTAGGTCTTCACGGGGCCGACCGCGAAGCCTGTGTCGACAAGTTTCTGGGCGAAGCCCGTGTCGGCCGACAGGAAGGCCTGGAAGGGCGCGCCGTTGCTGATTTGCGTCACCAGGGCCCCCGAGGCCCCGAGGGTAAACTGAAGCTTCATGCCGGGGTGGGCCTTCGCGAAGGCCTCCTCGAGGGGGGCCTCCACCGCGCCGAGGTTGGCGGCGGCGGCCACGCTCACCGTCTGGGAAAAGCCCGGAATCGCTGCGGCGAGGGCTAGAATCATGAGGAACGATCGTTTCATGGGCTTACTCCACCGGAAGATCATAGGGCTCGGGAGGGGTGGGGAGCAACACCCTTGTCCAATGGACGGGCTGGTCGGTGCCCTCGGGTCGGAACTCAAGGTTCATCCATGAAGGCAGGCGCAGCGGACCGCCGAAGTACCGGCTGGTGCCGGGCCACGGCGAACGGGTGGCGCTCAGGGCGATCCGGAAATCGTCGGGCTCGAAGGCCCTGCCCTCCCAATACGGCTTCACCGCGACGCGCCAGGCCGCCACGTCGGTCCACTCGGCGTCGGGTTCCCACGTCCACGTCGCCAACGGCCGCCCAAAGGGCGACTCCCAGTTGAGGGTAAACACGCCAGCGCCCACCACCCGTTCCTTGAGCGCTTGGCGCTGGGCGGCAAAATCCTGGGCGGCCAGCGACCACGGCGGCGAGAAGGGCTCGAGTCTGAGGGCCGCCTGGGCCAAGTCGTACCCGTACTGAGCCACGGCCTGCGCTTCAGGAACGGACCCGAGCGCCTGGAGGCGGACGATTTCTGCCCTGATCAGGTCGGGCAGGCGGTCGGGGGTCCACGTGCCCACGGTACCCACAGGCCCGTCGGCGTTCCAGCCCCAGCACCACAGCTTGCGCGCCTGGGCCGACCACAGGTAGAGCCGGCCCGTGCCCGCACGCACCTTCACGTCGAGGGGAAGGGGCTGGCCCGTGAAGTCCTTGTCCCGGATCCAGAAGGCCGTACCGTCGGCGCTGAAGGACCCGACCCAGCCGGGCCCGCCGGCAAAGTAGCCGCTGGAATCGGGGAAGGGCGCCAGGGTGGTGAGCCGGCCGGGGGACTTGGGAAGGTCGAGGGGCCGCCAGAAGCCGTCCTCCAGGCGCCAGGGCCGGGCCTGCAGGCTGTCGGCGGCCCAGGCCGTCCCGTCGGCGGCGGCGGTCACGTCTGAGGCGAAGAAGGGCAGGGGCTGCCCCTCTCGCACCTCCTTGCCCCAGCGCGCGGCCCCCGAGGTCCGGCGGCCCTGGACGTAGAGGAACCCCTGGTCCGTAACGGTGAAGAAGCTCAGGTCGGCGATTTCGAGGGGCTGGCGGTACCACACGGCGGTCTCGGGGTACAGGACCGCGAGGCTGCCGGGCGTGCCGGTAACCGAGACCACGGCGCCCTCGGCGGCCTGGGCCCAGGGGGTGCCCGCGGGCTGGCCCGAGCCCAAGAGGTCGAAGCTCGAAGGCAGGAGGTCGAGGTCGGGGCCCAGGATGAGCCAGCCGCCGGCCAGCGCGACAATGGTGCGCCCCGAGGTGGGAACCACGGCCAGGGGAACGGCGTCCTCGCCGCGGCGCAGGGTCCAGGCGCTCTGGTCGTCGACGCCGAACACCCGCTCGCGCACGGGCGCGACCACAGGGTACGCGACCCGCGCGTCGGGGTCGGCCGCGGTCGCAAGGGGAGGAAGAGCAAGGCATAACAGCAGGAGAAAGTTGAGGATTCTCAAGGGCGCGGTCCGCGCAGTTCGGCCAGAAGTTCCCGGGCCACGGTTTCCTCATCCCAGGGTTGGGGGCCGTCGGCGGTCACGAGGGTTTGTTCGTGGCCTTTGCCCAACAGCAGGACGGTGTCGCCTGCCCTCGCCGCCGCCAACGCCTGACGCACGGCTGCCCTCCGGGGCCTGAGCTTCCAGTACCCCTCCCCTTCCCGCTTCGAGGTGATGCCCTTCTCAAGGTCGGTGAGGATGCGGGCCGGATCCTCGAGGCGGGGGTCTTCGTCGGTGAGGTAGATCAGATCAGCCCAGCGGTCGGCCAGGGCTCCCTGCAGGGGGCGCTTTTCGCGGTCGCGCTCGCCGCCAGAGCCGAAGACGACAAGCACCCGTCCAGGGGTAACGGCCTTCACCGCAGGAAGCAGCTTTTCGAAGGCCCCCGGCGTGTGGGCGTAGTCCACGAGCACCGCGAAGTCCTGGCCCGCGCGCACCGGCGCCATGCGGCCCTTCACCGACTTCAGGCGCGGGACGAGAGGCAGCAGGTCGAGGGGAGAAGCGGGGCGGCTCCCCAGCGTCAGGGCCGACGAAGCGGCCAACAGCGCGGCCAGCAGGTTCTCGGCGTTGAAGCGGCCGGGAATCGGGAGGTCGCAGGACTCCGTTCGTCCCCCATAGCAGATCTGAAGGCCCAGCCCGTCGGCGCGCTCGGTCAGCGAGGTCACCCCCAGGTCAGCCCCGGTGTCAGACAGCGAATAGGTAGCCACCGGGGCCGCACCAGCCGCGTCGATGAAAAGCCTGTGGCGGGGGTCGTCGAGGTTGACCACCCCGAAGGCACCGGGCCGCCCGCGGGACAGGGCGGCAAACAGGCGGGCCTTGTCGGCCCTGTAGGTCTCGACGGTGCCGTGGAACTCGAGGTGCTCGAGGGTCACGTTGGTGAACACGGCGCCGGCCCATTCCACGTCGCCGAGGCGGTTGGTCAGGGGCGACAGCCCGTGGCTGGTGGCCTCAAGCACGGCGAAGCGGCACCCCGCGTCGGCCATGCGGCGCAGCACACCGTGGATCTGGGGCGCCTCGGGGGTGGACTGCCGGCCCGCGTTGTGGTGGGCCTCGGCACCCTCGGACCACTCCACCGTCGAGAAGAACCCCGCCTTTTCGCCCGCCAAGGTCAGAAGCTGGTGGACGAAGCTAACGGTCGAGCTCTTGCCGTCGGTGCCGGTGACGCCGACCACAAACAGCTCGCGCGACGGGTGGCCGAACAGCGCGGCGCTGAACGGGCTGAGCGAAAAGCGGGGGTCGGCGACCACGGCGTACACCGTGTCGGCCCGGGGTGCCTCGGGGACGCGGCGGACCACCACGGCGCGGCACCCTAGGGCGGCCACGTCGTCGAGGTAACGGTGGCCGTCGGTGTGCGTCCCCGCCAGAGCGAAGAACACGGTGTCGGGCCGGGCCTGGCGGCTGTCGAAGGCCAAGTCGGCGATGGGGAGGTCTCGCCACGCCTGGCCAGCGGGAGTCACGAGGTGGTCGGGCGGGCAAAGTTCCAGCAGGTGCGACAGGGTCATCTGCGGCCATTCTACAAATCGCCTTCCCCTTGGACAAGGATGCACGAGTCTGTAGGATGGGCAGGCCGTGCCCGAATACTTGAAACGCCAGCTGATCGCCTACATCGGGAACAAGCGCGCCCTGCTTCCCTTCCTCTCCCGGTTGTTCCGAAAGCTAGTACCCAACGGCGGCACCCCCGGGGTCTTTCTCGACCCGTTCGCCGGCAGCGGCTCGGTGGCGAGGCTGGCCCGGACCCTGGGCTTCGAGGTCCACGCCAACGACTGGGAACCCTACGCCCTCGTGATGAACCGGGCCTTCCTCACGCTCACCCCCGCAGCCGCAGCCGAGGCCTTCGAGCCCTTGGGCGGCCTGGAACCCGTGCTGACCCGGCTCAACGCGCTCACCGCGCCCCGGGAGGAGTTCATCGCCCGGTGGTACGCGCCCCGGGACACCCAGACCGCCGACTGGCGCACCGAACGGCTGTTCTACACCAGGGCCAACGCCCTGTGGCTCGACGCCGTGAGGGAGGCCATCGACGAGCTGTGCCCCGGCGACGGCCCGGCACGGACCCTGCTGCTGGCGCTGCTGGTGTACGAGGCCTCGGTGCACTCCAACACCAGCGGCGTGTTCAAGGCGTTTCACAAGGGCTTCGGCGGCCACGGCGGCGACGCCCTGGGGCGAATCCTTGTCCCCATGGCCCTCGAGACCCCGGCGCTATGGGACAGCCCGAGGGCGGCTTCGGCGTCGGCCCTCGACGCGGCGCGGTTCCTGGCAGGCCGCCCTGCCGACGTTGTCTACCTCGACCCCCCGTACAACCAGCACCAGTACGGCAGCAACTACCACCTGCTCAACACAGTCGTCCTGGGCGACCGCTTCGTACCCGAACTCAAGGCCGGAATCCGCAAGGACTGGGTGACGACCAAGAGCGCGTTCTGCTATAAGGCCACCGCGCCGGCCGCGTTCGCGGCGCTCCTCGACGCCGCCGACGCGCGCCACCTTGTCGTCAGCTACAACACCGAGGGCGTCGTCCCGTTCGAGGAGCTGTACGCGCTTCTGGACCGGCGCGGGCGCGTCGAGATGGCCGTGAGCGACTACGTCACCTACCGCGGGGGACGGCAGAGCCCGGACCGCCAAGCCCACAACCTCGAATTCGCCCTGGTGGTCGATACGGTCGCCGCCTCAGGGGCGGGGAAGAAGGCGGCCATCGACAGGTTCCTGGCCGAGAGGCGCCTGGCCACCCTGCTCAAGGGAGCGTTCGACCCGGCGCGGCTGAGGGCCGGGTTCCCGGGGCAAGGGAGCGACATCAGAGTGGGGAACCAGAGCTGGACCACCGACCGCCTGCACAGGTTCACCTCTGCCCCCGACCTGGGCGCGCTGACGCTGGCCGAACTCCAGGCCGCCGACCAGCGCTTAGCCGAGGCCTCGTGCCGCAACCACCAGGAGGAGTTCGCGGTTCTTCTGGACCTGACGCGTCGGGAGCCACCTGGACAAGCCCGGACGCGAAGAGTTCGCAGGCTGGCGCTCGTGCTCCGCAAGTTTGCCTTCCGCCAATACCAAGGGCAGTTTGAGGCAGCGCTGGCTCAGGCCAGGGATCTGGCCGCTGACGATCCGCTGTTGACCCGGCTCCTCGACGAGCTCGAGGCCGTGGCGGCCCGGCGCTTCGCCCCCCGGTAGTCACCCCACGTCTTCGAGGGTGTTTTCCATCTCGCGGAAGAATTCGAACACCTCGACAGCGTCTTCGTCAAAGCTGAACAACTGGGCCCGGGCCGTCACGTAGCGGCTCTGGTCAAGGTTCTCGCGGATCTCTTTGAGCTGCTTGGTGAAGTCGTCGATGCTGATCCGGGTGTACTTGTCGTTCCAGTCCTTCCACTGGGCGGCCGGGATCTTGCCCTTCAGGCGCTCCAGCCATGTCTGGGCGTCCACGTAGGTCGAGGCCAGGTGGTCGAGGTTTTTCCGGCACCTTTGGTAGAGCATCTCAAGCTCTTCCTGGTCTTCGTCGTCGGGATCGCCCTCGGCGGGCACCCGGCGGCGCATGAACACGATGAGCACGACCACGCCCACAAGCACCAGGACGAGGATCCACCCGACGCCGCCTCCGGGCATGGGCCCCGCAGCGCCCATGGGCACCCAGAAGAACAGGGGGGGCGACCACGTCCGGTAGGTGGGAACGGGCTGCTGCGCGGTCATCACCTCGCTCGAGGACAGGGCCCTGGGACCCGCGTTGAGCTGCTGCAGGCTCCTGAAACCCGACGAGCCAAACGAACTGCCGAAGGAAGAGTTCTTTGCCCAGGCCCCCGAAGCGCCGGTGGCCAGGGAAAACACCAACAGCAGGGGAAGGAACTTCTTCATCCCGACAATGTACTCTTTTTGGCCCCGAACGCCGAGGGAACCCCGGCGCAGCGCCTACTCCTCGGGGGCATCGAGAGCCGGGTTCTCGTCCCCCACCCTCTTGAGCGACCTCTCGATCTTGCGCGTCTTGACGCCCGCGTCGTCGAGGGTGGTGGTCGCCTCCTGCAGCTTCTTGCGCGTCTTGTCGAGCAGGTCGCCGAACAGACCGAACTCGTGTTTGACCGCCGAGAGCAGCTGCCACACCTCCCCTGAGCGCTTTTGAATGCCCAGGGTGCGGAACCCCATCTGCAGGCTCGAAAGGAAGGCCGCCAAGGTGGTGGGCCCGGTAACCGTGACGCGGAACTCGCGTTGCAGCCGGTCGAAGAGGCCAGGGATTCGCAGCACTTCAGCGTAGAGCCCTTCAAACGGGAGGAAGAGGAGGGCGAAGTCGGTGGTGTGGGGAGGCTCGATGTACTTTTCGCTGATGTCTTTGGCGAACGAACGTATCCTTGCCTCGAGGGCGGTTCGGGCGTCCTTCTGGCCGGCCGCGTCGGCGGCGTCGAAGGCCGTCTGCAGCCTTTCGTAGTCTTCCCGGGGGAACTTGGCGTCGATGGGGAGCCACAGGGGCCTGTCACCGTTGCCTGGCAGCTTTACCGCGAACTCGACCACCTCGGAGCGTCCGGGGCGCACGGCCACGTTGGCCGAGTACTGGCCCGGGGTGAGCAGGTCATCGAGGAGGGCGGCGAGCTGAAGCTCGCCGAACACGCCCCGGTTCTTCACGTTCGACAGCACCTTTTTCAGGTCGCCCACTCCCACCGCCAGGGCGCGCATCTCGCCCAGACCCTGCTGCACCTGCTCGAGCTGCCGGGCAACCTGGGCGAAGCTCTCGCCCAGGCGGCTCTCGAGCGACTTCTGCAGCCTCTCATCGACGGTCTGCCTCATGCGCTCGAGCTGCCTCTCGTTCTGGTCGGCCAGACGGTTCAGGTCGCCCTTCATCGACCCCTCGAGGGAGCCGAGCCTGTGCACCAAGAAGGCGCAGCTGGCCAGCACCGCCGTGAGCAGGGCCAGCACAAGAATAAGGAGAATCTCGGTCATTCCAGCTCGTCCCAGCGGCGGACCAGCTCGGTGCGAAGGGCGCCCGGCGCCGCCGACGCCTCGGGGCGCCACAGGGGCTTCTCGAGCCCCGCCAGGAAGCCCGCGTCGAGACCCGCCGCCGCGACGACCAGCGACGCGCGCCGGGCTGCCGCCGCCAGGGATGTCGGATCGTCCCCGGGGACCCGGAGCAGGTTGAGCCCGGCGCCCGCGTCGAGCACCCCTCCCACCAGGGCGTCCACGGCTGGGTCGTGCCGGGCGCCCGCAGGCCAGACGACGGTCACTTCGTCGAGGGCCTCGCCGCGACCCCACGACTCGAACCGCCGCGCCCGGGCCACCGCAGCGCCGGCGTCCCGGAACAGGCACCCGTGGGCGGGGGCCACCAAGGCGGTCCCCGGCGGCAGCTCGGCCATCAGCGGGCGCGAGGCGAACCACCGCAGCGCCTCGTCGTCGAAATGGCGGCTCTGGTGCTCATCGAGGTCTTCGGCCCACACCTCGTCCTCGACCCAGCCCAGGCCCGCGAACGCGTCGCCGGTGAGGGCGGCCCCGGAGGGGGTCACGAACCAGAACCCGCCGCGCTCCTCCAGGACCGCGCCCGCGCCCAGGTCGTGGCGGCTTCCCGGCGTCGGGGTGCCCCAGTCCTGCAGGCCGGGGTGGAACGTCCGCAGGCGGTCGACCAGGTTGCCGGCCGGGGCCTTGGTGAACGCCACGGCGGTCACGCCGCGCCAGGTCAGGCCGAGGGTTTGCAGGTCGGCCTCCACCTCTTCGGGGCCGTAGCCGCCGGCGTCCCAGGGGTCGACCACGACGGCGAGGCTGCCCTGTACCAGCCAGGCGTGAAGGGCGATGCCGTGGGGAACCGGCCAAAGACTCTCAAACAGGTCGACATCGCCCTCGTCGAGGTTCACGGTCAAGCGCCGGAGTCCGGCGGCCACGGTCGGGGGTTGGTCCATGCAACGAATCGTACCAGGATTGGTGGTCTTGGAGTATACTTGACCCGGAGGCTTTCATGCGACTTCGTTGGAAACTGAGCTTGCTGGTGATCTTGTCCTTTGCCGTTCTGGCCGTGAGCGGTTGGCTCTACTTTCAATTGATGGCGCCGGTGGCGCAGATCCGAGCAGAAAGCCAGACCCTCCAGTCGCTCAAAGACGATGTCCAAGGCGAACGCATCGAGCTGAACCGGCTTCCCGTCAACGCCCTTGAAGACGGCATGAGGCGTCTGGTCCAGGCCCACGGGCAGACCGTGAAGGCCACCCAGGCCATCGTCGGTCTCAAGGCGCTGGCCGCCGCCGACGCCGACATCGCCTCGGCCCTCGACCTGATCAGCGGCTACGGCAGGCGCGCCGACGAGATCTTCAAGACCCTTCAGTTGGTCACCGACAACCTGACCGCTGCCGGCCAGCAGGTCGGCATCCCCTCGGGCCAGCTCGAGTCGTTCAACGTGCTGTCCGACCCCCGGGTTTCCACGCCGGAGCAGAAGGCGAGGCTCCACGCGGTCGTCTTTGAGCTGCGCGACTCCATCCAGAGCACCGACACCTGGCTCATCAACATGCACAAGATGCTCGATGACCAGCTCGGCAAGATCGACGGGGTCGTGTCGGCCATCGGGGACAGAGCCGCCCTCGTGGCAGGCCTGATCGTCCTGGCCATCGTGGCGGGAAGCCTCCTGCTCATTTTGTGGTTTGCCGGCACCATGTCCAAGGGCATCGTGCGAATCGGCACCGAGGTTCAGGCGCTCAAGGACGGAGACCTCACGCGCTCGTTCGCCTCGAAATTCAGGGACGAGGTGGGCAAGCTGGGCGCCGACATGGACACCTTCTTGGCGCGCCACCGCGAGGTCGTGCGCAGCATCCAGGCCGTTGCCGCCGAAAACCACCGGGTGAAGGAAGAGCTCGACGCCGCCCAGACCAAGTCGGGAAGCGCCACAGTGGTCCTCGATGAGTCGGTGGACGCGGTGGCCGATCAAATGAAGAACCTGCAGGAGAGCATCGGCGCCTTCCGTCAGGCGCTCGACGTCTTGAACCGCAACCTGACGGGCCTGACGTCGTCCATCGAAAAACAGAACTCGCGGGTGCTTGACTCGACCGCCGCCGTCAATGAAATGCAGGCAAGCATCGACAGCATCAACCATCTGACCCGCACCCGGATGGAAAGCGTGCGCTCACTGGTGAGCGCTGCCCAGGACGGCGGGACCAAGCTCGACCACACCAACGAGCTGATCCGCAACGTGAACACGTCGGTGGCGGGTATCCAGGAGATGGCGTCGCTCATCAGCGAGATCGCCGGGCAGACCAACCTGCTGGCCATGAACGCCGCCATCGAGGCCGCCCACGCCGGCGACGCGGGCCGGGGGTTCTCGGTGGTGGCCGACGAGATCCGCAAGCTGGCCGAGGCCTCGTCGTTGAACTCGAAGGAGATCAGTGCCACTCTGCAGGCCATCGTCGCGACCATCGGCGAGGCCTTCCGGTCCAGCGCCGAGACGAACGAGAGCTTTTTACGCATCCAGAGCGAGGTGCACGAGGTGGCCCGCTCCCTCGACGAGATCGCCAGCCAGGTGAACGAGTTCAGCATCGGCGGACAGCAGATCCACTCGGCCATGGCCGGACTCCAGGACGTGAGCCACGAGGTCGACATCGGCAACCGCGAGATGGGCCAGGCCATGGCCATCGCTACCGCCGTGCTTCAAAGCGTCGAGACCGTGTCGGGCGAGGTGGGCGGCGCCCTCGACCACCTGGGCCAGGCCAGCGACGCGCTTCGACAATCGTCGGCCGACATCGACGGTCTGATGGGCCGCATCGACGCGGTCGCCGAGTCGCTGTCGTCCGAGGCCGCCAAGTTCAAGACGGGCTAGGCTGGTTGAGGCTGTTCGACACCCACTGCCACCTTCAGGCCTCGGTCTTGGCGGCGCTGGGCGGCGGCCTGTTCGACAGGGCGCGGGGGGCCGGGGTGCGGGGGTTCTGCGTCATGTCCACAGAACCCGGCGACTGGGACGCCGTCGCGGCCCTGGCCGACGCACACCCCGGAGTGCTCCCGGCGTTCGGCGCCCACCCGTGGTACCTGCCAGAAGGCCGGCCCGAGACCTGGCTGGCCGCCCTTGAGACCCGCCTGACCGAAAACCCTCACGCCTGGGTGGGCGAAATTGGCCTGGACCGCACTGCGGGGCCTCCCCTCGACGTGCAAGAACGCGCCTTCGCCCCCCAACTGGCCCTCGCCGGCCGGCTGGGCCGCCCCGCCAGCCTCCACTGCCGGCGCACCTGGGACAGGCTGGGCTGGCACCTGTCCCGGCGCCCCCACCGGGAAGTGCCCGTGGTGCTTCATTCCTTCGGGGGCAGCGTCGACGTGGCGCGGCAGATGCTCGGCCTCAACGCGTGGTTCTCGTTCTCTGGGGCGCTGACCCGCACCCGAAACGCGCGCCTGCCCGAGGTCGTGAGGTTCCTGCCCCGCGACAGGGTGCTCATTGAAACCGACAGCCCCGACCTCCTCCCCCAGGACCTGTGGAGGGCCGACCCCTCGCGACCGAACGAGCCCGCCCACCTTGTCGAAGTCCTCCGCAGGCTGGCCGAACTATGGGGTGTGGACGCCGAGGCCGCGGCCGCGATCCTCGAAACCAACACGAAAAACTTGACTGGCCTTTACTTCTCGCAACCGGGCGACTAAACTCTGACCATCTTGTCCAAGCCGTACCTGCTTTGTGTCGACGATGAACGGATACTCCTGGAAAGCCTGCGGGTGGAACTGCGCCGGGAGGTGGGTTCCGAGTTCCAGGTGGAGTCGGCCGAAAGCGGTGAAGAGGCTCTGGCGCTCATCGCCCAGATCCTTGTCGAAGGCTCTGATCTTGTCATGGTCATCTCCGACGAGAACATGCCCGGCATGAAAGGCCACACCCTCCTTTCCGAGGTCCGCCGCATTTCCCCCTCGACCTCGCTCGTGCTGCTCACCGGGTACAGCGACCTTGAGGCCGTGCGCGAGGCCGTGAACGTGGCCGGGCTCTACAGGTACCTGAACAAGCCCTGGCGCATCGAGGAATTGGCCTTCACCATCCGGCAGGCCCGGCGGAACCAGACGGGCCAGCGGACCATCCAGGACCAGAGGGGCAAGATCGGGCGCCTCACCAAGTCGATGATCTTCGCCCTCGAGACCGCCAACCAGACCTCGGACGAGGACACCGCCTACCACATCGAACGCGTGGCCGAGTTCAGCGCCGTCCTGGCCGAGCGCTCGGGCGCCGACGCGCATTGGGTGGAGCGCATCCGGCTCTACGCGGGCCTTCACGACATCGGCAAGGTCGGCGTCAGCTGCCAGCTGCTGGGCATCGAGAAGTACACCGAGAAGGAACGCGAGCTGCAGAAGCTCCACGTTCAGTACGGCGGCCGGATCCTCAACGCCGAGGGCATCGACCCCATGGCCGCCAACATCGCCCGCTACCACCACGAACGCTGGGACGGCCGCGGCTATCTCGAACGACTGTCGGGGGACCAGATCCCCCTTGAGGCGCGCATCGTCGCGCTGATCGACGTGTTCGACGCCCTCTCGAGCCCCCGAAGCTACCGCGAGAGCCTTCCCTTCGACATGGCCTTCGAACAGGTCGCCGAAATGGGGGGCACGTGGTTTGACCCCAGGCTGGTCCTCACGTTCCGGGAGTGCCGCGAGGAGTTCAGAGAAATCCGTGACAGGATCAACGCCCGCGACGACCTTCAGAGAAACTTCGCCTTCGGGGCGTGAGTAGCCCCTTCCCTCCCTCCGTCCCTTTGCGGTATAACCTTCGCATCCCGCGATCCCCGGAGGGCCTTCTTGGCGACCGATTCCGATGCGACCGAACTGTTCCAGGGCGACCACCCTGAACACCATTGCGGGGTGGCGGGCCTCCTGACCAAGGACGACGCGAACATCCCCGAGCTCTTGTTCTACCCCCTGTACGCCCAACAGCACCGCGGCCAGGAATCGGCCGGGGTCACCTACATGGAGCGCAGCCCGCGCGGCGTCGAGACCATGACCACCAAGAAGGGGCTGGGGCTGGTGAGCCAGGTGCTCACGCCCTTCCTTTCGGAATCGCACCCCGGCCGCATCGGCATCGGGCACAACCGCTACTCCACCCACGGCGGCAACTTGGCGCAGAACGCCCAGCCCTTCCACATCGTGAGCAACAAGGGCGAGATGTCGCTGGCGCACAACGGCAACATCAGCAATCTCGACATCATCCGCCGCGCCCTCAGCGACGAGGGCGCCATCTTCTCGAGCACAAGCGACACCGAGGTCATCCTCCACCTGGTCAGCCGCAGCCACAAGCACAAGCTTCTCGACGCCCTCACCGACAGCCTCGTCCAGCTTCAGGGAGCCTTCTCGATGGTGCTCATGCACCAGGGCGCCCTTTACGCCATCCGCGACCCCAAGGGGTTCCGCCCCCTGTACATCGGGTGCAACGACAAGATGACAGTAGTGGTGAGCGAGACCTGCGGGCTGGACATTTTGGGCATCACAGACTACCGCGAGGTCAGCCCCGGCGAGATCATCGTTGTGCGCAACGGCGGCGCCGGGCCGGCCGGGTGGGAAAGCCACAAGTTCGGCTACCCCGAAACCGTGCCCAAGAGCCACTGCATCTTCGAGTTCATCTACTTCGCTAGGCCCGACAGCGAGATCTTCGGCCGCTCCGTCTACAGGATGCGCCAGGCCATCGGCCGACAACTTGCCGCCGGCGACGACGTGGCGGCCGACATGGTCATGCCCGTCCCCGACTCGGGGAACGCCGCCGCCCTCGGGTACGCCCAGGCCAAGGGCATTCCCTTTGAAATGGGCCTAACCCGAAACCACTTCGCCGGACGCTCGTTCACGCTGCCCAGCCAGGCCCAGCGCGAGTTCGCCGTCAAGATGAAGCTCAACCCCATCCCCAGCGTGGTGAGGGGCAAGAGCATCGTGCTCGTCGACGACAGCCTCGTGCGCGGCACCACCGCCAAGCGCATCGTCAAACTGCTGCGCGACGCCGGCGCCCGCGAGATCCACCTCCGCCTGTCGGCCCCCGAAATCAAGTACCCATGCTTCTTCGGCATCGACATCCCCACCCGGGGCGAGCTCATCAGCAACCGCCTCGACCCCGTCGCCCTGGCCCGCGAACTCGGCGCCGACACCGTGAAGTTCCTGGCCGTCGAAGGCCTTCGTGCGTGCGCTGCCGGAACCGCCGACGGCCTAGGCCCGGGCAACCCCGACGACTACTGCTACGCTTGTTTCACCGGCACCTACCCCGAGCCCCTGGACGCACAGCAGATCAAACAAACCGAGTTGACGAAGTGACGGGGGGCCTCGGCTGCGCCGACCGGGCTTTCCGTTCCAAGTCCTCGGGGGCGCCTGCGGCCGCCCCCTCCGGGCTTTCCACTGCAATCCCTGGCCCACGGAATGCAGCTGCAACCCGAATTGAACCACGGGCGCTTCGCGCAACGGAGGAACGAAGAAATCCGTATCGAACGACTTTCTTCTTCATGACTTTCTTCTCCGTTCCCTTCGTTTCTCCGTGGTTCCGAACCGGCGTCACAGCTCATAGCAATCAGCAACCGAAAGGAGTCCCCCATGCCCCCTAAACAAACCTACGCCGGTGCGGGCGTCGACATCGAAAAGGGCGACCGCTTCGCCGAGTTCATTGGCAAGATCCCCTCCAAGGCCATCGGCAAGGGCATAGGCGGGTTCGCCGGCGGGCTCGAGCTCGACTGGAAGGCCTTCACCCGGCCCATTTTGCTCTCGTGCACCGACGGCGTCGGCACCAAGCTCCTGGTCGCCCAGAAGTTCCAGAAGTTCGACACCATCGGCATCGACCTCGTGGCCATGAACGTCAACGACCTGGCCGTCTGCGGGTGCATGCCCAGCGTCTTCCTCGATTACATCGCCACGGGGTACATCAACGAGGCCCGGCTCCAGGCCATCATCCGGGGCATCGTCGACGGGTGCGAGCAGGCCGAGTGCATCTTGGCCGGGGGCGAGACAGCCGAGATGCCCGACCTCTACCACGGCGAAGACTTCGACCTTGCCGGGTTCACCGTGGGTCTTGTCGAGAAAGACAAGATGCTCCCCCGGCCCGACCTGATGGCCGCCGGCGACGTGGTGTTCGGTGTGGCCTCCAGCGGCGTCCACTCCAACGGCTACAGCCTCGCGCGCAAGGCCGTTAGGGCCGACGACGCCCAGGCCTGGGACGACCTGCTGGTCCCCACCAAGATCTACGTGAAAGACATGAAGGCCCTGCTCCCCCTCCCCGGGCTTGTGGGCGCGGCGCACATCACCGGCGGCGGCTTGTTCGGCAACATCGAGCGCGTTTTGCCGGCCCACCTCCAGCTCCACTTCGACTGGAGCTGGGACGTGCCACGGATCTTCGGCAAGATCGAGCGCGACGGCAACGTCGACCGCGACGAGATGATCAAGGTGTTCAACCTGGGCATTGGCCTGGCCCTCGTGGTTTCCAAGGCCCAGGCAGACAAGTTCGAGGAGGCAGCGCACAAGTCCGGAGTCGCGGTGTTCCGGGCCGGCAGCCTTGAAGCGGGCACCAAGCGCCTTGGCTAAGACCGTTGCCGTGCTGGCCTCGGGGTCGGGGTCGAACTTCCAGGCCATCGCCGAGGCTCTGGCCGACCCCGGGCGCAACCCCCGGGGCCACAGGCTTGCCTTGCTCGTGTGCGACAAGCCGGGCGCCGGCTGCCTGGACCGGGCAGCCCGCTTGGGCATTGCCTCGGCGGTGGTCCCTTACGCCAAGGGCGGCCCCGAGGCAAGGTTGGCCGCCGAGGCCGCGATGACCCAAGCCCTCGAGACCGCGGGCGCCGACCTTGTGGTGCTCGCGGGGTTCATGCGCATCCTGACGCCCACGTTTGTGCGCCGGTGGGCGGGACGCCTGGTGAACATCCACCCCGCCCTGCTGCCCAAGCACCCCGGGGCCCACGGCATCGCCGACAGTTTTGCCTCGGGCGACCCCGAGCTTGGCGTGACCGTCCACTGGGTCGACGAGGGCGTCGATACCGGCGCCATCATCGGCCAGCTCTCGTTCCGCCGACCCGAAGGCTTGACCCTGGGCGAGGCCGAGGCTAGGCTCCACGCCTTGGAACACGAACTCTACCCTTCCACCGTTTTGCACCTTCTGGAGGAATAATTTATGAAAGTCTTGATCCTGGGCAACGGTGCCCGCGAACACGCCCTGGCGTGGAAGTTCTCCACAAGCCGCCGCTTGTCGGGCTTGTTTCTCGCCCCCGGCAACGCGGGCACCACTGCCCTGGGGACCAACCTCCCCGACGTCGACCCCCTCGACCCGGCGGCCGTGGTCAAGGCGTGCCGATCCCGGAAGGTTGACCTGGTGTTCATCGGCCCCGAGACTCCCCTTGAGGCCGGGGTGGCCGACGCCCTGCACGCCGCCAAAATCGCCGTCATCGGACCCGACAAGCGCTGCGCCCAGCTCGAAAGCTCCAAGGTGTTTTCCAAGGCGTTTATGGCCCGCCACGGTCTGCCCACGGCCGCCGCCCACGAGTTCAGCTCCCCCCAGGAATTCAGGGCCCACCTAGCGGCGCGAACCGGCAAGCTGGTGGTCAAGAAGAGCGGCCTCGCGGCGGGCAAGGGTGTGCTCGAGACCGACGACAGCGCCGAGGCCCTGGCGTTCGGCCTCGACATTCTCAAGACCGACAAGCTTCTGGTCGAGGAGTTCCTTACGGGGTTCGAGATCTCGGTCTTCGTGCTTTCCGACGGCAAGGACTACGTGGTTTTGCCGCCCACGGCCGACTTCAAGAAGGCCCACGAGGGCGACAAGGGACCCAACACGGGCGGCATGGGGGCCATCTGTCCCGTGCCCCGGGTCGACGCCGCCCTCTGGCAGCGGGTGCTCGACGAGACCGTGGCACCCACCATGGCGGCGCTGAACAAAGATGGGCTCAACTACAAGGGAGTGGTGTTCATCGGCGTCATGGTGACCGAGTCGGGGCCCAAGATCCTAGAGTACAACGTCCGCTTCGGCGACCCCGAGACCCAGCCGCTCCTCACCCTTGTCGAGTCCGACTTTGGCGACCTGGTGCTGGCCATGGCCGAAGGTACGCTGGCAGACTACCGCCTCGAGCTGTCGAACCGCTCGGCCCTGGGCGTCGTCATCGCCGCCCCCGGCTACCCGGGCGACTACCCGAAGGGACTGCCCGTCACCGCCCTGCCCGTCCCACACACCTCGGGGTTCCACCTCTTCCACGCCGGTACGGCGGCCCACGAGGGCGCCACGGTCACAGGGGGCGGACGCTGCTTCACCGCCGTGGGGGTGGCTGACACCCTCGACGAGGCCAAGTGGCTGGCCTACGAGGGCACCGCGAAGGTGTGCTTCCCCGGCGCGTGGTACCGCAAAGACATCGGCGACAAGTTCCAGCGGCGGTAGCCGGGGGCCGAGTTTTCCAGGTAATTCGCCTACGCCTATTCATTCGTATTGACCGAATCATTTGTTTTGTACAAACTAAATGAAGGAGGTCCTCTATGGATGAATTGCTGGCGGCGCGCTCCGCCGTCGTTCGGCTTCAAGACGCCCTGCTGAAGCGCATCAGCCAAAGGTGGGACCACCATGGCCTGACCCTGGCCCAGATCCGCCTGTTCATCGCCCTTCGGCACGAGGGGTCCATCGGCATGAACGAGCTTGCCCACAGCCTCGGCATCGGCGCCCCGACGACGAGCGCGTTGGTCGACAGCATGGTCAAAAAGGGCTGGGTGGACCGCCGGGAAGACGCCGCGGACCGCCGGAGGACCCTCGTCCAGCTGACCGAAGAGGGCGAAGCGCTGTCCACCCACAGGCCCGGGCAACGGGGGCGGTTCACCCAGTGGTTCCAGTCGCTGAGCGCCGAGGAACTGGCGGCCACGGTTGCCGTCATCGACAAGCTGACCGAGCTGATGGGCGCCGAAAAGGAAGACTCGTGAAGAAACCCTCCCCCGTGGCGTTGGGACCGAGGCTTTCCGGACTCTTCGCCATCGTCCTTTTGGGGGGCATCACCCCCTTTCTCGATACCACAATCGTGAACGTTTCGCTCCACTCCATGGCCGGGGAGCTGTCGGCCACGACCTCGGTCATCCAGTGGGTCAGCACCGCCTACCTGCTGGCGCTCATGATGACGGTGCCTATCACAGCGTGGGCCACGCGCCGCTTCGGCGCCAAGACCATTTGGCTGGCGGGGCTGGCAGTGTTCGGCGCCAGCTCGATCGCTTGCTCGCTGGCCCCCAACCTCGTCCTGCTGGTGCTCTCCCGCGTCCTTCAAGGCGTGGGCGCGGGCCTGGTCCAGCCCACCATGGTCAACATCCTGCTGACCCAGGCCGACAAGGACCAGCGCGCCGGGGTGTTCATCGCGACCTCCAACGTTGCCGTGGTGGTCCCCATCTTCGGCCCCACCGTGGGCGGCTTCGTGGTGGGGACTCTGGGGTGGCGCTGGATCTTCCTGATCAACATTCCCCTCTGTCTGGCGGCCATGGTCCTCGCCCAGTGGAAGATCCCCAAGGCGAAGAACGATGCCCCGTCGTCGCTGGACTGGGTTGGCCTCGTCCTGCTGGCCTCGGCGCTGGGGCTCATCATCTACTCGCTTTCCCAGATGGGAAGCCAAAGGCGCTTCTCGCTCGGTGAGCTGGCCCTCCTTTCGGGGGGACTGATTCTGCTCGCAGGGTTTATTTCGTGGGGATTGCGGAAGAAGCGGAGGGCCATCATGGACCTGGCGCTGTTCAAGACGCAGAGCTTCAAGGTCGGCGCGTTGCTGCGCTTTCTGTCGGGTTTCGCCATCTTCGGCGGCACCTTCCTGATCCCCCTGTTCATTCAGCAGGTGGGTGGATTACCGGCCGAAACCGTGGGCATGCTGCTGGCCATCCAGGGCCTGGGCGTCGTCGCCATCCGGTGGATAGGACGGCCCATGGAGCGCCTCGGATCGCGCCGGTCGGTTATCCTTGGCTTCTGGCTCGTTATTTTGGCGACGGCGGGCCTCTCGTTGGGGAGCCATTTCCCGGGTCTGCCCATGATTGCTCTCATTCTGTTTGTGCGCGGAACGGGCCTGGGCGTGATCAACGTCTCGATCTCGGTGCTTGCCTACGACGAGATCGAGACCGCCGACATCCCCAACGCCAACAGCGCCATCAGGATATTACAGCAGCTGGGCGGCTCGTTCGGTGTCGCCGTCCTGGCCCTGATCATCGACGCCCAGGGACTGCCCAACCTTTCCACCTACCACTTCGCGTTCTGGTCGTCCATCGCCATCGTGGCCGTGGCCCTGGCGTTCACCCGCTACCTCCCTAAGGGAGGGATGGCAACTTTGCCTCTTGCTGACGCCGGGTCTCGTACATAAGCACGCCAGCCGACACCGACACATTGAGGCTGTCCAGACGCCCGCGGGTGGGGATGGACACCACGACGTCGCAGGTGTCGCGGACCAGGCGCGAGAGGCCCTTGCCTTCGCTGCCCAGCACCAGCGCGACCCGGCCCGTGAGCTTGGCCTGGGGCGCGGGGGTGCCCTCCATGTCGGCGCCGTAGATCCAGAACCCCTTGTCCTTGAGCTGGCCCAGGGCCCGGGTGAGGTTGGTCACCACGGCGTGGGGCACCCAGGCCACGGCGCCCGCGCTGGCCGCCGAAACCGCAGGCGTGTCCGAGGCCGAGCGCCGGGCGGGGATGAGCACCAGGTCGGCGCCAAACTGGTCGGCCGAGCGCAAAATGGCGCCGTAGTTCTGGGGGTCGGTGACCCCGTCAAGCAGGACGACGAGGCCCTGGTCGGCCTCGAAGCCGTCGAGGAATTCCTCGAGGGTGGTCTCCCGTGTCTTGCGGCCCTCGGGGAGCACCAGGACCACGCCGCGCTGTTCGCGGCCCTCGGCCACCCGGGTCAGCTCGGCCTCGCTGGCCTGCCTCACGGCGACCTTGCCACGGCCGGCCAGCGCCACCAAGGCGTCGGTGCGGGCGTTCTTCTTGCCCACCAGCAGTTCGGCGCCCGCCGGGGGCTCCTTTAGGGTCTCTTCGATGCCGTGCAGCGACGTGATGACTTCGGACATTCAACTCTCCTGGATGCGCAGCACGACGCTCCGGCCCCACCCCTCGTCGGCCAGCGAGGCCAGGACTCGGTCGAGGCGGTTTCGGGTCGTGCCGTGGGTGGTCAGAATCAGCGGGACGAGGGAGGTGCCGGCGCTGTCGGGCACTTCCGGCTGGAGCACGGAGGCGATGCTGATGTCGTGCGTGGCGAACAGCCCCGCCACCTGGGCCAGGATGCCCGGCCTGTCGGGGACAGACATTCGCAGGTAGTACCTCGACGGGGCGCCTTCGGGACCCGCCAGCTCGATGGGCGCGCCCAAGAAGGCGTGGTCGGCGCCGGGTACCCGGGCCCTCCCCTCGGCGATGTCGAGAAGGTCGGCCAGCAGGCTCACCGACGTGGGTGCGGCTCCGGCGCCCTTGCCCGAGGCCAGAGTCTTCACAAGCCCCTCGCTCTCGATGAGCACGGCGTTGTACTCCATGCGGATGGACGACAGGGGGTGGTCGAGGGGGAGCAGGACGGGCCCCACCTGGGCGTCGAGCCGTCCGCGGCCGGTGCGGCGCGCCGAGGCCACGAGTTTGATGCGGTAGCCCATGGCCTCGGCCTGGCGCACGTCTTCGAGATCGAGCGACTCGATGCCGCTGGTGGGCACCTTTCGGAAGTCGACGTAGGCGCCGAAGGCCAGGGTGGCCAAAATGCCCGCCTTGCACACAGCGTCCTTGCCCGACACGTCGTAGTCGGGGTCGGGCTCGGCGAAGCCCAGGCGCTGGGCATCGGCCAGGCAGTCGTGGTACGAGGCGCGTTCCTCGCTCATGCGGGTCAGAAGGTAGTTGGTGGTGCCGTTGACGATGCCCTCGATGGCGGTAACCCTGTCGGCCCTCAGCGACTCCTGAAGCACGCGGATGACGGGGATGCCGCCGCACACGCTGGCCTCGAAACCCAGGGCGACCCCGTGGCGCGCGGCCAGGGCGAACAGCTCAGGTCCGCGTTCGGCCAGAAGGTTCTTGTTGGCGGTGACCACGGCCTTGCCCGCGCCCAGGGCGCGGCTGACAACTCGGAACGCCTCGTCGACCCCGCCCAACAGTTCGACCACCACGTCGATCTCGGGATCGTCGATCAGATCGTCGGCCCGGGTGGTCACGACGGTGCCCGGCGGCAGCCCGGGGCGCGGCTTGCCGGCGTCGCGGACCAAGACCGTCTTGAGCCGCAAGTCCTGCGCCGCAGGCGCCGTGGCCAACAGGCGGATCAAGCCGGATCCTATGGTTCCCGCTCCTGCCAGTCCGATGGTCGTCATTCTACCCTCCCCACAAAAAAGGGCTCCCGAAGGAGCCCTCATTACTTTTTTTATGCTGATCAGACCGAAACGTCGATCTTGGTGCCCAGGCCTTCCTTGAGGGGAGAGCGCTGGGAAGCCTCGACGGCTTCGTTGTCGGGCCGCTTTTGGGCGCGCTCGGTCTCCTGGGGAACAGCCACGGGAGCTGCGATGGTGGGGCTGGAAGCGAGGGGGGAAATGGACATACTGTCCTCCTTGTCTGAAAGACAGTCTAGTCGTTTTCCCACCCCGTGTCCAGGACGAACCTTACTTGGGGGCCATGCCCTTCCAGGGATGAATGTCCAGGGGAGTGCTGTACCAGCCGCTCCACTTCGTGGTGTCGACCATGTTGTTCGAAACGTAAAAGTACAGCGGAATGATGGGCAGGTCGGTCAGCAGCATGGTCTCGGCCTCCTGCATGACCTTGGTGCGCTCGGCACCGGGCTGCAGAGCCTTCGCCTTGGCGATCAGGGCCGCGTACTTGGGGTTGTCGTAGCCGGGGTCGTTGTTGCCGCTGTCCTTGAGCCAGATGTCAAGGAAGGTCATGGCGTCGGCGTAGTCACCCACCCAGCCTGCCCGGGCGATCTGGAAGTTATGGGCGTTGCGGTCGCTGATGACGGTCTTGAACTCTTCGTTCTTGAGGTCGATGTCGATGCCCAGGTTCTTCTTCCACTGGTCCTGAATGTACTCGGCGACCTTCTTGTGCGCGTCGCTGGTGTTGTACAGCAGAGTGAGCTTGGGGAAGCCCTTGCCGCCGGGAAAGCCGGCCGCCGCCAAAAGCTTCTGGGCGTCCTTGATGTCGTCCTTGATGAGCTTGGGAGGAGCGTATGAAGGCAGGGGGGGAGTGAGCGAGGTCGCGGGCAGCTGGCCGGCCTTGGTGACGCGCTTGACCAGGGTGGCGCGGTCAACGGCTTCCGACAGGGCCTTGCGGACGCGCACGTCCTGAAGTTCCTTGACGCCGGTCTGGGTCACGTTCACTTCGTAGTAGTAGGTGGAGAAAAAGGGAGCGTTCTGGTAGTCCTTGCGCAGCTGGGCGTCCTCGAGCTGGTCGAGGGGCACCGTGGTCATCCAGTCGACTTCGCCGTTCTTGTACATGGTGTACCCGGTGGCGTTGTCGTCGATGGGCAGGAACGTGATCTTGGTGAGCTTCACGTTTTTGGTGTCCCAGTACTTGGGGTTGGTGACCACGACGATCTTGGACTGGGGCACCCATTCCTTGAGGACGAAGGGACCGTTGCCCACGAAGTTGGCCGGGAGGGTCCAGTTCTGGCCCACCTTGGCGATCACGTGCATGGGCACCACATCGAAGGCGAAGTGGGCCAGGATGCCGACGGTCGGCAGCGCGGCGTTGAAGGTGACCTGGAAGGTCTGGTCGTCCACGGCCTTCACCTGCACGTCAGAGGCCTTGCCCTTGCCGTCCTTGAAGTCCTGGGCGCCCGCGATGTAGCTGGCGGGGAAGTCGGCGTACTCGCCGGCGGTCTTGGGGTCGAGTTCGCGGATCCACGAGTCGACGACGGTCTGGGCGGTGATGGGCACGCCGTCGGACCAGACGGCCTTGCGCAGCTTGAACGTATAGGTCTTGCCGTCCTTGCCGACGGTCCAGCTCTCGGCGAGGCCGGGCTTGGGCTCGTTGGTCTTGGCGTCGAAAACGACAAGGCCTTCGTACAGGGCTTCGTGCACCCGTTCGTCCGTGTTCGACTGCATGTGGGCAGGGTCCAGGGACGAGGGTTCGGCACCGTTGACCACGGTGAACTCGGTCTTGGTGTTGGCGCCAAAGACCATAGAAGGCAGAATCAGCAGGCCCACAACCAGGGCCCCGAGAATCTTCTTCATGAGAGACTCCTAAGGGAAAATTTAGGATTATTGTAAGCTCTGAGGTTTCGTTTGAGCAAGCGGAACGTTGCCTGCGGGCGGGTTAACCCGCCTTTCCTTGACAAATGAGGTGACGGTCCCTATTCTGCGACCGAGGAGAATCCGATGATTTCCATTCCGGGGCGGTACGGTTCCATCATCCAGAAGATGCTGGCCAATTCGCAGAAGCAGCACGTCATCACCGAAGAAAACGTGTGGCAGGAAGGAAATGTCATCAACAGGAAACTCTTCTACGGCATCGTGGAAGACCTCATGCTCCCCGGCAGCGCCGTCCAGGGCATCGAGAACCTGGCCGCCCTGCACCGCAGCGCCCAGGCCGGTGAGGCCTGCCTCCTGCTTTGCGAGCATTACTCAAACTTCGATCTTCCGTGCCTCATCAACCTCGTCGAGAAGGGCCATCCCGACGGCGCCGCCATCGCCGACTCCATCGTGGCCATCGCCGGGTTCAAGCTCAACGAGGAAAGCCCCGTGGTGCTCGCGTTCACCGAGGCCTTCAGCCGCATCGTCATCTACCCGTCAAGGTCCATCGAGGCCCTCCCCGACGGCCCCGAAAAGGACGAGGAGCTCAAGCTGGCCCGCAAGATCAATATGGCGTCGATGAAGGCGCTGTCCCAGGCCAAGGCGTCGGGCAAGATCATCCTGGTCTTCCCTTCGGGCACGCGCTACCGTCCGGGGCGCCCCGAGACCAAACGCGGCGTGAAAGAGATGGACAGCTACATCAAGGGCTTCGACAAGATGGCCTTCCTGAGCATCAACGGCAACACCCTCCACGTGACCAGCGACGGCTCCATGGTCGACGACCAGGCGCACCGCGACGTCATCCTGTACGGAGCGGGCCCTGTGCTCGATTGCAATGAGTTCCGCCGCCAAGCCCAGGAAGAGTGCCCCGAGGGTGAAGACTCTAAGCAGTTCACGGTCGACAGGGTCATGCAGGGTCTTGACGAGCTCCACGAACGCTACAGGCCCCTGCACGACGAGCTGCGCGCCAAGGCCGGGCCCATCGACAGCGACTGATCAGCGCGCCGCAGGCGGCCGCCCCGAGGCGACCCAAAGCCGCCCGGTGGCCAAGAAGCCGGAGCGCACCAGGGGACCGTCGAGGCGGCGGTCGCTCACCGGCGTCACCAGGAGGAGAGCCGGCCCCGGCCCGTAGGCCTCCCTCATCGTTTCAAGAAGCCTTGAACCCAGGCCCAGCCCTCGGTACTCGGGGTCGACGAACCAGAGCTGAACCTCGATCACCCCGGGGGGCCCCGGGGCTGCGGCCCACAGGCGTCCCCAGATGACGCCGGCCCACTGCCGCTGGGGGTTTTCGGCTACCCAGTAGCGGTCGCCGCGACCGTAGCGGCGGCCCCGGCGGAAGTATTCGTCGTAAGCGGGTTCGGCGTTCTCGCCAAACACGGACTGGGCAGCCTCGTGGCACGCCTCGGCGTCCCAATCCTCAAGCCGCCCGGCCTCGGCGGGCTGGCCTTCCCTGAACGTGAAGTCGGCGGCGAGCAGGCCCGGTTCGTCGGCGCCGAAGGCGGGTTCGGCCGGATCCTCGTAGACCACCTCGGGCCAGTCTTCCAGCCACTGCCTGACCTTCTCCTCCATGAACTTGCGCTTGAACCTCAGCCACTGGCGGTACAGCAGGTCCCGGGGCTTGAGAACAAGCTTGAACCGCCTGAACACGCCTTGACCCGAGTCGAGCACCGCGCGCAGCTCGGCCTGGACCGACGGGTTGTGGAGGCTCTCGGAGAACTCGCGCATCATCCGGAACCCGTCGGTGCTCGACCACGACGGAAGGGGCAGCACCGTGTTGTCGCCGCACGAGTTCTCGTCGGCGCAGACCTCGACCTGTCGCGAGGTGAGGTTCAGGACGGAAAAGTTGTCCTGGTCCTCCATGGCGAACAGGATCTGGTCGAGGAGGGCCGAGGTCAGCGGGAGGGGCATAGGAAAAGTTTACCACGGAAAGCCCCCGTGCGGCGTTCCCCTTGACCGGGTACCCCAAATCGTCGAAGATGGAAGCTGATAAATCTTTATACAAGGAGCGAGTGATGAGCATCATTGAAGAGGTCAGAGCCCGCGAGATTCTAGACTCCCGGGGAAATCCCACGGTTGAAGTCGACGTTTATTTGGAAGACGGCGGTTTTGGCCGCGCCTCAGTTCCCTCCGGAGCCTCCACGGGCGAGCACGAAGCGGTGGAACTGCGGGACGGCGATAAGGGCCGTTTTCTGGGCAAGGGCGTGCTCAAGGCCGTTGAAAACGTCAACACCCTGATCGCCGACGAAGTGATCGGTATGGACGCCCTCGACCAGGTGGCCCTCGACAGGACCCTGATCGAGCTCGACGGAACCGAAAACAAGAGCAAGCTGGGCGCCAACGCCATCCTCGGCGTTTCGATGGCCGTGGCCAAGGCCGCCGCCGACAGCCTGGGTCTCCCCCTCTACAGGCACCTGGGTCCCCTCAAGACCAGCCTGCTTCCCGTCCCCATGGCCAACATCATCAACGGCGGCAAGCACGCCGACAACAAGGTCGACTTCCAGGAGTTCATGATCGTTCCCTACGGTGCCGAAAGCATCAAGGAAGCCGTCAGGACCACCGCCGAGGTCTTCCACACCCTCAAGGGTCTGCTCAAGAAGGCCGGCAAGAACACCGCCGTGGGAGACGAGGGCGGCTTTGCCCCCGACATCACCAACGACGAGGCCCTCGAGTTCGTCATGAAGGCCATCGAGGCCGCCGGCTTCAAGCCCGGCCACGACTTCGGCATCGCCCTTGACTGTGCCTCTTCCGAACTCTTCGACGAGGGCGGCAAGAAGGGCTACAAGTTCTGGAAGAGCGAGCCCAACAAGATCTACTCGGCCGACGACATGATCGCCAAGTTCAGCAAGTGGGTCGACGCCTACCCCATCATTTCGATCGAGGACCCCCTCGACCAGAACGACTGGGACGGCTACGTCAACTTCACCAAGCAGCTGGGCCACAAGATTCAGATCGTGGGCGACGACTTCTTCGTCACCAACCCCAAGCGGCTGGCCACGGGCATCGAAAAGGGCGCCTGCAACTCCATCCTGATCAAGGTCAACCAGATCGGCACCCTGACCGAGACCTTCGAGGCGGTCGAGATGGCCAAGAAGGCCAACTACACCTCGATCATCAGCCACCGCTCGGGCGAAACCGAAGATTCGACCATCGCCGACCTGGCCGTGGCCTGGGGCATGGGCCAGATCAAGACTGGTTCGATGAGCCGCACCGACCGCATCGCCAAGTACAACCAGCTGATCCGCATCGAGGAAGAGCTGGAGGGCACCGCCGAGTTCGCAGGCCGGGACGCCTTCTACTCGATCAAGAAGCGCTGATCTCGTTTTCTGGAAAAAGGGGTACCTTCGGGTGCCCTTTTTTTTGCTTTTCTCGGGATCAGACTACCGTCCCAGGGCGAAGCCTTCTCGGCTCGACGAACATGGAATATAGTAGGTTTCATGAAAGCCCGGACAAAGACGGACATCATCGAATTTCTCATGGGGAGCCGCCTGAAACTTGAAAGCCTTGGCGTCTCGAAGATCGGGGTCTTTGGCTCCTTTGTCCGCGACGAGCCAGGGGAAGACAGCGATATCGACATCCTCGTGGATTTCCGGCCCGAAGAAGTGAAATACGACAACTTTATCGAACTCGCGTTTTACCTCGAAGACAGCCTCGGGCGAACGGTAGATTTGGTTACTGTCGGTTCACTGAGCCCTTACATCGGACCACACATTCTGAGAGAAGCAGAATTTGTTGCCCTCTGACAGAGAACTTCTCCGGCACATCAAGGCTGAACTCGATTTCCGGGTCAGAGAGTCGAGGACCGTGGGTCAGGACGATTTTCTCGCGAGTGACTTACTTCAACGCGCGTTTGCACGCAGTTTGGAAATCGTCGGGGAAGCGGTGAA
>Ga0181516_10000249_pt1 | contig 54550 bp, 54 predicted proteins | sample PEATcosm2014_Bin_25_FD_121104 | JGI IMG/M metagenome (GOLD analysis project Ga0181516, IMG submission 121104) | Peatland microbial communities from MTU Mesocosm Facility, Houghton, MI, USA - PEATcosm2014_Bin01_10_metaG | ecosystem: Environmental > Terrestrial > Soil > Wetlands > Peat | place...
GCTCCATCGTCAGCAGCTTGCTGGGAATCTGCCGGAGCACCAGCGCGAAGTGACCCTTCTCCTTGAACACGCTCACGCGGAACCGCGCCGCGTCGCCAAACGCAAAACCGAAATCCGCACCGCCGCGCTCGCGCGTGCTCTGGATGTGCTCCTCGGACGTGATGCTGCGCATCAATTCCTCGGAATCCTCCGGCTTGAGCGCCGGGCCTTCGACGCGGTGCAAAATGCCGTGAACGCGGATCACCGGCGGCGTGCCAACGCGGATGTGCAGGTCGGAGGCGCCTTCGGCCACCACCAACTGCAGCAAATCAGACATGGAATATGACATAAAAACTTCCGTCAGGATTCATCGCCAACCGTCGCGCGGATGACCTCGTCGGGGGTCGTCATGCCGGCAAGCACCTTGCGGATGCCGTCCTCGCGCAGCGTGCGCATGCCCATCTCGCGGGCGCGGGCGCGCAAAACGGACGACGACACCTTGTCGTAAATCAATTTCCGCGCCTCGTCGTCAATGGTGAAAATTTCAAAGATGCCGAAGCGCCCGCGGTTGCCGGTGTTGGAGCAGTTGGCGCAGCCGCGGCCTTTCATGAGCGTGGCGGTCTTCAGATTGTCGGGCGTGAGGTTCAGGGCGCGCATCTCGTTCTCCGTCGGCTGATACGGCTCGCCGCATTTCTTGCAGACTTTGCGCACGAGCCGCTGCGCCATGAGGCAGCGCGTGGATGACGCGACCAAAAACGGCTTCACCCCGATGTCAATCAGACGGGTCACGGCGCTCGGTGCGTCGTTGGTGTGCAGCGTGGAGAAAACCAAATGGCCGGTGAGCGACGCGTTGATGGCGATGGACGCCGTCTCCAGGTCGCGAATTTCACCGATCATGATCACGTTCGGCGCCTGGCGCAGGATGGCGCGCAGCGCGGCGGCAAACGTCAGCCCGACAGCCTCGCTGATCTGCACCTGGTTGATGCCAGCCAGGACGTATTCCACCGGGTCTTCAACGGTGATGATCTTGCGGTCGGGACGGTTGATGAAGTGGAGGCAGGAATACAGCGTCGTGGTCTTGCCGGAACCGGTGGGGCCGGTCACCAGCAAAATCCCGTCCGGCAGGCCGATGATCCGCTCAAACGTCTGCTGGTCGTCCGTGAAAAATCCGAGGTCCGCCAGACCGAGCTTCAAACCTTCCTTGTCCAAAATACGCATCACGATGCTCTCGCCGTGATACGTCGGCAGGCAGGACACGCGCAGGTCAATCAGCTTGTTGCCGACCTGCGACTGGATGCGTCCGTCCTGCGGGATGCGGTGCTCGGAGATGGACATGTTCGACTGGATCTTCAACCGGGCGATGATGGACGCCTGCAGCCGTTTGGGCGGCGCCTTCATTTCGTGCAGCAAACCGTCAATGCGGTAGCGCAGCCGGAATCGTTTCTCCAGCGGTTCCAGATGGATGTCCGACGCGCGGAGCTTGAAGGCGTCCACGATGATCTGGTTCACGAGCCGGATGAGCGGCGCGTCGGCGTCCACCGCCGCGGCATCGTCCGCCAGCAATCCGGGCACGGCCACGTTCTCCTCCGTCAGCTCCTGCATCACGTCCTTGAAGACGCCCTCCTCCATCGTTTTTTTCTCGCCGCCGTAATACTTGGTCAGCGCCGCCTCGATGTCCGGCTCCGACGCCACGCGCAGTTCAATCTCCGCGTTGAGCAGATGCGTGAGCGAATCAATCGTGTTCAGGTCGGACGGGTCGGCGATGGCGACGGCGACCTTGCCGTCGGTTTTGAAGAGGGGGATGACGCGGTATTTTTTGGCAGTGGGGCGCGGGATGATGGAAATGACCTCGTCGGGAATCTGCATCGAGCCGAGCTGGACGACTTCCGCGCCGAACTGCGCGGCCTTGGCCTGCGTCACGTCCGCCGGGCGGATGACCTTGTTGGCCAGCAACAAGTCCACCACACCGACGTTGGAGGCGTTGGCTTCTACGCGGGCCTTGGCGACCTGCTCGGCCGGTGCGAGGCCAAGGTCCACCAATACATCCGCCAGATAATCGTCTTTTTCTGCCACGGTCTGCCGTTTTGCTGCTGGTTTGCGCGGTTCGTCCGTTTAACACTAGCGGCGCGCGCCGCATTGTCAACGCTTCGCCACTTCATCGCCAAAAACAAACTGGCGCATCCGTCAGAAGCTGTCCCTGACAAATGCCCCATCAAGTGCGAAGGAAGATTATTACACGAACGCAAAGTTGGACACAAGAATTGTGTTGCCGAACATTCCGTCCTCCCGAATTGCCGCCGTCCGAACCAGGCGGCCCGCGACGCCCAAGGCGAAATTCCCCTATGTCCGGCCTGCGGTCCCAGTTTTGTGATGGCATCTTGCCGGACGATGGATAATGTTGAGTCCGGCAAACACAAACAAAGGTCACGTCATGGCACAGGCAATCATGGATCCGGAAAAGGTCCGGCGGTTCGCGGACGAGCTGCAGCGCTTCAACTCCGACCTCGAAAACCGGCTGGTGCTGCTCCAAGCGCGCTTCGGGGCGCTGGGCGACACCTGGCAGGATCAGGAGCACGAAAAATTCTCGGAGGAATTCAAGGTTGCGATGAAGGCGCTCAAGAAATTCGTCGAGCTGTCCAAGGCGCACACGCCCTATCTTTTGCGGAAAGCCCAGCGCATCGAGGAATATCTGCACCAGCGATGACCCGTTAAAAACATGGCCGGCCAGGCACAAATCACATCCGTCGAGGCGATCGAGCTGTTCCGCGCGGCGTTGATCGTGTTCACGAGCCAGGCGCGTCCGGCGCTGGAGGAGATTTCCGGCGAGGGATTGCACACGCGGCTCTGGCTGGAAAACGACCAGCGGCGGTTCTGGGAAAACGAGCGGCGCGTCCGGGGCAAAAAGCTGGAGCAGGCGCAGCAGGAATTGTTCAACGCGCGCCTTTCGCAATTTCAGGAATCCACCTCGCTGCAAATCATGGCCGTCCACCGTGCGCAGCGGGCCGTGCGCGAGGCCGAGGAGAAACTCGCGGTGCTGAAAAAATGGGGCCGCGAACTGGAGAACCGCGCCGCGCCGCTGCTCAAGGAGGTGGACCAGTTGCACAGCTTTTTGACCGCGGAAATGCCCCGGGCCATCGCGTATCTGGGGCAGGTGGTGAAGACGCTGGACGCCTATGCCGACGCCGGCGCGGCCAAACCGGAGGCAAAAAACCCATGAGCGCGACCAGCGGCAAGGGCCGGCTTGCCGGCGCCACCAAGGAGCTTGCGCTCAAGTGGGCGGAGACGAAGAATTACTGGCGCGACGAGAAGAGCGCGGAATTCGAGCGCAAGTATCTGCAGGAACTGTTCGTGGGAGTGGACCGGGCGGTCGCGGTCATCGAGAAACTGGACGAACTTCTGAAAAAAGTCAGGAGCGATTGCGAATAGCTGAACACAGGCGAGCCGGTAAGCGGCGGCGGGTGACTGGCCAACCTTATATTTGCCGCTCATTGGAATCCGCAACCTGAAGTTTCATATCCGCAGATTGATGCTCCACATTTGCGGCCTGAAGTTTCACATCCGATGCCAAATAAATTATTCCCGCATCCTCAAGAATTCGATTCAATGCCAAATCAATTATTCCTCAATCTTCAACATTTGGATTAGATGCCAAACAAATCATTCCTTCAACCTCAACATTTGGTTCGGATGGCAAACAAATTATTCCCGCAATCACGACAATTGAATCCGATGCCGAATAAATTATTCCTGCATTTGGCTTGCGCGATGGCGATTATTGCGAAATTGTTGAGGAAATGAGCGATTCCGACACAAAATCCGCTGTTGGCGAGCCGCCAAAGCCCGCCGCCGAACTTCCGAAGCTTGATCCGCTGACGGTATTGTCAGCTCTGGGCGGCGTGACGCGCTGGCCGATTGTGCAACTGCTCGCCGACGGACGCGAACTGACCATATCCGGCGTGGCCGCCGTCGTGGGCGGCACGGCGGAGAACATCAGCAAGCAACTCGCCGTGCTGCGCAACGCCGGCGTGGTGGAATGGAAGACCGGCGAAGACCGGCGGCAATCGGTGTTTTACATCCCCGCCGCCCGCCGCCCCGCGCCCGGAGTGCTGGATTACGGATTTTGCCGGATTGATTTGAAGCTGGTGAAGAATGCGGCCCGGCGAAAATAGCCGGCACTTTAGTGCTGGGATTCCTTTGCGGCTTTGCGACTTGGCGGCTTTGCGTTACGATCCCGCAAATGTCTGACGACGTAAAAAAATTCCGCATCGGCTCGGTGCATTACCTGAACGCCGTGCCGCTCACGCGCGGCATCGAAAGCGAAATCGTCTTTGCCACGCCCGCCAGGCTTGCCGAAATGCTCCGGCGCGACGATCTGGACGCCGCGCTGGTCAGCATCACCGAGGTTCTGCTCAACGACCGTTACGACATCCTTGACGGCGTCGCCATCGCGTCATTCAGCGAGGTTTACAGCGTCCTGCTCGCGCACAAAAAACCGCTGTCGGAGGCGCGGGAGATTTTTTGCGACACGGCGTCGCTCACGAGCGTGAACCTGCTGAAGGTTCTGCTGGCCGAGCGCGGGCTGAAGCCGGAGTTCAAGCCGCTGGAAAATTACAAGGCCGCCGTGGAAAAGGATTTTGTGCTGCTCATCGGCGACCGGGCGATCGAGTTCCAGCGCGCGGCGCATCCGCACGAGATTTTCGACCTGGGCTTTGCCTGGCACGAAGCCACGAATCTGCCGTTTGTCTATGCGGCGTGGGCCTTGCGGCGCGGGGTTGAGAACCGGGAATTGCGCCGCGAGCTGCGCGCGGCGAAGAAGTTCGGCATGGAGTCGCTGGATTATCTCATCGAGACGCGCGAGGAATTTGACGAGGATTTCCGCCGCGATTATTTCGAGTGGAACATCCACTACCATCTCGGCGAGGATGAGAAACGGGCCATCGCGAAATTCGGCGAATTGCTCCGCAAGCACGGCCTCGGCCCGGTGTTCGAGCCGAAGTTTGTTTCTTGATGGGAGGGTTGCCGTGTCGGCGACCCGAAATTAGGGACGGCGGCACGCCGTCCTTCCCATCAAAACTTCGTCAGCTTTTCCAGTTCCTTCACGCGCTTCTCGATGTCGGCGCGTTTGGTTTTTGTCGTGCGGGTCAGGCCGAAGCCTTCACAGCAGAACGACGCGGTGACGCTGCCATAAACCATCGCGCGCCGGATGTTCGCGTCAATCGGGCCTTTTGCGGCGGCCAAATAACCCATCATGCCGCCGACGAACGAATCACCCGCGCCAGTCGGGTCTTCCACCGTGTGCAGCGGATATGCCGGGCAGATGAAAATGCCCTTCGGCCCGGACAGGATTGAGCCGTGCGAACCCTTTTTGATGATGACGTATTTCGGGCCGAGCTTGTGGATTTTCTTCAGCGCCACGAAAATGTTGTCCTCCTTCACGAGTTGCGCGGCCTCGCTGTCGTTGAGCACAAAGCCGTCAATGCGCGGCAGCAGCTTGAGCAAATCCGGCAGCGCGATGTTCAGCCACAAATCCATCGTGTCGGCCACGACGAATTTCGGGCGGCGCATCTGGTCGAGGACGTGGTGCTGGAGCGCCGGCGCGATGTTGGCGAGCAGGACGAACGGCGTGGCTTGGTGCTCCTTTGGCAGGACGGGCGTGAAGGTCTCGAACACGCCAAGCTCGGTCAGCAGCGTGCGGCGGTTGTTCATGTTCAATTCGTATTCGCCGGACCAGTGAAACGTTTTTCCGGGCAGAATTTGGAGGCCGCTCAAGTCAATTTTATGCCGGCGATAAAGCTCGATGTATTTCTTCGGAAAATCCTCGCCGACGACGCCGATCAATTTGACCGGCGAGAAGAAGCTCGCGGCGACGGCGGCATGGCTGGCGGAGCCGCCGAGCAGGCGCGGGTTTTCCCGGGTGGGAGTTTTGATGGAATCGAGTGCGGTGGAACCGACGATTAAAACGCTCATTGTGTATTTGGGAGTTGGAAGATTGAAGTTGGGGGTTTGGGAAATCAGTGACCGCCTTTGCCTTTTTGAATCAATTCAATTTCGTAGCCTTCGGGCGCGTCAATGAAGGCGAACACGGTTCCGGTGGAAGTGGTGGCCGGGCCGTCGGAAAATTTCAGGCCGTGCTTTGCCAGGTGTTTTGCAAATTCATCCAGGCTGTCCACCTCGAACGCAAGGTGCGTCAAATCCGGCTGCACTTGCACCGGGCCGCCGGCGGGGAAAAACGTGATTTCAATCAATTCTTCGCTGCCGGGAGTTTTTAAGAAAACCAGCTCCGACCCGCGCGGCGATTTGTGCCGGCGGATTTCCGCGAGGCCCAGCACGTCGCGGTAAAACGCCACCGTGCGTTCCAGATCGTTCACGCGGTAGCGCGTGTGCAGGAGTTTTGTGACCTTGCTCATGTAAAAGTCCAATGTCCAAAGTCCCAAGTTCAAAGTCGAGCGCATTGTTTGATTTTAGCCTTTAGACTTCAGCTTTTAGCCTTTAGACTTCGCTTCATGGGCAAACGACGTGAAGCGCGCGAACACGCGGTGCAATTCCTGTTCCAGCACGACCTGAATCCGCCGGATGATCTGGAGCGGGCGCTGAATGAATTTTGGGACACGCAGCGCGGGGCCGCCATTGCGGAGGAAAAAGGCCCGGCGCGCTGGGGACAGCCGGTCGAGCTGCCGCCGCCGACCACCGAGGAGGCCGAGACGCGGCTGTTTGCCGAGCCGCTCATCCGCGGCGTGCTCCAGCACCGCGACGCGATTGACGAGCACATCAAAAAGCACGCGAAGAACTGGGACTTCCACCGCATCGCCGCCGTGGACCGCAACATCATGCGGCTGGCGATTTACGAGATGCTTCACCGCGAGGACATTCCGCCCGTGGTCAGCATCAACGAGGCGGTGGACATCGCCAAAAAATTCTCCACGGAGGACAGCGGCAAGTTCGTCAACGGCATCCTCGACAAAATCAAGGGCGAGATCCTGCGGCCCGCGCGCATTGTCAAATGAAGTTTGCCGATCTCCATCTCCACACGCAGTTTTCCGACGGCACGTTCACGCCGGAGGAACTGGCCGGGCACGGCGCGCGGCTCGGCTTTGCCGCGATGGCACTGACCGACCACGATTCGGTCGAGGGCAGCGCGCGGATGGCCGCGGCGTGCGCGGCGGCGGGAATTGAGTTCATCGTCGGCGCGGAGCTTACCGCCGAACATGACGGCACGGAGGTTCACATTCTCGGCTATTTTCTGGATCCGCAAAATCAGACGTTGCTGTCCGAAATCGCCAAGTTCCAGGCCGTCCGGCAGAATCGCATTCGCGAGATGGTGGCGCGCATCAATGCGCTCGGCGTCCCGCTCGATGTGGAATCTGTTTTTGCGCTGGCCAACTGCAAGTCGCCGGGCCGGCCGCATGTCGCCCGCGCGCTGGTGAAGGCCGGGCTGATTTCAAATCTCGACGAGGCCTTCGAGCGTTTTCTGAAAAAAAACCGACCAGCGTGGGTGCCCAAGTTCAAGATGTCCGCGCTGGACGCCATGGAACTCGTCCATCAGGCCGGCGGGCTGGCGATCATGGCGCATCCGGGCCTGAACCGCACGGATGATGTCATTCCCAACCTCGTGGACGCCGGACTGGACGGCATTGAATGTTTCCACACGAAGCACTCCACCGCGATGTCGGAGCGCTACCTGGAAATCGCGGACAAATACCACCTGCTCGTGACCGGCGGCTCCGACTGCCACGGCTTCAGCAAGGGCAAGCCGCTGATTGGCGGCGTCAAGCTGCCCTACGAACACATCGAAAAAATGAAAGCGAAAGTGGCGGAGCGAAAACCCGTTGAATCGTTGAACCGTTAAATCGGAGACCGGATGCCGCGATTCACGATCCAACAATTCACGATTTAACGAATGAGCTTCTTCGCCAAAATCAAGGCCGGCCTGGCCAAAACCCACAGCAAACTCGTCCACGAAATCAAGCGCATTGTCACGCGCTCGCCCAAACTGGACGCCGCCACGCTCGAGGAACTGGAAGCCGCCCTCATCGCCGCCGATCTCGGTCTGGCCGTCACGCAGCAAATCGTCGCCGCCGTCAAGCTGGCCTACGAATCGCAGGGCACCACCGGCCACGACGTGTTTGCCGTCGCCCGCGCCGAGGTGGAAAAAAACCTCTCGTCGGGCAGGGCCGACCTGCTCAAGGCCGCGCACGGCCCGACCGTCGTTTCCATCGTTGGCGTCAATGGCACCGGCAAGACCACCACCGCCGCCAAGCTCGCCCATTTGATTCAATTGCGAAAAAAAACCGCGCTGCTCGCCGCGTGCGACACGTTTCGCGCAGCGGCGATTGAACAACTGAAACTCTGGGGAACGCGGTTGAAAATTGAAGTTGTCGCCGGCGCATACGGCGCGGACCCGGCGTCCGTGGCGCACGACGCCGTCACCGCCGCGCAGGCGCGCAACATGGATTACCTGTTCATTGACACGGCGGGCCGGCTGCACACCAAGCACAATTTGATGCAGGAATTGCAGAAGCTGCACCGCGTCATCGGCAAACAGCTTGCCGGCGCGCCGCACGAGGTGCTGCTGGTGCTCGACGCGACGACCGGCATGAACGCGCTGAACCAGGCACGCGAATTCCACAAGGCCGTGCCGCTGACCGGCCTGATCGTGACCAAGCTGGACGGCACGAGCAAAGGCGGCATGGTGGTGGCGATCCAGAAGGAACTCGGCCTGCCCATCAAATTCATCGGCCTCGGCGAGCAGCCGGACGACTTGCAGCCCTTCGACGCCAAACAATTCGCGCAGGCGTTGTTTGAAGAATAAAATCTCGGGCGGCTAGGCCGTTGCCAGATTGTCCTCAAGCATTTTCGAGCGCGCGGAAGTTTCGGTCGCTTCAGCAGCCGGCGCGGTTTCCAAAATGCGGATCGGCTCATAAAAGGTGTTGCGCTGCACCGGTGTTCTGCCGGCTTCGCGGATGGCCTTGAGCATGGCCGCCTCGGTCTGCAATTGCGGCGACTTCGCGCCGGCCATGTGGAAGATGTGTTCCTCGATGATGGTGCCGTGCAAATCGTCCGCGCCGTAGCTCAACGCCACCTGCGCCAGCTTCATGCTCAAGCCGACCCAATACGCCGTGATGTGGTCGAAGTTGTCGAGATAGATGCGGCTCACGGCAATCGTGCGGAGCGAGTCGAATCCGGTCGGCGGATGCGTGACGGGAATGTCGTTGTCCTCCGGATGATACGCCAGCGGCACAAAGCCCACGAAGCCGCGCGTCTCGTCCTGCAACGCGCGCAATTGCCGCAGATGGTCCACGCGGTCGGCAAGGCTCTCGACATGGCCGTAAAGCATCGTGCAGGTGCTGCGCCCGCCGAGCCGGTGCCAGGTGCGGTGGACGTCCAGGTATTCCTCGGCGGATTCCTTGCCCTTCGCAATTTGCGAACGGACTTCCTTGCGGAAAATTTCCGCGCCGCCGCCGGTGAGCGAATCGAGACCGGCGGCTTTCAATTCAATCAGCGTCTGCTCGACGGATTTTTTCGCGAGCCAGGCGAGGTGGAGAATTTCAATCGCGGTGAAGCATTTCAATTGCAGCCGGGAATCGAGTTTTTTCAACTCGCGCAGCATGTCGGTGTAATAGCTGAACGGCAGCGACGGATGCAGTCCACCGACGATGTGCAGTTCGGTGATGCCGATGGCCAGCGCCTCGCGCGCCTTTTCGACCATCTGCGGAATTGTCAGTTCGAAGCCGTCGGCGTCGCGTTTCTTGCGCGCGAACGAGCAGAACTGGCATGACAGGATGCAGTAATTCGAGTAGTTGACGTAGCGGTTGATGATGTAGCTGGCGCGGTTGTTGCCGGTCCGTTTCTGCCGCGCAAAATCGGCGATGGCGCCGACGGCGTTCAGATCCTTCGACTCAAGCAGCCGCAACGCATCGGCGTCGGAAATGCGTTCGCCGGCGACCACCTTGTCATAAATGTCGCGCAGCCCGTTGCGTTGAATGAAAAAATCCACGCATTACATTTAACGCAAAGCCGCAAAGGCGCAAAGGATTTTACGCCGGACGGTTCCTGCATCTTCGCGTCTTGGCGCCTTTGCGTTAAAAATGAATTACGCCGAAAATGCCCCGAACAGCGCGCGCATTTCCTCGTCCACGTCCGCGTCGTCGGCCAGCGTCTGGGCGATTTCGTCGCGGAGCAACTGCCGGTAACGCTTTCGCAGCCGGTGAACCGCCACGCGAACGGCGGTTTCGTCCATGCCGAGCTTCGTTGCGGCTTCGGCATGGGACAATTCACCTTTGCCGGCGGTGAGGAAAATTTTCAACTGCCCGAACAGCTTCGCCTTGCCGTCGGCCTCGCATTCCTTCTGCAAACGTTCGATGACTTTGGCCAGCAGCGCCAGCGCCCATTCGCGGTCGAACGCCTTGTCGGGACTCGGCTCATTTACGGCGGCGACCTGAAATTTCGTGTCCGCCGTCTGCCAGTCGAGCGAGAGCGGCATTTCGCCGCCGCCGCGTTTTTGGCGTTGCGACTTCTTCCAGTCGTTGATGAGAAAATGTTTCAGCGAGGCGAGCAGGAAGGCGCGAAAGCGTCCGCGTTCGGCGCTCAAGCCTTCGAGATAATTCTTCTCCAGAAACCGCGCGAAAAACGCCTGCGTCAAATCCTCCGCGTCTTCCTTGTTGTGGCCATGCCGGCGGACGTAGGCGTAGAGCGGAAACCAGTAGCTGCGGCAAAGCTCCTCCAGCGCACCATCCGACTGCGGCGTGGAGCGTTTGCCCGCCGCGAGCACGACCGTCCAATGCGTCGTGGCGAAGACATCGCCCGGCGTGCTGGTGTGGGAGAGATTCTCGGTCGTCATTTTCCCTTCGTCCGATGACGCTGTCAGATACAGAAGCGAAACGGGAGGAATGTTACCAGCTTTTTCCGGCGAAGCTGGCGACAGATCCGCCCAAGAGTTGCTTCGCGGGAGAAAAGTCCGGGGTCGCGACGGGTAATGATGCGTTTGAAAGGGAACACTTGGCCATTGAACCGTCTCCGATGCCCGACGTTTGGCCTGCGAAGGCCTCGACGAGGGATACATTGCCCGTTCGACCACCTCGCCAGCCCCCGCATCCGCCTCCATTTCCCGTTCAACCGGCAAAACAGCCCTCGCCGAAGGCAATGGATCCCTCCGCGAGGGCTGTGTTTCCACCGGAAACCCCCTCGTTTCCCTACGCAACCGCCTTCTTTGCAGCCGGTTGCGGGGTTTTGGCGCTGGACCGGCCCGGATACCGCGTGGACAGGTCGTTGTGGATGTCGCCGGCGCTGGTTTTGCCCCGTTTGGCCGCGTCGCCGGTGCTGTTGTAATAGGCGAGGTCGGCCATCATCATCTCGTTGCCCACCACGTCGTTTGTGTCTGCGGACTTGGCGGCGAGAAGCTGGAGCTGCGGCAGAAACTTGCCGAACTGCGCCCGCAACGCCCGGTCCTTGAGCACTTCAGCGGGGTCAACGTAGCCGGGAATGAACTCCGGGTTGCTCGTCATGTAGGCGGCGCATTTCTCATCGAAGCCCACGGACTTTTCGCCGAGCATCACGTTGTCGTCGCCGGGAGGCCGGCTGATGAGAAACGGCAGCAACGTCTGAATGGCGGTGATGTGGCCGAGGATGTCGGTGACATTCTGGTCGGTGAGGACGGCGGAGACCTGATTATCGTTTGCCATAATTTGTCTTTGGTTGATTTGCGGCCCGCCCGAAGCCCGCCGCGTCAGTGCGCCGGACGAAGACAGCCACGGCTTGAATTCCACCATTTCAATCGTCCGCTCTCAATGCAACAATAGTTGCATTTCTGGCACTGTGCCGGCCAGCGCGCCGCCCGCCGCTCGGCCAGCCACAGCAGTTGGCTGCCCAAAACGCCCAGGGCGCGACCGATGCGCTCCGCCGTTTCAATCCGGGCGTTGCGCTGGTTGGTTTCGATCAGGGAGATTCCATGACGTTTGATGCCGGACACTTCCGCCAGTTTGCCCAGCGTCCATCCCCGGCGCAGCCGCCATTCGCGGAGGACGCCCGCCAGCGCAAGGCTGGCCGGTTCCCGGATGCTGCGCCTGATGGGTTTGAAATTCGGCGGAGGCGGTGGATTTTGGCGATGGCTTTTCATAAAGCGACCCGGAGGAAAAGCGGTGGAGGGCCACCGCACTCCAAAACCTTCGGCTACCCGTGCACCACCGGTTCCCGCGCCAGCGTTTTGGAGTGCGGCAGTCCCTTGCCGCCTTTGGAAATGAATGTCTCAAGTTTCATGGCCTGGCACTAATTTGTGGGCAGCATCACGTTGGTCCATTCATTCGTGCGGATGGCGCGCGTGCCGATGATGAACTTGGCCACGTCGGCCAGCGGAACATCAAACTCGAATTTCCCCACGTCCACGCCTGAGCCAGCCGAACCGCCACGCCCCGAGCCGAAGTGTGAAATTTCCCGCCCGTCTTTCGCCACAGCCACCGCGTCAAAGACGCGTGACTGCATGTTCTTCGCGTTCACCGCGATGGCGACAAACGCGTGGCCTTTGGCGTTTTGCCCGATGCCGTTAAGGATGCTCTTGCCCTCAAGCGACATTGTGCCATTGAAATCAGACTTCACTTCCTGCGTCCGCTCCAACGGGCCGATGGTGTAGCGCAATTGCACGGTCAGATGTGCTGGAAAATTTGTGCCCTCACCCGGACTTCCGGTCCAACAACGCCAACCAAGCTGGCCGTTCTTTTCGCTGGCGTCCACCAGACTGCATGACGACGAGCCGTCTGCACCAAGCTTGAGCGCCCGACCGGCATCGTCGAGCAAAGAAACTTCACTGAAATGAGTCCGCTGGAAAGTCGGATGTGAAAACCAGAGTTTGAGGAAGCGCGGATTGGATTCGAAAGTTGTGCTCATCCCGCCGGCATTAACATTTCTAAGCCATTTCAATTCGTTGGCATCCGTCACCGGCGAGCCGTCGGGATGCCGCGCCGCGACGGGTTGATTGGTTTCCCATTCATCCTGCCACGCGAGAAATTGTAGCTTGGGTGTTTCAGCCAGCATGGCGGGAGAAATGTCAGAATGAATTTTGGATTCGTTGCCGTTTTGCACGAGCTTGTAGCGAACCTTCACGCCGCGCGGGTTCTCGGTGAAGCCGGTGATTTGCAAAATGCCCATGCCGCCTTCGCGCGTTTGAAAAATCCAGGTGGACGGCAATAATTCGTCGGCACTCAATAAAGTTGTGTCTTTGCTGCTCTTGCTCTTGACCACTTCGGCAATTGCAGCCGCCGAAACATTGCTCCACATTGACGATAGCACCCGCACAGCTTTCATATCCAGACCGACCAAACCATTGACTTGGGGAATAACACCCATCGCATCCACGCCATTGGTTTGCATCCAGGTTTTTTGAGAACCTGTGTCTGCCGCCCACATAGCGGATGAACCGGCAAGAAGCGAGCCTGAATCGAAATCAATCATCATGGGCGCATTCGTGCGCTCGGCTTCATTTTCAAATTGAGCTTTGCTGTCGGCAACCACCCGCTCTATCACCGGGCCGAAGGAAAGATTTTGCGCGGCGGCGGAAGCGGCGGGCATGGCTTCGGCGAGATTTGTTTCCAGCAACTTGTCCAAGTCCAAGTTGGCAATGGTGAAGCGCGCCACTCCCAGTTGGTTGAAACCCTTGAACTCCCAGTTGCCGCCAAACCGACCGCGCCGCGCTTCGAGTTCGCCGACCGAGCCAACCATCGGTATCCACGCGTCCTTGCCATTCATCACCCCATGCGCCTCCAGCCCGGAAAAGGAGACGATGAAGCTGTCATCGTTCACAGCCGAGATGTGCAACTTGTCAAACCGGACGGAAGCACGGGAAAGTTCCTTGCGCACCCGCTGGACAAACGAATCGAAATCCAGCTCGGGCGCGGCAGTGCGCGGCGAGTTCCCGCGTGGGCTGACCTCGTAAACAACCACAAGATAATGCTCCGAGCCATCCTGCCGAAAAAATGGCACCAGGAAAGCCAGCGCGTCGTTCTGTGGAGTCTTTCCTTCGTAGAGAAACCTTGACGTCATGCCCACAATTTCATTCGAGTCAGTTTTGTGTTGTATCTCGCCTTCAATGCGGATGTTGTCCTGCCCGTCAAGCTGGCGAATTGCCAGGTTAATTCCTCCATTTCCCCCCCTGTAGAACACGCCATTCCGCTGGATGTAACTCCAAATTGTGGGGATCCCGCTTGGCCACCACACACCAGAAACGGTCTGCGTTCCGTCCGCCAATATGTTGGTTTTGCTGCCGATGCCATCCAGCAATGCGACAAGTGTTTCTGGACTGATTTGCGCCACCCACGAGTCTATTTCCAGCCCCCTGCTGATGGTCACCTTAAAACTATTCGTGCCGTTGTCAACTAATCGTGAGCCGCCACCGCCGCTGTATTTCAAGTAAGCTTTGGCAGTTGACTGCACTCCGTGTTGGCGTTGGCCGGCGGGAATTAATCTATCCACCAATACGGCGTCCGCCTCGAAAACCCGCCAATGAAAATCAGCGCTGGTCATCGAAGCTGCGTGCAATTTGTTATTCGATGATTGATGCACGGATACCACCGTAATTCCAGCGCCTAGCACCAGCACGCCGCAGACGATGGCGATAATTTTAATCGTTGGATTCATCCGGGCCCGTTCGGCAGGCGGGACGCCCGCGCTACCTTTGTTCACCGCGCGCCAGACACGGCGGATGACGAGCCAGTCCGCCAGCAAAGAAATCGCGATGGCAATCACCAGGACAGGCAAGGTGTAAGCGACAAAGCTTGGGCTGCCGGGACCGATAGGAGATTGCACGTCCAGCCGATATAGACAGAGGTTACAGATGAACCAAATCAGAGCATCCAATGTCAGCAGCGGAAACAGCAAGCAGTCAAATACCGCCAGCCACATTCCATAAAGTTCTCCCGCCGAGCGGCGGATTTGCGAGACGGCAATCCAGCCGAGAATCGTCGTGCCGAATGGCGCTGTCAAACCGAGCAGCGCCAATGGCAAACCGATAAGCGAAGCCAGCAGACTTACCCCAGCCGGCGCGTTTTCCGTTGAGGCATGAAGCGCGATAAACATTGGAGCCAGTCCGACAACAACGAACGGCGCCCAGCACGCCCCCACGATGGCCGTGCGCGAAAAGCGCGCTATTTGATTCGTAGCAGCCGATGTGAATCGGCTCTGATTGGGTTGGACGCGTTCAGATTCAGTTTGAGCGGACTCACATCCGCTGCTACCGACGATTGTTTCCACCATCGTCTTCACCTCGCTGACCTGCTGGTAACGCAATTCCGGTTTATTCTCCAACGCGCGCAAAACGATTTCATCCAACCGCACGTCAATCTGAACTTTTGACGATGGCGGCTCGATTTTTTTGCCGGGCAGTTCGCCGGTGAGCATCTGGTAAAACACCACACCCAGCGCGTAAATGTCCGCGCGGTTATCCACCTCGCCGGGATGCTCCTTCTGCTCCGGCGACATGTAATTCGGCGTGCCCATGACCTTGCCGGCGTCGGTGAGTTCTTCTGTAGCGGCGGTCTGCGACCGTCGCTGTTCCTCTCCGGCAGGATCCGGGCGGTCACAGGCCACTGCTACAAGTTTCGCCAAACCGAAATCCGCCACCTTCACGCGGCCCCGGCGGTCGAGCAAAATATTCTCCGGCTTGATGTCGCGATGAACAATGCCCTGGTCGTGCGCGAATTGCAGCGCGTCGCAAATTTGCGGCACAATCGCCAGCGCCTCGCGTGGCGAAACGCGGTCGGAATGAAGAAGCTGCCGCAGATTCACACCATCCACGAATTCCATCAAAAAGAAATACAATCCGTCCGCCTTGCCAAATTCATACAGCGTCACGATGCCGGGATGATTGAGCTTCGCCAGCGCTTTGGCTTCGCGGGCGAAGCGCTCGGCAAACGCGGGATCGTCGCCAATGCCGGGCGGAAGAATTTTCAGCGCGACAACTCGATCCAATTGCCGTTGCCGCGCCTTGTAAACTGCGCCCATGCCGCCCTTGCCGATGAGTTCAAGAATTTCAAGCTGCGGAAATTTCGCCGCGAGTTCGGCGACGGATGGCGGGTTGAACGGCGGCTGTTTTGCGTCGGTAATGGTGTCCGCCGCGGCACCGGCCTTGAGCAGGCAGGCGGGGCAAAGGCCGGCCAGCGCGCCGGTCGGCAACGGTGTGCCGCATTGCGGACATTTGTTTCCGTCAGACATGGGCTGATTTGATTTTACCGTGTCCATGCCCACTTCAGAAGCAAAACCGGAAGGACGTTACAGGATTTATTGACCGCGAAATACACGAAATGACACGAAAGGAATTTTTGATTTTGTGTGGTTCGTGTATTTCGCGGTTAAAAATTCAGCGCAGCTTGAACCCGCCCTGAAAAATCACCTCGGCGGCGACCACGACAAGAAACACCGCGCTGACAAGCGCGTTCAGCCGGAAGAACGCAAGATTGATCCAGTTCAAGCTGCGACGGCGCGCGATCCAGTGCTCCATCACGAGGCAGCCGACGATGAGGAACCAGCCGACGGCGAACGCGATGCGAAATCCGCACAGCAGCCCGAACGCCAGCAGCAGCCCGCACATGACCATGTGCGCGAGAAACGCCGCCGCCAGCGCGTTCTTCGGCCCCCACGCGACGACCAGCGAGCGCAGGCCGTGCGACTTGTCGAACTCGTAATCCTGCAGCGCGTAAATGATGTCGAAGCCGACCAGCCACAGCACCACGGCGGGCGCGAGCATGGCCATCTGCAATATTTCCAATGCTGAAACATCCGCGCCGCGCACCGCCAGCCACGCGCCGACGGGCGCGAGCGCCGACGCCAGGCCGAGGAAAACGTGCGTGTAATCCGTGAACCGCTTCGTCAGCGAATAAAAGCAAATCACCACCAGCGCGACCGGCGAGAGATAAAAACAGAGCGGATTCAAATAACGGCTGGCGACAACCAATCCCGCGCCAGAGATTGCCCAGAGCAGAATTGCGCCGGCCAGCGAAATTTGTCCCGTCGGCAAATGCCGTTTTGCCGTGCGCGGGTTCAGCGCGTCAAATTTGCGGTCAACGATGCGGTTGAACGCCATGGCGCACGTCCGCGCGCAGACCATCGCGGCAAGAATCAACCCGAAAGTCCGCCAACCCGGCCAGCCGCGGTGGTCGCGCGCCGCCACCATCATCGCCGCCAGCGCGAACGGCAGCGCGAAAACCGTGTGCGAGAAGCGGACGAAATTCCCCCACTTTTGAATTGTTGGAATCATCTTTATCGGCCACAGAGGCGCAGGGACACAGAGAAATATTTATTTGAACTCTGCGACTCGGTGTCTCTGTGACAAAATATCATTCCTTTTCTTCAGCCCAACGCGGCGCGAGTCTGTTCGGCAGGCCAAGATGATCGAGCACGCGCGCAACAACGGTGTCGGCCAGTTCAACGGCCGTCTTCGCGCCGGAATAAAAGCTCGGATTCGCCGGCAGGAGGATCGCACCGGCCAGCAGCAGCAGTTCCATGTTTTTGACGTGAACCAGGCTCAACGGCGTCTCGCGCGGGACCAGAATCAATTTTCTCCGTTCCTTCAGCACCACGTCGGCGGCGCGCAGCAGAACGTCCTCGCTGTAACCGTGCGCGATGCGGCCCATCGTGCCCATCGTGCAGGGAATGACGACCATCGCGTCCGGCGGATTCGAGCCGCTGGCGAACGGTGCGTTCATGCTTTTCAACCCGTGCGCTTTCACGCCGTCGGGCAGGCGCAGTCCGCCGGGCAGTTCCTCGGCGATGACCTGCTGCGCGTAGTTGCTCTGCACGACGTGGATTTCGTGCGCGCGCGGATCCAGATTGTCGAGCAGCCGCTGCGCATAAAGCGCGCCGCTGGCTCCGGTGATGGCGACCAATATCTTCACTTTCGCAAATGATGACGGCGCAATTCACCTGCGGCAAGCACAACCGGGCGGATCGCGTCAATCACAAATCGCGCGCCGCCAATCGGAAATGCTTGAGTCCGGTTTTGCGTTCCGCACAATTGGCGTGTGTTCAAATTTGCGGGAATCATTTTGGCGGCCGTTTTTCTAGCCGGCTGCGCGACGCAGCAAACCACGCCGCCAGCGGTGGAAACCGTCATCGAAGCCGGGCCGACGGCTTCATCGCAGTTGAACTGGACCAAACCCGCCGCAAAAAATCCGGCGCCGACGCAATCCGCCAAGCCAGCGGCTCCGCCCGCCAAACTGGTCGCGCGGATCGTTCAAACGGCCCCGACGCCCGCCGTGGCTCCCAAACCGGCGACGCCGGTGACGACCTGGACCTCGCTGAACCGCTGGGCCGCCGCGCACAACCTCGGCGCGCCGCACCGGCTGTCCGATCTGCCGGTGACCTCGTATGCGCTCGGCTCGAAAAACGGCGTGATGGTTTTGAGCATCGGCAGCCACGAAGCCACCTGGAATGGCGTTCAGATCAACCTCGGCTTCACTCCGGAGTTCATTGACGGCGAGGTTTTCCTGCACGGCCTGGATTTGCAGAAAAACCTGGAGCCGCTCCTGTGCGCGCCGCCGCTGACGTTCGGCACCAACCGGATCATCGTGATTGATCCCGGCCACGGCGGCGCCAATTCCGGAACGACCAGCGTTTTGGACGGACGGCTGGAAAAGGAATTCACGCTCGACTGGGCGAAACGGCTCGCGCCGCTGCTCGAGACGAACGGCTGGAGAGTTTTTCTGACCCGCACCAGCGACGTTTACGTGACCAATGCCAATCGCGTCGTGTTCGCCGAGGCGCACCACGCGGATCTGTTCATCAGCCTGCATTTCAATTCCACCCCGAATCGCGACAAAAAAACCGGCGGTCTCGAAACTTATTGCATCACGCCGACGGGAATGCCCTCGACTTTGACGCGCGGCTTTTCCGATCCGTGGGCGGAACGTCTCCCGAACAACGCCTTTGACGCGCAAAACCTCCAGCTCGCCGTCCGGATCCACGACGCGGTGCTGCGCGCGACAGGCATCGAGGACCGCGGCGTCCGCCATTCGCGGTTCGAAACGGTCCTGCAGGGACAGAACCGCCCGGCGATTTTGATTGAAGGCGGCTATTTGTCGAATCCGGCGGAAGCGAAAAAGATTGAAAGCGGGGAATACCGGCAGAAACTGGCGGAAGCCGTCGCCGAGGCGCTCCGCTAAAACGAAGATGGAATAACCAAACAAACAAATGCCATCCTCAATCTTCAATCCTCCATCCTCGTTTGTTCTGGTGACGGGCGGTGCCGGCTTCATCGGCTCGCATCTGGTCGAGCGCCTGCTGGCGGACGGCAAGGCCGTCGTGGTGATTGACGATTTCTCGACCGGCAATCCGGAAAATTTGAGGGCAGCCGGAAAAAATCCCCGGCTGAAAGTCGTCCGCTCGACAATCTCCGGATGTAAAAATCTGCCGAAGCTTGCGGCGGAATCGGAATTCATTTTCCACCTCGCCGCGACCGTCGGCGTGGAGCTTGTCGTCAAATCGGCATTGCACGTTTTGGAATCCAGCTTTCACGAAACGGAAATTCTCCTTCGCGCCGCCGCCAAAAATGCCACGCCGCTGCTGCTGACCTCCACCTCGGAAGTTTATGGCAAGAGCGCGAAGCCGGATTTCAGCGAGGACGACGATTTGCTCATCGGACCGCCCGGCCAGTCGCGCTGGAGCTACGCCTGCTCGAAGCTCACCGACGAATTTCTCGCGCTCGCCTACGCGCGCGAAAAAAACCTGCCGGTCATCATCACGCGGCTGTTCAACACCGTCGGCCCGCGCCAGACCGGGCGCTACGGCATGGTGCTGCCGCGCTTCATCGCCGCCGCGAAGAATAACGAACCGCTGAAGGTTTTCGGCGACGGCCGACAATCGCGCTGCTTCTGCCTGGTGACCGACGTGGTGGAATCGCTCGTGCGGCTGCAGAATTGCAAAACGGCGCGCGGGGAGATTTCAACATCGGCAGCACGGAGGAGGTTTCCATTCTCCAACTCGCGAAGCTCGTGGTGAAAACGCTCGGCTCGAAATCCAAGATTGAGCTGATTCCCTACGACAAGGCCTACGCGCCGGGCTTTGACGACATGCGCCGCCGCAAGCCGCTGGTGAAAAAACTGGAGCGCTTCGTGAGCTTCAAGCCGCAGACGCCGCTCCGCGAAATCATCCGGCTGACGGCGGGTTGACTCCTTCCCGCGCCAGCAATTTGCGTTTCCAATCCAATCCGCCGGAGAAGCCGCCGAGTTTTTTGTTCGCGGCCAGAACGCGATGGCACGGCACCAAAACCGGAACCGGGTTCGCGCCGCACGCGCCGCCCACGGCGCGGACGGCCTTGGGCTTGCCGATGGCTTCCGCAATTTCGCCGTAGCTTTTCGTTTTGCCGGTGGAAATTTTCCGCAGCGCGTTCCAGACGCGCTTCTGAAATTCCGTTCCCGCCAAATCCAGCGGCGGCAGCTTTTTCGGCTGCCGTCCGGCAAGGATGTTTTTCAGCGCGGTTTCGGTCATGCGATGCCAGTTTTCCAACTGCGGATTGTGGATTGCGGATTGCGGATTGTTCTGAATCCGGCCGTCTCGACTTTTGCGATTGCCGTTTGGGAAGCCCAAACCGGTCAACCCCTTTTCCGAATAGCGCGCCACAAACCGGCCGTCGCGCGTGGAAATGGGCAGTTCAATGAAATGATTTTCCGGGTTCATCCCGCCTTTCTTCAGTGGTTGTGCAGGAAGATGGAAAAGACGCCGAGCAGGATGACCAGCAAAATGATGACCAGCAGGATGAAGCGGTTGCGGGCGACGCGCTTTTCGTAGCGCAGCGGGCGCAGGCCGCGCACGCCGCCGGCGGCGAGATAGGTGACGAGGCGCGGATTGCCGGACTCCGGGCGGCTGAACTGCCGTCGGAGGCGGTTGAACAGCGCGGGCAAATCGTATTTGCGCACGCCGAGGTCGTTGAACTGCTCGGGCGCGGCAATCTCGTCATCCGCCCGCAGCGGCTTGACTTCCTCGAACACCGGCTCGTGCGTCGGGCGCGGCGGCGGCGCGGGCGGTTCGTGCGCGCGGGGAACGGTCGCGCCGTGCGGCAGCGTGGTGGAGCGGAACCGCGGCGTGGTGGTGTGCTGGAGTTGCGAATCGAGTTTCTGGATTTCGGATTCGAGCGAGGCGATCTGCTCGTTCAGGGCGCGCGCGCGGTCGGAAATGGGGTCAACCGTTTTTGCTTTTCGCTTCGCGAACGCCATACGCCTCAGTTTTCAATGCTTCAGCAGGATGGCGACGAACACGCCGAGCGCGACCAGCGCGACGGCCAGCAGCGGCCAGTTCATCGCGAAGCCGATTTTGCACATTTCGCCGAGGCTCATGCCGGCGAATGGGGATACGGCGGGCGCGGGCGCGGTTTCCGCCTCGGCCTTTTGCGCGGTTTCGCCGGCGAGCACGGGCAGCTTGAGGCGCGCGGAATTCCATTCCATGCGGGCATTTTCAATGGTGGTCAGGGCGCGGGTAAGCTCGATCTGGAAATTTTCCTTCGTCCAGATTTCGTCGTGGATGGCCTGAATTTTTTGGAGGGCGTCGCGGAAATCGCCGACGGTCTTGACCATTTGCTCGGCGTCGCGGCGGGCGTTGAACTCGGCCTCCTCGAGCAGGCCGAGGCCGCGCGTGAGGTGGCGGACCATTTCCTGCCGGCCGGTCTGGAATTCGAGCTGGCGGCGGCGCAATTCCTCCAGCGAGGCGCGTTCGCGCTCCAGGTCCTCCTGTGCGCGCTTCAGCTCGGCGAGTTTCTGCTGCGCCTCGACGACCTTGCGGTCCACGTCCTCGCGCGTCGGCGCGCGCAGCGGGTCGGCGGCGGGCGCACCGGGAACCTGGTGCGCCTGGAAATCGGGATCCACAAACTCCGTTGCATCGTAATCGGCAGCCATGCGGCGAATTTAGACCGGTTCGGCAGGGCTGTCCAGCGGCGTTTCGACCCGGGAAAAACCGTCCGCGTCCGCGCCTTTGGACGAAAATTTCAAAGACGAGAGGGAAAACGAAATCGCGCTTGTAAATCCGGCCTGGAAGTTTTAGGTTGCGGTGGTTCGAAAACCGGTCAATTTTTTTACATGATTGAATTGATTCAGTTCCCGTGGAGTCCGTTCTGCATCGTCCAGCGGCGCATTTTGGAATTTTCCGGAATGCCGTTCAAACTCACAAACATCCCCAACCAGGACCGCTCGCTGGTCTGGAAGCTCACCAAGCAGCGCTATTATGGCGTGCCGATTTTGCGCGACGGAAAAAATGTGATCTTCGAGGTCAGCGACGATTCGCAGGTCATCGCCAAATACCTCGACGCGAAATTCAGGCTCGGCCTGTTCCCGAACAAGTGGTGCGACATGCAGTCCATCCTCTGGCGCAACATCGAAAACGAGATCGAAGGCGCGGCGTTCCGACTCAACGACATTTACTGGACGGAATTTGTCCCGGCGGCGGATCAGCTCCAGTTTTTGCGGTTCAAGGAACGGAAGTTCGGCCGCGGGTGCATTGACCAGTGGCGCAAGGGCCAGAAATCCTGGCTCAAGCAGCTTGAGGAGCGGCTGCTGCCGTTTGAAATGATGCTGACGCACCTGCCGTTCATTCTCGACGAGCGCCCGCGCTTCGTGGATTTCGACCTGTTTGGAATGCTCGAAAACTTCCTTTACTCCGGCCATTACCATCTGCCCAGGCGTCACAAGAAGATTCAGCAGTGGCATCGCCGGATGCAAACCGCCCAACACACCGACTTTCGCGCGTGAAAAATTACATCCTCGACACCAACGTCCTCCTTCACGATCCCAATTCACTTTTAAGCTTCGTTGACAACCATGTCCTGATCCCCATCGAGGTCATCGAGGAAATTGACCGCTTCAAGCGCGAGTCCACCGATCTGGGCCAGAACGCGCGCAGCGTGTCGCGGATGCTCGACAGCCTTCGCGGCACCGGCAGCTTGAGCGAGGGCGTGGACCTGCCCAACGGCGGCAAACTCAAAATCGCCTTTTACAAAAACGGCCATTCGGGAAACGGCGACGGCGACTTCAATGCCAACACCGTGGACAACCGGATTCTGCTGCTCGCGGCGGGCATCCAGAAATCACAGCCGAAAAACCCGACCATCCTCGTCAGCAAGGACATCAATCTGCGGATCAAGGCCGACGCGCTCGGGTTGCAGGCCGAGGATTACGAGACCGACCGCGTGTTCATCACCGACCTTTACACCGGCATGATGGAGATGACCGTCAGCACCGCAAAAATCACCGAGTTCCGCGCCAAGAGCGAATTGGCCCTGGACAACGGCAAAAAATATTTTCCAAACGAATACTGCACGCTCCTTGACGAATCGAACACCAAGAAGGCCGCGCTCGCCAAGGTGGACGCAACCGGCACGAAACTGGTTCCCATTATTGACTGCCGCGACGGCGTCTGGGGCATCAAGCCGCGCAACCGCGAGCAGCATTTCGCGCTCGACGCGCTGCTCGACGACCGCATCAAGCTCGTCACGCTCATGGGCAAGGCTGGCACCGGCAAGACGCTGCTGGCCATGGCCGCCGGATTGAAGCGCGTGGTGAACGACCGCGAGTTCCGCCGGCTTGTCGTCGCCCGCCCGACCATTTCCATGGGCAAGGAACTTGGCTTTCTGCCCGGCTCGCTCGAGGAGAAGCTCGCGCCGTGGATGCAGCCGATTCACGACGCGCTGGAAATGTTGAGCGATTTGAATATGGGCCATGACCATCGCCGCAGCGGCGACCTGATGCGTTCCGGCAGCATCGTCGTCGAGGCGTTGAGTTACATCCGCGGACGCAGCATCGCCAACCAGTTCATGATCATTGACGAGGCGCAAAACCTGACGCCGCTGGAGGTCAAAACCATCGTCACGCGCGTCGGCAACGGCACCAAAATCATCTTCACCGGCGACCCGTATCAAATTGACAATCCTTACGTGGATTCCTCATCGAACGGCTTCAATTATGTCGTGAGCAAATTCCGCGACCAGGCCGTCTCCGCGCACGTCGAATTGCAGAAGGGCGAGCGCTCCGAACTCGCGGAACTGGCGGCAAACATCCTGTAACCTCGCACCGTCCTGCGGCGTCGAAAGGCCGGCGGGCAAAGAGAATTCAGCGCCCGTGTCGGGCCGGGCGATGGGGTTTCATTTTGAGAGTTGACAAAACGCCCGCGTCGCTGAAATTTAATCAAGGCTGGGACGGGGCAGAAAGGGCCTCTCCAGCGGGAAATGTAATGTTATGATCTCAAACGAAAGACCTTCACCGTTCGGACGGCGGCCTTACCAGGGCCTGCCCCGGCCACCGTCAAATGAAGACACGCTCAAATCCGAGACGCTGCAGATTGAGCGCAAAACATTCGTCTTCACGCTCAAGGAAAATCCGCGCGGCCGGTTCCTGCGCATCACGGAGGACGTCGGCGGACGGCGCGACACCATCATCATCCCCTCCACCGGTTTGGAAGATTTCAAAAAGCTGCTCGGAGAAATGGTGAAGGCGGCGGACGAAATCCCGCCGAAGGCTCCAGTTTCATGAACGGAAAAAAGTCCGATTGGTATGTTCCACCGAATTGGGCGTGTCTGTTCGGTTTGTGATTTGTTCTTCCAGCGGAAGTGATTCTTGCATCTTGTCTGCTGCCGGCGTTGCGACAACTCAAAGGGGCGAATGCGGTTGACGTGTTCCATGGCGGGCCTGCTCTTGGTTGTTTTGGAATTGTTCTGCTATTCCTTGCGCGGTTGCCGCTTTATCGCCAACGCCAGTTTTGGACTTTCGGTCCAAGCGCATTGCCGAAGCTACACCGCAAACTCTACTGGCTGGCATACTTGCTTGTCGTCGCCAGTGTTTTATTGCTCGGCGTCGTTTGGCTGAAAGTGAAATGAAGTTCTCTGCGTCTTTGCGCCTCTGCGTTTAATTTTTTGCCGCGCGCTTCCTTGTCTTCACTTTCACCCGCGCCGCGTCGCCCCAGAGGCTTTCCAGATCGTAACGCTCCCGCACGTCGGCCCGCATGACGTGGACAATCACGTCAAAGAAATCCAGCACCACCCACGCGCCATGCACCGAGCCGTCCAGCGCGCGCGGGCGCACGCCGTGCTCCTCGCGAAGCTGGCTGGTGATTTCCTCCACGATGGCGCGCAGATGCGGCTCGCTCGTGCCGGACGCGATGACAAAATAATCCGTCACCGACGACAGCTTCCGCACGTCGAGGATGAGAATGTTCTCCGCCTTTTTGTTGTCCGCAAATTCGCGGCAGAGCTGGACCAGTTTTTTTGAATCCATCGCAGGCAATGTGCGCCATCCGCGCTCAAAGATAAAGCCGATTGTTGCGGATGGCCCCGGCCACGGCCGGAGGCGCCAGCAGTTCGATGGACAAACCCGCCCTCACCCGCGCGCGGATTTCCAGCGACGAAACCGCCAGCGGAAAACCCTTCAGCCTGCGGCCGCGAAAGGGCGGCGGGAAATCCGCCGCCGGCTCGCCCGGGCGCGGAATCTCCACGAACTCCGCCAGCCGCGCCAGTTCCGCCGGCTCGCGCCATTCCGGCAGGTGCGCCAGATGGTCGGTGCCGATGAGGTAAAACAATTCCGCCGCCGGAAACCTTTTCGCGTAATCGCGCAGCGTGTCAATGGTGTAGGAAACGCCGCCACGCCGGATTTCCTGTTCGTCAATTTCGCAGTTCGTCCGGCCCGCGAGCGCCAGCCGGAGCAGTTGCAGCCGGACGGCGGCGGACGCGGGCTTGCTGTCCGGCTTGAACGGCGATTGCGCCGCCGGAATGAAAAACAGCCGGTCGAGTCCAAGCTCCTCCACCGCCGCCTGCGCGACCAGCAGGTGGCCGAGGTGAACCGGGTCAAACGAGCCGCCAAACAATCCTAGTTTCATGTTCAAAGTCGAATGTTGCGGGTTTCACCCGCGAATGTTGTATTCAACTTGCAACTTTCAACCTGCAACCCGCAACCGAAATTATGTTGAAATCATCCATCGTAAATCGTAAATCGTAAATCCCAATGACGTTTCACTGCCACAACTGCGGCGAGCCGTGGACGCTGGTCGGCCAGCCCGGTCGCGGCGAGACCTGCATGAAATGCCGGGCCGACTTGCGCGTCTGCCTGAATTGCGCCAGCCACGACCCGCGCGTGGCGCAGCAATGCCGCGAGCGCCGGGCCGAGCCGGTGCCGGAAAAACACGCCGGCAATTTCTGCGAGTATTTTGAATTCATCCGCCGCCAGTGGGTGCCGAAGGAAGTGAAGAACGCCCGCGAGGACGCCGCGCGGGAACGGCTGAAAAAATTGTTCGGCGATTGAGCGTTTGCCCGCTAGCATCGGCGCATGAAAGTCAGCGTCTTGGTGCCGGTCTGCAACAGCGAGATGTTCTTGGATGAATGTCTGGAGTCCATTCTGGCGCAGGATTTTGAGGACATGGAAATTCTGATTGCCGACGACAACTCAACGGACGGTTCGCTGGCTTTGGTGGAACGTTACGCGGCAAGGGATTCACGCATTAAGTGGTGGAAAAACCCGGGGAATCTCGGCCTGGCCGGCAATCACAATGCCTGCCTGCGCCAGGCGCGCGGCGAATATGTAAAATTCATCCATGCGGATGACAAGCTGCTTTCAACTTCAGCCATTCGACACATGGCGGCTGCCCTGGATGAAAATCCCTCCGCCGTCCTGGTGGGCTGCCAGCAGCACCTGACGGGCGTGAAATCAAGTCCCACGATTCTGGCCCAAAAATCCGGTGTTTATGATGGCCGGCAAATGATTGTCGCCAGCCTTGAGCACAACACCAATCTCATCGGCCAGCCGACGCTGACGCTGTTCCGCCGAAGCGCCACCAAGCGCGGGTTTGACGACCGGTTTGTCGGACATCTGGATTTTGAGATGTGGTGCCACTTGCTGGAGCAAGGCGATTTTTTCTATCTGGCCGAGACTCTGGCCACCTGGCGGGTTCACAAAACCCAGCAAACCGCCAAGAATAGGACAGACGGTTCTTCCCATCGCGAACACCTGTTGCTGATGGAAACTTACTTTGCGAAACCCTGGCTTAAAAACGCGGCGACCCCGCAGATGTTATTTGCCCAGATTTATCACCTGCAGAAAAAATATGGCCGACAGGCCGATCACCTGATTGCCGCCATGATGACACAACTGTCGTCGCACCGCTTTGCCTGGCAGTGGTTGAAACACAAAGGTTCGCGCCCGTTTCAAAAAATTCTCCGGCGTTGCGGATTCCCGCTGAATCCGGCGTCATGCCGTCGTCAGAGCCGGGAGATGAAGCCCGCGAATTCCAACAGGCGCTTGGCGCAGGACTTTTGAAGTTTCCGGATGAACTTCGGGCGCTGACCGGCTTTTCGAACAACCGGCATGGCGTGGCTGTTGATCGTGATGGTGTTTCCGGATATGCCGTTCAAAAACGGCCCGAAAGCGTGGTTCTCGATGATTCTCGCCGGCCAGGAAGAAAGCCCTTCCCGGTAGGTCTCCAAAATTGTCCGTGTGAACCGGAGCTCATCCGTCGTCCGCATCATGCTGTTCGGCAGGTGCCGATACCAATACAGGCTTTCGGGAATGACAATCTGACGGAAGCCCCGGAGGGTCAGCCGCACCAAAAATTGCCAGTCTTCAACGGCACTACGGTCGGTGGCAAAACCACCCAGCGTCGTAAACACGCTTTTCTTCACAACGAAGTTGGCGTCGCCAAAAATGTTCACCCGCCAGCCCGCCTCCAAACATGGCCCCAAAGGCGCGCAAGTGTGAATGGACGATTTTTGAAGATTGGTAACGCCGTTGAAAATATCATAATTGCAGGTGGCGCAGTCCGCACCTGAAACCTGCATGGCTTTGGCAAAGACCGCCAGCATTTGTTCCCTGGCCACGTTGTCCGCATCCATGAACACCAGCAAATCACCGGTGGCCTGAGCCGCGGCGAAATTCCGCGCCGCGCCGACCCCGCCATTTTGTTGCCTGAAAAATCGGAACCGGGGTGGAAGATATTCCTTTTGCATCCGGGCAAAACATTCCGTGGCACCGGCATTCGTGGAACCATCATCCACCACGATCACCTCAAAATTCTCATAAGTCTGGCGGGATAGCGAGGACAGCGCCTCCGGCAAATACAACCCGTGGTTGTAAAAGGGAACGCAGACGCTGATCTTGGGCTGGGGCGTCAAAACAACGGACGGAACGGCGGTTTCAACCGGTGTTTCCGCAAACTTTTTCCAGGCTTGTCTGACGGTTTCAAGCTGGTAGGGATGGTTGAATTTGGTTTCCGGCGGCAGTCTGGAAAATTCTTCGAGCTTGGCCGCCAAGGAACGGGCGTCGGGCGCGAACAGCATGCGGGCATCGGCCAGTTCAGGAATGCCGCCCGAGTTGGAGGCGATAAACGGCACCTGGTTGACAATGCACTCGACGACGGTGTAGGGCAGGTTGTCACAAGGTGAAGCGACAACGGTCACACCACCGGTGCGACGGATGTGCTTCATGGCGGCGAAGTTGTCCAAATCGGGATAAATATGCGTCTCTGTTTCCTGCCATCGCGAACTCTTCCTGCGGATATAATGATCCGCTGGCCGGCCTTCGTGCGTGCCCACCTTGCCCAGAAAATCCACCTGCACGGGAGCCTGGCCGGCCTTCGCCAGCCGCTCGACGGCCTCACAAAATATTCCAAGCCCCTTGCGAGTTTCCAGCCGTCCAAAATAAATGAGATGCCGGGGATTGGTCCGGACCGCCGGCGCATTTTCGTCATCCAATTTTTCATACAAATGCGACAACACGACCCGGTTCGGCGGCAGCCGCCAGCCCCTGCGTTCCGCCCACCGCATCAGATAACGGGACGGACTGACAAGCGTATCCGCATTTTCACAGCAATACTGCTCCGCGTAATCCACCTTGGTGTCCGTCTCCGGGTCCAAAGACCACTGTTGCATTCCTTCCCGGCACCAGAGAGAAGAGGAGTCCATGGTCACCATCAACCGCGTGTTTTGATAAGCCAGTCCGGCCCGCTTGGCCTGAAGGCACACAAAGCCATTGGCGAGATAGTCGGAAAAGTGAATTTCATCCCACGTTTCCACCGCGAGCCGCTGGTGGACGGCCACTGCTCGCTGATGGAACATTTCCCAGTTCGTGCCTACTGACAATTTCGGGAGAACCTCCAGCCGGATTCCAGCCTGACCATATCGTTCCCGCCACGCCTGCGCCACGCTTGGAGAGCACCCTCCCGTGTAGAGAATGGTCACTTGATCATTCAGGTGGCCGCTCAAGAACCTGGCGCGAAAGAAATAATTTGTTCCGATGCCGCCGTTTTTATAAATCCCGGCCAGCTCCGGCGTGACGATTGCAATTTTCTTCATCATTCGATTTGTTCAAGCGCAAGGTGACACGTTGCCGGTTTGAAAACCCCATTTTTGAACTCCCGCGAACCATCAATGCCCGACTCAAAATAAGGCATTACGCTTTTCAGCCGCAACGATCAAATCGCCGATGCCAAACGACAATTTTTCCTGCCGCCGGTCAGAAAATGTCCGGCCAGTGTGGGCTGTTCAACTTCTAAATCGGTGGTTAGCATCCGCCCATGAAAGACGGCGGGTTCAACTTGCTTGTCCGGACGCAGAGGCTGTTAATGGGCACGGAGCTTGGCAATCAGGCTGCATGCCGCGATCAGCATTCCTGCCAGACGCTGCGCGAAACGGCCACACACCATGATTGAAACGGCTTTTGCAAAGTTTTTGAGTTGGGGCGTCTTTTGGAGCCGTCGCTCACGTCAGCGTTTCCGCGCCGAAGCGCTGGAATGGATTCTTCGCGCCGAGCATTTCATCATTTGTTCTTCGTTGAAGCCCGTGCCAAGATCCCAAGGAGAACGCCTTGTTGAGCGCCGCATTTCACTCTTTGGCATACCCGTCTTTGTCCGACGCCGGCAGCGGGCAAAATATCGCATCGCCCTGCTGGTGGACGAGTTTTTCGGCGGCTGGGACACAGCCATCGGAGGCTATGGTGCCACCGCGCGAAAATACATCTGCAGGTTCATTCCCAACGATGAGATTCAGATTGATGTTTTGCTGGATATCCACGGTGGAACGGGAGTTCAACAGAAATTGATTGATCGGACAACCATCTACCGGCTACCCGGCCAGGCTGAAGAGCGCCAGACGTGGCTCGACAAACAGGCCTATAATTTATTCCTCTCGATCGAAATGACGGAGCCTTCTTTTAAGATTCTCAGCACGTATGAGACAAACATACCTTTGCTTTATTGGATTCGAGACCCGCGTGATTTGAAGATGTATCTACCGCGCCTCCGGACGGTGAATCGCTTGAAAGAAAGCTATGACTGGGACTACGTCAAGAAAGTCTCAGTTTGGATGCAGGAGCTGATGAGGCAGAAACGGGTTTCGTTCATCTCACAAGGCGAATCGCTCTCCGCGATTGCGCGGGAGATGTATCAAATTCCGGATGCCGTGCCGGTTCGGGACATGGCCAATCCGATTGAAATTGAGTCCGGCTACCGACTGAATGACCCTCCGAAGGAAAATAAAATCATCTTTCTGGGGCGTCTCGAGTCTCAAAAACGCGTGTGGATCGTCTGCGAAATCGCAAAGGCGATGCCGCGGTATGAGTTCTATATTCTGGGTGCCACCGGGAGGGGACGGGATGAAACCGGAAACGCAAAGGCGCTGGAGCCGTATCGTAATCCCGACGGGAGCTCAAAAATTGGAAACCTTCATTTTACCGGACACATTGACGGTGATGTCAAAAACCACCACATCAAGACGGCAAAGCTGCTGCTGAACACTTCGATTTGGGAGGGCATTCCCGTGTCGTGGAGGGAGGCATTGCACTACGGAACGCTTATCGTGTCGGCGTTCGAGCGGGATAACATCGTCGGGCGTTTCGGAACTTTTGTTGGCGAAGTGATGGGCGACGGCACGGACGAGGCGACTCTCAAAAAATTTACAGACGCAATTGAGTATTGGATGACCCATGATTTGGAGCGCAACGACACGGCACAGAAAGCGATTGAATTCATCCGATCCCACCACTCCACCGAGACATTCATCAACAAAATGCGCGCTGAAATCCTCAAACAAATTCGATAGCTGCTGCAATTCCAGCCAATGTTTGAATGTGAGTGATCGCATGAGAAGCAACCGCATCAAAACACCACTTGCGGACTGTTCAACTTCCCAATCGCCGGTTAGCATTGGCCCATGAAAGTCAGCGGATTCACCTTTTTGCGGAATGGCCAGCGGCTCGGCTATCCGTTCGTCGCCTCCATCCGCTCCGCTCTTCCGCTCGTGGACGAATTCGTCATCGCGCTCGGCCCGTGCGACGACGACACGGAAAAAATGCTGCGCGACATCGGCGACCCGAAAATCCGCATCATCCCCACGCAATGGAACGAACGCCTCCGCAGCGATTATTCGGTGAAGGGCTTTGTGTTCGGCCAGCAGAAATCCATCGCGCTGTTCAACTGCACCGGCGACTGGGCGTTTTACCTCGAAGCCGACGAGGTGCTGCACGAAAATGACCTGCCGAAAATCCGCGCCGCGATGGAGCGATATCTGGACGACGAGCGCGTCGAGGCGCTGGCGTTTGACTACCTGCATTTTTACGGAAACAGGAACACCATCGCGTGGTCGCCCGGCTGGTATCGCAGCGAGGTGCGCATCATCCGCAACACCATTCCGGCCTGGTCCAGCGAATCGCTGTTTTTCAACGTCGTCGTCAGCCACAAAGAGTCCCGCCACCCGCGCGCGGCGCACACCGGCGCGACGATTTACCACTACGGCTGGGTGCGCAGCGAGGCGCAGATGAATTTGAAGGCGGGTGCAACGCACAAATATTGGGAGAACGCCCCGGCGGCAAAGGTGAATTATTCCCAAATTGACGCGGTGGTCTTGAAATTGTTTTCCGGCATACATCCCAAAGTCGTTCAAGATTGGCTGCCGCCGGCGGAGGGAATTTTTCAGGCCGATCCGAACCACAAGCTGACGCCCCGCGAAAAAAAACATCGCCGGATGCTGTGGCTGGAAAAAACCTTCGGCATGAAATTCAACAAGAAACACTACCGGCTGGTTCGCTGAACGCCTTGTCACACGCCGCAATGACGGCCGGGATTTGTATGTCTGCAACATTTTCGCCTGTCTCCGGGGTCAGCCCCCAATCGCGATGCTGATAGGGAAATCCGGGTTCGCTGACCGGGCCGATCAGCATCACCACCCTTTTTTGCATGGCGACGGCGAGATGCAATAATCCGGTGACGCCCCCGACCGTCACGGTGGAAAGCCTGACCAATCCGGCGGAAACCAGCAGCGGATTGCCGGCCGCAACGCAGTGCCCCGCGGCCCGGGCCGGTTCCAGCGCGGCAATATCGCCGGGTCCGCCGCCAAAAATCACCTGCACGCCCCGCCCGCGCCAATGGGCCGCCAGCGAAAGATATTTTTCAAAAGGCCAGTTTTTTTGCGGCGTGCTGGTGAACGCCTGGATGAACAACGTCTGACGTTCTGGATGGAGCTGGTTCGCCGCGAAAATCCGCCGGGCGGCGTCCATGGCATCGTCCGGCGGGATGAATTCATTGTGGATGTGGGCGACGCGCAGGCCGCATTGTTTGAGCAGTGACAGGTTCCAATCGGCGATGAGGAGGCGGTCATCACGCCGGATGCCTTTGGTGTATGCCCACGCGCGGCCTTTGCCATAGACGCTGCCCCAGCGTTGCGGCGCGCCGGTGAATCGCGTGAGCCAGGCGGTTTCACCGTAGCCTTGCAGATCAATGACGAGTGAAAATTTTCCCGCGCGCAGCCGGCGGAGCAGACCGAAAAATTCCGGCGCGGCGCGCAACGGATTTTTCAATGCGCTCCGGTCGAGCGAAATGACTTCATCCACGTCACGAAAACCGCGCAACAACGGCGCATTTTCGCGGACCGTGAAAAAGGTGATGTGCGCGGCGGGAAAGTTATCGCGAACGGCATGGACGGCGGGCAGCGTCAACAACACATCGCCGATGGATTTGAACCGGATCAGCAGGATGTTTTCTCTTGTTGCCATTTTATCGGGGCAAGCCGGTTTCCGCCGGACAGCCGCGCAGATGCCAGCCGACGAGCGCCGAACACACCCGCCAGCGCGAACGCCAGCGCGCATTTTTTCCGAGCGTGAGCAGGGTCAAAAGTCCCGCCGCAAACAAATCCACCAGCAGCCGCAGCCACAAGCCGACGGCCAGAATCACCCGCGTCAATGCCCGATGATTCTTGGCAAAGTATAGATAACGCGAACGCCAGTATTCAATTCTCGCACCGACGGAAACTTGTTTCGCCGTCTGCCCCTGGCCGTGCCGGACATAAACGCCCGGCAAATGAACGACTCGCAAACCGCCCCGATTCGCCCGCAAACAGAAATCGGTCTCCTCGAAAAAGAAAAAGAAATGCTCATCCAGTCCGCCCAGCGCTTCCCAGGCGGATTTGCGGATGAGCATGAAGGCGCCGACCACCGTTTCCACATTGACCGGAGCAGAGAACACCTGCTCCTTGCCGGGGAATTTTTTCGGACAAAGCCGGCGCAGCAGCGATTTGTTCAAAAGCTCGGTGGCAAGCATCGGAAAATTGGCGATGGAATTCTGTCGCGAACCGTCCGCATTGAGCAATTGTGCGCCGGCCACGGCGCAATCGGGATTGGCACGCATCCATCCGACGGCCTTCGCCAGCGCGTCCGGTTCGAGCCGCGCATCGGAATTGAACAGCAGCAGAAATTCCCCGCACGCCGTTTGGGCCGCGAGATTGCAGGCGCGGGCGAAACCGAGATTTTTTTCTGAATGGATGAATTGAAGGCGCGGAAATTCAAGCGGCAGAGCTGCCGGCGTTTCATCCGTCGAGCCGTTGTCCACGGCGAAGATTTCCACGGCGGGCAAATCCCGGCTGTTCAGCACGGACTGAATCGCCGCGCGGGTCAGGGCGCAGGTGTTACGGGTGACAATGATGATTGAAACATCCATGCAACGCGGTCAGTGCGTTTCGGCACGGCCTTTTCGTGTCACGAGAACCTTGGCGTAGCGCAGAAACGTGTAAAAAGCCGTCATCCACGCAATGACATAACCCTGCCAGCCATCGAGGAAGCCGAGCCGGAGAAAATAGCTGCGAAAAAAACTCCACCACGGGCGGAACGCGAGATCGGCAAAGCCGACTTTGCGGCCGCTCGTTTCGCACTGCTGCAAAAAATAGTCGGCGGTGGAAATGGTTTTTTTGACCTGGTGTTCCAGGGATTCCATGCTGTAGTGCAGCAGATCGCCGCGCAACCAAGCGACCGAGCCTTGGATGACGAGCTTTTCATGCGGACTGCCTTCCCAGCGGCCGGCCTCGCGCCGCCAGATCCGGATTTTGCGGTCCGGATACCAGTTGCCGTGGCGGATCCATCGCCCGCAATAAAATGTGCAGCGCGGGAAACCGTAGGCGGCGGGCGCATCCGGGCTTGCGCCTGCATTTGAAATGGCCCCGGCGATTTCCTCACGCAGCGCTGGCGAAACAACTTCGTCCACATCCAGCGCGAAAAGCCACGGTTGCGTCGCCTTTTCGGAAGCGAAATTCCGGTGGACGGCGTGGCCTTCCCACGACCGGCAATAAACTTTTGCGCCGTAAGACTCCGCGATTCTCCCAGTGCCGTCGGTTACTTTGTCATCGGTGACGACGACAATTTCGGCAACCCAGTCGGCGACGCTGTCGAGCGCGCGGCGGATGCGTTGCGCCTCGTTGCCGGCGATGATGCAGACGGAAATGGGCAGTTGTGTCATGAAATTACTTTTGGGCGTTGGCGCGACGACGGCGAAGATAAAGACGAATTTTTCGGAATGGCAGCGCCAAATACATTTTCCGAAGTAACTCCAGGCGTTCTTTGAAGGAACTCATGTGAAATGGCTGGCCTCGGGGAATATACCAGTTATTTAATGTGGTTCGTTTGACCAGTTTGTAACCTTTGGCAGTTAAAAATTTGTGCTTGTCGAGATTGCGAACACCATCTTCGATCAAAATGAGAGCCGGTTTGTATTTTTCAAAATCCAATCCTTGCATCACCTGTATCTCATGTCCTTCGACATCAAGTGAAAGAAAATCAATTCGTTGAATGCCGGCGTCTTGCAGCACGGAATCAAGCGTGACCAACCGCACACGTTCCACTCCAATGTAACTGGCTCCATGCGAGTCACGCTGCGGTTCAAGCGTGGCGATGCCGCTTTGTTCAGCCAGTTGTAAATCCGCCTCCCCCTTGTTCCCGGGGGCAGTGCATGCTACTTGGAACACTTTGGCGGATGGTCTGGCCTGTCGCAGTTTTTCGGCCAGTGCGGCTTGCGGCTCAACAAGCACTCCGCTCCATCCGTTTTGTTCCAAAAGCCACGTTTGGGAACCTGCAATCGGATCGTTGGCACCGACTTCCACAAAAACACCCTCCCGTTTTTGGTTGAAGAATTGCCAAACAAGTTTCGAATCCGGATCTGCTAAACCAATGGTGTTGCTCATAAATTTCAAGAGTCTATTAAAAATCACGCGGATTTCAAAATGGATTGCGCGGCGTTCACCAGTTCAGCCGTGGCAATCCCGCCGAGAAATTGCGTGTCCGGCCCGTTCGTGCCGACGAGGACGCGGAACGGTCCGGTGGTCGGCAACCATTGCTTGATGCCGGGATTCGGCCAGAACCAGGCGACCGTCGGCGTGTTTGTCATCACGGCCAGATGGAACGGCCCGGTGTCGCCGCAGAAATGCACCGCGCCATGCTGGATGACCGCCGCAAGCTGCGTGAGCTTGAGGTTGCCGGCGAACACGCGCCACGGTTTTTGCGGCAGCAGGGCCAGAAGCTTTTCCATTTTTTCAAGTTCGCGCGAGGTCGGCGCGCAGGACAGCGCGAGTTTTTTTTGGGGAAAGTTTTTTGCCAGCGCGGCGACCAATTCCGCAAGCTGCGCCGGCGGCAGTTCCTTGGAATCCGCCGTGGTGAACGGGCTGATGTGAAAATAATTTCCCTTGTCCACCTCGGAAATGTCCGCCGCGCGCAAACCCGCCGGATCCACCTGCGTGTGAAATTCCGGTTGTGTGAACGGGAAACCGGCCCTTTCCAGGCAGCGGCAGCGTTGCACATAAACCGGATCCTCGGTGAACGGGTGGGAGACGTGTGCGGTGAACATCCGCTTCCAAAACAGCGGGCCGCCATCATCCGGCATCCGGCCCAGACGTTCGGGCGCGCCGCTGAAAAACGTCAGCCAGCTCGAACGGTCGGAGCCGTTGAGGTTGATGACCACGTCGAATTTTTCCCGGCGCAGGCGCGCGACCATCTGCCAGTTTTCCTTGAGCGTGGCGTGGCGCGGATAGCGCATGTAGCCCCAGACACGGTTGACCCACGGCGCGCAGTCCATGAGCGAGGTGATGTGCGACGCGACGGTGACGTGCAACTCCGCCTGCGGATACGCCTGCCGCACTATCCACAGCGCCGGTAGCAGATGCACCGTGTCGCCAAGAAAGCCGAGATCGAGCACCATGACTTTCTTCGCGGTGCGCGTGCGGGCAAGGAATTTGTCCACCGCCTTCTTCATTGTTCTCTGGCAGTTGTTTGCGGGGCGGTGTTCCACGTCGGCGGATTGGCCGGATGCCAATGGTATCGTTTGACCAATTTCCAGCGGCCGAAACAGCGCGTGATAAAGTGAAACCTGCCTTTTCTCTGGGCAACCGGCGTGATTTTCTGCGAGAAGATTTTTTCAAAGAAATCCAGGATCCTCTGCCGGTTGAAATACGGGTTCGGTGTGTCGTTGTAAAAATAGGGCTGGTGCAGGTATTTCAGGTATTTTTCATCGTCGTTATCCAGTTCGATGATCTTTTCAATGAGCGCCTCGTCGCTGGGAAAATCGGCCCGGTTCAGGAAGCTGCGCGGGTTGAACTGTTCATTGATGGTCGGGTCGCCCCAGTAAATGGGCAGGCAGCGTGCCATCATCGGCTCGAATATTTTTTCGGTGGTGTAGCCGGGCAGGGCGCGATTTTCAAACGCGATGTTGAACTTGTATTGGCGAAGGAATTCCACTTTTCCGCGTGACCCGCCAGGAATGGGGCCGCCGATGTTGTTGAACTTTCGCCCGCCACTGTCCACCTTTTTGTATTGGGCCAGTTTGCGAAAGAATTCCACGCGATTGCCATTCTTGCGCGGGTTATAGCCGCTGATGATGAAGCTGCAAAATTTGGTTTTGGCCGCCAGAATTTTCTCCGGGTCGTCGTTCTGCTTGATGATTTCCGCCGGGTCGCCGTAGGTGACATACAGGGGCAGGTGCAGGTTTCGCGGATCGCCGGTTTGAACGCACGCGACAGAATAGTCGCACTCGCGGTAATTCGGCGTGTCCGACTCGCCTGAAAAGAAAATCCTGACGCCCGAGTGGAGGCGATGCGAATAGCCGCCGCAGGAATAGATCAGGAAGTCAGGCTGGTCGCACAATTCAACATCAAACCGCTCCCGCAAGACTTTGTATAAGAAAAAATCCGTTTTGCTCCAGTTGAAACCGAGGTCGCAAAAATCAATCCGGATTGGTTTTTTCATATCGTGTCGACCACATCCTAATATCAAGCCCGCCAGTTTGGAATCAAATATAACCGTGTGCGGCTCCACAGCGCCCTCGGTTTCAAATACCCTGTGGACTTTGAAGAACAACTCAACTAAAACATTCCCTATCATATGCGCCCCCCAGTAGCCCACAGGCCAAACGCACGGCGGCAATGAAAATCCTTTACGATGGCCATGTATATCGGATGCAGCCTGTCGGTGGCATTAGTCGGTATCTGGCGAATATAGTTGGTGGGTTGCCTGCTGACTGGATTCCGACGATTTCGGTGGGCAACACAAAGTGGTCGGAACTCGAGCGGTTGAAACTTCCAAGCCACCGAAATTTGGAAATAAAGCATTTCCCCGCTCCCTGGCTACGGCCAAAAATATTTCGCAACTGGGCGTCAAACTGTTTTTTTTCCAAGCTCGAATCGCAAAAAGATTTCAATTTACTGCATGCAGTTCATCATGGCTCACTAGCCCCACGCCGCCCAGATCGTCGTCACGCTCCATTTGTAGTGACCATTCATGACATGATCCCACAGATATACAGTAATGATCTGGATGCGAAAGGCAATGACTTAAAACTCAAACGGCAGGCAGTAGAATCGGCAGATGCGGTCATCTGCATTTCAGAAAGCACCCGCAAGGATTTATTGGAGCGAATATCCATACCTGAAGATCGTATCCGGGTGATTTATCTCGCCTCGTCGTTGAACCGGGAATGGGCTGCTGGTGATAAAGAAGCGGTTCCCGAACGCCCTTATTTTATCTTTGTCGGTGCGCGCAAAGCTGCCTACAAAAATTTTACCAGCGTGCTGCGAGCTTTCGCCCGAACGGTGGAAAAATGGAATGACTTGGAACTTTGCGTTGTCGGCCCGCCGTTTGATAAATTTGAACTCCAACTGCTCCACCAGCTTAAAATCCAGAGCCGGGTAAAGAATTTGCAGACGGTTGATGATCCGCATCTGAACAAGCTGTATCAGCACTCGTTGGCGTTGATTTACCCTTCCTGGTATGAAGGCTTTGGTATCCCCCCGTTGGAGGCGATGGCCTGCGGTTCGCTGGCAATCGTGTCAAATACTTCAAGTTTGCCGGAAGTGGCGGGCGAAGCGGCAATTATGATTGATCCGCATTCCATTGATGCTTTGGTTGATGGAATGTTGAAAGTGTGCAACTTGGCTGACGATCAAAGATTGATATTGATCAACCGTGGCATGGCTTGGGCTTCCCGGTTCAAATGGAGCAAAACCATAAGCAATACAATTGAGCTTTACAAATCCCTCATTCGCTAACTAGACGAACAAAAACACCCAAAATTATTTGGTGATATCGGCCAGATTGTCCGTGTGAACCTGTTTGCATATCCATTGCATCAACCCGTTGATATGTAATTTTAGTTGATTTCGCTGGGTGCGGGTCCTCCATGCCGTTGGATTAAGAACCCACGGCCACTTTCCCTTCCGAAAGGCATTATATCGGCGGCGCAGTTCTTCATGCTTGATGGAAAGCGACAATAACGACCTGATATGTGCACAAACTTCGGTTGAAACATAATCCGTATTTGCTTCCAGCCAATCAGCCGCGATTTTTTTTGCCAATTGCGCAAACTGGTTTGCCGTTTCGCCAACCTTAATTTCCGTGGCCGAAGCTGTTGGCGGATGCCTTCGAAAAGTCGTAACTTTTTCCGGGGTTGCCGCCCAAATCATACGACCGGCATTCTGCAAGCTCCACCCGCCATCGCCAGCCGTGCCAAAATCCAATGGAAAAGGATATTTTTGTAGAATGGCTGTGCGGAACAAATCACTTGCACAACTGCCGGTGATAGCACCACCGGTATGCAAAAAGGCCGTTGCCACCATGATGGTTGAAGGCAATCGCACCGGCTCCTGAACTCCCAAACGCCGCATCACATCCAACATGGGCCATTCCGGGCCTTCGCAAGGCTGACCGGCTTCGTTCACAAAATCGGGATGGCTGACCAGCACATCGCAATGTAATCGGGATGCAGTGTTGGCAAGATGCTCAATTCCCTCACGGGTGATGGAATCTCCCACCGTGGAAATATAACAAAACTCGCTGGCGATTTGACTGATGCCGAAATTCCAAGATGCATACAGACCCGGAGGATGCTCCACAAACCTGATTTGAGGATGCGGCAAATTCTTTTTAAGGTAATCCACTGTGCCATCCGTGGAAAAACTGTCCACCGCCACCACCTGTTCCGCCAAGTCAATCCATGTGGAAAGATTGTCCAGATGCCCTGGCAAATACTTCATTGAATTTTTAGTTGGAATGACAACCCCAATTGGAAGCATAAAAAAAGAATAACGTTCGTTTCTTTCGAAGCAATATATCTTTCGAAAACGGCGGCGAGTGGTGGCTGTTTTTCCTGCGGTCAAGAAAACCCTCCGGCGGGTTGAACGCCGGAGGGCGTGTTTCAAGCGTGATTTTTCAACCGGCAAACGTCACGGTGACGATGTCGCTGCCCTGGCCGATCTGTTCGTCGTTCAGCACGCCGAACGCCTGGTATTCCCGCACCTCGGACTGGCTGGCCACGGCCAGCGGCGTGTGCCCATGTTCTCGTGGGTGCATCCGGCCAGGGCGGCGCACTTGGTGATGCTCATTTCGCGCCCGTCGGCGCGCAGTTTGAGGATGGGCCAGCGCACGCCGCTGCCGAGGGCAGAGAACACGGCAACCGGATCGGGTTAAGGCAAACCATCTCCGGGCCTCAAAAACAAAAAGGTTTCGTTCCAACTTGCTTTTGGTTTATGACAACTCGAAAGTCCTTTGCGACAACTCGAAAGGCTTTTGGCTCAAAAACAATGGCATTTCTGGCGGCGGGAAAGGCTTTTGTCACAAAAGACAATGACTTTGCCTCAACTCGAAAGGCTTTTGTTCCAGTTTGCAAGGCCTGTCTGACAACTCGAAAAGGCCGCCACCCCGGACACAATGTCCTGCTCCACCTTGAAAGGCTTTTGGATCAATTGGAAAGTCCTTTGCGACAACTTGAAAGGCCTTTTCATCAACTCGAAAGGCTTTTTCAACAAAACAAAAGCGAATTGGCGGTTAAAGGGGTGTTTTGGCCCGTCATGTCCCGGAATTTGACAGAACGTGTCTCGAAATGGAACAACGCGACGGATTATCCGGCAAAGGGGGAGCGCGAATTTCTGACCACTGATAAAACACCGATGGAACGCAGATTTTTTCAAGCCCGTGGGGCTGGCGTCTGTGTAGATTAAGACCACAAAACCAATCAAGCTCCGTTCAGGAGTGACATTATGCATTTGGTGGGGCGAGCGTCCTCGCGAGCCGTTCGTCCGCCGCTGTCAACCCGCTCTCCTTGACCTCGCCCAGAACCGTCCACGCCTGCTGACCCGTATGAAAATAAACAAAACTCTCGCTTTTCGACGGCATCCGCCAAAAAATATGCTGAATGATTGAATTTCTCAACAGGCTCTGGCAATTCGCCCGGCCCTACCGGGTGCGGCTGTTCCTCGGCGTGTTGACGGGCATTCTCGCCGGCCTCATGGCGCCGCTGCTCATTGCCGCCATCACGCTGGTGTCCACCCTCGTGTTCCAGCCGGCCGATGGCACGGCCAAACCCATCACCGGCGTCCCGGCCTTTGCCCAACCCTGGCTCGACAGCGCCCGCGCCGGCATGGGCAGCGGGCTGCGCGATCATTTCCTCGCCGTGATCCTGCTGGTGTCAACCATCCCGCTGGCCATGCTCCTCGCCCGCGTCGTCGGCTACCTGAACACCTACTTCCTCCAATGGACGGCTATCCGCACCGTCACCGATTTGCGGACGAAACTGTTCAGCCATCTGCTGGGCCTGTCCGCCGGCTTTTTCAACCAAAGCCGCAGCGGCGAACTCATTTCGCGCATCATGAACGACACCGGCACGCTGCAAAATGTCGTCAGCAACGCCACCTCGGTCATCGTCCGCGACCCCGTTGTTCTCATCGGCATTCTCGGCTATCTGCTCTGGCGGCAGCCGATGATGACGCTCATTTCGCTGATCGTCCTGCCGATCTGCATGATTCCGCTGGCCATTTACAGCCGCAAAATCCGCCGCGCCAGCCGCGAGATGCAGAACCAAAGCGCCGATCTCATGCAGGTGATGAGCGAGTCCTTCTCCGGCCACCGCGTCGTCAAGGCCTACAACCTCGAAAACGTCGTCACCGACGAATTCCGCCGGACCGCCCGCAAATCCATCGGCCAGTATATGCGCATCGTCCGCGCCAGCGAACTGTCCAGCCCCATCATTGATTTTCTCGCCGCCATCGGCGTGGCGCTCGCGCTGCTTTACATGATTTACCTGGCGCACGCGCATCCCAACCCCGGCGATTTCATCCAGCTCGCCGGCAGCATTTTTTACATGTATACGCCGATGAAGAACCTGACGCGGCTGCACAACCAGCTCACCCAGGCCCGCGCCGCCAGCGAGCGCGTCTTCGAGCTGCTCGCCACGAAAAATTCCGTGCCCGAACCCGCCGCGCCCAAAATGCTCCACGCCGACAAGGCGGACATCGTTTTTGAAAACCTGGATTTCAATTACGGCGAAAAGGCCGTTCTCCGCAACATCAACCTCACCGTCAAAACCGGCCAGCTCGTCGCGCTCGTCGGCGCCAGCGGCTCCGGCAAGACCACGCTCGCCAACCTCCTCCTGCGCTTTTACGACCCCACGCGCGGCGACGTCAAAATCGGCGGCGTCAACCTGCGCGACGTTTCCACGCGCGACCTGCGCAACCAAATCGCCATCGTCACGCAGGAAACCATCCTGTTCAACGAAACCATCCGCCGGAACATCGAGCTGGGCCGGCCCGGCGCGACGAACGACGAGATCACCGCCGCCGCGCGCAACGCCTACGCCTACGATTTCATCATGGAAAAGCCGAACGGCTTTGAAACCCTCGTCGGCGAAAAGGGCGTGGCGCTCTCCGGCGGCCAGCGCCAGCGGCTGGCCATCGCCCGCGCCGTCCTCCGCAACGCGCCCATCCTCGTGCTGGACGAGGCCACCAGCGCGCTCGACACCGAATCCGAGCGGGCGGTGCAGTCCGCGCTCGACGAACTGATGAAAGGCCGCACGACCCTGTGTATCGCGCACCGGCTCTCGACCATTTTCAACGCGGACATGATTGTCGTGCTGGACAAGGGCCGCATCGTGGAAACGGGCCGGCACGACGAGCTGGTCCGGCGCGGCGGCATCTACCAGAAACTTTACGAACTGCAATTCGCCTCGTGAATGCGTCGCCGAAAGTTAGTGGGACAGGCTTCCAGCCCGTCCAATCCAGCTTCTGGAAGAAGCATTCTCTGGACAGGCAAGATGCCCGTCCCACTGCATGAAAATCCTCGCCATCCAGTTCAAATACTTCGGCGACGCGGTTCTGTTGACACCGGCGCTCCGCGCGCTCCGCGAACAGCTTCCCGATTGCGAACTGCACCTGCTCGTGCCGGAGGAACTCGCGCCGTTATTCCAGCACCTGCCGTGGCTCAATCGCGTCTGGCCCATGCCGCGCCGGCGCGGAAGCGCCAGCCTGCGCGAAACCTGGCCGGTCATCCGCGCCCTGCGACGCGAGCATTTCGACCGCTCGGTGGATTTCGCCAGCAACGACCGCGGCGCGATTTTGAGCCGGCTCATTGGCGCCAGGAAACGGCTCGGCTGGGCGGAGCGCGGCGGATTTTTGGGCCGCCGGTTTTGCTACAACCAGCGCGTCGCGCCGGAAGCCGAAGTGCGGCACGAGTCGGCGCGGCTGGCGCATCTGCTCTCCGCTTGGAATGTCAAGCCCGCCTCGCTGGAGGCTGAAATCCGTTCCGACCCGGACTTGGCGACGGCGGCGGAATCGTTGCTGCCGCCGGGGACAATCCTCTGCCACGCCGCCTCCAGCCAGCCGAAAAAAGAATGGCCGCTCCGCCACTGGACCGAATTTTACCGGCTCGCCGCCGCCACGGGATTGCGCGTCGCGTTCACCACGGCCGTCGGCGCGCGCGAACAGCAGTTGATGGCGGAGTTGAAGAAAATCCTGCCGGACGCGCCGGTGCTGCCGGCGATTCCCGGACTGCCGCTGTTTCTGGCCGTGCTGAACCGAGCGGAGGTTTTCATTTCCGGCGACACCGGCCCGCTGCATTTTGCCGCCGGCCTCGGCGTGCCGACGATTTCGCTTTTCGGCCCCACTTCCGCCGCGCAATGGGCGCCGTTCGGCCCGCGCCACCAGTTTCTCACCGGCTCGCCGTGCGCGTGCGACGGCAACCGGGCCGTCTGCCAAAGCGCCAATCATTGCCTCGCGGCGATCACGCCCGGACAGGTGCTGGCTTCCCTGCAAACCGTTTTGAAATTTACGCGCAGACCGCAGGCACCTTGAAATGCGGGATTGTTTCTGGAGGCATTGATGGGTTATTTTGATCCGCACAATGGCCGACAAAGTTCCCTATCTCGATCTGCCCGCGCAAATCCGCGGCGTCCGCAAGGAAATTGACGCCGCGCTCGCCCGTGCGCTGGACCACTGCACGTTTTGCCTCGGACCGGACGTAACGCAGTTTGAAAAAGATTTCGCCGGCTTCTGCGGCGTGAAACATTGCGTCGCCATGAACAGCGGCACCTCCGCGCTCCACGTCGCCATGCGGTTGCTCGATGTCGGCCCCGGCGACGAGGTCATCACCACGCCCTACACCTTCATCGCGACGAGCTGGGCGATTTCCTACACCGGCGCGAAGCCGGTTTACGTGGACATTGACGACGACACGCTTTGCCTCGATCCGAAGTTGATCGAGGCGAAAATCACGCCGCGAACGAAGGCGGTTTTGCCGGTGCATCTTTACGGCCATCCGTTCGACGCCGGCGCGATTTCGGCAATCTGCCGCAAGCACAAATTGCCGCTGGTCGAGGACGCCTGCCAGGCGCACGGCGCGAAGTTCAACGGCCAAACCACCGGCATGCTCGGCGACATGGCGTGCTTCAGTTTTTATCCGGCGAAAAATCTCGGCGCGTGCGGCGAGGGCGGCGCGCTCGTCACGAACAATCCCGGTTTTGCCGCGCGCGCGAAATCGTTGCGCGAGCACGGCTCGACGCAGCGGTATCACCATGACGAGGTTGGCTACAATTACCGGATGGAAGGTTTCCAGGGCGCGGTGCTGGGCGTGAAGCTGAAGCACTTTGACGCGTGGGCCGCCGGGCGCCGACGCGTGGCGAAGCGTTACGCCGAGCTGCTGGCGGACACGCCGCTGCAACTCCCGTGCGAGGCCGCCGGTTGTGAAAGCGCGTGGCATCTTTACACCGTGCGCCATCCGCGCCGCGACGAGCTGAAAAAATTTCTGGACGAAAACGGCATCGGCAACGCCGTGCATTATCCGATTCCGCTGCATCTGCAAAAGGTTTATGCGCATCTCGGCCACAAGCCCGGCGATTTTCCCGTGGCCGAAAAGGCCGCGCGCGAGGTCTTGAGCCTGCCGATGTTTCCCGAGCTGACCGACGCGCAAATCCGGCGCGTGGTGGAAGTCGTCCGCATATTTTTCAAATCATAACCCAAGCCAGATCACTTATGAAAAACACCAAGCCCAAAGACTCCGCCACCAGCCGCTGGATCTCCTTCCGCCCGGAAATCAAGGTTGTGGACTGCACCATCCGCGACGGCGGCCTGATGAACAACCACCATTTCGAGGACGCGACCGTCAAGCTGGTTTACGAGACCTGCCTCGCCGCCGGCGTGGATTACATGGAGCTGGGCTACAAGGCGTCGCGCAAAGGCATCAAGCAGGGCGAATACGGCTGCTGGAAATACTGCGTCGAGGACGATCTGCGCCGCATCGTCGGCGACAACAAAACGGATTTGAAGCTGTGCGTCATGGCCGACGCCGAGCGCTGCGATTATCACGAGGACATCCTGCCGAAAAAGGATTCCGTCCTGGACATGATCCGCGTGGCGACCTACATCCACCAGATTCCGACCGCGCTGGACATGGTCAAGGACGCGCACGACAAGGGCTACGAAACGACGGTGAACCTCATGGCGGCCTCGGCCATTCCCGACCGGGAATTGAACGAGGGCCTGGAAATGCTCGCGAAATCCGAGGCCCGCGCGATTTACGTCGTGGACAGCTTCGGCGCATTTTACAGCGAGCGGGTTCACGCGTTGGTGAAGAAATACCTCGGCTACTGCAAGGCCTCCGGCAAGGACGTGGGCGTTCACATGCACAACAACATGCAGCTCGCCTTCGCCAACACCATCGAGGGCATCATCGAGGGCGCGAACTTCCTCGACGCCACGATGGCCGGGCTGGGGCGCGGCGCGGGCAACTGCCCGATGGAACTGCTCCTCGCCTTCCTGCACAACCCGAAATACCAGCTCCGCCCCGTGCTCGACTGCGTGGCGAACCACATCGAACCGATGCGCGCGAAATTGCTCTGGGGCTACGACCTGCCGTATCTGCTGACCGGAATGCTGAACCAGCATCCGCGCACCGCCATCAAGTTCAAGGAAGCCGAGTTGAAGGGCGAGAAGGGCGACATCCTGAAATTCCACGACACCGTCACGGACCAGGAATAGAGATTTTGCCAGAAGCTTGGTGTCTTGGTGGTGAAGGTTAAAATGCCGCCATGTCGCACGCCGATTTTGTCCATTTGCATCTGCACACCGCGTATTCGCTGCTCAATGGCACCTGCCGGTTGGCCCGGCCGTTGGAGAAGGCGCTGACGGGATTTGCCGTTTGCCAAAACGGGAACGGCGCGGTAGTTTTCCATTGCCATGAGCACGCTGGTTGAAATTCAAGACGCCGTCGCCCGGCTTCCGGGCGGCGAACGGAAGGCGTTGCAACTCTGGCTCAATTCCCAAAGCGAGCCGGAACTGACGGCACTGGAAGAACAACGCCTGCTGCGTTCGCTGGATGAAGCCGTCCGCGACATTGATGCTGACAAAGGCGTGCCGATAAATGATGTCCGCAAACGGGTGGCTTCATGGGCTGCAAGATAATCTTTTCGCCACAGGCGATCGCGGATTTGGAAGCCGCAGTCCGTTTCATTGCCGAAGAAAATCCCGATGCCGCCGTGCGCGTTGGCAACGCCTTGATTGATCGCGTGGCCATCCTCGAAAATTTCCCCCTGCTCGGTTCGCCTTATCCCAAGCGTCCCGGCGTGCGCAAATTGGTTTCGCATCCTTACCTCATTTTTTATCGGTTCCGGGAGCGGGATGATTTTGTGGACATCCTGCGTTACTGGCATGGCGCGCAACGCGAACCGAACTTGCGCACACTGAAGTGAAATATACGCTTGTGAACATCCCTGCCTTGCGCGGATGCCGTGGCGGACGGTAACTTGTCGCCATGTCGCACGCCGATTTTGTCCATTTGCATCTGCACACCGAGTATTCACTGCTCGATGGCGCGTGCCGTGTGGACAAGCTCATCGAGAAGGCGCACGAGCTGCAATTTCCCGCGATGGCCATCACCGACCACGGCGCGATGTATGGCGCGGTGGATTTTTACAAGGCGGCGCGCGAAAAGGGCATCAAACCCATCATCGGCTGCGAGGTGTATGTCGCGCCGGGCAGCCGGCTGGAAAGGAAAACCGGCAGCACCGGCGGCGGACGCGACGTTTATCATCACCTCGGCCTGCTGGCGAAGGACGAGACCGGCTACAAAAATCTCATCAAGCTCACCACCGCCGCGCATCTGGAGGGCTATTATTACAAGCCGCGCATTGACAAGGAAATCCTGGCGAAATACCGCGAAGGGCTGATTGCGCTGTCCGGCTGTCTCGCGGGCGAGATTCCCGATTTGATCGCGAAGGACCAGTTGGACAAGGCGCGCGAAACGGTGGACTGGTTCAAGCAGACGCTCGGCGCGGAGAATTTTTACCTGGAGCTGCAAAACCACGGCATCGCCGAGCAGGCGAAGGTGAACCGCCACCTAGTCCAGTGGGCGAAGGAGTTCGGCCTGAAGCTCGTCGCGACGAACGACGTCCATTACATCGAAAAAAGCCATTCGCACGCGCACGACTGCCTGATTTGCATCGGCACGCAGACGCAGCTCGCCGACACCAAACGGATGCGCTACGAGCCGGAGCAATTTTACCTGCGCAGCGCGGAGGAGATGAAGTCGCGGTTCGCCGACACGCCGGAGGCTATCCAAAACACGCTGGAGGTCGCGGAGAAATGCAACCTTGAAATCCAGTTTGGCGGGAACAAATACCCGGTGTTCAGTCCGCCGGAACATTTCACGCGCGAAGGCTGTCTGCGCCGGCAGGTGGCGGAAGGCCTGTTCCGCCGTTACACCATCCACGCGACGGCGGAGGGAAAGGAATTTGTCGTCACGGGCATTGACGATCCGAAGCGGCTGCCGACGTTCAAGGCGGCGGAGGGGAAAAACTTTTCGTTCGGCGATCCCGAAGTTGCCGCCGCGCTCAAGGCGGTCATTGACCGGTTGCAGCTCGAACTGAAGGTCATCGAGAAGACGGGGTTTATCTCCTATTTTCTCATCGTGGCGGATTTCATCCGGCACGGGCGCGAAAAGGGAATTTCCTGCGTGGCGCGCGGCAGCGCCGCCGGCTCCATCGTCACCTACCTGCTGGAAATCGCGAACGTGGACCCGATCCGCTACGGCCTGCTGTTCGAGCGCTTCCTGAATCCCGAACGCGTCAATCCTCCGGATATTGACATTGATTTCGCCGACGACCGGCGCGCGGACGTCATTGAATATGTCCGCGAAAAATACGGGCGCGACGCCGTGGCGCAAATCATCACCTTCGGCACGATGGGCGCGAAAAGCGTGGTGCGCGACGTGGGCCGCGTGATGGGTTTGAGCTACGGCGAGGGCGACCGGCTGGCCAAATTGATTCCCGCCGAATTGAAAATGGATTTGACGAAGGCGCTCAAGCAGGTGCCGGAATTGAAGGAGGCATACGACAACGAGGAAGTCACGCGCGAGCTGATTGACACGGCGCTGATCCTCGAAGACCTCACGCGCAACGCCAGCGTCCACGCCGCCGGTGTCGTCATCGGCCCGGAGCCACTGGTGAATTTGCTGCCGCTGAAACTGGACGACAGCGGCACGCTCGTCACGCAATACGCGATGGGCCCGGTCGGCGAACTCGGCCTGCTGAAGATGGATTTTCTCGGCCTGAAAACGCTGACCGTCATCCGCAACACCTGCGAAATGGTCCGGCGCACGGAGGGGGTGGAAATTGACATTGACCGCCTGCCGCTCGACGACAAGAAAACCTACGACCTGCTGAACCGCGCGGAAACGCTCGGCGTGTTCCAGTTGGAATCCGGCGGGATGCGCGATTTGTGCCGCAAGTTCCAGATCAGCTCCATCGAGCACATCACGGCGCTCGTGGCGCTCTACCGGCCCGGCCCGATGGACCTGATTCCCGATTTTATCAAACGCCGCCACGGCGAGGTGAAGATCGAGTACGAGCATCCGCTGCTCGAACCGATCACCCGGGAAACCTACGGCATCCTGATTTACCAGGAACAGGTGATGCAGGCCACGCAGGTGCTGGCGGGCTTCACGCTCGGCGCCGCCGACGTGCTCCGCCGCGCGATGGGCAAGAAGGACGTGGAAAAAATGCAGAAGCAGCGGGAGAAATTCATCAAGGGCTGCGCCGCGACCAACAAGATTTCCGCCGGCAAGGCCAACGATATTTTCGACCTGCTCCAGAAATTCGCCGGCTACGGCTTCAACAAGTCGCACGCCGCCGCCTACGCCGTCGTCGCATATCAGACCGCCTATCTCAAGGCGAATCATCCGGTGGAATTTTTCTGCGCGATGATGACCAACGACATGGCCGACACCGACAAGCTCGCGCAATACATCGCCGAGGCGCGCAGTTTCGGCATCGAGGTGCTCGGCCCGGACGTGAACGAGAGCCAGATGTATTTTGCCCCGGCGACCGGCAGCCACGGCATCCGCTTCGGACTCGCCGCCATCAAGGGCGTCGGCGAGGCGGCGGTCGAGGCGATTTTGAAGGCGCGAAATGAAGGCGGAAAATTCAAAACGCTTTCCGAATTGTGCGAGCGCGTGGACGGCCGCTCGGTGGGCCGGAAAACGCTCGAAGCGCTCGTCAAAACCGGCGCGTGCGATTGCTTCGGCCAGACGCGGGCGACGCTGTTCGCGCAAATCGAGCGCACGCTCGCCCGCGCGGCGAGCATTTTGTCCGACAAGCAAAAAGGCCAGACCTCGCTCTTCGGCGCGCTGGAGGAAAAAGCGCCGCCCATGCCGGAAGCCATCAGCAATCTGCCCGAATGGCCGCAGCACGAACTGCTCGCGCACGAAAAGGAGCTGCTCGGCTTTTACGTCACCGGCCATCCGCTCACGCCGTTCGCGCCGATTCTGGAAAAGTATTGCCTCGCGAACACGGCGAAACTGCCGGAGCTGGCCAATCGCAGCCTGACGCGCATCGGCGGCCTGATCGCGGCGGTGCAGAACGGCGTTTCCAAAAAATCCGGCAAGCCGTATTCGATGGTCACGCTGGAGGATTTGGAAGGCTCGGTGCAAATCCTTGTGATGAACGAGAATTACGACAAGTATCGCGAACTGCTGACGCCCAACCGGGCGATTCTCGTCGTGGGCGAGGTCAACACTGGCGACGAACGCACGAAAATATTCCCGCAGGAAATCCTGCCGCTGGAGGACGCGCCGAAACGGTTCACGAAGCAGGTGCATCTGCGGCTGCACGCGGCGCACCTGAAGCCGGAACAACTGGAATCGCTCCGCGAGCTTGTCGCGGCGCATCCGGGCAAGTGCCCGCTGCTGCTGTGCATCCAGCAGCCCGGTGGCGAGATTGTTTTCATGGACACCAGCAAGCACTTCAGCGTCGCGCCGTCGCAGAAATTGCAGCAGGAGGCCGACGCGCGGTTCGGCGTGGAAACCTACTACGCGAAGGCGGACATGAGCCTGCCCGAACGCACCCCGCGCCGCTGGGAGCGCAAAAATGGAAACGGCGACGGGGAATAATTTCCCGGCGCGCGCTGAAGTTTCGTCGTCCGACAAAAGCATTGAACATTACGAATCTTTAAAGAACAATCGGCCAGATGCTTTTCACTGTTTTAGCCCTGCTCGTCGAAATTGCCGTGCAAACGGTTTTTCTTCTGGCGGCGTTCTGGATCATGATCAAAATCCAGAGGCTGGGCTATCATTTCCCGGGGCTGCTGGGAACCGCGGCGCTTGTAGCCGCTCTGGACCGGATTTTGGACGCGGTTCTCGGTCCTTTTCTCGGAAGCTATTTCAGTTCTTACATTTCCGCCCCGATCGTTCTCATCGTCGGAATGTATTATATCGCCCGGGTCACGAGGGCGGATCGCGTGGACGTGATTTTCACCGTCGGCGTCGGCTATGCGCTTTGGTTTGTCATGAACCTCTGGCTTCTCGGGGCGCTGATGGGTGATTTGCGTCAGGATTTGCATGCGAGAGCCGACCGTGCGCCAAACCGTGCACCCGCTGTCGCGCGCACAAATCAGGCGATGCAGACGGCCGGCACGAAATCTCCGGCGGTGAAAGCGGCCGGCAACGCCCCGAAAGATTTGTCCGTGAAAGGCCTGATTCGAAACGGTTCCAAATCGGTGCTGATGCTGGGCGTCGGGACAAAAATTTACACGTTGTATCTGCATGAAAAAACCACCGTGCAAACCCGGGAAGGTTCGCGCTTCATGCAGTTTGAAGATGCCGACACCAATTCCGTGACGGTGCTGGTGGACGAAACGCCGGTGAAATTGACGGTTCCCTGACCGGGCGTTTTCACACGCCCCCGGCTGCCGGTTCCACGACGGCGGAGCCGGTCATTTCACCGCGGCCCAGACGCGATGGACGTCGTCATGGTCGTCGAGCGTCTGGAGAAATTCGCCCACTTCGGCGCGCTGCGCGTCGGTGAGTTCAGGAAATATTTTCGGCACGTAGCCGAGTTCGCTCGTCACCACCGTCCAGCCGTTCGCGGAAAGCCATTTTGAAACGGCGTGGACCGCCGAGCGTTCGCAGATGAACCGGGCGCCCGCCGCGCCTTCGGGAATGTCATCGTTCTGCCCGCTCGTCAGCGTCTCGACCTCGTTCGCGCCGGCCTCGATGGCCGCGGCTTCGCGGTCAATGCCGGCGTCGGGATGATGCGCCTCGACGAGGCCGACGTGGTCGAACAAAAACTTGTTGCTGCCGGTGGTGCCGAGCTGTCCCCGCTTGAACAGCACGCGGATTTCCGGCGCGGTGCGGTTCACGTTGTCGGTATAAACCTCGACGATGACCGGCACGTTGTGCGGCGCCTTGCCCTCGAACGCGACGTGCTCCATCACAAGCTTCTCGCCGCCGATGCCGGCGCCCTTGTTGATGGCGCGCTCGATCGTGTCGCGCGTCACGCTTTCCTTCTTCGCCTTTTCGACGGCGGTGAACAGGCGCGGGTTCATGTCCGGATCCGGCCCGCCCATTTTGGCGGCGACGGAGATTTCGCGGACCAGTTTGCCAGTCGTGCGGCCTTTTTTAAGGCCGGCGACCAGACGTTTTGCATGAAGCCATTGGCGTCCCATGGAGAAAATCTAGCAGACCGGCTTTTTAATTGCGAGACAACCGTTTTGAAAATCCGCAGCCAATTAAAACTTCTAGGGGGTCAACCGGACACCTCTCGGCACGGGATAATTAAAATCGTCAGCACTGAAAGTATGGTTCATCTCGACGGTGTCGTAAGTCTCGGTAACCGTGCCGCGAATTTTTGTCATCATCGCCGCCTGCTGTTTAGCCACCGCTATTTCTTGATCGATTTGTTGCTGTGTTTTATTTGAATGATTATTAAAGGCATTCATCTCTTTTTCAATATCGGCATCGCTCATGGGAGCACCCAGTGTAATTTGCAGTTGTGAAATCATGTAGCTGGTTTTGTTCACCCAGATCTTCAACTTTTGGCCGAGCATTTTCCCAGTGAGCGTGTAAAAATCCTGTCCGTTTAATGTTTCGTCGGATGTTTGCCCCCAATCGGTTATGAGTGTATTCATCTGATCTGCCTTATCAAAGAATAGTTCCGCAATCGCGGACGACAGTGGCGCAGCGGATGTTGTAAAACCTAAAGCAGATTCGCGGTCCTTGACCGACCTATAAGTTTTGCCAAAGAGCACAAAGTTGGTTTTCCCCGGCGACCAAATGACTATCGTGTTGGTCATGGTCATGCGTCCGACTTCTGCCTTTGCTGCTGCTTCGACGTAATACAAATCCGGCCGCCCAAGCTTGATGGCAACAGCAGTTGCATTAGTTATCGCTTTCGGAATATTCATAGGTCGGGTCTTTGTGTTTTTGTTGGCATTGGGATTGAAATCGGTGGCTGTGAGTGCAGACATATCAATGACCATTAGTGCGCTCCCGTCCATATTCAAGCTCGTCAAATTGGTGTAGGCATCATGCACCTTCGCCAGAATATCCAGCGCACCGTTGGCGGCTGTGGCGGAAGGTGTCGGGACTTGCGCCGCAGGATTTGCCTTGGCCGCCTTGTGTTCCTTGATTTTTGTAAAACCAAACCAGCCGCCCACGCCGAGTCCGGCCAGAACCACCACCGCCGCGGTGACGATCAAAACGGTTTTCAGCGCCTTCGATTTGGGCTTGGGTGGCGGGGCACTGGTCAGGCCGGGCGCGCCGGCAAACCGCCGTCCGGATGCAGGGGCGGTGGTGCTTTGTTTTGTGGAAAGGCCCGGTGCCGCCGGCGGCGGAACTGGCGGAACCAGCGGCGCGGCTGGCGCTGCAGCGGAGTGCGGTGCCTGCGGCACGACAATGGTCTGCTGACACGACGGACAGTTGATTTGCGCGCCGGAATAGCCTGGGTCGCACTGGATGTGCTGGCCGCATCGCGGGCAGGAAAACTTGAATTCAGCCATAATGTTTCTGTGAATCGGCCGCAGGACAAGCCGGCCTTGTCAGTTGATGTTCCGCACATCGAAACCGTTTCCGAAAGAATTTGCAAGCCGCGAAATGCCTCAAACCGCCGTGCCATTGGTTTGGCGCGGAGGCCGCAGTGCCGCGAACGGGCCGTGTCACACGGGAACGACGGGGACTTCCAGCGGCTCTGCGGTCCTGTCGGGCGCTGTCAACCCCAGTTCAGTCATCCCGATTGGCAGCTCCGGTTTGCGATTCATTTTCCGCCGCCGGAACGGACTGCTCAACAACCGGAAAATGTCGGAGTATTTCATGTGCCGGCCCAGCGTGCGGATCAGCTTGAAGGTCTGGATGGGCCGGAAGAAAATCCGCCGGGCAAACAGCAGCGCATAGCCTTTTTGCCGCGCGCGGTTGACCACTTCGCTGGGCAGCACTGTCGGGTCAATGTCCGAACACTTGAACCATTTGTCCCAGTCGCGCTCGTCGTCGAGGATGCCGCGCTGGACATACTCGTGCCACAGCGGCGTGCCGCGATAGACGCACAGCCGGTTGAAACCAAACGTGTCCAGCTTGAGCCGCGCACAGAACCGGAAGCTTTCCAAAATGTCCTCCTCGGTTTCGCCCGGGGAGCCGACCAGGAAAAATCCGTGCGCCCGCTCGATGCCGCAGCGCTTGGCCTCGCTGACCGCCTTTTCGATTTGCGCCAGCGTCTGCCGCTTGTCGAGCCGGTTCAGGATTTTTTGCGTGCCGGCCTCCACACCGAACGCGAGGAAGTTGCAGTTGGCCCTGGCCATAATCGGCAGTTGATCCACCGCCACGGAATCCACCCGGCCTTCGCAACCCCACTTGAAAGCGAGCTTGTGGTCAATGATGTTCTGGCAAATGGCGTTGATGCGGTCTCGCTTCATCAGAAAATGGTCGTCGGTCAGGTAAATCGAGCGGTAGCCCTGGTCGTGGAGCTGCTGCATTTCGCCGAGGACGTGCTCCGGCGAGCGGAAGCGCCACTTGCCGTCGGTCAGCGCCGGGATGTCGCAATATATGCAGGTGTAAGGACAGCCGCGCGAGGTCTGCATCGTGCAGAATTTTTCCAGCGAGAGCACCGCCGGCACGTCGAGCGGCAACGATTCGATGTAATCAATCGGCAGCGTCATCCGGTCGGGATACGGAAACTGGTTCAAATCCTTGATGATCGCGCGGGGTATGTTCTTGACGATTTTTTCGCCGTCGCGCCAGATGATCCCCGCGAC